>LNFM01004469.1_pt1 | contig 65086 bp, 63 predicted proteins | sample 596031 | NCBI WGS metagenome assembly LNFM01 (sample SAMN04254537, study PRJNA301005) | activated carbon metagenome | isolation source: dual media filters at the Ann Arbor, Michigan drinking water treatment plant | place: USA: Ann Arbor
GGGTGTTCTGCATGTCGGCGCGGCCCGGCCGGATCATCGCCGAGCGCGAGATCGGCTTCGCCCGGCCGCGCGATCTCGACGTGACCTACACGCCGGAATTTGCCGAGATCGTCCACGAGCTGCGCGGCCATATCCGCGAGGCGAGGGCCGTGGCATGAACCGCTCGACCTGGCTCAAGCTCGCGCCCTATCTCTTCACCTTCGCCTTCTTCGCGATCTGGGAGATCGCGTGTCGCGCCTTCGCGATCTCAGCCTTCATCCTGCCGCCGCCCTCGGCGATCTGGGCGGCGCTGGTCCAGTACCAGAAGCCGCTCTACACGAACGCCTTCCACACGCTGTGGATGACGTCGCTGGGTTTCGGGCTGTCGATCCTGTTCGGGCTGGCGCTGGGTCTGCTGGTCGGCTCCTCGAAGCTGATCTATGCGGGCCTCAATCCCCTGCTGGTCGGCTTCAACTCGATCCCCAAGGTCGCGGTCGTGCCGATCCTGGTGATCTGGTTCGGCGTCGGCTGGCTGCCGCCGGTGCTCACCGCCTTCGTGATCTCGTTCTTTCCGATCGTGGTCAATGTCGCCACGGGCCTGGCCACGATCGAGCCCGAAACCGAGGACGTGCTGAAGGCGCTCGGCGCCAGCCGCATGGACATCATGACCAAGGTCGGCATTCCGCGCTCGCTGCCCTATCTCTTCGGCGCGCTGAAGGTGTCGATCACGCTGGCTTATGTCGGCTCGGTGATCGGCGAGCAGAACGCCTCCAATCTCGGCCTCGGCAATCTGATCACGCGCGCCTCGGCGGATTTCAACGTGCCGCTGATCTTCGCCGCACTGATCGTGCTGGCCGTGCTCGGCGTCTTCCTCGTCGCGATCGTCGATATCGTCGAGAACCGGATGACCGGCTGGGCAAAGCGCTCACAGCTCGGTAACGCCTGAGGCGAGAGGGGCGCGCGAAGCGCCCCCTTCAGACCATGCCGGTCGATTTCAGCTGCTGATAGGCCTTCAGGATTTCCTGGAGCGTGCCCTCGCGCGAACGGTCGCCGCCATTGGCGTCCGGATGGAAGCGCTTCACCAGTTCCTTGTACTTCGCCTTGATCGCGGCGGCGTCGGCATTCTCGTCGAGCCCCAAGGCCTCCAGCGCCTTGCGTGCGACCACGCCGACGCGCGGTTCCGGCTGCGACGCCGTCTGCGCCCGCCGGGCGCCGAAGATGTTGAAGGCGTCCTGGACATCGGCCTGCTCGCCGCCGGCGACGCGCCCGCGCTGCGCCATCCGTGCCGCCTTGGAGTTGACGCCGAGCTTCCAGGTCGGCCGGTGGCCGATGGCCGCCTCCTTGGCATAGGCCGCCAAGGCGTCGTCATCCATCCCGGCGAAGTAGTTGTAGGTCGCGTTGTAGGCCTTCACATGCTCCAGGCAGAACAGGAAGAACTTGCCTTCGCGACCGCGCCCCTGCGGCGCGCGGAATTCGCCGGGGCGCGTGCAGCCGGGATGGTCGCAGCGCGGCACATCGCTGTGCTCGACCGCTTCCGCCTCGGAAGGGCCGATCCTGATGCGGTCGAACAGGCGCGAGTTGAAGTTCATGGTCGAATGGTTATGAGACTCGGAAGGCGAACCGGCAAGTGCGACGCAGCATGCGCCGATGGGGCTTGACGGCACGGGCAGGAACACAGGGCGAAAGTCTGACGGACTCGTCCAGAAGGGTGGCGCGATCATGACCGGAATGGCCGAACGGATCGCTGCCAAGCTCGAGACGGCGCTGTCGCCGGAACGCCTCAACGTGATCGACGAGTCGCACCAGCATCAGGGCCATGGCGGCTGGCGCGAGGGCGGCGAAACCCATTTCAGGGTCGAGATCGTCTCAGTGGCCTTCGCCGGCAAGAGCCGGCTGGAGCGGCACAGGCTGGTCAATGGCGCCCTGGCGCAGGAATTGGCCGAAAGGGAGGGGTAAGGGCCTCGCGGCTCAGGGTGAGATCAGCTCGACGGTGGGAAAGTAGGTCCGGTAGCGTTTGGCGTCGCGGGTCAGGAGGCGAAGATCGGCCGCCGCCGCATGGGCTCCGATGAAGAAGTCGGGCAGGACGCTACTGCGGAGCCCTCCGGCGGCGCGATAGCGCTTGAAGGCTTTGCCTGCCTCAAACAACGCTTTTCGCGGAATTGCTTCATGCGCGACGCGGAAATCTGCCAGCATTTCGTCGAGCCTGGCGATCTCGCTGAACCGGATCGAGATCTCGGCATAGATCACATCGTTGATCATCAGCGTGCCACCGCTGATCGCGGCGGCGAGTTGGCTGGCGGACCATTCGCCCCAGACGGGATCGTTGGTCACCAGATCGAGGAAGATGTTTGCATCGACCAGTGTCGCCCTCACGCTTCACCGCGGGTCAGGGTCATGATCTCGTCGGTGCTCAAGCCAGGCCCGGCCGACCCGCGCCATTTTTCGAAGGGGTTGGCAGGGGATCCCTCGACCTTCAGCAGCACGACCCGTCCGTCAGGGTCCATGCGAAAGTCGACTGCGTTTCCAGGCTTGATCCCGAGCCGATCACGAACAGGTTTCGGGATCGTGACCTGCCCCTTGCTGGTGACGGTCGTCGCCATGGCGGCCTCCGTATTACCGACATTGTCAGAGGTAATACCGCAGACGCAGAGTTGCAAGCGCGGCCTTATGCCTTTGGCCGCTCCGGCGTGAAGGCATAGATCGCAGATGATGCGAGCAGGAGCGCTGCGAAGGCCCAGTGGAGATGGGCGAAGGTCGTGGCCGCGTCGAGGCCGGCGGCGCGCTGGCTGGCGATGAACCAGCCGGAGCCGGACTGGGTCAGGGCAGCACCGGCGATGAAAAGGAAATTGACGGCCGTCATGCCGCGCCCGAGCAGATGCGCCGGGAAGAACAGGCGCGCATGCGCCATCAGGATGGCATAGGTGAAGCCGACGGCGCCGATCAGCGCGAAGAGGGCGACGGCGAGGAGCGAAGCAGCCTGCCGTGCCGATCGTGCCCCAGAACACCAGCGGCTTGACCCGGCCGAGCGCCTTCTCGAGCCCGCCATAGATGAAGGCACCGGCCACCATCGTCACGGCCATCGCGGTCGCGGCGTTGCCGGCCGAGACGGCGTCGAAGCTGTGGACGCCGGCCATATACGGGCCGACCCAAAGTCCCCGTGCGGTGGCGAGGATCGCATAGGCCGTCAGCGTGATCGGGGCGAGCAGCCAGAGCGGCCGCAGCTTCAGGATGCTGGCAAGGCCGGCGAGCAGCCCCTCCGCCTTGCCCGAGGCGCTCTCGGCGCGGACAGGGTCGCGGATCAGAAGCGCGGCGAACGCGGTGGCGATGAGAAAGCAGCCCGCCATGACGAGCATGGAGGGGCGCCAGCCGAAGCGGGCGGCGGCGATGGCCAGGGGGGCTGCGCCGACGAGGTTGCCGAGCGATCCCAGCCCGATGAAGACCGAGGTCAGGAAGGCGAAGCGGCCGGGCTCGGCCGTCCGGGCGAAGAGGAAGAGGCTCGCCATGAGCCAGCGTGCCCGACAGCGCGCCCGTGGCCTGGGCGAAGAGAAAGGCGCCGGCGCTGCCCACCGCCATGGCGGCGGTGACGGTGCGACGCGGGCCGAGCCGGTCGAGCGCCCAGCCGATCGGGAACTGCGCGATCGCGAAGGTGGTGAACCACGCCGCGCCGAGCAGCCCGAATTCACGCGGGCCGATCGCCAGGTCGTCCATCACCGGCCCGGCGATGACGCTCAGGAACGACCGGTAGAAGATCGACAGGAAATAGGCCGGCAGCAGCGCGAAGAAGACGATCAACGGCGGATCAGCCTTTGGGCCGACGCGGGCGCGGCGCGGATCACTTGATCCGCTCGAGCACCGAGACGTAGTTCGCCACCGCCGAACCGCCCATGTTGAAGATGCCGCCGAGGCGCGCATCCCTCAGCTGCATGCCCTCCGGGGCCTCGCCGACGAGCTGCATCGCGCTGAGCACATGCATCGAAACGCCGGTGGCGCCGATCGGGTGACCCTTGGCCTTCAGGCCGCCGGAGACGTTGACCGGCAGCTTGCCGTGCTTCTGCGTCCAGCCCTCCTTGATGGCGCGGGCGCCGTCGCCTTCGCGGGTCAGGCCCATGGCCTCGTATTCGAGCAACTCGGCGATGGTGAAGCAGTCATGGGTCTCGACGAAGGAGAGGTCGTCGAGCGTCACGCCGGCCTGGGCCAACGCCTGCTGCCAGGCGCGCGTGGCGCCCTCGAAGCGCAGGATGTCGCGCTTGGAGACCGGCAGGAAATCCTGGACATGGGCCGTGCCACGGAAGCCGACGGCGCGGCGCATGGTCAGCGCCGTCTCCTCGTCGGCCAGCACGAGCGCGGCTGCGCCGTCGGAGACCAGCGAGCAGTCGGTGCGCTTCAGCGGGCCGGCGACATAGGGGTTCTTCTCGCTTTCCTCGCGGCAGAAGGCGAAGCCGAGATCCTTGCGCATCTGGGCGTAGGGGTTGTCGACGCCGTTCTTGTGGTTCTTGGCGGCGATCATCGCCAGCGCGTCGGACTGGTCGCCATGACGCTGGAAATAGGCGGCGGCGATACCGCCAAACACGCCAGCGAAGCCGCCCTGCGTGGCGCCTTCCTCGGGGAGGTAGGAGGCCTTGAGCAGGTTCTTGCCGATCTCGGGGCCGGGCGTCGTGGTCATCTGCTCGACGCCGACGACGAGCACGATCTTGGCCGCGCCGGCCTTGATCGCGCGCACGCCCTGCTGCACGGCGGCCGAGCCGGTGGCGCAGGCGTTCTCGACCCGGGTCGCCGGCTTGAAGCGCAGGGCGGGATCGGCCTGAAGGACGAGCGAGGCGGTGAAGTCCTGCGCCGAGAACCCGGCGTTGAAATGCCCGAGCACGATCTCGTCGACCTGGTCGGCGGTGATGCCGGCATCGACCAGCGCGTCGGTCGTCACCCGCACGATCAGGCTTTCGATCGTCTCCGCATCCTGCTTGCCGAACGGCGTATGGGCCCAACCAACGATCGCAGCGCTCATGACATCTCTCCCTGCCGACATTCTCAGGCGTTGACCGACTTTGACGTCTCATGTGCGCCCGCCATCCGCGCCTCGCAAGCGGGCAGGAGCGCATTTCCGGCGTGCGTGGAAAGAGGGACCATGATGCGGAACGGGTGCGGCTAAAGCGCCGTCATCAGCAGGAGCGCGACGCCGCCGACGATCATTGCCATGCCCGCCATTTCGCGCCGGCTGGTGCCCTCGGCGAAGATCCGCCGCGAGGCGATCTGCGCCAGTGGCACCTCGATCAGGGCGAGCGTGCGGACGTTGGCGGCTGATGTCAGCGAGAAGCCGATGAACCAGCACTGCGAGGCTGCCGCACCGAGAAAGCCGGCCGAGAGCGACTTGCGCCAGTTGCGCAGGCTCGAGATCAGGGCCGGGCGGTTCGCGGCGAGCATGTAGAGCGTGAGGACCAACGTCTGGAGAAACAGGCCGAGCGCGAGGATCGTGGTCGCGCGGATGAAGAAGCCGCCCTCCGGCAGGGCCTGGATGGCGCCGCGATAACCGATCGCCGAGAAGGCGAAGAAGGCCCCGGCGCCGACGCCGAGCAGGGCGGGCCGCAGCCCGGCGCGGGTCAGTTTCTCGCCCGGTTTCCAGGACACCACGACGACGCCAGCGGTGGCAATCAGGACAGCCAGGAACTTCAGCGGCGTCAGCGCGTCGCCCAGCAGCAGCGCGCCGAAGATCGCGACCTGGACCGGCTCGGTCTTGGTGTAGGCGGTGGTCACGGCGAAGGAGCGCTCGCGCATCGCCGCCAACATCAGGGCGGTGGCGGCGATCTGGGTGAGGGCACCGCCCACCGTATAGGCCAGCGCGCCGGTTCCGATCTCGGGTGGCCAGCGCCCCGCCACGGTGCAGACGATGACGAGGAAGACCACCGCGAAGGGCAGGCCAAAGAGGAAGCGCACCTGCGTCGCGCCGACGACGCCGATGATCTCGGTCAGCGAACGCTGGGTAAGGTTGCGCGCGGTCTGCAGCAGCGACGCGGCGATGGTCGCGGGGATCCAGAGAAGGGCGAGGCTCACGCGGCAGATCCGGGCGGTCGAGGGGGCTTCCCGCTTGTGAACCCTCGGCGGCGACTAGGCAAATCGCTCCGCTGGGGGTAGGTATGCGTGCCAGGGCAGGACGATGTGCCGGCCGTCTCGAAAATGCCGCACGCGTCGCGTTGAACCCCCTTGCCTTCAACCCTCGTCAAGCCAGGTTCAAGACCCGCCCGATGATCGTCTCCCGCCTCACCGCCGCCCTCGTCTTCGGTTCCGTGCTGGTCGGACCGGCCCATGCCGGCACCAGCCTCGTGATCGATGCCGCCAGCGGCGCGGTGCTCTCGGCGGAGAATGCGGGCCAGCCCTGGCATCCGGCCTCGACGACCAAGATGATGACGGCCTATCTCGCGCTCAAGGCGGTGCGCGACGGGCGCCTCGGGCTGGAGACCGCGATCCCGGCCTCCAAGCTGGCCGCGGGCCAGCCGCGGGTGAAGGTCTACATCAAGGCCGGCCAGGAGGTCACGAAGTCGGCCAACGACATCGCCTATGTGATCGCCGAAGGCGTCGGCGGCGATGTCGGGCGCTTCGTGGCCATGATGAACGCGGAGGCCGCGCGGCTCGGCATGCGCGACAGCCATTTCGTCAATCCCAATGGCTGGCACCATCCCGACCAGCAGACCAGCGCGCGCGATCTCGCGATCCTCGCCATGGCGCTGATGCGCGAGTTTCCGGACTATTCGGATTACTGGAACACGCCGGCCGTCCAGCTCGGCAAGCAGGTGCTGAACAACACCAACGGGCTCGTCGGCCGCTATCCCGGCGTCGGCGGCATCAAGACCGGCTATGTCTGTGCCTCGGGCTTCAACGTCGTCGCCACCGCGACCCGCGGCGGGCGCACGCTGATCGCCGTCGTGCTCGGCGCGCTGTCCGGCACCGAGCGTACGATCAAGGCGGCGCAGCTGCTCGATGACGGTTTCTCAAAGTGGGGCGGGGGCGGATACACCGTCGCGTCGCTGCCATCGCAGGGCGGGCGCGCCAGCAGCATCTGCGGCGATGTCCAGCGCAGGGGCGGCGGCGTCGCCCTCGCCGACGATGCCGACAGCGCGGGGCCGATCGCGGCGCAAGCCACCGGCATCGGCGGCAACGCCGATGATGGCGGGCGCTTCGCGAGCGCCTCGGCGCCGGCCTATGCCAGCTCTTCATCGGTCCTGACGCGCCTGCCCTCCGGCAGGGTCTCGCTCGGCCCGCGGTCCGAGGCCATTCCCGTTCCTGTCGCCTTCGGCCGCACGCCGGCCTCGGCCAACGCGCCGCTCGCCGCCAATGTCACTGGCGGGGGCGACAGCCGGGTCGCGCGCGGCGCACCCCCGGTGATCAACCCATCGGCGCCGGTGGCCGCCGGGCTCTTCGGAGCCCAGGGCAGCGGTATCTTTGCCGATCGCGGCCGCACGCCCTCGACCAATGGCGCGATTCCGGGCGCGACCACGGCCTTCGCGCCGAGCGATCCCGAGGTGGCGCAGCCCTCCGGTACGGGCGGCCCGCTGCGGCTGCAGGGGGCCGTGCAAACCGGCGCGGCCGCGCCCGCCAGCCTGCGCGCCGGGGCCGCCGCGGGCATCAAGCCGCAGCCGCGACCACCCGCGAAGCCGCTGCTGGTCAAGCCCTCGGCCAAGGCGACGCCGGCGACGGCCGCAACGAAACCGGCGCAGGGCAAGCCCGCCCAGGCCGCCGCCAAGCCGCAGCCGGTGAAGCCCGCGGCGAAGCCGAAGGCCAAGACCAAGCCCAACGACGACGCCTGAGCATGACGTCTTGATTCATGGCGCTGGCTTCGGCCGCGGCCTATGGCACGAACATCGTCAGCGCACAGATCGCCGGCCAGGCCGGCTTGAGCGGCCCGCTGCTCGTTTTCTATCGCGTCTTCATCATGCTCGCGCTGGTGGGACTCGCGCTGCTGATCTGGCGCTCCTCGCTCGCCGTCCCGCGCTCCGAGCGTCGTGCGCTCCTGCTCTTCGGGGTGATGAGCGCGCTGGTCGGTTCGGCCTATCTCTCCTCCGTCGCCTTCCTGCCGGTGACGGTCGCGGCCGTGGTGTTCTTCACCTATCCGGTGCTGATCGTGCTGGCCGAGCCCTTCGTGACGCGCATCCCCTTTCGGCCGGAGCGCCTGCTCGCGGCGCTGGTGGCCTTCGTCGGCGTCGCGCTGGTGGTGGGGCCGGATTTCCATGGGCTCGATCCCCGCGGCCTCGTCCTGGCGCTGCTCGCCAGCCTCGGCGCCGCCACGCAGTTCTTCGCCGGAGCCGCACTGACGCGCACGCCGCTGACGGCCCGGCTGTTCTGGTCGCATGTGCTGATCCTGCCGGTGACGGCGCTGATCCTCGTCGTCACCGGCGGCTTCCAGTCGCCGGCCGCCTTCGCGCTGGCGCCGCTGGCCGCGGCGGTGACGATCGGCGGGTATCTGATCGGCTTCCTGCTGCAGGTCTCGGCGATGACGCGGATTTCGCCCGGGGCGGCCGGCCTGGCCTACTGTGCAGAGCCGGTCTGCGCGGTTTTGATCGCTGCGGTGGTGCTCGGCGAGCGGCTGGGACCGCTGCAATATCTCGGCTGCGCCCTTGTCGTCGTCACGCTGGTCATTAATGTAACATTAGAACATATGCGGCGCCCGACAGCGCCGGCCTGAAACCCTGCGTCCGAGGCGAGTGCCGTCGTCATGTCCCTTTCGCAAGCCCGTCCCGAGCCGCTGCCGCTGACCCTGCTGACCGGGTTCCTGGGCGCGGGCAAGACGACCCTGCTCAACCGCCTTCTGAAGGATCCCGCGCTCGCGCAGACCGTCGTGATCGTCAACGAGTTCGGTGAGGTCGGTCTCGACCACCTGCTGATCCAGGGCGTCGAGGACGGCATGATCCTGCTCGATTCCGGCTGCCTGTGCTGCACGATCCGCGACGACCTGATCGTGACGATGGAAGATCTGCTGCGGCGGCGCGACAATGGCCGCATCAGCCCGTTCAGCCGGGTCGTGATCGAGACGACGGGCCTCGCCGACCCCGCGCCGATCCTCAACGTGCTGATCAACCACCCCTATCTCGCGATGCGCTTCCGCCTCGACGGCGTGGTGACGCTGGTCGATGCCGTCAACGGCATGGCGACGCTGGACGCGCATGAGGAGGCGCGCAAGCAGGTGGTCGCAGCCGACCGCCTGGTGCTGACCAAGGCGGATCTGGTGGAGGGCCTGGCCCAGCTGGCACCGTTGCGGCAGCGTCTGGCGCTGCTCAACCCCGGCGTGGCCGTGCTCGGCCCGCAGGTGGCCGCCAGTTCGCTGTTCGGCGCCGGCCTCTACGATCTGGCGCTGCGCCCGGCCGAGATCGGCCAGTGGCTGGCGCGCGAAACCCTGCCGGGCGAGCGGCCGCAGCACGCTCACGACCATGGCGAGCACCATCATGGGCACCATCACGATCATGGGCACGACCATGCCCATCACGGCCATGACCATCACGATCACCATCACCACGACGTCAACCGGCACGACGCCAGCATCCGCGCCTTCGCGCTGACGGCGGACAGGCCGATCCAGCAGGCCACGGTCGATCTGTTCTGGACGCTGCTGCGTTCGGTCCACGGGCCGAAGCTGCTGCGCATGAAGGGGCTGGTGCAGGTCGCCGAGCACCCCGACCAGCCGCTGCTGCTGCATGCCGTCCAGCAGATCCTGCATCCCCCGGTGATCCTCGAGGCCTGGCCCGACGACGACCGCCGCTCGCGCCTCGTGCTGATCGTCAAGGACATCGAGGAGAGTGTGGTGCAGCGGCTCTGGGCCGCCTTCCTCGGCCAGGCCGCTCAAGCCGGGACCGCCGTCAGCGCCTGAGCCGCGGGCTTCGGCCCCGATCTTGAAGCGAACCTCCCGATCGGTCGCGAGCGAGGCTGAAACTTGCCGATTCGGCACAGCCTCGCTCCAGATCGACCCAGCGCGGCGGAGGCAGGATCGCATGGATCGGGTCATGGCGTTGAGGGGGGCACCCTCGATGGGCGCGGAGAGCCGGGCGGCGTCGGTGGCGCCACACCTGCCGGAGCAGCCCATCGTCCTCGAAGCCCGGCCGCTGGCGGCCTGCGGCGAGATTGCCGGCGCCTGGGCGCATCTGGCCGGGCGCGCGCTCGAACCCAACCCATTCTACGAGCCGGGCTTCCTGCTCGCGGCCGCGCAGCATCTCGTCGCCTTCCGGGAGGTCATGGTCCTGCTCGCCTGGCAGGGGGCCGAGGACGGGCCGCAGCGGCGCCTGCTCGGCTTCGTCCCGGTCTTTCCCCGGAACGGCTTCTTCCTGCCGGATGCGCTGATCGGCCTCAGCGACCGGCGCGTCGCCCATGGCGCGCCGCTGCTCGACCGGCAGAGCGCGGGCGCCGTCATCGAGGCCCTCCTCGCGCCGCGCCGGCAGCGCCTGCTCGATGGGCGCGGGCTCGTTCTGCGGGCGATCGAACGCGATGGGCCCCTGGCCGCGACCTTGCGCGAACTGGCCGAGACCGGCCGCCTCGGCGTCTCGTCGCTGCCCGCAGCCCCGCCTGCGCCGGCGCTGCCCCGCTCCGCCGCCTCGCTGGCGGCGCCGAAGGGCGCGGGCGGGCTGAAGTTCGTCGAACCGCGCTCGCAGGCCGCCCTGCGCGATGCCGTCGAGATCATCCTGGCGATGGAGGCGTCCGGGCCGCGCGGCCGGAGCGGCGCCGCAACGCTGCACGATACGCGCGAGGTCGGGTTCCTGAGGGCCATGACCCGCAGTCTCGCGCGCAACCGGCACTGCCGGGTCGGGCTGCTGATGCAGGAGGAAACGCCCGTCGCAGGCGCGATCGTGATCGGCCGGGGCGCGCGGAGCTGGCTCTATCTCGGCGTCGAGGATGAGGCGATGGCCGGGCGCGAGTCGCTGCGGGACCTGCTCGCCGCGATGCGCAGGGCGATGCCGGCCCGCCGCATCCTTCTACCGGCAGGCCTGCCCGCCGATGAGGACGGCCTCCCCTTGCTCGGCGACGTCGCCCTCTCGGCCTCCAGCGCGGCCGCGCCGCGCGACCTCGCCGGCCGCGCGCGGGACGCGATCCGGCGCTCGCTGACGCGGCTTCCGCTGATGGGTCGTTCCGGGGTCAAGCCTCCGCGCGCAGGAGCCGCCTGACGATCTTGCCGGTGGTCGTCATCGGCAGTTCGTCGCGGAAGGCGATCTCGCGCGGATATTCATGGGCGGACAGCCTGCGGCGAACGAAGTCCTGCAGCTCGGCCGCGAGTTCGGGCGTGCCGCGCAAGCCCTCCTTCAGCACGACGAAGGCCTTGACGATCTCGGTGCGCAGCGGGTCGGGCTTGCCGACGACGGCGGCGATGGCCACCGCGTCATGCCGCAGCAGGCAATCCTCGATCTCGCCCGGGCCGATGCGATAGCCCGAGGAGGTGATGACGTCGTCGTCGCGGCCGACGAAGCGGACATAGCCGTCCGCATCCTGCACCGCCTGATCGCCGGTCTTCATCCAGTCGCCGACGAACTTGGCCTGCGTCGCCGCCTCGTTGCCCCAGTAGCCGAGGAACATCACCGGGTCGGGGCGGCGCACCGCGATCTCGCCCTGCTCGTCCGGCGCGCAGACCGACCCGTCGGGCCGGATGATCGCGACCTCGTGGCCCGGCACCGCCTTGCCGATGAAGCCGGGACGGCTGACGCCGATGGCGGCGCAGGAGGCGAGCACGAGGTTGCACTCGGTCTGCCCATAGGCCTCGTTGATGGTCAGCCCCAGCGCCTCATGGCCCCAGGCCAGCGTCTCCGCGCCGAGCGCCTCGCCCGCGGCGGCAACCGTGCGCAGCCGCAAGGCGAAACGCTCGCGCGGGCGCGCGACGCTGCGCAGCATCCGCAGCGCCGTCGGCGGCACGAAGGCATTGCGGATGTGCAGGTCGGCCATCAGGCGGAAGGCCTCTTCCGGCTCGAAGCGCGTCACCGGCCGCGCCACGACCGCCACGCCGAAATGCAGCGCCGGCAGCAGCATGTTCAGCAGGCCGCCGGCCCAGGCCCAGTCGGCGGGTGTCCAGGCGAGGTCGCCGGGCTGCGGCAGGAATTCATGCGGCATCTGCACGCCCGGCAGATGGCCGGGCAGGACGCGGTGGCCATGCAGGGCGCCCTTGGGATTGCCGGTGGTGCCGGAGGTGTAGATCATCAGGGCCGGGTCGTCGGGGCCTGTCGCCGCGACCGTGCCGTCGGGCCGGGCGTCTGCGAGCAGGGCGCTCCAGTCGAGCGCATCGCCATCGGCACCGTCCGTCGAGATGGTCAGCGAAAGCTGTGGCAGCGGCTGCGCGATCTGGCGACGCTTGGCCAACCCCGGCGCGTCGGTGACGAGGACCTTCGCGCCGGAATCCAGCAGCCGGTAGGCCAGGGCATCCACCCCGAACAGGGCGGCCAGAGGTACGGCAATGGCGCCTATTTTGTAGGCAGCCAGATGCGCGGTCAGGACGCAGCGGCCCTGCGGCAGGAGGATCGCGATCCGGTCGCCGGCCTGCACGCCACGCCGGCGCAGCCCGTCCGCCAGCCGGTCGGACGCTTCGCGCAAGGCACCGAAACTGACCGGCGTGACCCGCCAGTCGCGCGAGACCTCGATGATCGCCGGGCGATTGGCGTCCAGCACCGCCCATCGGTCGCAGACCTCGGTCGCGATGTTGTAACGGGACGGGATCTGCCAGCGGAAGGCGCGGCGCAGCGCCTGGTGGTCGCGAAGGTCGGGAAGGTTCAAGGCTATGGTCCGGGGGAAGGCGCTAAAATAGGCAGGGAGTGCGGTGTTGTCACCGTCAGCGAGCGCGAGGCTGCCTCGCCATCCGTGCGGGGGCATGGCAGGCTGCGAGGTGAGGAGAGGCCGGGCTGCCCGGCGGAACGAGGCCGATCAATGCAGGATGCCGCCGCTTTCCTGGCCATCATGGCCGTTCCGCTGATTGTCGTCATTGCCATGGTCCGCCGCGCCGCGCGCTCGGGGGAGGCCTCGACGAGCGACGATGGCGGCGGCGGCTGGTTCTCGGGCGATAGCGACGGCGGCGGGGATGGCGGCGGCGGAGGTGACTGAGGCACGGGGCACGGTCAGGGCCGGTCCTTGGCCGCGAGTCCCGCGACATCGGCGATGATGCCGTCGAGCTCGAAGTTCTTCGGGGTGTAGACGGCCGCGACGCCCATGTTGCGCAGCGCGTTCTCGTCCTCCGGTGGGATGATGCCGCCGACCACGACGGGCACGTTCATGCCGGCGACGCGCAGGCGGGCGGTGACGTCGCGCACCAGCGGCAGATGTGAGCCCGAGAGGATCGAGAGCCCGATGATGTCGGCCTGCGTCTCCTGCGCCTGGGCGACGATTTCCTCCGGCGTCTGGCGGATGCCGCCATAGCTCACCGCCATCCCCGCGTCGCGGGCGCGCACCGCGATCTGCTCGGCGCCGTTGGAGTGGCCATCGAGGCCGGGCTTGCCGACGAGGAAGCGCGGCGTGCGGCCGAGCTTCTCGGTGGCGCGGGCGACCGCGGCCTTGACGGTGGCGAGTCCTTCATTGCTGCCGAGCTTCGTCGTGTCGACCCCGGTGGGGGCGCGGTACTCGCCGAAGATCTCGCGCAGGGTCTGCGCCCATTCGCCGGTGGTGACGCCGGCCTTGGCGCAGGCGATCGAGGCCGGCATGACGTTGCGCCCCTCCTTCGCCGCGTACGAGAGCTCGCCGAGCGCCGCCTGTGCGGCGCTGGCGTCGCGGGCGGAGCGCCAGGCCTTGAGCCGGCCGATCGCTTCGAGCTCGACGGAATCGGGCACGGTCACGACGCTGCCCTCGCCGGCCGAGAGGGGGGACGGTTCGCTGCTGGTGAACTTGTTGACGCCGATGACGATCTGCTCGCCGCGCTCGATCGCCTCGATACGGCGCGCGCCGTTCTCGACCAGCGCCTGTTTCATGTAGCCGGTCTCGATGGCCGCGAGCGCCCCGCCCATGGCGTCGATCGTCGCCAGCTCGGCCAGCGCCGCCGCCTTGAGGTCGGCGACCTTGGCGTCGATCACGGTCGAGCCGTAGGCCAGGACCTGCTGCATGCGCAGCGACCATTGCTGGTCGAAGGGACGCGGCAGGCCGAGCGCCTCGTTCCAGGCCGGCAACTGCACGGCGCGCGCTCGGGCCTTCTTCGAGAGCGTCACCGCCAGCATCTCGATCAGGATGCGGTAGACGTTGTTCTCGGGCTGCGGCTCGGTCAGCCCCAGCGAATTCACCTGCACGCCATAGCGGAAGCGGCGCATCGCTTCATCCGCGACGCCATAGCGGCCGAGCGTGATCTCGTCCCAGAGCTCGACGAACGCCCGCATCTTGCAGAGCTCGGTGACGAAGCGCATCCCGGCATTGACGAAGAAGGAGATGCGGCCGACGAGCTCGGGGAATTCCGCCGCCGAAACTTCGGGCCGGGCGCGGATCGAATCCAGCAGTGCGATCGCGGTCGCCAGCGCGAAGGACAGCTCCTGCACCGGCGAGGCGCCGGCCTCCTGCAGATGGTAGGAACAGACGTTGGTCGGGTTCCATTTCGGCAGTTCACGGGTGGTGAACACGACGATGTCGGTGGTCAGCCGCATAGAGGGGCGCGGCGGGAAGACATAGGTGCCGCGCGAGAGGTATTCCTTGACGAGGTCGTTCTGCGTCGTGCCCTGCAGCGCCTTGCGGTCCGCCCCCTGCTCGTCGGCCACCGCGATGTAGAGCGAGAGCAGCCAGGCCGCCGTCGCGTTGATCGTCATCGAGGTGTTCATCTGCGCCAGCGGAATCTGGTCGAACAGCGCCCGCATGTCGCCGAGATGGGCGATGGGCACGCCGACCTTGCCGACCTCGCCGCGCGCCAGCACATGGTCGGGGTCGTAGCCGGTCTGGGTGGGCAGGTCGAAGGCGACCGAGAGGCCGGTCTGCCCCTTGGCGAGGTTGTTGCGGTAGAGCTTGTTGGATTCCGAGGCGTCGGAATGGCCCGCATAGGTGCGGAAGATCCAAGGCTTGTCGCGCTTCGCCGACGGGCCGGCGGGGTCGATCGCGTTCATGCCGTTCCACCCTCTTTTCAGAGCAATCTCAATGTTGCACTGCGGCGAGAATAACGCCAGAGGGGCGGGGAAGTCGCTTGCGACCTTCGGATGAGCGCGAAAGGCGCCTCAGGCGGGTCGTTCGACGCCGAAGGTCGCGGTCAGCGTGAAGCTGCGCTCCTCGCCCGGGGCGAGCAGGATCGCGCCGGCGCGCCGGTCGAGCGGCTCGTCGGGATCGGCCGGCGAGGTCAGGCCGTGCCAGGGCTCGATGCAGATGAAGGGGCCGTTCGGCTTGGTCCAGATGCCGAGTTGCGGCAGGTCGGCGAAGCCGAGCGCGATGCCGGGGCGGCCATCCGCACCATACCAGGCCTGGCTGCCCGCGCCCCCCGGAATGATCAGCGCATCGTCGGCGAAGAGCTGATGATCGAGCGTGAGCACGCCGTCGACGAAGGCGGTGGGGTGGAGGTCGGGCGCGCGCAGGCCCTCCGCGTCGAGCCGCTGATGGCAGGGGTTCGCGCCACTTCCGAGATGGATGCGGTGGGGCAGCCCGGCGCTCTCCGGGAGTGGCCAGGGGAAGGCCGGGTGATAGCCGAAGCAGAAGGGCATCGGCGCGGTGCCGGGATTGGCGACCCGCGCCGTCATGGCGAGCGAGGACCCCTCGAGCCGGTAGCTCATGTCGAGAATGAAGGCGAAGGGATAGGCCGCGCGCGTCCCGTCGTCGTCGGTGAGCCGCAGCGTGCAGGAGATGACGTCCTGCGCGACCGTCTGGAACCGGGCGGTGCGGGCGACGCCATGGCTCCGGATCGGGTAGCGCGCGCCGTCGATCAGCACCTGTCCGCCCGGGTGCTTGCCGATCACCGGAAAGAGCAGCGGCGAGCGCCCGGCCCAGATCGTCGGATCGCCGCTCCAGAGCCAGTCGCGGCCCTGTGCGTCCCGGACGGACTGCAGCTCCGCCCCGAGCGGGGCGATCTCGACGGCCAGGGTGTCGTTGCGCAGGCTGATCATCGGCGCATCAATGCCCGGCATCGGGAAGGCGCGGCAGTGGCATGAACTCGACGCCTTCCTCATGCAGCATGCGGGCGTCCTCCAGGCTGGCCTCGCCATAGATGGCGCGGCTGTCGCTCTCGCCGTGATGGATCTTCAGGGCCTCTTCCGCAAAGCGCGGCCCGACATGCTCGGCATTCTCCGCCACCTGCCGGTGCAGCTCCGCGAGCATCTGGCGGAGCGCGATCTCCTTCTCGCCCATCAGCGCGACAGGGGCGGCCTCGGGCGCGGCCGCGGCGACCGCCGGCCCGGCCGACGGTGCCGGTGTCTCGATCATCGCCTTGCCGCGGTCGGTGCGGGCGACATGCGGTGCCATGATGGCGCGCTCGACCTTGATGCTGTTGCAGACCGGGCAGGAGACGAAGCCGCGCCTGGCCTGTTCCTCGAAGCTGGCCGAGGTCGCAAACCAGCTCTCGAAGTCGTGGGCCTGCTCGCAGATGAGGGCGTATTTGATCATGGCGCGATGGCAGGCGAACGGCCTGGCGTGCCGCCGGAACCGGACGTGTTGGGAGGAGTGGCGCTCACGCGGCCAGAAGCTTGTCGAGTTCGCCGCGCGCGTCGAGCGCGTGGATGTCGTCGGAGCCGCCGACATGCTTCTCACCGATGAAGATCTGGGGAACCGAGGTGCGTCCGCCGGCCCGGGCGATCATCGCCTGGCGCAGCTCCGGCTTGCCGTCGACGTCGATCTCGTCGAAGGCGACCCCCTTCTTGGTCAGCAGCGACTTGGCGGCCTTGCAATAGGGGCACCAGGAGGTGGTGTAGATGGTGACGGGAGGCATCGCGCGATCCATGCGGTTTGACGAAATCCCAATGTAGGGGCTCGTCATGGTTTCGTCACCGGGCGAAACGTCCGGTCAGGTGCCATCCGAGACGACGCGCGCGAAGGTCAGGATGTCGACCGTGCGCGCCCCGCCGCGCAGCAGCGCCCGCGCCGCGGCATTGCCGGTCGCGCCTGTGGTCAGGACGTCGTCGACCAGCAGCACGCGGCGGCCCTCGATCTGTGGCCGCGCCGCCGGCAGGACCCTGAACGCACCCTGGAGATTGTCGGCCCGCTGCGACCGCGTCAGCCCGACCTGCTGGCGCGTGCGCTTCACCCGCGCCAGGGCGAGCGGCGCGAGCGGCACGGCCGATCCGCGCGACACCACCTGCGCCAGCGCAGCCGCCTGGTTGAAGCGTCTTGTCCAGAGCCGGAACCGGTGCAGCGGCACGGGGACGATCACATCGGCGTCGGGCAGCAATTCGCGGCCGGCCTGGATCATCATCCGCCCCATCGTCAGGGCGAGGTCGGTACGGTCGCCATATTTCAGCCGGTGGACCAGTTCGCGGGCCGTGCCGTCGAAGCGGCAGACGGCGCGGGCGCGCCCGAACACCGGCGGATCGGCGATGGCGGCCGGCGAGACCATCCCCTCGCCGAGATCGACGGCGAAGGGCGTGCCCAGCCGCTCGCAATAGGGCCGCTCGATGAAGCGCATCTCGCCCCAGCAGGTCGGGCAGAGCGCCTGCGCCTCGCCCGTCGCGGCCTGGCAGGCGATGCAGGAGGGCGGGTAGACGATGTCGACGGCGGCCCGCAGACCGGCTCCGAGCCAACCTGCGGCGGGCCGGACGACGCGCCGCAGCACCCGGCGGGAGATGGTTTGTTTCGCCTCGGAAGCGCCGGGGAGAGGATCGTCGTCGAAGGCTGCGGCTGGGGCGGCAGGATCGTGTCGTTCACGAAAGCCTGATGTCCCGGCCCTGTCATGCTGCATTGCAGCACCTATCTTGAGGGCGTCCGACCGTCGGGGCCGCCGCATCGCTTGCGCCGCCCCGGACGGCCTCCCGTTTTGTCGGCCGCGCCGCGGCCCCTCCGAGGACGACCCCCATGACCCGATCCGATCCGTCCCAGCCGACGCTGTTCTCGCCGCTGCGCCTCGGCGACATCGATCTCGCCAATCGCGTCGTCATGGCGCCGCTGACGCGCAACCGCGCCACCCATGGCAATGATGCGCCCAACGCGCTCAATGTCGAGTATTATCGCCAGCGCGCCGGCGCGGGCCTGATCATCTCCGAGGCCACGCAGATCTCGCAGCAGGGCCAGGGCTATGTCTGGACGCCCGGCATGTACACCGCCGAGCAGGTCGCCGGCTGGAAGGCCGTAACCGACGCCGTCCATGCCGAGGGCGGCAAGATCATCGCCCAGCTCTGGCATGTCGGCCGCATCAGCCATGTCTCGCTGCAGCCCGGTGGGCAGGCGGCAAGACCTATGTCGAGAGCGGCTTCGTCGACGTCTCGGCACCGCGCGCGCTGGCGCTGGAGGAACTGCCGGGGATCGTCGCCGACTATGTGAAGGCGGCCGAGAATGCCAAGGCCGCCGGCTTCGACGGCATCGAGATCCATGCCGCCAATGGCTATCTGCTCGACCAGTTCCTGCGCGACGGCACCAATACGCGCAGCGACGCCTATGGCGGCTCGATCGAGAACCGCACGAGGCTGACGCTGGAGGTGGTCGATGCGGTGGTGAAGGTGTTCGGCAAGGGGCGGGTCGGCATCCGCCTGTCGCCGGTCACGCCCGCCAACGATGCGCGCGACAGCGACCCGCAGCCGCTGTTTGCGCATATCGTCGCCCGGCTGGACGAGGCGGGGCTCGCCTTCATCCATGTCATCGAGGGCGCGACGGGCGGGCCGCGCGACTTCCTGCCCTTCGACTATGACGCGCTGCGAAAGGCTTTCCGCGGCGCCTACATCGCCAATAATGGCTTCGACCGCGCCTCGGCGATCGAGGCGGTCGCGAGCGGTCGCGTCGATGCGGTCGCCTTCGGCCGGCTCTTCATCGCCAATCCCGACCTGGTCGAGCGGCTGCGGCGCGATGCGCCGCTGAACACGCCCGAACCCTCGCTGTTCTATGGCGGCGACGGCAAAGGCTACACCGACTATCCGACGCTGCAGGACGCGGCGGCCTGACACGGTTCGTCCGAGGCGATCCGTCGCCGGGAAGGGGGCGCATCTCGGCGCCTCCTTCGCAATTTTCAGCATCGCCGTGCAAAAACAGTTGCAGGCCGGCGGCGGTGCGATTAAACAGCAGCCCTTGCCGCGCTGCTCCCATCGTCTCCTACCAAGTGTGTAGGTGCTGGGATTTGGGAGTGGTAGGTCTACCAACGCCGGATTTTCCGGTTGCGGAAGGCTTGGAAGTAAAGTAGCGAAGCTTCACAGCTTAGCTGAGATTGAGTACCGCGCGCCCTTCGTCTAGCGGCCTAGGACACTGCCCTCTCACGGCAGGAACAGGGGTTCGAGTCCCCTAGGGCGCGCCACTTACATTCTCCGAAGTAAGATCAGGACTGAGACGCCGGGGCTTTTCCTTGGCGCTCGTAAGCGTTTTTTGCCTTATGATCACGCCGAGCCTGCCGAAATGGTACCAGGTGGCCGTGCAATTCTTCCATCCTCGCAATTTCTTTGCCAAGTATCAGTGTCGACGGCCCGTCGCTGCCGCTGCCGTTCTGGGCAAGGACGTCTGCAACATCCAGATGTGAATTTGGCTTCATGGCGGGAAGGATCGCGCCACGAAGCCACCCGCGGTACCATCTATTCCAATCGGAGTTGCTAAGGGGCTCTGCCCCTCGCGCCTGCAAGGGGTTTGGTCGGGTCTCCCCGATCTTCCTGCGCTTCGCTTCGTGCAGACCGGGTGATCCCCCTCCCGACCAAACCCCTTGCAGTTGCTACCCCCGGTCCTCGCCGGACAGGCAGGGGTGCAGGATCTGCACCCCTGCTCGACGAAGGAATTCAAACACTGCCGGCTGCGATCACAATGACCTTCTGCAGAGCGTCGATGAAACCCGGATCTGCGAGCGCGCGCCCATCTCTGGAAGCCAAGCTTCCGTCCTCGGCGACCGTCATGCCGCGCGCTTTGAGTTTCCGCTCGGCAATGAAATCCTTGATCGCTTCGATCTCGCTCTCGGTGAGCTGAGGTTTGGTCGAGGTTGTGCCCTGTGAGACCGGATCGTGCGCTGCGGTTGTCGAGACCAACGTGATCGTGGGCGCGCCCCTGACGCGCTTGAGGATGTCGACTTGGCTTTTCAAGCTGCTGTTCTGCGTGATCAGCAGCCTGACCTGGTGACGAAGGGACGGGTCTGTGATCGAGCTAAGCTCTTCGAAGTCGACGATCTCGCCTGCGCGTACCTTCCCGAGCTTTCGCGGCTTAGCGAGAATTACCTCAGCGGCGTCTTCCCAGGCCCGATAGAGTTCGAGATAGGGATTTGCCCCACCGCGCTTGTTTCGGATTGATGACTCGGCGATTGCCTGGTCCTTGGCCGGGAACATGGCGGCGTAAGTTGATAGCAACAGCGGGACGGTGAGGCGCTGCTTGCCGGTTTGAATAAGATGAGAGCAGACCTCATTGATATTGCGCAGCTTGACGCGCACGCCCTCGGTTATGGAGCCTGACAACAGGCGCTCCAATGTCTCCTGAACGACCCCAATCGCTTGGGCGGAAGCATCTGACATGCTTCGTCCTCCTCACTGCAACACCACGCAACATTCACTGAACCGACGCCGAAGCTGAGCCGTCAGCCCGGCGGCATTTTCCATTCGAAGCCAACACAACGGGTTTCGGCCGCGCGCGGCCGCTTCAATGCATCGGATAGGACTTCGAGATCCCCGACAAACACGACCTGCCGCTCAGCCCTGGTCACAGCGGTGTAGATCCAGCTGGGTTCGAGCACCCGAGATCGGTACAGCGGGATGACAATCCTCGGCGCACTGCTGCCCTGGCACCGGTGGCAGGTCACAGCGTAGGCTAGGTGAAGATCGACAAGGTGCTCGCGCTCCAGCAGCCGAGGTTCAAGTTCGCCATCGAAGAGCACTTCGAGGGCCCCACCATCTGGAAAGGTCTCGGTCACGCGTCCCATCATCCCGTTGAACAGGCCGTTCCGATAGTCGTTGCGACCGAAGATGACAGGCTCGCCAGCGGCGAAGAATCGCCCAAGCATCGCGCGAGCCGGCGCAATCCGAGTTCGTTGATAGGACGCTTCCTGGAGCCGTTCGTTCAGCGCCGTGACTCCGGCCGGGCCGTCATGGGTCGCGGTGACGACAAGGGTCTCGCCGGCGTCTTCCGCGATTTGCGATATGACACGCTCTATCGTGTCTGCGAGCATATCGCTGGGGGCCTGGATGAATGTCGCGCCATCGCAGCGGCCACGAAAAGCGTCCAGCTTGGGAAGCCGTCGGTCGCGAACGTGAGCAGCAACCGCAGGGATGCCCGTCTCCGCTGCCTGCCGGTGAACATAGGTTAGGCGGAACGAGATCGTGGGATCAGCGACGACCTTGTGGAAGATCAGGCCAAAGCCGACGGGAGGTAGCTGTGCCTCGTCTCCAACCATCAGCAGGCGGGCGCCGTCTGGCATTCGGCGCAGCAGCGCATGCATGGTGGCGAGATCGACCATAGACGCTTCGTCGACAACGACGAGGGTTCGCGGCGTGATGGTCGCCAACTCCCTGTCGCTCAATCGCGAATGGAAGCGCTCTTCGTCAGTACCCTGTGACGGTTCGCGATGGCCGAGCTCCGCGATCGTTCTAGCCAGCGTTCGCGCCAGCCTCTTGGTCGACCGGCTAAGCCTGAGAGCTGCCTTGCCCGCGAGCGAGCACAGAAGAAGCGACCCGCCCAAGGTCTCCCAGGCATCACAAATAACCCTGCAGGTGAACGTCTTCCCGACCCCGGCGCCGCCGGAGAGGCAGGAGACCGGGCTGGCGAGTATCCCTTCAACGGCACGGCGCTGTTCGTCATGAAGACCCTGGCCGTTCGAGGACACATGGGCGATTGCATTCGCAATGTTGCGGGTGGATGGACCACCAGACGCCCTTTGGAGCCGCAGCAGATGGCCCAGGACGGCCTTCTCCATTGCTGCCGCGCCCGGAGCAGCCAAACTGCCTTCTTGCTCCAATATGGCGCCTGCCGCCTTGGCCCGGACCAACGCATGTGCAGAGAGGGCAATTTCGCCGGGTCGGTTCAGAAGGCGCGCTGCTTCTGCTTGGACTGCCTCGCTTGCCGCACGAGTGCTGCCGCTCATCAGGAGCCGCTTCATCGCCTCGTCGACGGCGCCAACCAGCCGTCTCGGATCCGCCGCTGGAGATGCAGTCCCCGCGGCCACTAGTATCTTCTGCGCGGCGTGGTCTAGTTTCGGCCAAGGGACGAGCGGTACGAGAGCGTAGGGGTTTGCCTTCAGGCGATCTATCGCAGCATCACCGGCCAGCCGGTATAGGCGCCGAGCAAGCCCCAGATCGGCGATTCCGACTTCGTCGAGCCAAGCGAGAAGCTGCGTCTCGCCTGTGGTCTCACGCCAAAGTCGCATCGCCGCTGTCGCGAGCTGGCATCCAAGAGCTGGCCGGCCGGGGCAGAGGACTTCGGCGATTTCAACGAGCCGCCCCTCTTCCAGCATCACGTCCCGGAGACTTTCTCCATACGCGGTCCACAGCCGTCCAGCCCGCTCGGGACCGATGCCCCTGACGTGTGCGGCAATAAAGCGGCGAACGAGCGAGCCGTCTGTGAGAACACGTCGGCCGGACACAACATCGATCTGGGGACCGTATTGTGTCGACCGCTCCTGCCCCTCAATCCGCCAGACTTCGCCGGCGATAGGCGAGCCCGCGATCGCCGCGGTCAGTGCCTTGAACCGAAGCTTCCGCCCATCGGAGATCCCGGTGAAGATCACCCCGAAATCCCGCGCTGAGATGACCGATGTGATCGACACTTCCATCACGGAAGATCACCCAGACGAAGCGGCTGACCCGTCTCCTCGAGGATGCGCAACTGCTCTCGCAACGATGCGATTTGCTTCCGTTGCCACTCGATGGTGGCGGCCTGCTCCGAAACAAGCTTGTCCAGCTCCGAACTACGCTGCTCGATGAGCTTCAGCCTACCCGCGGTCGCGGAATCGTCTGCCGAACCCCTCGCGCCGATGGGCTTGAGCCCCTGCGTCTCGGATACCGTGTTGACGGCGGCTCTAAGCTCCAGATGGCGGAAGAAATGCTGTTCGTGATGGATAGGCAGCCCCAGGGCCTGAACAATGCCGCGGACATTGACCTTCCCGTCCGGCGTCATCGGAAGGGTTGGAGCCCGGTCCCGGGCGGCCCCGGATTGAGCCGACCACTGCCTGCTGCGCTCATCAAGCCAAGGCTCCAGGCGCTGCAGTATCTCCGGAACGACGGAGCGGCTCATCGAGCTACTCCGTGACCGTCAATTCCAGCACAGTGGCTGGTCGGGGCCGCATCTCCAATCGAGTGAGGGGTGCTCCGACGCTCCGACGAGCGACTTCCTCGATCGCATCCTGCAGACCGAGATCCGCCAACGTCTTCCGGCCCTCGATCAGGTTCTGAGCCTCGGCGGCACCGAGTTCGCCGATCAGGAATGCAGCAAGCGCGTCAGAAGCTCGCCTCCTGTCATCTGCGCCGAGCGGACCCAGTGTGATGGGGACATATCCACCGTTATAAAGGATCTTATCCAGGAACTGGTCTCGTTCGCGTTCCAATTCGGCGGATTCCAACGACGGAAAGAACCGGCTCATCTGGACAACGTGGTCCGACAGCTCGAAGCGAGTGGACTCCCGGCCCGTCACTTCCGGAACGCCGTCGGTGGGCAGCAGCATCGGCAGCTTGCCGTCTCCTTCCACCCTGCTGATCGCCCGAACCTTCTCGATGTAGGTCAGCGTCGCGTGAAAATTGCTGAAGGCCTGATCGCGAGCATTGACGTCGGCATCCCACTCGGCTTCCAGAGTCATGATCCGACGTCGAAGATCGTCTGGAATGGGCTCGCCAACAGACGATAATTCATGCCGCTCGCGTTTCAGCCCTTTCAATTGGGATTCTCGCTGCTCGATCCGCGCGCTCAGCGAGCTCGCACGCGCAGACAGCATGTTTGCATGCCCCCATAGCGGGATCAAGAAAGGGAGGCCCGTGATAAAGAACCGGCAACGTACGCAATTTCGGGCTCCACCAGGCACCGGCAGATACGCGAATTTTGTGTTGCGGCCCGAATGACTGCTCCTTCGAGAGGTCGGCTCACCGCCCACGTGGCAGAGGGTGCCGCCATTGGGGCAAATCCCAATGTCCATGCCACTCCATGCGCTGGATTCCGCATAGAGCCCTTTTGACTGCTGGAGCCCGTCATCCAGCAAACGGGCGGTCATTCTCGCTGCTTCTTGAAAGCTCGCGTCACGCAACGTCTTGCGAAAATGCGCTGCATCCTCGGTGAGCGCCTTTTGACGGGCTGCTGTCAGTATCTCGCTGACGTGGACCGGGTCATACTTTACGTAGCTAAGTGTCATCAAAATCGTAGCATGCCCAGCCACGAGCTTGCTTAAAATCGCAATTGGCACGCCCTCAGTATAAAGCGTGCTGATCGTCGAAGATCGCATCCCGTGAATGGTGAAAATGGCATGCCGAGGCGAGCCACTAGGCTCACGGCGGGTTATTATGGTGATAGGATTTTCGGGGTCGTCGAGATTTAGTCTTCGCTCAAGCTCATCCAACGCAAGGTAAAAAAACTGAAGGACCGCTCGATAAGAGGGCGGCGCCTCTTTTCCTCGAACGCCAGGGTTCAGCGGATAGCGAAACAGATAGAAGCGGTCGGGAATAATGTCAGCGATTGAGGCAGACGCCTCTTCGCTCCGAAGCTGAACGGGCGTGTCCTTAGATCCAAGTGGGCCATTGACTGGGTTGTAGCGTTCCTGCCAGGCTCGCATCGCTGCGAGGTTCTGGATGACATCATCAAATTCCCAAGGGATTTCGTATCCCGACGTTTCATCAAACGACTTAGATCGATCCTGCGTTTTATTTGAATTGATATAGAAGCCCGTGATCGAAGAGCCATCGCGGCCTGCCGAAGATATCCTCCGTAAGACACCGCGACGGCTGTTCTTTGCGCCAGTTCGGCGCCAGTATCCCGCATGTGGACTCGAATTCGGCCCCCACAGGCCGGTTCTGGGATCCCACGCCTCATCATCTCCCTCTCCGCTATCCAGGCGTCTCACTTGAACTCCACGAAGGGGGAGATCGAGCATCAGGAGCAAAATCCGCGGAATCACCTCGCAGAATACCGGTTCGCCCCTTCCTGTTGTGGGGTCGACGTAGGTTATCCAATGGAACGGTCGATCGTGAACCTTGATCGACTTCGGCCATGCGAAGTCATTCTCTGTGATGATTTTCTTCAGCTCTGCGTGAAACCTGGCAGGCATCGGTCGTGCCGATACCTCAGAATCCGACGAACGGGAGATAACGGGAAGGGCGGCACGAAAGCGCTCTAAGTCGCGGTTGGTCAGTCCAATCGCGAGTTGCGGCAGTCCGTTGTCGTCTCTGCTGCGATCCTCCACCCACGATCCAAAATCCAGGATCTTTGCCACGGCTTGCAATCGTGTTTCCGGTGTACTCCAAGCCTTTGCGGTATCCAGAACAACTTGCATATTCGCCCTTGAGAAGGCTGTCCGTTCGTTGACGAGGGTTTCCGCTGGGCATTTCGCAAGCCCTTTGAGCAACAAAGAGAGGGCGCGACGATGAGATTTGCGCTGAATGAGCTTGCGATCGTCAATATATTTCTCAAATAATTCGGATATCCACTGTAATGTTGGAGTGCCGGCGATCAGCTCACTGCGATGGTTCCTCGTATAGTGGACCCGTGAGATTGATCGCCCAAGGTTGGGCTCGTTTCGCGCTTCGGATAGTCCCCTGACGAGGTATCGCGCTGATATGATGCTCCATTTCGATACCCACGATGCCCAGTGTCCATCTGGCCGGGTGACATCGGCAAATGCATCCAAATGCTCGTCTCTAATATCGAATAGCGATCGAATATGAGTCGAAGAAAGCTGGAATGCGAGTGCGAGTTTGTAGATTGCGCTGGCGGAATTTGTCCCACGTTTGGGAGACAATCCTTGAATTACCGGAAAAGCCTGTATGGCTGAGCGCGTTTGTTCTTGCAGCTCCCCGGTTTGGTCGCCGAGCCAAACACAGAGATTTGGATCCAGTGCCCCCAGTGCGGATTGACCCCACATGAAACCCAGGGGAAAGAGCACTTGCCCCTCCGACCAGAGGTGAAAGATAGGTTTGAGGAAATCGAGTTTGTCTTGACGCTTTCCGCCGTCAGTGCAAATTCGCTGGAATTCTAAGACGATTTCCGCGGCCATTTTATTCGGAACGGAATAAGTGTCGTACCCGTCTTCAGTTAAATCTTCTAAATTGTTGCCGGATGCGAGTCCAACCTCAGGCAAGACAGCAAAGCTTGAAAGCGATGGGTTGAGGTACCCGTTCCCCGAGCGAACTGCCAAGGCGATCGGAAATCTCTGAAGCTCAACGCGATCACGCATGAATGGAGCCTCCAGTGATGAATTCATGGAGCCCGAGTAGGGCTCGGGTGCTGTCGTGACCGAGTGGAGCTGCGGGGATCGGCTCGCCGCGCGAAACGGCACCGAGAATCTGGTTCACCCGCTCGTTTGTCGGCACGGTGTAAGGTACCTGCGAAAGGAACTGCCGGTGATGCAGCCCCTTCTTGATGACCTGCGCGGGCACACCAAGGTCGCTGAGTGCCTGGCCAAAACCATGTCGGAGGCCGTGCGTGGTAGTGCCGAGCTCTTTCGTGTGCGGCAGGCCAATTCTCAGAACAGCCGCCTCATGGTTCCGCTCGTAAGCCTTCGCCGAATAGGGATCGCCAATCATCGACGGACCATCGTCTCCCCGATCCTCGCCTTCGCTGACGAATAAGAAGGGATGATCGTAGCCGCCGCGCAACTTGCGCTGCTTCATGATCGGTCGGCGAACGTATCTCACGTAGCCGAGATAGAGGACCCAGAAGAGGGCGCCTGCGGTCTCATCGAGCCAGTAGACCCACGCCTGATGCTCCTTATTGAGATCAAGGCTCTTCCAGCCGACATGGTACCGACCACGCTTAACGAGGTTGCGAGGCTGGAGGCCGTACAGACGCTCCAGTGCCTCGTGGCGCGTGAGAGTGACTTCGCGGCGGACCGGGTCCGGTATCCGGATCTTCGCTTCTACCGGATGATTAAGGACGACCAGCGCGTGCCCAGTCTTTCCTGGATCCTCAACCACGTCCTGAACCCACAGGTGAAGGCCTTCGCTACGGCGCAGGCCGCCCCAACCGTCCAAGAGAGCGATCATCTGGTCGCGCAGATTAAAACGCAGAAAGGGATTGTCCTCCTTCGCAGCGCCCGGCCGCAAATACCCTTCCCACAACAGCCGCTCTAAATGCGACGACGGGAAAAACTTGACTGGCTCGGCAGCAAGCCCATGTGTTCGAGGCCCCAGATCGACGAAGCTATCGGATCGAATTTGCCGAGGCGCATCGATGTGTTTGAGCATCGATATGTTTCGCAGGCGCGACCAGATCAGCAGGTCGGTGACCGACAGTGCGTCTCTCGGCGCATGCTTGCTGAGGACTATCTCGTCGCGATCTTCTTTCAGCTCCCCCTGATGCCATGCAGCGAAGCCTTCCAGCGCTCGAACAAGGGTGCGAACGCGCCGGGTGCCTGTTTTCGGCCAGATAAGGCCTGTGCTTTCGTCACTTCCCGAGGCCAGAGCCAAGGCGAAGCTGCGAAGGAGTGCGCGATGCGGATTCTGAGTCCGCCCCGCGATCGCGGCGGCCATGACCTCGTCGCCGCGTATCTGGCAGAAATCCCAGAACAAGCCGACGACCCGGGCAACATCATTCTGCCATGTCGCTGATCGGAACGGGTGCGCCCGCATATACTCTAAGAGCGGGGTGTAGAGCTCAATTTCGCCGTTCGCCTTTTTCAGGATGACGACGCGTGCGGTCCAGCCTTTGGGCATGCCCGCAACATGCATGGCCATGGTTGCATGAAGCTGGGGCTGAGGCTCGATCAAGGGACGGCTGGCACGCAACGACGAACGCGGGGCCCCTCCGATCTCGGAAAAGATCGGACGAGCTAATCCTTCTGGAGGCGGAAGGAATAAATGTCCCAAGTTCACATTCCGTTACGCGGGCAAAGGATTGCGGCTCCGGAATCGGCTCGCGCCGCCGGATCGTTCGGCGTGGACGTCAGAAATCAGATGCGTGGGGTCAGGCGGCGATCAGACCCCCAAGCGTCATCGATGTCGCCTGGGAGCATTTCGAGATGGTGTGGCTCAAACTGGAAATCGGTGTTGTCGTGCAGCGCGGCGATGATTGAGAGGCCGAAAGTGTCGTCCGGAGCAACCGAAAACAGGCGTTCGAATACGAAGGCACGGGGATCCACCACCGTCATGGGAACAGGGTAGCCTGACCGAGTGATAGGCAGACCAGTGACGGGCGGCATTTCGAGCAGCTCGACGAGCGCCTCGCGGTGCTCCTCCAAGGTATCATCCCAACCCTCGGCTTGATCCACGAAATCGGACCGCCGGCTGACCGAAACCTCGGGCCCGCGGGTGCCGCGGAAGCACATCTGGGCCAGGTCGAACTCGTAAGTCTCATCTATCTGCACGAGACAGCGTGACAGCGACTGAGCCAGCTCCCTTGCCAGGGTGTCGTCCGAAAAGAGAAACGCGAGGCGGCCGCTGTGGGGTGAGGGCAGCTGCCAACGAAGGATGGCCTCATAGGCGAACGCTGCCTCTTCGCTATGAAGGATCAGAAACGGCGATAGGCCTGCTTCCCAAATCAACTCCAGAATCTGGCCGGTCTGATGAGGCACCTTGGCAAGCCGCAGAGCCTTGGAAAAACGCGCTAGAGTTTCACCTTCCTCCTCCGCGCGCGCCAGGGACGCATTGACCAGCTCGCGGCGCTGCATGAAATCGGCGAAGAAGCGCTCAGTGTCGGATGACCGGCGTCCGATCGACGTGGATCGCTTCTTCCGGCTGATCGGATCAGGCTGATAGCGATACAGGTATTCGCGGCCACCCAGCGTCTTCCATTGCAATCCGCCGAGGAGCGATCGCTTCTCGACGAGCAACTCGGAGCGGCGATCCCAGAACGCTGCGGCCTCGTCGAGGTGGTGCGCCTGATCCGCAGTCAATGGATGAGTATTTAGCATATTACTACCAATATCACATGTCTCTGTCAATTGGTAGTAATTAGGCCGTGGTATGGGTTGGTATGGTAGGGTGGGGTCAACACCTCATCCCTGCCACGGCCGCCCTGAGTCGATTTCGGGCGAAACACGAGCCGCCTTGGTAACAGTTGGTAGGTCATGATAGGGGGGTAAATGGACGTCGCCCTCTCACGGCGAAAACTGGGGTTCGATTCCCCATGGGAGCGCCATTCCGGTGCAAAACTGCGAACACCCGGCGAAACGCCGCTGCGACCAGTCACGGCTTTTTCGAGCTTCGTTTTGTCGCCGATGATCCGAATAGTGTCGTCGCCGATTTCGATCCGATCAACGACGGATCGGATGTATGCCTTACGGAATGGGATATCGCCAGTGGTGATGCTCTCGCGCATAATCCGACCGAACTTTTCCACCGTCTCCGAATCGATCACCGTCTGCGGCATTGTCGAGCGGATTCGATCGAGCGCAGCCTTTGCAGCGGCGTGGGCGAGTTTCAGCGTCGAGATGCGCTCTTTCAGGATGTCGTCGAGTTCTGCCAGCCCGTCTTCGACCAGCCTGTAGAGGCGCCGAAGCTTCTCCTGCGCTTCGGTGGACTCCGTCTGCAGGCGCGTGGCGCGGGCATCCACGGAGGCCTGCTTGTCGGCCCGGTCGGCACAAACCGATGAAAGTAGCTCGGTCAGGCGCTCGGGCTGGAACAGGCGCTCGATGAGGTGCTCTGTGACGAGCGTGTCGAGCTTATCGACGGGAATAGAGCGACCTTTGCAGCCGCATTTTCCCTGTCTGTTTGATGTCGAGCAAGAATAATAGCGGTGCACCTTGCCTGATTTCGAGGTGCCGGTGCGAAGCGTCATCGCCCCGTTGCAGGTCGCGCATGTGGTGAGGCCGGTCAGCAGCACCGGGCCGGTGACGATGCGCGGCGGCGTGTTGGCGGGCGCGTTCATCTTCATCGTCGCCTGGACGGCGTCGAACTCCTCGCGGGTGACGATTGACGGCACCTCGATCCTGATCAGGTCGGAATCGGGCTTGAGGGCCTGCGTCTTGGCGTTGCGACGGTTGAACGACCATTCGCCGACATAGATCGGATTGGTCAGGATGCCGTGGATGGTGTTGACCGAGAAGCGCCCTCCAAGCCGCGAGCGATAGCCTTTCTCATTCAGCCAAGACACGAGTCTCTTGATACCGAGCGGGCCGCTCTTGCCGTCGCCGGCGAGATAAAGCGTGAAGATGAGCTGGACGGTCTCGGCCTCGACGTCGTCCTTGACGAGCCGCTTCTTGACACGGATGCCGCGTTTTTCGACCTCTTCGGTCTTAAACCCGAACGGCAGGCGCGCGCCGTTGTAGAAGCCTTGGCGGGCATTCTCTTTCATGGCCCGCAGGACGTGTTTGCCGTTCTCGCGGCTCTGGTACTCGTCGAAGAGGGCGATCACCTGGCGCATCATGACTTGCGCTGGATCGTCGCCCAACTCTTGGGTGATCGAGGTCAGTCGCACCCCGGCTTTGGCTAGCTTGCGGATGTAGAGTTCGAGCTGGAAAGAATCCCGCATGAAGCGGCTGTAGGAATGGACGATGATGACGTCGAAGGGCCTGTCGCCATCGCAAGCACGCTCGATCATGCGCTGGAATTCAGGGCGCTGGTCATCGGTCGCGGATGCGCCGGGCTCGACGAACTCCATGACGAGGTCGAGCTTGCGGGTGCGGCAAAAGCCTTCGACCTGGCTCCGTTGGTCGGGGATAGAGAGGTCCGATTCCGCCTGCCTGCCGGTCGAGACGCGCAGATATGCGCAGGCACGTTCGCCAATGTGGATCGGCATGTCACCGTTCGAAGGCTTGGAGAATTGTTTATTCATGACCGCACTCAACCTCTCGACAATACTAGCATTTTACATCATTTGATTCAATGACTTATCTTGTTTTCCTGTGGACTTTCGGCGCGTGCGCGGATGTCGTCACAGCTCGTGGCCGCCCATTGCCGCCATCACTGCTTACCCTCCCGCAGCATGGCTTCGATTAGAGGCCACAGGTAGGTTACGACCGCCTCGACTTCGCCGCCCGTGACCGGAACCCGATCCGGGAAGGTATCGACGACGGTCCAGGTGCGCTCGCGCGTAGCCCCTCCGGAGGAGGGCACCGTGCGACCGGGGCCTCGGCTGGGGCCGGCTCGCGCACTCGGCCTAGTCATGGCCGAGCTCCAGCGCGCGATCACGACGACGCTGACGATCCGGGCGCGGGGGTTCAGGCGGCGCGAGCTCTGCATCCCCGCCCAGCTGCAGTGTTGTCGACTTGATCGTCTGGCGGCTCAGCCGCTCGATCAGGACACGCCGTCGCTCATCGTGCCCGACATCCTCGTACTGCCGATCGATGGCTCGGCCGGTCCGAACCGCGAGATCGAGCGCGGTCCGGTCGAAGACGAGCTGTGATCGATCGCGCGCCCGCGATGCCGCTACGTAAATGTCATGTCGGTCGAACGACAGATCGACGAGGATGGACGCGGTATCGGCGGTCAAACCTTGGGACGAGAACACCGTGACCGCGTAGTCGGCAGCCAAGCGGACGCGACCTCGGTCGTCGATGAGATCGCGCGTCGAGAGAGATAGCTGCCGGCCGTCGATGCTCAGGCGCAAGCCGAGATGTCCGTCCGCTTCGGGATCGATCGCCTCGACGGATCCTGTCGTGCCATTGATGACGCCGAGCCGATCGTCGCGATGCATGAACTTGACGCGCTCGCCGAGCGCGACCGGCAAAGCGACGGAATGCCCCGACGACGTCGCCGCCTGGACGACATAGTCCTCACCGGTCAGATCGAGACGCTCGCGCAGGCAATGCCGAACCTCCATGTTCAGCGCGCGAACGGACGCGTTAGACTTTGCGATCAGGAGATGATGGCCGTCTGGCGCTGCCCTGCGTGCGTCGAACCAGTGGGCGACTGCGGCGGTGATCGCACCGCGCGTGGTGTCTGCTTCAGCGACGTCGCCGTGCTCGCGAAACGCCTCGATCCCGGCCTCTATCCGGCCTTGCGACAGCGCGGTGACGGCCTCGCGCAGCCAGGGCTGGCGCTGACGGACGATCGTGTCGATACGCGAGGTTGCCACGGCTTGAGCGACGATTGCGAGGCCGGAGCCGGCGTCGATCGCCTGGAGCTGAGCGCGGTCGCCCGCCAGCACGATGCGTGCGCCTGCGGCCTCGGCGGCGGCCATAAGCGCATGGGTGTCCCTAGATCCCAAAAGCCCAGCTTCATCGACGATCAGAACGGTCCGCTCGTCGAGAAACAGGGACCCGGCCCGCGACTTTGCCAACCAGCTCGCGGTCGCGCGCGCTTCGACACCAAGATCCTCGCGCAGCATCTTGGCCGCGCGCCATGCCGTCGAGGTCGCGATCACGCGACATCCGAGTTCCTGATAGGCGGCGACCATCGGCCGTAGCGCATGGGTCTTGCCGGCGCCGGCAGCACCCTCGACGATCGCGACGGCATTTGCGCCGCTCGCCGCGAACACGGCAGCTCGCTGTTCGACACTGAGGCCGAAAGCGTCGCTGAGCTCCTGGAGACGACTGTGATCGGGTGCGATCCAGGACTTGACGACGAGGCGACGCGACGCGTCGAGCAGTTCGCGCTCGATCGCGATCATCGCCGGCGTCGAATAGACCGGCAGATTCTGACGGTCGCGTCGGATTTCAACGATCTCGCCGGATTCCAGCAACGCCGCCGCTGCAGGCGTGACGTCATCGGCGGATAGGCCTGTGCCGACAAAGGCCGACGCAACCGCGCGGATCAGATCCTGGCGCCGAAAGGTGCTCTGGCGTTGCGTCAGCTCGTCGCCCAACGCTGCCAGCCGCCGGTTCAGCAGGTCACGATCGGCTTCGCGCGGCGTATCCCGGTCGAGGTCGGCCACCAGGCGCTCGGGCTCGATCCCGAGGCTACGGGCGTAGGTTGCCCACTGGACGAAACGGTCTGGGCCGTCCCGATCGAGCTTTTCGCGCCGCGTGCCGCGAGCGATAGCCCCCGCCAGCGCCGGAGCCTGCGCCGAGTTCGTGCCGTGTGCTGCCAATTCTTCGGCGATGTCGTGTCGGCGCGTCGAAAACGCATCGACGAGGGCGCGCGGCACGCCGGCGATCTCGAACGTGCCGTTGTAGCCGAAATCGTCGATGGCGAATCCGAGCTGCTGCAGTTCGTGGGCGAGGGCGGCGTGATAGGTCGCGCCCGTCGCGAGCTTGAAATCCCTGATCAGGACCGAATGCAGAGCGCCGATTTTTTTAGGCGCGGATGGCGCGCGATCCGTAGCGTAGGCGGCGATCGACACGTCGACCGTGGTCTCGCGACGCACCGCCAGATTCAGTAAAATTGTATGTGTATGCAGGTTGGGATCAGCAAAGATCTCACCATCCGCATGTTCCGCCGGGCGCGCCTCGCCATGTTGGAAGAAGGTGGCCGTCAGGCTCGCCTTTCGCAGGATCGCGCCGCCGCGACCGAAGCGGCAAAAGGTCCCCTCGTCGTCGAGCATGCTCACTGCGGCATCGACGGCGCGCTGCTGCGCGACCTCGACGGCGCGCCGCGTCTCGACGTCTCCAAGCGCCCAAACGAGCGAAACGGACTTGGGCGCCGAAAATGTTACGTCGAACGCCGGGACGCGATCGAGACGGTTCCCCCGGGTGGAAGTGAGCGGTCGGCCATCGACGCCGAGGCCGGCGTAGAGCCGCTCGAACAGCTCACGCTCGACGCGCGTGCCGTTGACGACGCCGAAGTCGCCGGTGCGCGTCCACCAAGAGCCCTGCGGCTCGACGCCTCCGAGATAGTACTCGGTCTGGCGCGTATAGTAGTCGGAGTGAGCGGCAGGGTTCCAGGTAGCGACCACGACAACCTCCATCAGGAGGTCGTTCATTGATCACAGTTCGGCGGCCAAAACCGCCAATGCAAATATCAGGTCGTCGCGTTCATGCAGGAACTCTCTTGGCCTGAATGCGGCCAGAACCTTTTCTTCCCTATTGCGCGCCGGTGGCGACAATCGCGACTGTCAAGATCGCGCTAGACGATAGACCGGATTCGATATCTCGACATATCGACGGATGCGACCAGCGACGATCCCAACGACCCGACTCCAGGGGAGTGGGGCTTCGCCCCTCTCCCCTCGCGAGCGCTCGGCGTAGGCGCCGGCAGCCTCGCGCGTCGCGCAGATCGGAAACCTGATCCCGTCGTCACCGATTCTCCGACCCGATCCGCCCGCCCCGCAAGGCGGCCGGGCCCGCTCACGCTCGCCACCCCTCTCCCCACCGCTCTCGCGGCCCCGGGAGGCATGGCCGGGGACCATGCCTCGGCCGGCAACAGAGAGAGGCAACAGTGATGTCGCGTGAGTTGATCGAGGTTCCCCTGAATAAGCTGGTCGCGAGCGACCGCAATGTGCGCCGCACCGGCGCAGCCGATGGCGTCGAGGAGTTGGCCGCCAGCATCCTCGCCCACGGGCTGTTGCAGCCCTTGCTGGTCTCAAGCCGCGAGGACGGGCGCTACGCCGTCATCGCCGGTTCGCGCCGGCTGATGGCGTTGAAGCTTTTGGCCAAGCGCAAGGCTCTGCCGCGCGGCTTTACGGTCCCCGTGATGGTGATGGAGGCTGGCGAGGAAGAGAGCTTGGCCGAGAATGTGGTGCGCATGCCGCTGCACCCGGCCGATCAGTTCGAGGCGTTTCGCAGGCTGGAGCTGTCTGGGCTCGGTGCAGCCGAGATCGCGGCGCGTTTCGGCGTTTCGCTTCGGACGGTGCGGCAGCGCCTCGCGCTTGGGGCGGTGTCGCCCCACCTGATGCAGGCCTATCGCGACGGCGAACTGATGCTTGCCCAGCTTGAGGCGTTCACCGTCACCGACGATCCGGTGCGGCAGGACGAGGTCTATCAGGGGCTCGGATCGTTTCGGGAGCCGTGGCGGATCAGGGCGGCGCTGACGCAGGCCGACGTGTCGGGTCGGGACCGGCGCGTCCAGTTCCTCGGGCTCGACGCCTATGAGATCGCGGGTGGCGGCGTGCTGCGCGATCTGTTCTCGACCACCGACGAGGTCTGGCTCACCGATGTCGGGCTGCTCGACCGGCTTTGTCTCGGCAAGCTCGGCGAGATCGCAGACGGGGTCCGGCAGGAAGGCTGGCTCTGGACGGAGGTCTTGATGGAGTTCCCTCATGGCCATGGCTGCCGACGCGTTTATCCTCACGCCGTCGATCAGGACGACGAGGCGGTCGCGCAACGGCTTGCCGCCAGCATGGCGCTGGAGACGCTCTATCAGCAGCATCCCCATGACGAGGTGAACGAAGAGGTCGCATCCGAGATGGCGCAACTAGAGGAGAAGATCGCAAAACTGTCCAAGCAGGCCTATGCCTACGATCCAGACGTGATCGCCCGCGCGGGAGCGTTCGTGGTGCTCGGCCATGACGGACAGGCCCGGATCGAGCGCGGCCTCATCCGGCCTCAGGATGACGTCGCCGAGCCGCAAGAAGAGACGGGCGAGAAGGCGGCGCATTCTGCCACCAGCGAGCGCGTCAGCGCAGAGGTGCCGGCAGTCGAGCCGGAGAGTGGCGGTGTTGCCCTGTCAGATCGGCTTATCGCTGATCTGTCGGCGCAGCGGACCATCGCGCTTCGCGATGCGCTTGCCCGGCAGCCGGAGATCGCGCTTCTGGCGCTGGCGCATTCCCTGATCCTGCAGGGGTTTTATGGCGTTCGCCATGACGCGCCATCCTGCCTCAGCATCCGGATCGATTCAGCCGCGCTGGCGCATCATGCCGACGGCATAGATGGCGGCCCGGCCGCGCGCGCCATCGCCGAGCGGCACGAAGAGTGGGCCAAACTCATGCCGCAGGAGGCAGCAGCGCTCTGGGATTGGCTTTCCGCGCTCGACCGCGACAGTCGCGATGCGCTTCTGGCTCATGTCGTGGCACAGAGCGTCAACGCGGTGATCCTGCCGCATGAGCGCCGGATCAATGCGATCCATGACGCGGATCGATTGGCGCTGGCGACCGGCATCGCCATGCGGGACTATTGGAGCCCGACCGTGCCGGCCTATCTCGGGCGCGTGACCAAGTCGGCGATCATGCAAGCGGTCAGCGAGGGCGTTTCGGATGAGGCGGCACAGCGGCTGGCCAGCCTGAACAAGGTCGAGATGGCCAAGGAAGCCGAGCGACTTCTGGTCGAGACCGATTGGCTGCCGGCCTGTTTGCGGACCTCTGCCGGCGAGGGCGAGGGCGAGCAGGAGCCTCTCGCGTTCGCTGACGCTGCTGAGTAGGCGGACACGCAGGTTTGAGATATTGGACGGCCGCTCCGATTGGGGCGGCCGTTTTCGTCGCGCTTGAAGGTGCCGATCGGCGCGGGAGGGTCTCTTCGTTCGAGAGTTTGGGCCGCGTCCATCGCGACCTCTCATGTCTGGTTTTCGTTGCCGAGCGGGGCCTTTTCCGCGCAACGGCTGACGCCGTTCTCCACATTCGTTTCGACCCTGCGGGTGCGCGTCGGCCCCGCCCGGCACTTCGACCGCCATCGAGGACGCGGTGGTCGCGGCCCGAACAGCAAAACAGGAGAGACATTATGGCGACGATCGGCACCTTCAAGCGCGACGAAAACGGCGGCTTCACCGGCGCGATTGCGACCTTGACCCTCAACTCCAAGATCCGCTTCATCCGCACGGAGAGCGACAGCGAGAAAGGCCCCAGCCACCGACTCTTTTCGGCAAAGTCCGAAATCGGCGCGGCCTGGTCCAAGGTTTCGAAAGACGGCAAGCCCTACCTGAGCGCCAAGATCGACGATCCGAGTTTCAACGCCGCGATCTACGCGACCCTAATCGAGGACACTGAGACCGCAGGCAACTTCGCTCTCATCTGGTCCCGCAGGACCGCCGAGTGACACGGACGAAGGGAACCGTTCCGCCCGAAAGGGCGGGACGGTTTATCGGGTCGCCGCTTCGCTCGCCGGCGGCGTGCGCCGCTGACGAGCGAGGCAAGGGATCACCCGTTGCCGATCGGCTTCGTCCAATCGGCAGGCTCGAAATTCTTGCGCCGGACGGCCCATTTCGTTTCGGGGATTTCGAGCTCGTAGACGTCGCCCGCGCCGGTGAGGATCATGCGGGCGATCTTTTCGCCTTTCGCGTTCGTCGTCAGCCCGAGATCGCGTTCCATCCTCGCCGGCATGACGGGATATCGCTCCTCCTCGTGGCGGACGAGATCCTTCTGACCGTCGATCTTCTCGTGCCAGACGATCTTGCGCTTGGACATGACGGTCGCCGCCATGTCGTCGCCAGGTTTGCCCTGCGGCACCTTGCTGACAATCTGCCAGCGGAACAGCTGGCGGATGGTCTCCGCATCGTCGCCATAGAGCTTGCGCAACTGCCCGATCGACTGGGTCGCGCAGATCAGCACTAAGCCGCGACTGCGGCAGGTCGCGACCATGCGGTCGAACCCTGGCAACGTCCCGAGCTCGTTCAACTCGTCGAGGGCCAGCACCACTCTGCGCGTCCGGCTGTCGCGCATCTCCGTCGTCATCACGCCGCGGATCGCCTCGATCAGGCCGCCGCCGACGAGCTGCGTCAGTTGCGGATAAGCGCCGGCCGACTGGAAGATAACGACGCGGTGGCGAGGGCTGGGATCAAGCAGCCAGCTCCTGATCGAGAAGCGCCGGGCGGGCGGAACGTGCTCCCACGCCAGCGCCAGCGGCACGATCGTGTTCAGCACGGCTGCGATCATGGTCGCCAGAATGCCGTGTGTCGTGTTGTTGGGATTGCCGTCCTCGTCGGTGAGGAAAAGGGGCTTGGCGCCGAACCGAATTTTCTCGAGGATGGCGAGGATCTCGGTGGGCGTCTTGAACATGGCCAACGCAAGATCGATCCAGGTCCAGGACCGCGGCTTCTCGCGCATCATAGACGTCATGATGTCCGTCATCACGGCGCGTGCCGCCAAGGACCAGAACGGGTTGTCGGACGACGGGATGACGCGCCCAGCAAACTCCCGGACATCCTGGACGTTGAGCACGTCACCGGCGACGTCCCAGGCCCAGCCGGTCGCTAGGTGAGGCGCGATCAGGATCGCGTCGTCGCGGCCGAAGGCCTCGCTAAATTCCTCCTTGAAGGAGTGGATGAAGACCCGGTCGCCGCGTTCGACGCATTGCTCGACGAGAGCGCGCATCAGGGTCGACTTGCCCGACTTCTGATTGCCGCTGATGAAAATGTTTCCGACTTCGTCACCGAACGGCAGTCGGATGTGCGGGGCGAGCCAAAGCCCTCCGCGGGCGTCGGCGCCGTTCGCCTTGGCGAAAAACTGCGCGAGCCTGACGCGGGCATGCGAGCCGCGGAACAGTCGCGCATCGCCATCGATCAGATTGGGAGCGGGATCTTGCGCATCGGTGAGGCGATGAGCGCCAATGCCCGCCACCAACGCGGCGAGCGCGATGCAGGCCGTTGCCAGCATGGAACGCTGGAGCAGGCCATCCACAAAACCGCTTCTAGAGATCGTGGCCAGTGCATCGAGGTGCCAGTCCCACCGGTGGAGATGTTGTAGGACAGGGACGGCGATGAGCAGCACGAGCATGGTGATCATGGCGATGACAGAGGCCGCGATCGCCGCGGCCTCCACGGTGAAATCGTGAGGCTTTGCCTTCTGAAGAACGGCTTTGGTCATGACCTTGGTCCTTGTGCGGATGATTCAGGGGAGAGAGACCGGAGCAAACCAAAGCGTGCTCCAGATGAGCAGGACAGAACCGAGGACCAGCCCCAGCATGACGCCGGCGGCGACCGGGGATCTTTTCTCGCGGCGGAGATCGCCCCAGCCCTCGATCGTCTCGGGCGGTCGCGGCAAGCGAGGTGGCGGCGTTTTGCTGCCGGCCTTGGTCGCTTTTGCAGCGGCGTCTGGGATCCCTAAGAGGCGACGTTCAAACACACGGCGCAGCTCATCGACGAAAGCCGTTGCGCCCTCTGGGCCGAGGCGAGCCAACGCCTTGCTGGACAGGACGCGCGGATCCTTCGCCGAGGCGCGGGCAAGCCCGCGGCCGAGCTCGCCGCGGACCTTACCGGTTTCGGCGACGGCCTTGTTTGCGATCCGGTCGAAGCGAGGCCCGTCGTGATCGTCGCCGCTCATCGGTCGGACTCCTGAGAGAGGGCGACGAGCCGGCCGAATTCGGCCTGCATCGCCTTGAAAAATCGGGCGACGTCGCTGCGCATCACCTTTGCGTTTGCGACGTCTTCGCCGATCAGCGCCGCAGCCTCTTGCGGCGGCATGGCGATGGCCTTGATGAAGCGCAGCGAGGCGTTCTCGAAGGGTTGCCAGCTATCGCCCTCGATCAGCGGCATCGTCATGCGCGCAACGCCCTTTAGGGCCGGCGCGAGCTCTCCCTTTATGATGGCCGCGGCCTCCGAGTGGGACGAGAGATCGGCGATCGAGCCGTTGCGGCGGTTCTCGACGAAGACGCGCCTGGCCGAGGGCAGAGCCCTGGCTCCCGCCGCCAGCGTTGCTGCCGCTTGGCGCAGCGCCTCAGGCTCGGCGACGGCGGGCACCAGCAGCAAAAGTGGAAGCCGCCAAGACCTCAGGTCTTCGTCGAGATCGACGGCTTGCAGCCAAGCGCACAGAAGCGCGAACATGTTCGCACCGACGTCGACGACGACGACGCTGCCCGACTTCGCGGCGGCTTCGCAAGCGGCATAGATTGGTGCGAAGACCGCCATGAGGGCACGGGGATTGCGCCGAGCGTCCTGAAGATCGGGCAGGATCGTCAAGACCTGCGCTCCGATCAGCGACGACAGCCGCTGCTGGTCGTCGATCTGGACGACCGTGCAGGGAATGCCGGCGAGCGCGAGGCAATCGATCAGCGTGCAGGCCGCGAGCGTCTTGCCCACGCCGCCCTTCTGGTTTGCGAAGATGGCGACGTAGGGCGGAAGGATAATGGAGGTGGTCATGGTCTTGCTCCCGGTCCGGGATCGGACCCGGCGGCGCGCCGGGTCTCGATCGGGAGCATGTCAATGACAGCAAAAAGCTGGTCTGACGGCCAATGCAAATATTTGAGGCGTCTTCCCGCTTGGTCCGAGCGCTTGAACGCGAAAGTCCGCAGCGTTGCCGCTGCGGACTCCAGGCGTCCTATAAATGGTCCGCCTTCATTCTTCGGGCCAGACGAGAACAGGCTCGATCGAAAGCCGGATCAACCGGAATCGTCCAAACAATGCAGGGGCATAGAGGAGCAAGCAGCCGTCTCGTTCCAATAGGATGCGCTTTGCGAAGCCGAACAACGGATCACCAATCCCCATAACCCTCGCAAGTGTGTCGAGCATGATATTGGGTTCGACGCGACGACCCTCAATCTCATTGGCCAACCACTTGGCGACCTCGTAAGCCTGCGCCGGGAACAAGGCGGCCAAACCATCGTCTACGAGCTGCTTCAGCCAGTCGTACGAATAGAACTCGGTCTGCCTGCCTGGCAGGGATACGATTTCACCGGCAGCCAGCGCGAGGATGGTTTCTTCGGAGAAGCCGAGGCGCGGATCAGAGACGCGATCGGGTGCAATCCGCACCGCCGGCATTCCCCGACCCCTGAGTTCGACCGCGTCGAGTTGCGCAAGACGATCGGCGACCTCGGCCGGTTCAACGGAACTCGCCACGACCCGGCAGGTATCGTAGTAGCTTTCGAAGTGCTGCACGAGCTTTGCGGCTCGGGCATGCGCGCTCAGAGGGCAGCGAGCCCAGCTTCGACTCGTGGCGGAAATCGCCGCGTCAGGCAGACCGCGCACGTTTCCGGCCGCGCGAGCGACAGAGAGGAGAAGGGCGGAGAGGTAGGAAAAGTTCGGAAGGTTGGTCATGGGTAGCTCCTGGGTTAGTGGAGCCCCCAAACTGCCGATTTCCCTGCCGCAGACGACCAATGCAAATATTGTCTTGGTCTCGTTTACCTCCCATTAGGAACGACGCCGGCGCGCAGGGATCGCCCTGCAGCCGCCCAGCGCCCTTGCCATTCTTCGCTGTAGAGCGGGGGCAGGGCCGTCGCGAAGCCCGTGACGTAAACGGGGCGTGAGACTGTCGTCATCAAGCCCGTCCGGATATCGAAACGGAAACATTCCTCCTGAGGGCGATCGTTTCGTGGAAGGTTCGCCAGCACGGAGCGCGACGGAAGGTCAGGCTTCCGGTCGAGATCGCTCAGAGCGGGTTCTCCCAAGCGCTCGCCATGGATCGCAAGATGGAAACACACCGTGCGAGATCGACCGGTCGTGTGGACATCATGGGCGACATCGAGCAAGACAGGCCACGAGTTTTCGGTGAGGCATGAAAAGACCAGATCGCGGCATCGTCGCAGGGATTGGTCGCTATCGCCGTCCCAGTCCACTTCAGCGGAAATCGACAAGATGGCGCGGGCGACCGTCGGCGTCATCTGCGCGATGCGCTCTCGTTGCAAACGTCCGGCCCAGATCGCGCTTTCGATCAGCGCCGCCATAGCCTGCTCGCAGGCCGTGCCGATGCCACTATCGAAATCGCGGATGTCGATACCGGTGTAAAAGGCTAAAATCACGATGTTCAAGTGATCGAATACGCGGATTAGGGCGAACGGATCCTGCGGATTGCAGCTCGGAAGAACGGTCGCACGTCGATCGTGGAATTCCTGACAGAGGGCAACGATCTGCGCCCTTAGCGCGGCCTCTTCGGTCAGCATTGCGGCGTCCGGATTGCGTCGCCTGCGTAGTAGCTCGTAGGCCGTCAGCACGGCACGTAATTCCTCCATCGCGTGGCCTCTGTTGCCGTCGAGCGCCATTGCGGCGCTCGCTGCCAGGCGAACCACGGTCAGGACGTGGACGTGCCAAGCCGCTAGGGCGAAGGGATCGAGCGGAGCGCCGAGCAGAGCCTCGAACTGCTGCGCTTCCAGAGCGACAGTCGCCATCGCATCAGCATAGACCGTGGATGGGCGACCATCCGGCGTGTGCGCCGTCGATCGCCTGACAACGGAGCGTTTTGTGGACGTTCTTCCGGTATCGGGATCCACCAAGTCGACAGATGTCCTCACATCGTAGAGCTGATTGAGCGCGTAACGCCCACGCATATCTGCGGACTTCATCGTCAATCGCGCGAGCGTCTCGAATTCCAGCACCGTGCCATCGGCTTGGCGCAGGCGCGCGTTCAGTATCCTCCCCTCGTCGTCGTCCTCGACGTCAGGATCATAGCCGAGCGCGCGGGCAAGGATCGCCCGGACATCCTCGGCGAGGTTGTGCCGCCGGCCGCGACGGGGCGGCAGATAGCGTCCCTCATCGTTGCGGAAGGCCTGGACGAGCGAACTCCTGAATAGTGTCGTCAGGGCCGCCAACCAGGTGTTAAAGCCGCTGTTGAAATGCGAAACCTGTGCCCTGCCGACGCCGTTGGTTGTGAAGAAGCCCTGGAGGTGCCAGATCGGGCGGCCCGCCAGAAAGCTCAGCTTTTCCCTCTCGCTTAGCGGTAGGTCGAGCGCGTCCAGTTCGCCGGACGTCGTCCTAACCACCTCGACGTCCAGGCCGGACCGTCGCCGGCCCTCACCTAGGATTTCCGTTAGCACCGCCTCATCGACGGGGTGGAGCCTGTTCCAATAAAGGCGCGAGCACGCCGAGATGAAGGTCGGATCGACGACGGGGATCACGAACTCGTCGAACGTCTTTTCAACGAAGGTTTCATCCGGGTAGTCGATACGCACGATGGCTTCTTGCGGCATGATCGGACTCTCGCTTGTGTTTTGGATTAGGTTCGGGTGAGGCGCGCCCGGACGCGCATCAACTCGGCATCGCTGACGTCGTCGGACACAGGAGAGATCGGCGGCGCCTCACGCGGGCGTGCCGGCGCTCGAACAAGGGGAGGTTGCTTGACCGGATCGGAGGAACCGCCTCCGCCTACGGCTGGACTCTGGCGAGCGACCGAGGGCGAGCGAGCGGGTGACGGTTGGCTGGTGCCAAGGTTCCGCGACAGCCGCGAGACATCCGCGCGCAATTGCGCAGCCGTGAACGGCATCCCATTCCTGCGACGAGCGCCGGCTTGCCTGACCGCGTCCGCGACACTCGTCCAGGTCAGTCCGTCTGCACGAAACTGCGACAGCGCCGCAAGGTGCCTTCGCAAAACCCTGTCGAGCGGGATCGCCTCACCGTCGATGCTCAGCTCCGCGACGAAGCGCTTGGCCCAAGCCTGGAGTGTTTCGCGTGCCATGCAGCGAAATTGGCACCAAGGTCTTCTCTCGGGCTAAAACCGAACGCAGCAATTTGAAGCAATCCGACGATTTTTTTCATATCGATGGGGAGGATCGTCATGACCATCGGCGCAGCAAGTCGAAGCGTCATGCAGCGTCAAAAATGCTTCGAATTGCTGCCAAAAGCGTCTAGATTCTTCTTCTACACCTGTGCACCTATAGATGCGCCCGCGCCCTGGCGCAGATCATGCGGACGGGCTGGTTCCGGCAGGTCCACGTCAAGAGCCGGCAGTGCCGGCTGTGGCGTTAGCGCTTCGCGCGTTTCTCAAATCCAGCCATCCCGCCACGGCTCGCTCGGGTCCACATCCCAAGCTTGAATCACGCCGCAGCGGTCGCCGCCACCGGGATCGGCGTCATGAAGTTCGAGCGGGCGTACTTCACCAGCCCTTCGACCTTGCCCTTATCGTTGCCCTTGCCCGGGCGCCCGAACCGGTCCCGGAACAGGTAGTGGCTCACCAACTCGGTGAAGGCCCGCGTCCGCTCGCGCCGGCCATCGCCACAGATCTTCGCCACGGCGATACGCGTGTTGTCATAGAGGATCGACAGCGGCACACCGCCGAAGAAGCCAAAAGCCGAGACGTGACCGTCCAGGAACGCTTCCGTCGTCTCCCGCGGATAGGCCTTCACGAAGCAGCCGTCCGACTGTGGCAGGTCCAGGCAGAAGAAGTGGATCTTCTACCGCACACCGCCAATCACCGCGGTCGCCTCGCCAAAATCGACCTGGGCGTGCCTGGGCGGATGCGCCAGCGGAACGAAGGTCTCGCGGCCCTGCGCCCGGCAAAGCCGCACATGGTCCTTCACCACCGTGTAGCCGCCGGTAACGCCGTGCTCGTCCCGAAGCCGCTCGAAGATCCGCTTCGCCGTATGACGCTGCTTCACCGGAGACGCCCGATCCTCATCAAGGATGCGTCGATCATCTGCAGCTGCGGACCGAGCTTCGGCTTCTCGACCGGCCTCGTGCGCGTGTAGCCCGGCGGGATCGAGAACCGGCACATCTTGGCGATCGTATCGCAGCTCAGCCCGAACACGCGAGCTGCTTCCCGCCGGCTCTGCTTCTGGTTGAAAACGAAATCGCGAACCGCCGCGTAGACCGCCACAGCGAACATCCTCGCCGACCCCAAACAGGATCAGACTAGCCAGTGGACGGATTTTACGCCGCCCGCGCCCGCACAAGCGCCGGCGCTTCACTGGATGGTTTTCTCACCGCCATGCACACCGTTTCGTCGTCGAAACGGCTGGTGCGAATTCTCGGCCCGGTTTGTGTTTCGGCGTGCAAGTTTGACCCCTTGATGGAGTGCGCCCCTTGAGGCGGACAGTTTGACGACAGGGAATTGACCGGGGAGCCGGGCTTTCGAAGGATGAAAGCCCATGGCCAGACACACGCCTGTCCCAGTGAACTGATGGGGTGGATGCCCCCTCCGTCCGGCATCGTAAGATTGCCGCTCAGCGCCATCGGGGCGCGATCGAGGGAGGAACGCATGTCCGAGCTTCCAGGTCTGCGGGACGGCTCGAGGCGGGGCGTGTGTGGATGCCCCCAGTTTTGCAAGGGATTCTTCTGACGGATCTCGGCAGGCAGGCACTTCTATCGGTCGTGTGTCAGGCCTTTGATCGTGGCCTTCCGCCACGTGGCCGGTATGCAGTTCGAGAGATGGGGTCCACATCGGTTCAGAGAGCTTTGATGCTCGAGCCCCGGGACTGGTTTTCCCCATCCTGAACTTGGAAGTCCTTGCCCTGCATAGGTCGTCAGTCGATCTCCTTGCCGAGGCCTTGCGGCCCCGAGGCGCTCACCACGATCCCTCTATCGAAGGCCGCCGCTCACGCCATCCTGTAGTTCTGCTCCCTCGTCATCATCGCCCAGATGTTGCGGGCCATCTTGTTGGCCAAGGCGACGGCGGCCACCATCCTGGGCTTCCGCGCCACTATCCTGCCGAGCCAGTTGTCCGGCATGACGCCTTTTCGGACGATCCACCGGATCCGGCTCATCGCTCCGACGATCAGCAGCTTGCGGATGTCAGTCTGCCCCATCTTGCTAACGCCGCCATGGAGGATCTTGCCACCCGTCGACCGCTGCCGCGGCACGAGGCCGAGCCAGGCGGCAAAGTTGCGGCCGCTGGCGAAAGAGCGCAGATCGGGCGCGAAGGCCATGATGGCGCCAGCCGTGACCGGACCGACGCCTGGAACGGTGCACAAGCGGCGTGTCTCTGCCTGCTCCTCGCTCGCTGCCCTCAGGCCAGTTGCGAGCTCTTCGATCCGCCCACCAAGCACGTCGATCTGATCGAGATAGAGCCGGGCGATGTCCTTGACCGTGACGGGAATCGCCTCCGCTTCGCCGTTCTCGAGCAACCCGACAACCTCCCTCAGATGCACCGGCCCCTGGGCGACGACGATACCGAACTCCGCCAGATGGCCGCGCAGTGCGTTGATCAGCTGGGTACGCTGCCGCACGAAGCACTGATGCGTGCGGAAAGCGACGGCCCGCGCCTGGTGCTCTGCGCTCTTCACGGCGACGTAGTGGATGTTGGGCCGCAACACAGCTTCTGCGATCGCAGCCGCGTCAGCTGCATCGTTCTTCTGCCGCTTGACGAAAGGCTTCACGTAGATCGGCGGGATCAGCCGGACATCATGGCCATGGCCCTGCGCTACGCGGCCCCAGTAATGGCTTGTCGCACAGGCCTCCATCGCCACGATGCATGGGGCCTGCACCGCCAGCATGTGCATTAACTTGGCGCGCGACACCGTGCGGTTGAATAGAACCGCCCCGCCTCGAGCCGTCCCGCAGACCTGGAAGCTTCGCTTGGCGAGATCGATCGCCAGAACATAAACGTCGGACATGCGTTCCTCCCTCGATACGGAGGGGGCATCCACCCCATCAGTTCACAGCCTTGCGAAGCCCTGCGCGCACGCGCATCCAGATATCGGCCATGAGCGCGCCAGGGATCGTCGTGCTGTCTCGCCTAGTGCGATGCATCAGCGGGCGCTCGCCTGTTGCAAGTAGAGCGTCCCTAGCCAGTGTGTTCTGGCTGAACTTCGCGCGGCATGCCTCCAGCATGAGCCGGCGATGCGCCGCGGTGCCGGCGAAAACAATCTGGTCGTCGAACGTGAAGCTGGCGGGCTCGCCGCGGCCGCGCGCGGCCATCTTGGCTTCCTTGCCCCAGAGCTTCGCGACGCGGAGCCGATCGGCGTCGGCCTCAAATTTGAGGCCCTGCCAGAAGCCCTCGACGCTGGCGTAGGTCTGGCCCCGGAGCATGAAGGGTGTTTCGGCGAGGTTGCTGATCGGCCGCCAGCGATCGGCGTGATCGAAGACGACGTTGATGGGTTCGCGGCAGGCCTCGTCCTTCGGTCCGAGATCGTGAAGGGAAATGCCCTTCGTACCGCCGCCGAGTACGGTTAGAACATGATCGGCCATGGCCAGTTGCCAGTCGGAAAGCGCTCGCCTCTCGTCATCGGTCTCCGGCGCGAGAGCCAGAAGGCCGGCTTTCAGGATGACCCTCATGCGGCGTGAACTCCTCGGCAGTTTGACAAAACCGGATTCGCGCGGACCGGCAGACGACAGCGAGCCGCCAGCGCGGATCGACGGTGCCGCCATTCCGCCGGAGCGCGCCGTGCAACCGGAGGCATGCCCGTCCAACGGACGTTGCATCGTGCGGCGAGGCCGATCCGTCGCCGCGCATCAGGAGGATTGCGGCCTGAGGTGCTCGCGAACCTCCATCAGCACGCGGCCGGCCCAGTTGGGACCGTCGCCATTCTTGCCAATGCCCCAGAAGCCGTCGCTGTCGGAATCCTCGATCAGCTCGGCATCGCCGGTCGCCAACAGCCGGGCCGCCAGTTCGGGGTTCTGCGCGTATTTGGCGTGATCGCCGCGCTTCATGATCTCGAGCCTGACATCCTCCCAATCCTCGCGCGGGCGCTTGCCGTTCCGCGCGAACCACGAACCGCTCGCGAGCCGGGCCTTCGCGTCCGGCGGCGCCGACAGCCGCTTCACATGTCCGGGGTGCTGTGCCGCCCGAATGGCCGCGCGATAGGCGTGGCTCGTTGATTTCTGGGCCTGGTAGAAATGCTCGACCGTCGGCCAGATGTCGCCGTCGATCTCGATCGGGCTCGGATGGAAATGCGACAGGAAGCCGAACGCCTCGCGGTCGCGGTGGTAATACAGGATGCGGTTGTCCGGCGGGATCGCGGTCATCTCTGGCTTCCTCCCTGCGACGAGGGGGCTGGATTGTCAATTTCGATGCAATCGAGAGCGATCGCAACGAAAACTGCGTTATCTCGGCGTAAAGGATCTCGAAAACAGGGTGACGATACACAGGCCGGCCCTGAGTTCGACGAATGCGTCCGCCGGTAGCCCCGGCGCGGCGAGTGCGGCCTGCTCCGCCTGGCTCGCATCGTCGGCGACGCGCGGCCGATGCCGCTCCCAGGCCTGCCCGCAACTCTCGCCGGGCGCCAGGGTCAGGCGGTAGATCCGTTCCGTGCGATAGGTATTGCCCGCCGTCGCTGGGGCCACACCGCTCGCGGCGACCAGCCCAAGCGCTGCAAGAGCAAGACATGATCGACGGCGCATCGCAGGGCCTCCTCGAGTGGGGTTCAGCTTCGCGATCCTGGCATCGGCGCGCCGGCATGCGCATTGCCCGAACTTGCGTCCGCTTGCAGGCCTTCGATTCAACCTTCCATGCCGGTGCGCCGGGTGGCGCGGGTTTGCGACGGGCAACGTCGCGCAACCCTGCGCAATCGTCCCGCGGGCCGGCAAGGCCTAGCGTCCGGCATCGCAACCGGATCGGGAGACGCCGTCATGTTTCGCAGGATTTCGACCCTGGCCATCGTCCTCATGCTTTCAGCCGGGACGGTGCGCGGGGAAAGCTTCAGCAGCTCGGGTTACAATGTGCCGGCGGCGATCGACATCCTCGTCTCCGCCGATGTCGCGAAGGTCGCGCGCTCGGACGCGGCGGTGAAGGAGCTGTTCATGGCCTACAGCGTCGGCTTCGCCATGGTGCTGACGTCGAAATGGCCGCAGGACTGGCCGGCCGACAGCGGCGTCGTCATGATGTCGAAGATGCGCGATTTCGCGCTGGGCGGCTCGAAGGAGGCTCGCATGATTCTGGTCAAGGGCACGCGCGATGCCGAGATGTTCATCGCCCGCAACGGGCGGCAGTCCGCCGCCGCCCGCCGCGTGGTCATCGTCCTGAAGGCGCTGACGATCGCCTGACCCTTTCGTCCTGCCGCAAGAGAACGACACCGTGCCTGACGAAAGGACCGCCCCACCGGGCGGTCCTTTCTCGCATCCACGATCGTCTGATCCACACGCCCGCCATCCCATCCGCGATTATGCGCTTCAGGGCCTGGCCGCGTGCCAGCCATTCGCCGCGACGGGTTCGTCGCGGACCGCATAGTAGCTGGCGAGCGCCTCGAGCTCGCGCAGCCGCAGCTTGTAGGCGGCAGCGAGGCAGCCCTCGACCGAGGTCTGGCCATAGACCCGGCCATAGGTCTGGAAATCGACGATCACCTGCCCGTTGGGTCCCATGCGCGGCGGGGGCGCACTCGCCAGCCGCTCGCAATTGTCCCGGTAACCTGTCCAGCGCGCCTGCTCCGCGTTGAGCGCTTTCATGTCGATCCGCTGGCCAAGCGTCTTCAAGGCCCTGGTGATGCCGAGATCGGAGCGTCCGAAGCCGAGATCGTTGCAGACGATCTTCTTCACGGTTGGGGCCTTGGAGGCACTGGCGCAGTCGATCGTCGACAGCTCGTCTGCGCTATAAGCCTGCTGGGGCCGCGACGCGATCGTGATGACGTTCCAGTTGCGCAACTCGGTATCGGAGACGAGCTTGATGCCAGCCGAACCGAACTGCAACGCGGCATCGGCCATCTCGCTGCTGCCGAGCATCTCTCGTACATAGAGCGTGAAGTTGGAAGAGAGCCATTGCGTCTCCTCCATCAGTCTGCGGCCCTGGTCGGGAAGCACCGTCGGCGCGCTCTGACCGGGAGAGATCGAGTGAATCCCGTATAGCCCCGAAACGCTCCGCGATACGCCGCCGATGAACGCCATCGAGCAGGCCGAGTGACACGCAGCGCCTGCGGGCACGACCGTGTCGAAGCCGCGTTCGCGGATGACGATGCCGAGCTGGATACCCCCCAACGCGTTGCCGCCATTCGAGTTGAGCCGGACACGAACGCGCGTGCCCCGGCTGAACACGCGGTCAACGACATCGGGGCGTCCGTCCGCGCCCCTGGATTTTTCGATCAGTGCGAGCAGCCGTGCCGCATCGTCGGCAACGACCGGCCCCTCGGCGCTGTAGACGACCGCCTTGTCGAGCAGATCGATGCTTCGCGTCCATTCCATCGCGCAAACAGGCATGGCGGCGGACGCCATGATGCTGCCGAGCAGGATCGCCTGGAGGTGTCTGGGTTTCCTGGAACTCGTCATAGGCGGTGTCCCTTTCGTCGAATCTGCCGGGCCGGTTCAACGAACCGTCGCAAGATCATGGCGGACGCTTCGATCTCCGGCGCGATCACGTCCGGGATTCAGCTCTCGCAGGCCTGCCCGCGCCATTGCTGGCGCTTGCCAGGGCTTCCGAGGCTCGGCGGGGTCCTATTCCAGGGGATGGCGATCACGGCGTCGTCATGCTCCGCTCGACGGAAGCAAGGCCGCAGACCGAGTCATCCGGGCTGCAGACGAGGGGCGGGATCAAACCGGAAGGCGATGCCGCACAGGCCTGCACCGCCCGGTCGGTCGCCTCGTCATAGAGCCGCATCGCTTTGGCCTGCGCGTCGCGCAGCGCGTCGATCCTGTCCTGGAACGGCGCATAGATGCGATCTCGTTCCGCTCGCCTCAACCGGTTCTCTTCTTCGGCCGTCATTTCCCCGGCACTCCCGCCAACCCGGAGGCGGGCTTCGAGCGCTTGAAGCGCGACGCCGGCTGCGGTCATGAAGGGGGCAAGTGCGACGCTGGCAGGCGCCATCATCGCGTCGACGGCTGCTTGCGCCTCGTCGATCCGGGTGCGGAAGGCGATATCCTGCGCCGTTTCACCCGGTCCGTCCGGCCGGCCGAGCGCGCGGCGCGTGAAGACGTCAAGATCGTCGAAGCCGTGGAACCCGACACGCCGCTCAAGCAGGCTCCCGTCGCGCCAGAGCATCAGTTCGGGAAAGCAGTCGACGGCGTGACGTTCGAGAAAGCCGGGAGTCGTCGCAGGCTCGGCGAGCCGCAGCTCGACCGAAAGCCGCGAAGCCAGGCGCCGGACGATCGGCTTCATCAGGGTGCAGGGCAGGCAGTCGTCCATCGAGGCGAGAACGAACAGGTCCGCTCCGGTCCCGATCCGTCTTGCGAGCGCCTCGTCATCGGGGCTCTGCGGGTGCCCGGTCTCGCCAGGGGGTAGCGCTGCCCTCATCGAACTCTCCATCGCAAGCAGGCGGAACGGCTAAACACGCACCTCGTATTCGGCCCCGGCGGCGGTGACGGCGTCCGGGCTGCGGCGCTGGAGGCGGCGCAGATTGGTCAGGAAGCGGCTGGTCTCCGCCTCGTCGAGCGCGTCCGGATCGACCGATGCACCGCGCGGGTCGAGAGCGGCCCGGGCCGCTTCGTCCCAGAGCAGGACGCTGGTGACAAGGAAGCGTCCGGGCGTCGGATTGATCGGGGCGGCCTGCGGCATCAGGAGCAACTCTCCCTCGACGAAAGCCGGCCGCGAGGGCGATGGCAGCCAGGACAGCGTTTCGCTCCAATTGAAATCCCAGGAGTGCTGGCCGAGGGGCCGGGGATCGCGCGCCAGGAAGGTATAGGCCATGGCCGGCTCGCGATCGATGCCGCGCACCGCGAGCCGGCCCTTGTGCTTGCCGGCCTCGAAGATGACCGGCCCGTCGCCGCCCGAGGGCAGGAACCCGCCCATGCTGCGGGTCATCGAGAACCGTTCGACCACGAGGCGGGCGGATCCCGACTGGCCGAAAGCAGGCGCGAGGTCCGACAGCAGGGCCTGCTGGGTCCGATCGCGCGAATCCGCGTCCGATGTCTCCGCGATCGCCTCCAGCCTGCGAATGAAGGCATGCAGCGGCAATGTCAGGTCGCCGGGTTTGAGGCCGGTGTCGAGCGCCGGCAATCCGCGGCCGCGCCGGCTGGTATCCAGCCGCCTGTTGATGATGCCGGCCAGTTCGACGGCGATCTCGGGCGAGCAGCCATAGTCGCCATAGATCAGCTTGGAGAATTTCGGCGCGCCCTCGCGTCCCTCGCCGAAGATCTGGGCACCGATCTGCGCATCCGACAGCGGCATGCCGATGAGTTCGCGGAAGGCGCGCCATTTAAGGTAGAGATTGGGAATTGCGCTCATGGCCATCCGCTACCCGGACCGGGATCGTCGCCGCAGCTTGGCGCCGCGATGCGTTCGCTGTCCAGCCGCAAAGACGCCCTCCGGCAACCTCCGGCAATCACGCGCAAGGCTGTGCAATGTCGTTCGCGACCGGCGTCGTGAAGACTGGTCTGACGGTGCGGGCTGGCACCGTTCGCCGAACAGGAAATATCGTGATGCGACGCTCGAACACCGTCTTCACCGCCGCGCTTCTGTTGCTCGGTGCCGTGCTGCCGGTCTCGGCCGGCGCCGACATCCGTGACGAGGCCAACCGCGAAGCCAACCGGCTCTTCCTCGCCACCCGCGCCGCCTGCGGTGCCGACTATGCGCTGGCCATCGACGTGACTCCGGCGCCGCCTTCGGGCTTCGCGCCGGCGCTCGGCGAGACGGCCGCGCCGAAGACCGGACATACCCTGTACCTCGTGATGAGCGGCGTGACCTCGACGCCTGCCAAGACGATGAACGTCGGCCCGGAATGGCAGGGCCGGATCAGCTTCGTGGCCGAGCGCGCGCGCATCATCTCCATCAGCCGGGACGGCACGCGCGGTGCCTGGACGCCGGTGGCCGGCGGAGAGATCTACGCAGTCGATATCGCCTACCGGCAGGGCTGGACGACCAAGGTCCATGAACTGGCGCTGCTGGCCAATCTCGGGCGCTTCGCCAAGGCGCGCCGCCCGGCCTGCTCCGATGTTCCGGCCGGCCAGCATGGAAGCTGAAACCCGCCGGACAGATCATTGGCGTGGCGCGGCCGCATCGGGCGGCAACTGCGCCTTCACCGCCGCGAGCAGATCCTCCGGCAGGTAGAAATCCAGGCGATGGCCCCCGACGAATGTCGCCCTGAGATCCCTGACATCAAGCGACCGGACGAGAGAATCGCGCTGTCGTTGGAGAGCGGTCTTCGCCGCCTGGTCCGCGAGGCAGACATCGATGTCGGGCGGGCGTCCGACGAGATCGGTGATCGCCGCCGCCAGAGCCTGCCGGCGCAGGGTTGGATCGGTGACGGTGGCCCAGGCTTCACGCCGCTCCACCAGGCGCGTGAAGACGGCCAGACGCGCCTCGCGGGCAGCGCAGACCGTCACCAGCGTCGCCTCCGTATCGGCTGCGTCGTTATCATCCCAGACGGGCAGGATAACGATGCGGAGCTGCCCGCGCGTCACGAGGTCGTTGAAGGGGGCCAGCTCGGTGGCCAGTGCACATTCCGGGCAGGAGGGGGAGAGGGCGAGCGACAGCGTCACAGGCGCCTCCGGACGTCCTCTGGCGATGCCCATGGCGGGCTCCACTGCCAGGGCCAGCGCCCGCTCGATCCTGATGCGGCGGCTTTCGTCACGGGCAGCCGAGATGATCTCGGGGTAGGGCAGCCGCGCCTCGATCTGCCTCACCAGCGCCTCGGCCCGCGCCGGATCGCGCCGGTCCATCGGGCCATAGCGCAGCAGCGCGGCGAGCGACATCATCGCGCGCGGATCGGCAGCGACCTCAGGCCGCTCCAGCAATCGGCGCGCTTCATCAGGCCGGGCAGCCAGACGCGCACTGCCATCGGGCGCGGCGAGGCCGCGAGCCCAGATCGCTCCCAGCCGGCCGATCGCCTCGACATCGCCAAGAGCGCTGCCGCGCTCCAGCCAGTGGATCGCCCGGTCGAGGTCCGGCTTGCGACGAGGGCTGCCGTACAGATGAAGATCGACCAGCTCCATGATGGCGGGGATATAACCGCCCTCCGCCGCCCGGGTCACGAGCGCGATCGTCTCGTCATCATCGGTGGCCCCGCCGGCGGCACCGCGTGCCTGCGCACGCCAGTACAGCCCTCGCGGATCGTCCTGAGCCGTGACGACGGCATGGAGACGATCGCGCTCGGCCTTCGCCAGCGCATAGGCCGGGTCGCGCCGCGCCCTGTCGAGGACTTCGGCCGCGGCCGGCGCATAGCCCGCAAAGGCGGCGCGGCGCAGCCAGAAGCGCTCGCGCTCCGGCGACGCCAGGTCGACCCAGGTCGCGTCGCGACCGCTGAATATGCGGGCGGCGAGATCGGCCGTCTGGCCGCTCGGATCATTCTCCTCCAGGCGCCGCAAGGCCGCCTCGATCGCGTCGGCTGCGGCTGCGGCGGTCAGTTCGAGGCCGACGGCCCGCTGATCGTTGTCGATCACCGCGATCAGCAGCGTCGCCAGCAGCACGCCCCGGCTGCGGGCCGCCTCGACATCGCGCCGAAGGGTCACGATGCTGGTCTCGGCAATGAGCCAGTGCCCGCCCACGATGTAAGGCGCGATGCCGCCGCGCGGGAGGTCGGTGCGCGCGACGCGCGCCGCCAGCGCCTGTGCTTCGGCCGCTCTCGCGGTTCTTTGCGGGCCGCTCAGGCTCCGCACCTCGATCGCGGTCCGCAGCGCCGTGAGGTAGAGCGCCTTGGGGTCGCCCTGCGCAAAGCCGGCCGCGACCTCCTTCGCCGGCGCATCCGCCGCCACCTTCCCGGTCAGACTGCTGTCGTCGAGGGTCAGGCACCAGTGGCGTCGCGTCAGGCCGTAGCGGTCGGCCGGCCCGTCCCAGGGCGGCTCGCAGGCAAAGTCGTAGCCGGTGCGGTCGAGCAGGCCGGCGCGCAGCAACCATGTCGTCCTGGTTTCGGGATAGGCGCCGAGCCAGAGGGCCGCACCCGCCACGGCGATCACCGCCACTGCGGCAGCCATCGTTCGCAGCAGGATCTGGCGGCGGCCGAGGCGATAGGGCGGCCGCTTGCTCCAGTCCCGCAGGCGCGCCTCGTCCTGCGCCGTCAGAGCCAGCGGCAGCAGCACGCCCTCGCGGTAGGTCGCCACCGTCTGCTCGCCGGCGGTCGCGAGGCTGACCTTGGCCGCGACATCGTCGACGGCGTCCTGGATTTTGCGGCCGGGCGTCAGGAGGCTGGGCAATTCGTCGGCGAGGGCCTGCGCGAAGGGGCTGTTCTCCTCGGCCCCGTCGCTCGACATGGCTTGTGCCGCCGTCGAATAGACCAGCTGGGCCGGGCGCGGCAGCCGCGCACGCGCCAGTCCCTCCGTCGGGCTGCCCGTTTCGCCCTCGAAACCCGGCAGCGCGTTACGACAGGCATCGAGCAGAATGACAGTCGCCTTGCGGTCCGTGCGCGCGAGTTCGCCGACCACGGTATCGAGCGCCAGCGCCCTGGCGGCGAGGTAGCGTGGGGACGGAAGCTGCGCGTCCACCGGTATCAGGAAGTTGACGCCGTCCTGCTGGATGCCATGACCGGCAAAATACAGGACGGCGACGGACTCCGGGCCGGCCTTGTCGAGCGCTTCGCCAAAGGCGAGCACCGCATCCTGCATCTGTGCGATGCCGGCATTCTCGATGCGGGACACCGTGAAGCCGAGCCCCTCCAGCGCCCAGGCGATCAGGCGCACATCGCGCACGGGGTTGTCGATGGCGTCCTGCCATTTGTAGCGGGAGTTGCCGATCAGCAGCGCAAGGCGGGGCTCGGCCGCACTGCCCGGCGGCGCGACGTCATGGCGGCCGTCCGAGGCTTCGGGGGAGGCAGTTGGCCGTGGCGCCTGCACCGACGGCCCGCCGCCGGGCTGCTGGTCAACCCGAGCCTCATCGCCCTGCAGCCCGAACCGGCGATAGCGCGTCACTGAGCGGACCTCTCCTGCGGGTCGCAGCCTAGAGCATTTTCGAGCGAAGTGGACACCGGTTCGCGTGGAGAAAATGCGATAAAATAGAGACTTGGAGCGTTTGCGCGATTCGGAGAAACGCGGAAATGCTCCAGCGTCACTTGGCCGGCTGCGACAACGCCGTTCCGATCGAGGGGCGCCGGATAGCGCTCTGTCGCGGGCTCCATCCGGCGCGTGCTCTAGCGGGAGCGTCCCGTCCCGCCGCCGCGAGCCCGGCCGTCACCGCCATGCATGAGCCCATTCGCTCTTGCCGCTCTTCGGATGTCTTCCTCGATGATCACCCTTTCCGCGAGCCTCGGGTCGCCCAGGTCCATCTCGATGATGAGATCTCCCTGCTGTCCGATCCGTGATGAGAAGGCCAGATGATGGGAGCGGTAGGCGATCTGCTGGTGGGCGACTTCGATGGATCGTCGGTTCATCAGGAGAGCCCGGAGGGCGAGGCCGGCGACCGTGTCGAGGGCCGGGCCGAGAAGCCGCCGAACCGCGACGGACGGATGAACGACAATGGGGAAGGGACTTCGCTGCATAATGGCCTCCTTGCCAGACCGCGACCGAAAGCACGCCGGAATGGCGTGTCGGTGCAGGGCGAAGGGGCGGGGCAATCAGCGCATGCCGCTTGTCTAGAAACCGGCGACGGTGAAGTCAAACGCCGGGGCACCGCTTTCGCAAGTGCGGGCAAGCCGGGACAACAGGGCGCAAGAGGCTGAAATCAGGAGGATTGGCCTTCATGGAAAGGCCGTGGATCCTGCGATCCACGGCCCCGAGCACGTTTACTCGCCGATCTCGCGGCCAGGGAGAGGTGGCGGCATGGAGCCGCCGCCGATCCTCGCCTTGAAGTAGAAGCGCCAAGGCAGATAGGCCAGAAGGCCGACCAGCCCCAGGAACGGCACCAGGCTAGCGACGATGATCGCGAGAAACAGCAGCAGCGAAACGCCGAGCGCGATCTTGTTGACCGACCAGGAGAAGGCGAAAGGCAGGCTCTGGCCGATATCCCACGGGTTGGCCGGAGCTTTGCCGGCAGGGAAATGGCCCGGGATCGCCAGAACGCCCTTCACGATTGGCCAGTCGGCCATCGCCAGGGGCTTCACGCTCTCGATGGCGAGGTAGAAGACGCCGAACGCGGCCGCGACGGCAAGCGCGAGGACGGCGAGCCAAAGCAGGGCGTCAACCCGGCTGGTCGCGCGCGCGCCGGGGCTGATCGGTTCGGCCTGGACAGGTTGATCGTTCATGGCAGCAAACCTCCATTTTCGACCCGGGTCGATGAGGCCGTCGAATGCCGGGGGCGAAACGGCATCTTCGGCGAGCATTCCAGCGCGTTGCGGGCAAGAATTGCAACTGCATCGGCGCCTTCGATCCGCCCGCTATACCGGTCGATCGGGCCACCCGCGCTTGCGTGGCGTTGCCGCCGGTTGCGCTCGCTTGATCCGCGTGCACCGTCGGAAAGGCACCAGAGGCGCCTCGACCGGTGGTCCGGCTTCGCGGGAACGCCCGGCAAGCGTGATCCGAAACCTCGCGCAACACGCTGCAATGCTGCCGGGGCGAGACCTTTGCTACCTTGTCATCCGATCGCCGGGAGGGTCGGGAATGAGGTCACGAATGTCACATGTTGCAAAAGCCATCGCGCTGGCGTTCTCGATCACCGCCGCGACTGTTGCCGGGGGCGATATTTCGCCATCCTTTGCGGTACCGCGACATCCCTGCGCTTCTGGCGAGCACGATCGGCTGGTCAATCCAACGATCGGCGAGACGATTTCTCGCTTCGGGCTTCGACACGATCCCCTCACTGGGAAAGTCACGTGGCACACAGGCATCGACTATCTGGTCAAGCCGGGCGCCCTGCTGCGCGCCGGCGGGCTGGGCCGCGTCTCGAAAGTCGGCGGAGACGCTCCAGATGCCTTGTTCATCGCCGTGAACTACGGACACGGGATCGAAGTCTTGTATAAGCATCTCGGCCACACCGGCCCTATCATGGGGCGCTGCGTCCGTCGGGGCGACATTCTGGGCGAGGCAGGCCGGCAGAAACCGCTCCGGGGCGGCCAGATCCTTCACATCGAGGTCCGCAGGAACGGCGTTCTCATCGATCCATCGGGAATACTTCAGCCACACTCCAGGCCGCTGCCATGATCCGGAAAGCCACCAACGCCGGCATGAGGCTTTCAGGCCCCGTCGCGACGGCGGTCGCGCGATGGCTGCTCGCGCTGCTTGCCGCCTCGGTGGTGGCCACAGCGATCCTGCGACTGCAGACCTTCCTCTATGTGCCGTGGGAGGCGCGCAGGCGCGGTGTCGAGACGGCCTATGAGATGCTCGCGAGCGTGTCCTACTGGACCGAGGCGGCATGGTCGCTGGTTCCGCTGTCGCTGGCCACCTTCGCGCTTTCATTGCCCTTCGCGATCGTGGTGTCAGCGTTTCCGGAGGCGCGCGGCGGGAAACCACGCCTGGGGCGCTACGCCGTGGTCGGTGGAATCTGCCCTATCGTCTGGGTCGCCCTGGCGGCCGCGCTCCTGCAACCCTCGGAGACCGAGACTTATCCCCGGATGGACGCCGCAGATATCATAGCGCGGCCGGAGCTCGGATTTCTCGTGATCGCGGGCCTGTTCGGCGGCTACTGTTTCGGGCGGATGCGCATGGCGTTTCGGTAAGCCGCGCGGCTGGGGCCTACCCACGCAGGCGATAACGGACAAATGGCGCAATGCCATCGACGCCGACCCGTGCCGTGACCGCCCATGACCGGTCCGGAGCGATCGATACGAGGAGGCAGCCGGGACCACCGGAAAGCGTGCCACCGATGGCGACCGCCACCCCGTCTGTCCCGGCCTGGACATGCTCGCTGTTCAGCCCGATTGCGACGCCCTCGTCCCCAGCCATGGCAACATCGCCTTCGGACGCAATCGCGGCGCCCGCGACGCCGGCGGTGACGCGCCTGAACTTGCCCCGCCCGATTGCGACGCCCCGGTCCCCGGCATGCGCCTCGCCATATCGCTTGCCATCGCTGACGGCGACGCCATCGTCGTCCGCTCTCGCGATGCCGGCGTTGAAGGCCAGGGCAAGACCGCCGCGTCCGGCGTGTGCCGTGCCGCCGCTCGCTATGGCGATGCCGGCCGCATCGGCACAGGCGTTTTGTCCGCCCGGCGCGATCGCCCAGCCGGCATGCCCTGCCAGAGCCGCCCCGTCATCCGGCGCGATGGCGATGCCTCCGTTGCCAGCCACGCGAAACGACTGGGACGCCAGCAAAGCGCAGTCGCCGCCCAGCGCCGAAAGCTGGCCGATGACCACCTCGCGCGCGCCGTAGAAGAGAATGGTTCCGGCGGCGAATTTCACGACGCCCCGGACCGCGCGGCTCTCGATCGCCGCGACGTCGACAGGCGCCTCGACGCGCACGAGCAACCAGATGGCCGCATGATCGAGCCCCACGGCGTCGGCATCGCCTTCTCCCCAGGAGAGGCCGAAGATCCCCAGCGGCGAGCCCGGATCGGCGCTCCATCGTGCAGCCCGTAGCGCGAGATCGCCGCTCTCCAGAACCTCGCGGTCATTCGGCTCGACGACAGCCTCGCTGCACAGCACCAGCATGTCATGCCCACGCCGGATATCGGCGAGCCGTTCGTCCAGCCGCCAGCGTTCGGGCTCGGGCTCGGCAGGCGACATCGGCGTGGGCGGGCTTTCGCTCAGGCATTGCAGGGCACCATCCCGCCAGAGAGAGCGATACCCCGGCCGGCACGCGGCCGGCCCGGACACATGGAAATCGAATCCGGGTTGCCGCCCCGATTTCGTCCGATGCCGCAGGACGATCACGCTGCCCTCGCCGGCTTCGAGTTCGGTCGCGCCGTCGACGGCATCCAGAACCACGGCGATCGCGCAGGCCTCGGTCCGGAGGCGCCGCACCGATCGCAGAGCGACCGCGATGCCGCCATGCCCGACACCGAGATCCCCGGCGTGGCCGGTCGCGACGGCGACACCCCACGCTCCGGCGCTCGCAACCGCGCCGGCTCCATGCGCGATGGCGATCCCTTCGCTACCCGCTATCGCCGTTCCGCGCGGTCCGGCGATCGCCAGTCCGGCGCTGTCGGCGGCAGTGGCGATGCCGTCTTCCCCGGCGATCGCGACGCCATCGCCCAACGTGGTCGCGCGGCCATGGCGACCCGCCCGCGCGAAGCCACCAGGCTCGGCGGAGGCGACGCCGTGATCTCCGGCCTCTGAAAGGCCCGGATACGATGCGGCCGTCATCGCATACCCGGAGTGATCCGCTCGTCCTTGCACGGGAGCTTCGGCTCCAGATCGCATGCTTCCGGCTTGGGAGGAAGCGAGGGAGGCGGCGGCGCAATCGGCTCGTCGCTCGGCACAGCCCGGCTCTTCGATGGAATGTCCGGCCGCGTCTTCGGTTTGTCGTCGGTCATGACAATGCTCCAGCGTGACGTGACGCCATTTCGTATCCGATGCGCGTTTTCGACTCAGGGCGACAATCCGCGTTGCACGCGTCGGGGCGACGATGCTTCGAGCGCCGCCTCCGGGTTTGTCGTGCCGCAGGCTGCCGGTCTGGGCAGTCCGACGGCGGCTTGCTGCGTGGCCGTTCCGGTTCCCGACAGTGCCTTGAGTCCGGCCTTCGAGAGATATTCGAGGAGCGATGCTTCCGACGCGACGCCCGCGAACTTCGCGACCGGGGTGATGGTTCCGGCCTTCACGCTGACCACGGAGGTGGTCGGGAATCCTTCCACCTTCAGCAGGCGACGGAGCTGCTTTTGCTCTTCGTCACCGGAACTGGCGCTCGCGCGCGCCACATCCGTCAGGATCGCGAAATGCGCCTGGCCGGCAAGCGTATTGAAACCGTCGCATCGCAGCACATGCGCAAGGAAGATCCTGCACCAGCCGCAGGGCTCGGCGATGAAGATCAAGACGAGCGGTTTGCCGTCGGTATTTGCCTGCGTGAGAGCGCCGGTGACGTCGTCGAAGCGCCACCCGATGCGTTTTCCGGCAAGCTCCTCTTCGCGCTTGGGGAGAACGAGGGCGGCGTTTTCCTGCGCGGTGGACGCCTGCGGGATCACGAGGCTGCTGCCGATGGCGCACAGGAGCAGCGCAAGCCGGCGCAGTGCGGCGGCTCTCACGGCGTGCGTATTCCAGTTCATGTCGCTCTCCTTCGCCGAAAGATCGCTCGGTAGGCCGTTGCGATGTGCGCGACGATATCACCGCAAGTGCGGGCGGAGAGGAATTGCTGCCCGTTGCCCCGGCATGCGGCTACTTACGACCCCCGATCGAGGATCACCGAGTTGACGGCGACAATCAGGAAAGTCAGCACGAAGACGGTGATGCCGATGGCCAAGGTGAAGCGGCGCCCCCCTCGCATGGTGGTCGACAAGCCGAGCGGCAAAAGCATGGCGGCGGCGAGGCAGCCGTCTTGCACGCGCAATTGCTGCTCTGCCGTGAGCGAAAACGGTCCGGGAGGCAGCAATCCGAGCGGACCCAGGAGCCAGGCTGCGAGCATAGGCAGCAGCAATATCGGAACAAAGCGCAGCCGCCGCTTCGCCGCCGTATCGTGGAAAGGAAAATGCTCCACCGCGTTGAGTGCGATCAGCATCAGAAAGGCTAACAGCATCGGGATCGTCGGGATCGGCGCCAACTGAACGTAGCCAAGCGGCCAAAGAGCCGCGAGAACGATGGGCAGCCAGATCAGCCATCGGCGCTTGGGGCGGGGCGGCGGCAACGGAACGCGTACGGAACGAGAATGCCGCTCATGCGGCCGGCGGAGAGGATCGGCTTCGGGAAGCCCGTGGATTGGCAAGAGAGGTTGCATGCGGTTGATCTGACGATGTGTTGCTCATGGCCGCCATTGCGCCAGCTTTCCGCGCCTTGCTTCCGTCCGGCGCAACGACGCGTTCGATCTCGCCTGCGCGTGAAACCCTGCCGCGATCCTGGATCGATCCGGAAAGCGAGCATCGAAAACGTCCTCCTGGCCCGTGACCCGCGAAGCGAAGACCGGGCCGATATATGACGAACAAGCCTGGTCTACGGCTTCTCTTGGCCGAGCCTGGTGTCGACGTCGGGAGAAGCCATGCGCTAAACTTCAGTGCGGCGGATTTTACGACGATGGCATGGGCGGATTGACCCATCTCCGCCCGCCGCAGGCGACATGTCATGGCCTGGCAGGGCGCCGAAAAAAGGACACCGCCGCATCTGCCACCTGCGCATCGGGATGGCGGCGGCAGTAACCGACGAGATCGATCACGATGCCATCCGGCCCGTGGAAGGCCCTGTGATCCCCGCCGGCACCGGATTCGGCCCGGCCGGTCAGATAGCCGAGCGACCACTGCACGGCGTCGCGGCCCTTTGGCGTCCTGCTTGCGGCCAGTGTCGTCAGGTTTCGGCAAGACAAGGCGCCGGCGCCGCTGAGTCGCCCCCCTCCGGCTGCTCCCCCGGAGACCGCGAAAAGCGACAGCAGGACGATCCCGGCCGCCAAGATCCTGGCCATGGCGGCCGGCATGCGACAAGCCGACCGGATCACCGCGTCCCCGCCTTTGCCAGTATTCGGCACAGGCCGACAATCTGCGGCGGCGCCACGATCTGGCCGGGAACCGAGTCGGGCAGGACGAGGCCGGGCCGTCTGATGCCGGGCATGCGCAGCTCATCCGCCAGAAGGACCTTGAGACCGGGCAGTTCGCGTTGGCACGCCGGCATGCTCGGGAAGCGCATCAGTACCATCTGTCCGGGCGTCGTCCCCAAGTGCAGCGCGGCATAAGCCGGAACACCGGCGGCCGATGCGGGCGTGGTCAAGGACGTGGCCAGCGCCAGCAGGATGGATGGGGAGTAGTTCATCGTCTGCTCCAGGCGGGATCGGCATGTCGGAGACAGCCGGTTCAGCCCGTTGAGTTGGGTTCGCCCGGGTCGTCATGCCCATTGCCCGCCCTTGCGCGGACTTGCCATCGCGCCGGCCCCGCCAGCGATGCCACCGCGACAACCCGGCGCAAGACGCAGACAGGCCGCGCAAGGGCGGGCAATGGGCTGATGGGCCTGGGGCGAGGCAAAGCTGCCGGCCGATCCTCCTGGCAAGAGACGCTGCGAGACTGGCGCAACGTCACGACGCTTGACTGTCCGATGGCATGAAGACGGACCGCGCCCGAACCGGTAAGCGCATGAAAGGAAGCCGACATGGTTTCGAACGCAGCCTATATCGCCGCTCGTCGCAACGCCGCAGCCCATATTCAGGTTTTACCGTCTCCGCAGAATTGCAGAGGGGGTCAGTCCACCGTCACGGGCACGGTTGCACGCATCTTCGTCGATCGCACCGGCACGTTATCCGTCGGACAGCGGATCAGCTTCCCTCAACCTTTCTACACATACCGAGCCCCCGATGCCGGCCCGAACCTGGCCGCCTGGGAGCGGGCGCGGCTCGTCGAGGTGTATCTGGTATCCTATGCCGGTGAATGGGCCGTGCTGTGCGATCAACTCACTCTGCTTCCGGCAACGACGTCAACGCCCGCGAACCGGCATGACGCCGAACACTGGACACTGCTGGAAGCCCCGGAGCTATGGGAGAGGTCATAGGACGTCGGAAGCTCGGAAGCGTGACGAGACCTATCAGCTTGCGCTCGAACGAAATCAGAGGTGCAGATCGACCGCAGCCAGGCGCCAAAACCCGGCTTCGCCGGTCCGCCCACAAGCCAGTCCTGGTCTGTCGAACTCGCGTTTGAAAACCTGACCTTTGCAGTGACGGCAACGGGTCAAGTCTGGATGCCGACTTGCCCCAATGCGCGATCATGGTACGGACGTCGTGTCGGATTAGAAATTACATGGTATTTCAAATATATAGGTGTTCGCAGTTTTTCCTGAATGGTGCGCCAAAATACCCACCATATTAAAATAAAACTGCGAACTGTCGGCACACTATTACATACCGAAAGAATGCGACGTTTCCTGTCGGCCATGGGGTACAATCGCAACGGTTTCCTGATTCCAGGTCAGGTTCGCGCCAATTCCGCCCTGTGATCATGCAGCTGAAATGCGCGGCAGCGGATGTCGGCTTTGCGCCCCAGGGCTGCAGCGTGAACGCAAGCCACGTTCGTCAACACAATAGGCACAACGCTGACTCCGCGCGAGCAAAAGAACGCGTTGACGAGGCGCCGAAACCAGCGATCAATGAGGTTGGACGAAGCGACGAAGCAGGAGTCTGCCATGCCGGGTCGCCTTCCCCCCTTGCCGCATCTTCACGGCGGCAACTTCCTGGCTGACGGCGGACTCGAAACCACGCTCGTCTTTCTGGAAGGTATCGATCTGCCCTCCTTTGCGGCTTTTCCGCTGGTGCTGACGGAGGCTGGACGAGAGACGCTCGCCCGCTACTTCACGCCCTATCTCGCCGAGGCGAGGAACCGGAGCATCGGCTTCGTCCTCGACACTCCCACGTGGCGGGCCAATCCCGATTGGGCAGAGAAGCTCGGTTTCAGCCTCGACGATGTGCTCGAGGCCAATCGCCGGGCGGTCTCTTTTGCCGCACGGCTGCGGGATGAGGTCGGCGATCCCTCGATCCCGATTGTCCTCAACGGTGTGGTCGGTCCCAGGGGAGACGGCTATGTTGTTGGCTCGGCCATGACTGCGGAAGAAGCCGCACGCTACCATCGTCCACAGATCGAGGCGCTTTGGGACGGAGGCGCCGATATGGTGAGCGCGGTCACCATGACATATGTGGAGGAGGCGGTGGGTATCGCACGTGCTGCAAGCGCTTTGGGCGTGCCCGTCGCACTCTCCTTCACCGTCGAGACCGATGGGCGACTGCCGTCTGGGCAGGGTTTGAAGGCTGCAATCGAGGAGGCCGACGCGGCAACGGGCAAGACGCCGACCTATTACATGATCAACTGCGCCCATCCGGATCATTTCCGGGACGCAATTGCTTCCGGCGAGCCTTGGCTCGACCGTATCCTCGGAATCAGGGCCAACGCATCCCGGAAAAGCCACGCGGAACTCGATGCATCGACAGAACTCGACATTGGCGATCCGGCGGAGCTGGGCCGACAGTATCGGGACTTGCGCTCACAGCTGCCAAAGCTTCGCGTCTTCGGTGGTTGCTGTGGCACAGACCATCGGCACATCATGGCCATATGCGAGGCGTGCCTTTGAAAACGTCAGTCGTGAAGCCGCGCAACACTGGAGGTCGTGTCCCTGATGGTGGTGTAGCTCCCGAGGGCCACCACGATGCCGGCTTGGCCGGGCTGGTCAGGCGGCCACGGCTGGCAGGCTGACGATGGGATCATCGCTGATCGGCGCGATGCTTTCCAGCGTGATGTAGCGGGCGCGCTGGACGGCCCATTCGTCGTTCTGTTCGAGCAGGATGGCGCCGACGAGCCTGGTGATGGCGGCCTCGTTGGGGAAGATGCCGACGACCTCGGTGCGGCGCTTGATCTCGCCGTTGAGGCGCTCCAGCGGATTGGTGCTGTGAAGCTTGGCGCGATGCTGGGTCGGGAAGGTCATGTAGGCCAGCACGTCGGTCTCGGCCGTGTCCATCAGCGCCGCGAGCTTGGGAACCGTCGGCCTGAGCTGGTCGGCGACCCTGCGCCATTGCTGGCTGGCGGCAGCGGCGTCATCCTGGGCGAAGGCGGTGGCGATGAAGGCGCTGACGACGCGCCGTCCCGAGCGGCCGGCATGGGCGAGCGCGTTCCTCATGAAGTGGACCCGGCAGCGCTGCCAGGTGGCGGTGAGAACCTTCGAGACCGCGGCCTTGATGCCCTCATGGCTATCGGAGACGACGAGCTTCACCCCGCGCAGGCCGCGCCGCGCCAGCTTGCGCAGGAAGGCTGTCCAGAAGGTCTCGGCCTCGGAGGGGCCGATATCCATCCCCAGCACCTCGCGCCTGCCGTCGCTGTTGACGCCGACGGCGACGATCACCGCCACCGAGACGATCCGGCCGGCCTGGCGCACCTTCACATAGGTGGCGTCGATCCAGAGAT
>LNFM01001144.1_pt1 | contig 65036 bp, 47 predicted proteins | sample 596031 | NCBI WGS metagenome assembly LNFM01 (sample SAMN04254537, study PRJNA301005) | activated carbon metagenome | isolation source: dual media filters at the Ann Arbor, Michigan drinking water treatment plant | place: USA: Ann Arbor
CGCCCCCGCGCAGCCGCCCCCGACCCCAGGTGCGACGCCCGCCCCGGGCGTCGCCGCGGCCCCGGGAACCCCGGTTGCTCCCGGCACGCCCGTCGCCCCCGGAACGCCCGGTGCCCCCGGCACTCCGGTCGCCGGTGCCCCCGGCACGCCCGTTGCCCCCGGCACGCCCGGAGCTCCCGGGACCGCCGTGGCCCCCGGCACTCCGGGCGCCCCGGGCACCACGCCCACCGCGGGCACGCCCGCTGCCGCCCCGCCGGCCGCCGCGGCCCCGAAGCCCGCCGCCAAGCCCAAGCCGAAGAAGCCGAAGAAACCCTCCGGCGGCGGCGGAAAGCCCCCCGCGGGGGGTGGCAAGCCCAAGACCGTCGACCCGTTCGGCTGATCCCATTTCCCCTCGAGGTTGTCCCTCCATGCGTTCCACGCCCCTTGCGAAGAGCCTGAGCCTCGTCCTCGCGACGACGCTGTCGATCCCGACGGTTGCCCTCGCCGCGCCGCCGCCCGCATCACCCGGTGCGGATCCGGCATCGATGACCCCCGAGCAGAAACTCGAGCGCGCCAAGCAGCTCTTCGGCGAGGGCCTCGCGGCCCTCGAGGCGGGGGACAACGCCACCGCCCTCAACCGGTTCGAGGACGCCTACAACAACTACACGCCCGATCGGCACAAGTTCAACTTCAACATCGGCACGGCGGCCTATGGCGTCGGCGATTGCGTGAAGGCCCGCGCAGCGTTCCAGCGCTTCCTCGACCTGGTCACCGAGGATCCGAACCGTGGCGAGGCCCAGGTCAAGATCATGGAGATCGATCGCAGCGGCTGCGCCAACGTGGCGCCCACGACGACCACGACCACGCCGACGACGTCGACGGTGACCGAGGACGACGAGGAGGACTCGCCGATCCTGAGCAGCAAGCGGAGCGAGCGCGAGGACACGATCGAGCGCGAGCGTGACGCCAAGGACGCGAAGCGGGTCAGCCCGCTCATCGTTGCTGGAGGGGTGCTCACGGGGCTCGGCGCCGCGTCCGTCATCGGGTTCGGCGTCAGCCTCGCGTTGGCGAACAAGAAGGCGAACGACCTGGCGGACCTCGCCTCCCCCGGTGCGACCGGCTTCCCCGAGGGTGACTACGCCGACGACGAGGTGTTCGACCTCGACCGCAACAAGCTCCCGCGGAACAACGCGATGTCCGTCGCGTTCATCGTCGCTGCGCCCGTGTTCCTCGCCGCCGGAATCACGATGCTGGTGATCGGCGTGAAGCGGAAGAAGGGTGCCAAGAAGAACGCTGACAACGAGGCGGCGCTACGCCGCGTGCGACTCGTCGGCGTCGGCCCGGCCGCCCTACCGCGGGGCGGCGGCGCTTCGGCGACGCTCCGCTTCTGAGGCCCGCTTGGCGGTGCCAGCAAGCGCGGTGCGGGCGGCGATCCAGCGCCGCCTCGCCGACGAGGTCGGGACGCTCGGCATCGACCAGCCGTCGATGTTCTGCCTCGCGTACCCGAGCCCCTACACGGTCGGGATGTCGAGCCTCGGGTTCCAGACCCTCTATCGGATCCTCTGGGCGGAGGGCATCGGCTGCCACCGCGCGTTCCTCCCCGACGGCTGGGATCGGCACGCGCTGCAGTGGCCACCGCCGCCCGAGCCGATCCTCAGCTACGAGGCGATGCGTCCGCTGTCGGACTATCCGCTCATCGGTGTGTCGGTCGCGTACGAGCTCGAGATCGCCGGGCTCATCCGCATGCTCCACGGGGCCGGCATCCCGTTGCTCGCGTCGCAGCGACGCGCCCGCGATCCGATCATCATCGCCGGCGGCCCGCTCACCGACACGAACCCCGCGTCGCTCCTGCCGTTCGTCGACGTGCTCATCAGCGGCGAGGCCGAGGCGTTGCTGCCCGAGGCGATCCGTCGTCTCGCCGCCGGAGTCGACCGCGACGACGCGCTCACGCGGATCGCCGGCCTGCCCCACAGCGCGCTCGGCGAGATCGAGCCCGGTCGCATCTCGCCCCTGCCCGCCTGCGCCTCGGCACCGCACGAGCTGCTGCCGGCCTACTCGGCGATCACGACGCCGCACACCGAGCTCTCGGACATGTTCCTCATCGAGCCCGAGCGCGGCTGCTCGCGGCGCTGCACCTTCTGCGTGATGCGGGGCCCGAGCACCGGCGGCATGCGAATCCTCGACGCCGCGCTGCCGCTCGGGCTCATCCCCGAGCACGCCAAGCGCGTGGGCCTGGTCGGCGCCGCGGTGACCGATCACCCCGAGCTCGAGCCGATGGTGGCGAAGATCGTCGAGTCCGGACGCGGCGTCGGCGTCTCGAGCCTCCGCGCCGATCGACTCACGCCGGAGCTGCTCGACGCGCTCAGCCGCGGTGGCTATCGGCAGATCACGGTGGCGTCCGACGGGATCAGCGAGCGGCTGCGCTCGCTGTTGGTGCGCAAGATCGACGCGGAGTCCCTGCTGCGCGCCGCGGAGCTGGTCCGCGACAACGGGCGGCTGCGCGGCCTCAAGATCTACCAGATGATCGGCGTGCCGACCGAGACCGACGCCGACGCCGACGAGCTCGTCGCGTTCATCCGCGAGCTGTCGCGCATCACCCGAGTCACCCTCGGCATCTCGACGTTCGTCGCCAAGCGCAACACGCCGCTGGACGGTCAGGACTTCGTCGGCGTCTCCGCGGCCGAGGCCCGCCTCGCTGCGATCGCGCGGGGCCTGCGGGGCGCGGCGACCATGCGCCCGCAGTCGCCGAAGTGGGCGCACGTCGAGTGGTTGCTCGCGCGGCACGGCGCCGAGGGCGGCCACGCGGCGCTCGCCGCCACCCTCGCCGGGGGCAGCTACCGCGCCTGGGTCCGCGCGTTCGCCGAGCTGGGACCCCCGTCGCGACCGTGGGTCTACGGCGACGAGGCCGCCCAGGCGCGTCGCCGCGGCAAGGCGGCGGGGCCCCGCGATCGCCTCACGGTCATCGCCTGACGCGTTCCCGCGGAACAATCCGTCGTCCGCGGCGCGTCGTCCCTCCATCGAAGCGGTGCTAACGTCCGCCCGCGGACGCCCGCGACGCTCCTCGCCACGAGTTCCTCGCCATGTGGATCGCCTCGCTCCTCGCCCTGCAGACCCTCGCCGCGCTCGGCGGACTCGAGCCGACGGCGCTCGCGGGGCATCCCGACGTCGTGATCACCCCGTCGGAGGTCATGTTCGTCGAGGCCCGCCACAGCGAGACGGTGATCCGTGGGCGCCCCTGGGTGCCGCACAAGCGCATCGCGACGATCGCCGGCGGGACCCGTCTCGCCGTCCGCGGCACGGTCGAGAGCCGCGACAGTTCGGGCTGCAAGGGCAAGCCTTGGTACGCCGTCCGCCCCTTCGGCTTCGTGTGCTCCGAGCACGTCAAGACCAGCGCGTCGCCGCCGGACCCGGGGCTCGCCGGTCCGCCGCTGTCGGGCCGCCGCCTGCCGCACAGCTACGCGATCGTCCGCAGTGACGGCGTCGCCGAGTACGCCAGCGTCGCCGACGTGCGCGCCGGCATCATCCGCCGCGAGCTGACCAAGAGCATGAGCATGGTCGTGCGCCGCAGCGTCGACGTCGACGGCGCCTCGTACATCGAGACACAGCACGGCGCGCTCGTCCCCCGCGAGGGCGTGGGTTGGATGGGCGAGGGCTCGACGTGGCAGGGCGTCGCGCTCGACGGCCTCGCGATCGGGCCGGCGTTCGCGTGGACGACCGACGAGAAGACCGTCGTGCGCGCCGAGGCCCGCGCCGAGGCGGCGAAGGTCCGCACGCTCGGCCGACGCGAGCGCGTCGCGCTGCTCGAGGGCTCGAGCGAGGTGCGGCCGCAGTGGTGGCGGATCGCCGAGGGCGAGTGGATCGCGGCCGACGATCTCAACGAGGTCATCGTCGTCGAGCCGCCCCCCGGCGTCCTCGACGACGAGCGCGTGCGGACCACCGGCAACGACCAGTGGATCGACGTCGACGTCGGCGAGCAGGTGCTGGTCGCCTACCGCGGCGGCGTGCCGGTGTTCGCGACGCTCATCGCGTCGGGGCGCAGCTCGCCGACGCCCCTGGGCAACTACCCGATCTGGGCCAAGGTCGCGAGCATGGACATGGCCAACCAGGACTACGAGGACAAGCCGTACATGGTCCAGGGCGTGCCGTGGGTGCTGCTGTTCCAGGGGCACAACGCGCTGCACGGCGCGTACTGGCACGACCGCTTCGGCAACCGCCGCTCGCACGGCTGCGTCAACCTGGCGCCCCTCGACGCGCGGTGGATGTTCGACTGGGTCGGGCCGAGTATGCCCGCTGGTTGGACGGGATATCTGCCGCTGTCGCTCGAGCGCTCCCCGGTCGTGCACGTGCGCGACAGTCACCGCGCCGACGGCCTGCAGTTCACCCAGGAGCGCCCGATCGGGCCCCCCGACCCGGAGGTCGAGCGGCGCCGCGTCGAGCAGGCCGAGCGGCGGCGCGAGGCCGAGGCGACCGTGCTCCCCGGCGACGACCCGCTGTGGCCCGAGCCTTCCGACGCGCGGTGAGGTCCGGGCCGGTTCGCCAGCCCCGGGGGACGCCTGGCGCGTGATCCTGCTCCCGTCACGCGCGGTTGTGGACGCCGCCGGTGCTGCCTAACCTTCGGCCCGATGCTCCGCCGCGCCTCGACGATCGCCCTCGCCCTCGGCCTGCTCACCGCCGTCACATCGTGCGGCCCCAAGGGTCTGCGCGAGGTCGAGGTCCCCGCTGGCGGCGTGACGATGACCTACGACCTGGTGCCGGGCGCGGCGTACACGGGCCACCTGCGCATCGGCAACACCAGAGCGATCGACGGCGGCAACATCAGCCAGGCCCTCGAGTGCGACGTGAAGCTCACGGTCGTCGGCGAGGACAAGACCCGCGGCGGCACGCTGCTGCGGGCGACGTTCGCCAACATCGACCTCAAGTGGGGCCTGCCGCCGTCGGCCCCGATGTCGCCGGAGGAGTTCACGCGCGACGCCATCGCCCGCCTGCAGGGCATGAACGTGTCGTTCAACGTCAAGCCCAACGGCGAGATCGTCTACATGCCGACCCCGCCGCAGGACCTGTCGGACATCGACAAGCAGTTCATCGACGTCGTGCTCCGCGGGCTCGAGAAGGCGTTCCTCGTCGTCCCGGGCCATGCGGTCAAGGACAAGGAGAGCTGGAACGAGGACGAGAAGCGCGGCCGCGAGGGCAAGCTCGGGCGCTACGTCGTCGGCAAGGTCGAGACGCGCGTTGACGGCATGTACCGCGACGAGGCGCGCAAGGAGGACCTGGTCCGCCTCGTCATCTCGTTCAAGCGCAACGAGACCATCACCACCGAGGATGGCAGCCGCAAGAACGAGAGCGAGGGCAAGTCGACCGCGCTGTTCTCCACCGCGGGCTACCTCGCGGAGGTCGAGGGCGAGTCGCGGGACTTCGATCCGGTGAACGGCATGACCTTCAGCAAGGTGAAGGTCGACTGGCGCAAGACGGCGGCCGGCGCCGCGGGCACGGCCCAGCCCGACGTCGCGCAGCAGGAGATCAGCGACCCGTGCGACCCGGACTACGTCGGCGCCGAGACCTGCCCCGACGGCAGCGAGACCCAACAGATCACCGACCCGTGTCACCCGGACTACGTCGGCGCCGAGACCTGCGCCACGCCGCCGGCGCCGGCCGAAGCTCCGCCCGCAGACGCCGCGATCCCGAAGTGACGCGTCAGGCGTAGCGCCGGGGGACGCGCTTCGAGAAGCCGCACGTGATCTCGTACGGCACCGTGTTGGCCCACTGCGCCAGCTCGTAGAGATCGATGCGATCGAGCCCCTGGCGCCCGAGCAGCGTGACCTCCTCGCCGACGCGCACGTCGGGGAGGTCCGTCACGTCGAGCATGCACACGTCCATCGTGATCGTGCCGAGCACGTTGCAGCGGTGGCCGCGGACCAGCATCTGCGCCCGCCCCGACATCGCCCGCGGGTAGCCGTCGCCGTAGCCGACCGGGACGATCGCGACGCGGGAGTCGCGGGTCAGCTGCACGCGCCCGCCGTAGGAGACGCGCACGCCCGCGGGCAGCTCGCGGATGCCGAGCACACGCGCGTGCATCGACATCGCCAGCTGCAGGCCGCCGAGCTCGACGTCGGCCCCCGAGCCCGCGCCGTACAGCGCGATGCCGGGCCGGACCATGTCGTAGTGCGCCCCGCCGAAGCGGACGAGCGCCGCGGAGTTGCACACATGACGCAGGCGCGGCTGCTGGCCCGACCCGGCGATGGTGCCGAGGCAATCGGCGAAGCTCGCGAGCTGCCGCGCGTTCGACAGCTGATCGTCGGGATCATCGGCGCACGCGAGGTGCGTCATGACGCCCTCGAGATCGATCGTGCGCCCGGCGTCGCGGGCGAGCCAGTCGAGCACGGCGCCCAGGTCCCGCGGCAGGAGCCCGAGCCGCGACATCCCGGTGTCGATCTTGAGGTGCACGGGCAGCGGACGCGCGCCGGCCCGCGTGACGGCGGCGCCGAGCATCTCGAGGTGATCGACCGACCAGACCACGGGCCGGAGCTGGCGGTGCACGATGACGTCGGCGGCCGTCGGCGGGACGCCGCCGAGCACCACGACCGGGGCGAAGATGCCGCCCTCGCGGAGCTCGACGCCCTCCTCGACGAGGCTGACGGCCAGGCCCCAGGCGCCGGCGTCCACGAACGCGTGTGCGGCTGCGGTCGCGCCGTGGCCGTAGCCGTCGGCCTTGACCACTGCGAGGACGCGGCACGTCGGGCCGACGTGGGCCCCGACCACGCCGAGGTTCTGGACCAGGACGGAGGTGTCGATGCGCGCGAAGGTCGGGCGGACCGTCAGCGGGGCCGCCGGGGCGACGAGCTCGGTGGCCGCGTCGTGCTTCAACTCGGGGCTTATACCACGGGGTCGCACGGGGCCCGGACGCCCGGGGCGCAGCGGGCATTCCCGCGCCGGCCCGGCCGCGGCTAGGCGGCGGCGCCGAGCAGGCGCGGGTCGAGGATCATGCGCCGGCCGCTCGAGCTGACCAGGCCGTCGCGGGCCATCGCCGAGAGGGTCCGCGACACGGTCTCGCGGCACGAGCCGACCATGCGGGCCAACTCCGACTGGGTCGGCACCGGGGCGAGGATCCACCCCGACGAGCCGGGCGCGGTCGACGAGCGCCGGCCCTGCCGCTGCGCGAGGCGGACGAGCGTGCGACGCAGGCGCTCCTCGACGTCGTACAGCGCCAGCGACGAGGCGACGCTCTCGATGTCGCGGAGCTTGTCGGTCATGAGCTGCATGAGCCGCATCATCGTCTCGGGCTCGCGGCGCAGGTGGGCGGCGAGGACGTCGGCGGGGATCCGCAGCACCTCGACCGGCACGGCGGCCAGGGCCGCGGTGGCGTTGAGGGTGCGGTCGAACGCACAGGTCTCGCCGAGGACGTCGCCGGGGCCGACGCTCATCAGGATCAGATCGCGGTGGCCTTCGCCCGCGCGCACCAGGTTCACGCGGCCGCGCAGCACGATGTAGAGGCCGTCGGGGGCGTGGCCCTCCTCGAGGATCGGGGCGCCCGCGGGCTTGCGGATCCGGACCGCCGCCTGCGCGAGCACCTCGATCTCCTGGGGCCGCGCCGCGGTGAACGGTTCGACGCAGCTCAGGACGTCCCCCGTGGTCATGCGCTCGAGGGGAATCGTGTGGGGCCGGGAGTCGATCGTCATCGCCATGTCCAGGGGGTAGAGCACGGGGCGTGCCATGGGCCACACTCCCGCGGCCGGGACGAACCAGACCGGAATCACTGAACAAGTGCCGCCGGCTCCAGGGGTTGGCCCCCGGGATCGGCTGTTGCGAAACCCACACAGTGGCGGATGCAACAGACGGGGGAGCGTAGCGTTTCGCCGCATGGCGCCCTGGCCGCGGCGGCGCGGCGCCCCGGGCCGGCGGGCAGCCCCCGTGGTATCAGAGCGCCGTGCCCGACGTGGTGATCAACGGCGAGACCCGTGCGATCGCGAGCGGCTCCACCCTCGCCGATCTCCTGCGCGAGCTGGCCCTCGACCCGCGGACGGTCGCAGTGGAACGCAACCTCGAGATCGTCCCGCGCTCCGAGTACGCCGCGTGCGTCCTCGAGACGGGCGACCGCCTCGAGGTGGTCACGTTCGTAGGAGGAGGCTGACGATGGACGAGCACGCCGCAGACACCTGGACCCTCGCCGGACGCACGTGGCGGTCACGCCTGATCGTCGGCACCGGCAAGTACAAGGACGCCGCCCTGACCAAGGCCGCCCTCGATGCGAGCGGCGCCGAGATCGTGACGGTCGCGCTTCGACGCGTCGATCTGAAGGCCAAGGACAACCTCCTCGGCTGGATCGATCGCGACCGATACACGCTGCTGCCGAACACCGCGGGCTGCTACACCGCCGAGGACGCGGTGCGGACGCTCCGACTCGCGCGCGAGCTCGGCATCGCGGATCTCGTCAAGCTCGAGGTCATCGGCGATCCGCGGACGCTGCTGCCCGACAACGAGGAGACGCTGCGTGCCGCGAAGATCCTCCTCGACGAGGGCTTCACGGTGCTGCCGTACGTCTCGGACGATCCGATCGTGTGCCGCAAGCTCGCCGACATGGGCTGCGCCGCGGTGATGCCGTTGGCCGCGCCGATCGGTAGCGGCATGGGCATTCGCAACCCGCACAACATCCGCCTGATCGCCGAGAGCATCGCGGTGCCGGTGATCGTCGACGCTGGCGTGGGCACGGCGAGCGATGCCGCGGTCGCCCTCGAGCTCGGCTGCACCGCGGTGCTGATGAACACCGCGATCGCGGAGGCCAAGCACCCGGTGCAGATGGCCGCGGCCATGCGCCTCGGCGTCGCCGCCGGTCGCCTCGCCTACCTCGCGGGGCGGATGCCGGTGCGTGGGTACGCGTCGCCGTCGAGCCCGACGACCGGCGCGATCGAGTGAGCGCCTCGCCGTCCGGGGCCGCGCCGCCGCGGCTGTGGGCGATCACGCCGCCCGTGGGGACCCCCGAGGTCGACGCCGTCGACGCGTGGTCGCCCGCACTCGGCGACGTCGGGCTGTGGCTCCGCACGCCCGGCGACGCCCCCGACGCGGTGATCGAGCGCTGCGCCGCCGTGCTCGCGCGCGCCCGCACGCGGGGCGTCCCGGTGGTGCTCGGCGCCGCGGCGGCGGATCTCGAGGCGGCGGCCGACGCGGTCGCGCGGCACGCCCTGGCCGGCGTGGTGCTGCGCGGGGACCCGGACGCCACCGCACTCCGCGACGCGCGGGCGCGCCTCGGGCCCGACGCGTGGATCGGCCGCTCGATCCACGGCCCGGCGGTCGATCACGACGTGTGCGCCTTCAGCGTGCTGGCCCCGATCTTCGCCCCCCACACCGCGAAGCCCAGCCCCTCGGTCGCCCTGGGGCTCGCCGCGCTGACGCGGGTCGCGGCCGCGCCGGGTGCCCGCGTCGTCGCCCTCGGCGGGATCGATGCCGAGTCCGCGGTCGCCTGCGTCGCGGCCGGTGCCTGGGGGCTCGCGGGGATCCGCAGCTTCTTTGGTGACGTCCGCCGCATCGCCGAAGATGTCGCCGCACTGCGCGGCGCGCTGCCGACGGCGAAGCATGGCCCGACGTCCCCCTGAGCCCGAGGCGACCCCCAGCGGTCGGACCTGGTCCAAGCGCCTCGCGTGGGGCGTGCTGGTCGGCGGCCTCACGCTCGTCGGCCTGCGCGTCGCGTTCGCGACGGTGGTCCGGGTCCACGGCGACGGCATGGCCCCGACACTCGTCGACGGCGAGCACGTGCTGCTGGTGCGCGGGCGGTGGTCGATCGAGCGCGGCGACGTCGTCGTGTACGCGACCAATCTGCCGAGCGCGAGCTCGCCGGCCACCGCGACGCCCCCCGAGCCCGACGCGCCGCGATCGCGCCGCGACGACGGCAACGACTTCCCCGACGCGCGCCGGACCCCGGCTCGCGACCTCCGCAACACCGCGGTCGTCGATCCCGACGAGTTCGGCGACGCCCTCGACGAGAACTGGCAGCGGGTCCAGGCCCGCGCCGACGCCGGCATCGGCACCGTGCAGGCCTACCGCGTCGGGCGCGTGCTCGCGATGCCCGGGGATCGCGTCAGCTTCGTCGACGATCGCGACGGCCTCGGCCTCGTCGTCGACGGTCAGCGCATCGAGCAGAAGGAGGGCAGCCCGGTCGCCGTACGGCTCCGCGACACCTCCGGCGACGGCGGGCCGCGCCGCGCGCTGTGGGAGCAGGGCGGCGAGCGCCGCTACCTCGTCATCGATCGCGGCACCGCGTCGCCCGACTGGCGGCGCCTCACCCTCGGACAGGCGCGCCTCGGCGAGGTCTTCGAGGCCCCCGGCTACCTCGTGCTCGCGGACAACCGCGACGAGGGCCGCTGCTGCGACTCGCGCGCGGTGGGCTGGATCGAGCCCGAGGCCCTGCGCGGCGAGGTCCTCATCCGCCTCGGCGGCGCCGACACGGACCCCGGCGGCGATCCGCGCGGCTTCCTGTGGAAGCCCTGACGCCGCGGCCCCTCGTCCGGTGTTGACGCCGCCGGATCACGCCGCTACATTCCCGGCCCTTGCAGGCCGCTTTAGCTCAGTCGGTAGAGCAACTGATTCGTAATCAGTAGGTCGGCGGTTCGAGTCCGCCAAGCGGCTCCCCAGGACGGGGGAGCGAACATCGAGCGGCCGCCTACGGCCCGAACACTGCGAGCGTCGTGATGCGATCGATGAACGCGCCGCGGCTGCTGCCCCGGCCGAGCTCGAGGTCGGTCAGCGCGACGCGGTCGAGGCGATGCACGGTCTCGCCGCCGTCGGGGCACGGGACGAGGAACTCGGCGATCGCCGAGATCGACCAGCGGCAGCCTCGAGCGGCGCCGACGTCGAGCATGATGTGGCCGGGCAGGTACTCGAGCACGAGGCCGTCGGCGCTGGCGCGGTCGATCGCGGCGAGCTTGTCGGCGGCGGACCAGCCGGCGACGTCGATCGTCGTGAAGCCGGCCTGGGCCTGCACGCTCGAGTGACGGGGGAGCTCGACGCCGAACGGCAGGAAGGTGTCGCGGAGGAACTGCGAGCAGTCGCGGGCGCCACCGCGACCGCCCCAGCCGTACGGGGCGCCGATCTGCGCGAAGGCGGCCCGCAGCACGTCGGCGCGGCGCAGCGGCGCGAAGCCGACGGTGACCGCCGCGTCCCCCGGCAACGCGTCGTCGACCACGCCGTTCGCCGTCGCCACGCGCACCGTGATCGCCTCGGGCGTGCGCGACACCAGCGGCCAGCCGACGCCGAGTCGCATCGGCACGCCCGCGACGGTGCGCACGTCGTCGGCGATCGACCAGATCTTCGGCGCCCCGCGCCACGCGATCCGGTCGTCCTCGGCGAGGCGATCGCCGAGGCCGTCGGGTCGGACCCAGCCCTGCGTGTGGCCGGCGTCGACGAGCCACCACCGACCGCCGTCGCCCCGGGCGAGCACGCGGAGCAGCTCGCCGGGGTGGAGGCTGGTGCACGCGTTGCGATCGAAGCTCGCGTCGCGCTCGGGCAGGCGCAGGAACCCGCCGTCGGCCGGCGCGCAGAAGAGCTGCGTCTCCGTCACGACCAGGCGCGCGTGATCGACGGCCCCTGCCCGCGCGACGATCTCGATGGCGGCTGCGATCGCCCCGCGATCCTGCTCGACGATCTCGCCGCGGCGCAGCTCCGCCTCGAACGACGCGAGCCGCCGCCGCGCATCGGCGAGCGCCGCATCGCTGCTCACGGCGGCCCGCCACGGATCGCCGCCGCCGCCGTGCAGCGCCGAGACCTTCGCGCGGTGGGCCGACAGGCGCGCATCGTCGGCGAGGATCGGGCCGGGCGTGTCGAGGCCGAACGCCGCGCCGCGCTCGAGCGCCGCATCGGCCCCGGGCGCGAAGGCCTCCGCGATCGGCCCCGGAGGGCACGCCGGCGCGGTCGCGATCGGAGGCTCGACGACCGACGGATCGCCGCCGCACGCGGACGCGAGGCCCAACGCCATCGCGACGCGCAGGATCCGAGGCGCTCGCGGCATCCCGCGGCGACGCCCCGATCGCGCGGGGTATTCCCTCAGCCTCGGCTGCGCCACAGGATCCACACGCGGGTCTCGAGCGCGTCGGTGCGCGGCAGGATGCCGACCTGCGCGTGCACCCGCGCGCTCTTGCCGTGCAGGTAGGTCTTCACCGCGCCGTCGGCCGTCGGCGGATCCTCGGACTCGGTCACCGCGAGGCCTTGGTCGGCCAGCGCCTTGCGATAGAACGCCAGCACGTGGTGGTCACGCGCGTGGACGCGGAACGCGGCCTTCAGGATCCACGCGTCGGTCGCGGCGTCGAAGCGCGCCGAGCTCGACAGCCGGGTGTCGCCGGGCATGCGCGGCAACGGCAGCGTGGGCGCGTCGCCGGGTGGGTCCGCCGACGCGGCCTCACGGGTGGCATCCGCGGTCGCGCGGCGCGGCTCGGCGGGCTCGCGCGACGCGTCTGCTGCGTCGCGCGCTGCGACGGGAGCGATCACCCCGACCGCGGGCACCGGCGCCGTCGCCTCCACAGGGCCCGTCGTCGGGACCGCGACCGGGATAGGCGCAGTCGTTGGCCGGACGGCCGAGGCCGGCGCCATCACCGGGTCCGTGGCCTCTGCCTCCACCGCGACCGGCTCTGGCTCTCGCCGCAGGAACCACGCGGTGACGAGCGAGCCCACGGCGATGCCGAGGACGCGGTCGATCCAGCGCGCGCGCGCAGGCAGGGTCACTCGCTGACTGTAGATCACAACGCTGCGACGCGGTGCGAACTCACGACTGCCATCGACACGGCAGCGGCGTCGAGCCCTCGGCCGCGGCGCATCGAGACGGGCGGTGCGTTACCCTCTGCCGCCCGTGATGTCCGAGCCGCTGCAGCCAGGCACGATGTACCGCGACTTCGAGATCCTCGCGGAGGTCGGCGTGGGCTCGTTCGCCCACGTGTACAAGGTGCTGGCGCCGGGCTTCGACCGGCCCTTGGCGCTCAAGGTCGCCACCAACCCGCGGATGAGCGACGACATGATCAAGCGGGCGATCCGCGAGGTCGCGGTCCTGCGCTCGCTGAGCAACCAGCATGTCGCGCGCCTCCACGGCTCCAGCATCGGCGCCGACCACTTCTACGTGCTGATGGACTACGTCGAGGGGCAGCAGCTCGACCACTTCCACGACTTCGACGAGCCGATGGCGGTCGCCGACGCGCTGCGCATCGTCATGCAGGCGTGCATGGGCCTCGCCGAGGCCCACGCCCAGGGTGTGGTGCACCGCGACGTCAAGCCGGCGAACATCTGGATCCAGCCCGACGGCGCGGTGAAGCTGCTCGACTTCGGGCTCGCGCGCGCGTGGGGAGTGCCGTGGGCCTACGGCACCAACGCCACCGCGGCGCGCACGGTGGTCGGCACGCCGCACTACTGCCAGCCCGAGCAGCTCGTCACGGATCAGCTCACGCCAGCATCCGACGTGTACAGCCTCGCGACCATCCTCTACGAGATGCTGTGCGGCTATGCGGTGCTGTTCCCCCACCGCCACGTCACGGAGGTCGTCGAGGCTTTGCGTGACAACCCGATCGCGTGGCTCGACGCCCACGCGATGCGCAACATGGTCCCGATCACGCGCTACCCCGGCTGCGGTGGCCTGCCAGACGCGCTGCTCGACCTCCTGCGTCGCTCCCTCGCGAAGGACCCGAAGCACCGCCCGCAGACCTCCGGCGAGATGGCGAGCATCCTCGGCACGATCCTCTGCGAGGATCTCGACGCGATGCCCGCGGCGCAGGTGCGCGTGGTCATCCAGGGGCAGCGCCCGGTCGATGTGCCCCTCGCGCCGGGGCGACGCTCGCTGGGCGCCGCGGCCGGCTGCGACGTGGTCCTGCCCGGCGTCGGCGTCGATCACGGCGCGCTGGTCGACTGGAGCGGCGCCGATCGACCGATGCAGATCCGGCCAGCGTCGCCCCAGCTCGAGCTGCTCCGCAACGGCGAGGTGATCCGGCGCGCGGCGTTCGTCGAGCCCGGCGACGTGTTCGCCCTGGGCGAGTGCCACTTCGTGCTGATCTATCCAGACGAGGCGTTCTAGGCCCGACGAGGCGTTCTACGCCCGACGAGGCGTTCTAGGCCCGGCGAGGCGCTCTACACCGCGACGAGTCGATCGGTGCGCACCAGGGCGGTGCGCGCCCGCAGTCGGAGCGCGGCGAGGATGCCCTCGCGGGCGCGCTCGGCCCACGGTCCGGCGAGCATCGCCTCGCCGCGGATCTCGTCCGCGCGGCGCTTCGCCGCCAAGGGCATCTCCTCGAGCGCGCGGAGGACCGCGTCGCGATCCGGCGCGGGCCCCCGCTGCCACACCGCCGCGGCCGCGAGACGAGCGAGGCGAGGAGCGGCGAGCGCGAGCCCCATCGCGTTGCGCGCGGCCACCCTCGTGCGCGACGCGAGGCCCTCGAGCCTGCGCGAGGCCGCGCCGACGCGGCCGAGCATCGCCACCACCTCCCCGTCGCGCTCGAGCCAGCGATCGACCACGGCCGGCCGCGCCGGCTCGCCCAGGGCGAGCTGGGTCAGCGCGCGCAGGCCCCCCAACGGCAAGGCCCGCCGCACTGCGAGCTCCGCGAGCTCGGTGCCCAGCGTCCTCGCCTCGACGACCGGCTCGATCGCCCAGCGCCAGGCCGCTTCGATGCTTCGCTCGACCCCGAGCGCCTGCGTGAGGACGTCTTCGGCCATCGGATCGTCGTGGTGCATGGGGGTTCTCCCGGGTATCGCAAGCTGCGTGCCTCCGCGCGGCGACCCACAAGTTCGCGGAATCCCGCGCCGCACGAGCGCGATCCACGGGCCTCGGGTGGCCCACCTCGGACACGCAGGTGGCGAGACTGGTCGCCACCTGCGGCCCGCGGGCAGGTACGATGGACTCAGCTCGCGCATGTCCGACGACGATCGACAGGTCGAATCGACGATGACGCTGGGCGTGCTGGGCCACGGCAACGCGGCCGGCGGCGGAGATCCTGCCGCCCAGCTCGTGATCCTCGTGGGCCCGGACGCCGGCCATCGCTTCCCCGTGCACGATGACATCGTCATCGGACGCGACGCCGACGTCGGCGTGATCGTCCAGGACGACGGCGTCTCGCGCCGCCACAGCGCCATCCGGCGCAACGCCGGCGGTGAGTTCATCATCGAGGATCTCGGCAGCCGCAACGGCACGTTCGTCAACGGCGTGCGCATCGGCACCGCGCCGCTGCACTCCGGCGACAAGGTCGCGATCGGCAGCACGACGATCCTGCTGTTCACGCGGCACGACCGCTACGAGGAGCAGGTCCTGCAGGCGCAGAAGCTCCACCTGCTCGGTCAGCTCGCCGGCGGCATCGCCCACGACTTCAACAACCTCATCGTGACGGTGCTCGGCAACGTCACCTACCTCAAGGACAAGCCAGCGCCGGCGAGCGAGCTCGCCGACTGCCTCGACGAGATCGAGGCCGCGGCGAGGCGCGCCGCCGAACTCACCGGCCAGCTGATGTCGTTCGCGCGGCCGCAACGCCGCGTCCGCGAGGCGGTCGTCCTCGAGCGGCTCGTCGCCGAGGTCGTGGGTCTGCTGCGTCGCACCGTGCCCCGCTCGCTCGAGATCATCACCAACGTCCCGCCCGACCTCGCCGTGGTCGGCGATCCCGCGCAGCTCCTGCAGGTCCTGATGAACGGCTGCGTGAACGCCAAGCAGGCGATGCCCACCGGTGGCGTGCTGCGCATCGAGGCGTCGCGCGTCCCCGCGCCGGCCAACGGCAGTCCGCTGGTGCGCATCGTCATCGAGGACACCGGCATCGGAATGGACGCCGCGACGCTCGCGGCGGCGTTCCAGCCGTTCTTCACCACCAAGGCCAAGGGCGAGGGCACCGGCCTCGGGCTGGCGACCGCGTATCGGATCGTCCAGGCGCACGGCGGCGACGTGACGTTGACCAGCGAGGTCGGCGTTGGCACGCGGCTCATCGTCAGCCTCCCGGCGGCGAAGGCCGGCGAGACCGGTCCGGTCGCGATCGAGGCCCCTCAGCGCGCGCGCCTGTCGGGCCGCGTGCTGCTCGTCGACGACGAGCCGCTGGTGCGGAACACGACCCGCCGGATCCTCGAGCGATTCGGCCTGGTGGTCGTCATCGCGGTCGACGGCCTCGACGCCGTCGAGGTGCACGCCAGCGCCACGGACTCGTTCGACGTCGCGATCGTGGACCTCGACATGCCCAACCTCGACGGGGAGCAGGCCATCGCGCGGATGCGCGCCCGGGACCCCAAGCTCAACGTGATCGTGGCCTCGGGCCACTCCGACGCGGAGCGTGAGCGGCGGTTGATGGCCGCGGGCCGAACGACGATGCTCAACAAGCCGTTCGACGCCGATCGGCTGTGGCGGCAGGTCGCCTCGGCCCTCGGCGTCACCCAGCGCAAGACCGTGTCATGAGTCCGACCGAGCCTCTCCGCCCCCTGCTGCTGCCCTGTGGCCTGCTGCCCTGCGCCCTGCTGCTCGCCGCGACCATGGTGGCGTGCAAGGCCGGTGACGACGACGGTGACGGGAGCAGCGGCGACGTCACCGGCACCGCCGCCTCGACCTTTGGGCACAGCGCGAGCGACCCGAGCCTCGGGAGCATGACGTTCACGAACTCGAGCGATCCGACCGACCCGACGGACGTGAGCGCGAGCGCGACCGACCCGAGCGATCCCAGCGATCCCAGCGACCCCACCGACGCGACGGCGACGACGGGGTCCTCGGGCAGCGGCGAGACCACGGGCGCCGTCGACACGACGACCGATCCCTCGGTGGGCGAGTCGAGCTCCGGCGTCGATCCGACCGGCGAGTCCGACACCAACGGCGGCGGGGCCTGCTGCGACGCCCAAGACGTCGCGGGCTGCGGCGACGCCGGCATCGAGGCCTGCGTCTGCGCCGAGGAGCCGTTCTGCTGCGACGTGCAGTGGGACGTGGTCTGCACGGTGCAGTCGGTCCTGCTCGGCTGCACCACGTGCCCGGGGATCGGCGGCGGCGGGGACTGTTGCGCGGCCCATGGCAACCCCGGCTGCGACGACGATCAAGTCGAACAGTGCGTGTGCAACGAGGACTACGTGTGTTGCGTCGACGCCTGGGACGACATCTGCGTCGGCATCGCGATGGACGCCTGCGCGGCGTGCTAACGTGCGCGCCGCATGCTCGATAGCCTCACGACGCGCGACAAGCCCCCCGCGACCCCGATCCACGCGCTGACCCGCTCGGCGTTCGCGAAGTGGGTGAAGAAGCGGCCGGCGGCCACGCGCAACTGGCTCGAGTCCATCGGCTTCGCCGGCGAGCGGGGCAAGCTCGCGCTCGTGCCCGGCAAGAGCGGCAAGCTCGCCGAGGTCGTCCTCGGGATCCCCGAGCAACCGGAGGCGTGGGACTTCGCGGCCGCGGTGGGCAAGCTGCCGCCGGGGCGCTACCGCTTCGAAGGCGCCCTGGGTGCCTCGGCGAACGACGCGGCGCTCGGCTGGGCGCTCGCCTCGTACGCGTTCGATCGCTACAAGAACGCCGAGAAGAAGGCCGCCAACCGCAAGCTCGCGATCCTCGTGTGGCCGGCCGGGGCCGACGTCGCCGCCACGAGCCGCATGATCGCCGCGCTGTGCACCGGCCGCGATCTCGTCAACACACCGGCGTCCGACATGGGCCCCGTCGAGCTCGCCCAGGCCGCGATCGACCTCGCGAAGCAGTTCGACGCGATCCATCAGGTCACCATCGGCGACGGGTTGCTGGCGAACAACTACCCCACCATCCACGCGGTCGGCCGCGCGAGCAGCCGCGCGCCACGGCTGGTCGATCTGCGCTGGGGCGACCCCTCGGCGCCGCGACTGACGTTGGTCGGCAAGGGCGTGTGCTTCGACTCCGGCGGGCTCGATCTCAAGTCGGCCTCGGGCATGCGGCTCATGAAGAAGGACATGGGCGGCGCGGCCTCGGTGCTCTCGCTCGCGCACCTCGTGATGGGCGCGAAGCTCCCGGTGCGCCTGCGCGTGCTGGTGCCGATCGTCGAGAACAGCGTCGCCGGCAACGCGTACCGCCCCGGCGACGTCATCCGCACCCGCAAGGGCACCACCGTCGAGATCGGCAACACCGACGCCGAGGGCCGGCTCATCCTGTGTGACGCGCTGGCCGAGGCCGAGACGGAGGACCCGGATCTCATCATCGACTTCGCGACGCTCACCGGCGCCGCACGGGTGGCGCTCGGCACCGATCTGCCGGCGCTGTTCTCGACCGACGACGCGGTGCGTGACGCGTTCGTCGCCGCGGGCACGGCGTGCGGCGATCCGCTGTGGGCCCTGCCGCTGTTCGCCCCGTACCGCAAGCACCTCGACAGCTCGATCGCCGACCTCAACAACGTCGGCTCGGTGTCCGAGGGCGGCGCGATCACGGCGGCGTTGTTCCTGCGCGAGTTCGTCGGTCCGCGCCGACGCTTCGTGCACATCGACACGATGGCGTGGAACGTGTCGTCGAAGCCGGGCCGCCCCGCCGGCGGCGAGATCCTCGGCGTGCGGGCCGTGTTCGCGGCCCTGCGCGCGCGCTACGGCGGCTGATTCGTGGATGAACGCGGAGCGTTCACGCGGACGAAGGCACGGTGCCGGCTGGCCGGGCGCCGAGGGCAGCGGCATACTGCGCGGGTGTCGTCGATGAAGCAGTTCGCGCTGCCGGTCGTGGGGCTCGCCGTGATCGCGGCCTACTGGCTGTGGCGCAGCACCGCGGCCACACCCGTCCCCGCCGCCGCAGCGCCCTCGACTCCGCCCGCGGCGCGACCTGGCGGTGCGAGTTCGTCGCGGGATCCGGGGGGCGCCGCCGCCCCGACGTCGACCCCCACGACGAAGCCGGGCGCCGCCCCGACGTCCGCGGCCGCCGAGGCGACGACCACCACGCGCCGCGATCGCGAGCAGACCCGCCGCCTACGCGAGCAGCTGCGGACGCTGCACCGCGCGGGCGGATCGCGGAGCGCGGCTGATCCGACCGCCGACGAGGCGCCCGCGGGCAAGCTCGACGCCGCGTACATCCAGACCCGGATCCGCGAGGACCTCGTGCCCATCGCCCAGGAGTGCTACGAGTCGGCGCTCGAGGACGATCCCAAGCTGGGCGGCAAGCTGGTGATGAACTTCTCGATCGTCGGCGATCCGAGCGTCGGCGGCGTCGTCGACGAGGCCGACGCCGATCCCACCAGCGAGATCCAGCAGCCCGACCTCCTCGAGTGCATGAAGGAGTCGATGCTGAGCCTGTCGTTCCCGCCGCCCGAGGACGGCGGCACGGTCTCGGTCACCTACCCCTTCGTGTTCTCCGCCGACGGGCCCGCGCCGGCCAAGCCGTAGGACGAGCGCCGGCATGGTCGTCGCGATCGCGTTCACCCTCGCCGCACTCGGCATCCTGCTCTTCGCCGAGCAGCGCGAGCGTGCTGGCCTGCAGCGGGTCAGCAAGGTCGCCGCCTCGATGGGCTTCCTCGCGACCGCGTGGGCGGCCGGCGCGCTCGAGCACGACTTCGGTCGGACCATGTTCGCCGCGCTGCTCGCCTGCGCCGTGGGCGACGCATGCCTGCTGTCGCGCGCGAGGGCGTGGTTCCTCGCGGGCCTCGTCGCGTTCGCCCTGGGACACCTCGGCTACACGCTCGCGTTCGCCGAGCGCGGCCTGGCGCTCGGCACCGCGGTCCCCGTCGGCATCGCGCTCGTCCTCCCGGCCTGGGTGGTGTGGCGCGTACTCGGGCCCCACGTGCCCGCCGACATGCGCGTGCCCGTGCTCGGCTACATCGGCATCATCACCGCGATGGTTGCCTGCGCGTGGAGTTGCGAGGGCGGCGACGCGACGTGGTGGATCCGCGTCGGCGCCACCGCGTTCTACGCCTCGGATCTGTCGGTCGCGCGCGACACCTTCGTGCGTCGCGCCTTCGTGAACCGGATGTGGGGCCTGCCCGCGTACTACGGCGCGCAGCTCGTCCTCGCCGTCGCGTCAGGCCGCTGACGTTCCGCGCGGCGCTACTCGAGCAGCTCGGGCTTCTTCGGCTCTTCGGGCTTCGGCTCGGGCTTCGGCTCGGGCTTCGGCTCCGCGGCCGGCTCGGGCTTGGGCTCCGGGGCCGGCTTCGGCTCCGCGGCGGGCTCGGCGGGCGACTCCGTGGGCTCGGCGTCGCTGGCCGCGGCGGCGGGCTTCTTCTTCTTCTTTTCCTTCTTCTCTTTCTTCTTCTTCGGCGCCGCGACGGGCTCCGGCTCGGCCACGGGCTCGGGCGCCGCGACGGGCTCGGGCACCTTGGCGGGCTCGGGGATCACGGCGGGCTCGGGCGCGGCCGCCGGGGTCGGCGTCGGCGCGGCCACGGGCTCGGGCGCCGGCGTCGGCTCGACCGCGGGCGTCGGTGCGGGCGTAGGCGCGGCTGCCGGGGTCGGCTCGACCGCGGGCGAGGGCTCCACCTTTGCGGGCGCGGCCGCGACCTTGGTGTCCGCCTTCGTCGGCGCGGCCGATTGCGCGTCGCCCTTGGGCGCGCCCATCTCGACCCGCGCCGCCGCGCCCGCGACACCACCCCCGAGGTAGATCACCAGGGACGCGATCATCACGAGCCCGGCGGGACCGCCCGCGCGACCGCCGAGGCGCGCCGCGATCCACATCAGGGCACCGAGCGCGAAGCCACCGGCGGCCACCATGAGCACCACGGTGAAGATCATGTCGAGATCGTGCGGCATCGCGGCTCCTCGCCGCGCGAGCGCGGCCGGTCCCATGCTAGCCCAGGGCCCGGACGACCACCAGAGGGCGCGCCGTCGTGCCCGTCGCCCGGGGACCGTGGTAATTCCGGGCCGTGAAGATCCGCCTCACCGAGCTCAGTCGCGCCGGGGGTTGAGCGGGCAAGCTCCGAATCTCGGAGTTGGCGCAGGTCCTGCGTCATTTGCCCCCCACCCTCGACCCGAACCTCCTCGTCGGTACCCAGACCCGCGACGACGCGGCGGTGTACCGATTGGGTTCGCGCGCCCTGGTGTTCACGGCGGACTTCTTCTCCCCGGTCGTCGACGACCCGTTCGACTACGGGCGCATCGCCGCCGCCAACGCGCTGTCCGACGTCTACGCCATGGGCGCGCGGCCGATCCTCGCGCTGAACCTGCTGGCGTTCCCGGGCAAGGTGCTGCCGGGCCGCGTCGTCGATCGGATCCTCGCCGGCGGCGCCGATGCCTGCCGCGAGGCCGGGGCGACCGTCGGTGGCGGCCACACGATCGACGATCCCGAGCCAAAGTTCGGACTCGCCGTGATCGGCGTGACGACCCCCAAGCGAGTGTGGCGCAACGTCGGGGCGCGACCGGGCGACGTGCTCCTGCTGACCAAGCCGCTGGGCCTCGGCGTCGTCACCACGGCGATCAAGCGCAAGCTGGTGCGGCCCGCGGATCTCCGCGCCGCGACGAAGGTCATGGCGACGCTCAACCGCGCCGCCGCCGAGGCACTCGTGCCGCTGGGCGGATCGATCCACGCGGTCACCGACGTCACCGGCTACGGGCTGCTCGGTCACCTGTTCGAGATGCTCGACGGCTCCGAGGTCGGGGCGACGCTGCGGTGGTCGGCGGTGCCCGTCCTCGCCGCGGCGCGCCGACTCGCGGCGCAGGACTGCTTCCCCGGCGGCACGCGGGCGAACCTCGCCTCGGTCGCCCGCCGCGTGCGACTCCACCGCGACCTCCAAGCCGACCCCAGCGTGGCGCTCCTGCTCGCGGACGCGCAGACCTCCGGTGGCCTCCTCGCCGCCGTGGCCCCGCGCGCGGTGGGTCGCGCCATGGCGGCGCTCGACGCCGCGGGGGTGCCGACCGCGATCATCGGCGAGATCATGGCCGGCAAGCCGCGCGTCCGCGTCCTGCCGTAGCGCGTCTCTACGCCGGTCGCCCGCGCAGCACCGCGAGCAGATCGTGCTCGCCGGCCGCGTCGCGTTGCAGCGCGAGCACGGCCCGCAGCGGCACGTGGGCCACCCGACGCGCCGTGGCGACGAACTCCGCGATCGGCTCGACGACCACGCGAGATCGCGAGCGCGAGGCCTGGACCACACGATCGCCGGCCACGACCAGACCGACGTGGCACGGGGCCTCGTCCGCGGACCAGATCGCGACGACGTCGCCCGCGTCGCGGCCCACCCCGGGATGCGGCCCGACCGCGAGCTGATCGCTCGAGTGCCGCGGCATCCGGAGGCCCGCCGCGCCGAGCAGCCGCTGCACGAGCCCCGAGCAATCCACCCCGTGGGGGCGCGTGCCGCCGAGGCGGTACGGCGCGTCGATCCACGCCGGCCACGCCCGCTCGAGCGCCGCGAGATCGGCTTCGGTGCGCGCGGGCAGCCGCGGCGGATCGACCGCGGCCCCGAGGGGATCACGGGTCCACCCGACGGTGCCATCGGCCGCGCGCACGAGCACGGCGTCGTCGTGCTCCGCGAGCACCTCCACCGGCCCGTCGCCCCCGTCGAGCTCCGTGGCCAGGGGACCGGAGGCGTGCCGCTGCAGCGTCATCCCAGCGGGCGGTACGGCGGCGAAGCGACCGGTGGTGAGCACGCCGACCTCGGCTGTGTCGAGCTCCGCGACGCCGTCGCACGCCCGGCGCACACGCTCGAGCAGGCCCCGCGCCGCAACGGCGCCGCGCAACCGGACGCGACCGTCCCCGCCGTCGGTCGCCACGAGCTCGACGTGGGTCCAGCCGAACTCGGCGAGCGCAGCCCGGCGGACCTCGGCGATCGCCGCGGCCACCCGACCGGCCGGGGTGATCTCGGCCGGGGTCATCGCGGCCTTCCGAGGCTGCGCAGGACCTCGTCGGCGTCGCAGAACGGGAGCTCGACGTCGCCGACGACCTGCCCGGTCTCGTGGCCCTTGCCGGCGACGACGACGACATCACCGGGGCGCGCCGCGTCGATCGCCGCGTCGATCGCCCGCGCTCGATCGAGCTCGACGTGGGCGACCGCCCGCCCGCCGCGCTCGACCCCGCGGCGCAGGGCCTCCGCGATCGCGCTGGGTTCCTCGCGACGCGGGTTGTCGTTGGTGATGAACACCAGATCGGCCCGCGCGCCCACGGCCTCGCCCATCGGCTCGCGCTTGCCCGGCGTGCTGTCGCCGCCGGCTCCGAACACGACGATCACACGGCCCGTGGCGAGCCGCGCCGCGACGTCGCACGTCCGCGCCAGCGCGTCGGCCGAGTGCGCATAGTCGACCGCGACGATGGGATCGGTGCCGAGGACCTCGAAGCGACCCGGCACCGGCCGGCATCGCGCGAGCCCCTGGACGATCGCGTCGGCGGGGACGCCCGCGGCGTCGGCAGCCAGCGCCGCGGCCAGGGCATTCTCGGCGAAGACATCTCCGACCATGCGCAGCTGCAGCGTCGGGCCGAGGCGCTCCGCCAACGCCGACGGCGCGAGCACGACGCGGGTGCCGTGGGCATCGACGTCGATCGACGCCGCCGCGAGATCGGGCGCGATGCGGGCCTCGCCCCGCGTCGGCGCGTGGAACCACCGGCGCCGCACGTCCGGCGGCATCGCCTGGTGAACGAGCAGCGCGTGCTCGTCGCCCGCGTTGAGCACCCCCGTGCGCCCCGGCCCGAGGTGGACCAGCAGCTGCGCCTTGGAGGCGAGGTAGTGCTCCCACGATCCGTGGGTCGTGAAGTGATCGGGCGAGAGGTTGGTGAACACGCCGAGATCGAAGCGCCAGCGCTTGGCGTACCCTTCGGCGAGGGCCTTGCTCGTCACCTCGACCGCGGCGTGCTCGATGCCAAGGGCCAGCGCGCGGCGGAACGCCTCGTAGAAGCCCGACAGCGACCGCGGCAGATCCGTGATCGGCGTCTCGTCGATGGCGTAGCCGAGCGTGCTGATGACGAGGGTCGGCTTGCCCCACGCCCGCAGGATCGCCGCGTGCATCCACGTGGTCGACGTCTTGCCGTTGGTCCCGGTCGTGCCGATCGTGAAGAAGCGCTCGGCCCCGGAGAACGGCGGCGTCGTGGGACGATCGGGCTGCATCGCGGGAGGAGCGGAAGGCTCCCCCCGTGCGATGCCATCATTGCCCGCGGCGCGCCAGTGTTTTCCGGCGGCGCGCCCGAGGGGCCAGCGGCCCGGCTACGATGTGCCGTTGACCGACGTCGTCGCCCCGTCCCTCGCCGAGATCGAAGCCGCGCGCGCACGCCTGGGCGACGCCATCGCGCACACGCCGACCTGGCACTGGCGCACGCCGGGGGTGCGGGAGCGTCTGCCGGAGCTGACGCTGCACCTCAAGCTCGAGCTGCTGCAGCACACCGGCAGCTTCAAGGCCCGCGCCGCCCTGCTCTTCGCCCTCGGTCTCGACGCCGACGCGCGCGCCCGCGGGCTCACGGGTGTGAGCGCCGGCAACCACGCCATCGCCCTCGCCCACGCCGCGCGGGCCGTGGGGAGCACCGCGAAGGTGGTGATGCCGCGCACCGCCGATCCGTGGCGCGTCGCCCGATGCCGCGAGTTCGGCGGTGAGGTCGTGCTGGTGGCCGACGTCCACACCGCCTTCGCCGAGGTCGAGCGCATCGTCGCCGAAGAGGGCCGCGTGTTCGTGCACCCCTTCGAGGGCCCGACGGTCGCGCTCGGCACCGCCACGCTCGGCCTCGAGATCCTCGGGGACCTCCCCGAGCTCGACGCCGTGGTCGTCCCGATCGGCGGCGGCGGACTGTGTGCCGGGATCGCCGCGGCGATCAAGCAGCGCCGCCCCGACGTGGCCGTCTACGGGGTCGAGCCCGTGGGCGCCGACTCGATGCACCGCAGCTTCGCCGCCGGATCGCCCCAGGGGATCGAGGCCGTGCGGACGATCGCCGACAGCCTCGGGGCGCCCCACGCCGCGCCCCACAGCTTCGCGCTGTGCCGGCGCTTCGTCGACGATCTGGTGCTCGTCGACGACGACATGCTGCGCGACGCGATGCGGCTGCTGTTCGCCGACGCCAAGCTCGCCGTCGAGCCCGCAGGCGCCGCGGCGACGGCCGCCGTGCTCGGGCCGCTGCGGGACCGGCTCGCGGGCAAGCGCGTCGTGGCGCTGGTGTGCGGGGCCAACCTGGATCCCGCAGCGTTCGCGCGCCACGTGGCTCTGCCCGCGGCCTGACGTCCTGGGCACGGATCAGTAGCTGTCGACGAGGTCCTCGACGACCTCGTCCTTGCCGCAGTGCTGCTCGAGCACGCGGACGATCTTCGCCTCGTCCATCCCCGGGTAGAAGCCGCGCTGGCTCTCGAGCACCGCGAAGTCCGGATCGCGATTCGGGTCGTCGCCCGGCGCGAGCTCGACCACGAAGGTGTTGGGCCCGTCGTCGCACCGGCCGAAGCAGGTGTAGTTGCGCACGGCGACCTTGTCCCGCAGGCCCGGCTGGGCGGCGGCGGTCTTGCCCGCGAGCTCGAAGAGGCGATCGCTGTCGTGCGTGACCCCGCAGCTCGGGCCGTCACAGACGAGTAGACAGTAGCGACGTGGCGCGGTCATCGGGGCTCTGTTCGGCCAACCGATGCAGGCCGCGCGCGATGAAAGCACGCAGGGCAGGCTCGCACAACGGGTCGCCAGCCACCGCCTCGAGCACCGTGCGCGCACGCTGTGCGGCCGCCTGTGCGGCCACCGGGGCGGCCACCGGGGCGTTCGGCGCCTCGCTGCCCGCGTACACGAGCAGCAGCTCGGCGGCCGCGCGCAGGGCGGTCGACTCGTACGCGACGATCTGGTCCGCGTGGTACCGGCGCACGAAGGTCGCGAGGGCTTCGACCGCGGCGGGGTCGCGCAGCCGGCTCAGCGTCTCGACGATCTCCACCAGCTCGACCGGCCGCGTGCCGGGGTGCAGGAGCAGGGCCGTGAGCTCCTCGACGACCTCGGGCGTGCCGCTGCGCGCCGCCTCGCGGATCGCCCCCGCGAGGTCGTCGCCGTCGACGCCTGCGCCGGGCCGCCGCCGCAGGGCGACGAGCACGGCCTGCACGTCCCCCGCGCTGCCCTGCCCCCAACGACCGGCCGTGAGCTCGGCCGCGTGGTCGCGCAGCGCCTCGGCGGCGTCGGTCTGCTCGGCGCGCACCGCCCCCGACGACAGCGCGAGGACGGCGGCGCGGACGTCCGCGTTGTCGTCGCGCCACAGCAGCTCGGCCGCGAGCTCCTGCGCGGGCAGCAGCCGCGGATCGGGATCCAGCAGGAGCGCGTGGAGATCCGCGATCGGATCGGGCGTCTGGGGCCGTCGCGCGGCCGTCGACGCGCCGCCGCCGAGCACGAGCGCCCCGCGGACCGGATCGCCGCCCGCGATGCGATCGACGACCTGCCCGGTGGCCGCCCGCAGCACCACGATCGCCCCGTCCTCACGGACGAGGACGACGTCGTCGCCGAGCACCTCCATCGCCACGAACTCGCCGCGCGCCTCGACGTGCACCCAACGCGCGCGGCTCGGGCGGCCGTCGGCGTCGAGCCGCATCGCGACCACGGCCCGCCGCGACAGCAGCATCGCGTCGCGGGCGATCGCGTGCTCGGAGAGCCCGAGCCACAGCCGCAGCCGTTCGCCGTCGTCGTGGCCGGGATCGATCCCATCGACCGTTGGGAACACCGGCGCGTGGGCGCCGGCGATCGCGTGCGCGCGCCCGCCCTGACCGAGCTCGACCCACTGCGCGCCGCCGCCGACCAGCCACTTGTCGCCGTGGTGGACGACGCGCTCGAGCACCGCGCCGCCGGGCACGTCCTGACGCGCGAGCTCGCGGCCGGTCGCGATGCGGAACGACGCGACCTGGGCGCCGACGGGCACCAGCGCAACTCCGCCGTGGACCGCCGGGATGCCGAGCGTCTGCCCGGCGCGGTGACGCCAGCGCACGTGGCCGTCGTGACTGGCCATCGCGACCAGCTCGGCGCGGGCGCCCTTGCGGCCACCCACGACGCTCGCGACGATCCACTGCTCGGACACGTCGAGGCCGGTCAGCGCCTCGCCGGGGAGGTCGACCGAGAAGCGAACGGTGCCGCGGAGGCGATCGACCGCGACGAGCCGGTGCCCGCGGACGGGGAAGTAGACGGTGGTCGCGTTGGCGACCGGATGGCCGGTCACCTCGAGGGGCAGGACCCAGTGCGAGCGTGCGGTGACCGGATCGATGGCGCGGACGCGGGCCTGCTCGACGAGCACGACCAGGCCCGGCGCCAGGGCGGCGCGACGATCGACCCGCTCGACCTCGCCTTCGGCGTCGCTCACGACGCTGCCGTGGGATGGCGCCGCGCCCGGCAGCGCGTGGCCGCACGCCGCGAGCGTCACGGCCCCGAAGACGAGCCAGCGGGCACGGCGTGTCATCGCGGATCCTCGGGGACGAGCGGCTGGGCCTCCGCGGCGAGCTGCGCGGCGAGCTCCGGGTCGCGCCGCAGCAGGTCCGCGACGACCTCGTCGGCCGGCGGGCTCGGGTACAGCGCCGCGAGGGCGACCGCGAGCCGCCGCACGAGGGGATCAGTGTCCTTCGCCGCGAGCGAGATCGCGTCGAGCGCATCGCTGCCGCCGAGCGAGGCCCACGCCGCGAGGGCCCGCGCGCGCACCTCGAGCCCGCGGTAGCCCGCCAGCGTCCGCACGACGTCGACGAGATCCGAGCGAGGCGCCCCACGGAAGGTGTCGAGCAGGACCAGCAGCGCGCCCGGGGGCACACCGGCGTCGACGCGCTCGCGCAGCGCCGCGGCCGACTCGACGCCGGGCTCGGCGTACAGAGCGACGAGCCGAGCGCTGACGTCCTCGACGCTCGACTCCGCGGCGCGGACCTCCGGGGCGCCGAGCCCGAGGCCCAGGATCATCGCCACCACCACGCCGCCGAATCGAAACCGCTTCATGTGCCCGCCGTCCCTCGAAGAGGACCATCGGCGGGCGCCGTCCGCACTTGAGGGCGCTCGGGGCCCCGAGCGGCCCGGGCGCGGCCGCCCGAGGCCCGCAATCGCTGCGAGCCCCGGGCCGGACGGGCTCACGGGAAGTTCGCGGTGAACCGGCGCATGAAGACCTCGCGATCGCTCGCGCTGCCGCTGGAGTACGCCGCCACCGGCTCGTCCGCCGTCAGCATCGCGAGGTCGGGTTCCTCTTGGAAGCCGGTGACCGCGGTGTTGATCCGGAACTCACCCTCGAAGACCGCCCCCGCCTGGTCGTAGCGCTGGGCATACACGCCGGTGAGGTTGCCGTCCTGGTTGGCCGAGACCCACGCGACGAGCGCGTCACCATCGGCGTTGAGCGTCACCGCGGGGTTGTTCTGGGCGCCCGCGACGAACGTGTTCACCTGGAACTCGCCGCCCTGCGCCACGGCGGCAGTGTCGTAGCGGCGGGCGACCACCGCCGTGGAATTGCCGTCGACGTTGTCGCTGCTCCAGCCGATCACGAACTCGCCGCTGGCGTTCATCGCCACCGAGGGCTGGCTCTGGTTGCCGTTGGTCGTGCCGTTCACGAGCGTCTCGGCGGTCAGCTGCACGCCGGCCGCGTCGAAGCGCCGGAAGTACACGCCGATGCCGCTGCCGTCCTGATCGTTGGCGCCCTGCCAGGTCACGACGAAGGATCCGTTCGAGGCGCGGCCGACCGACGGGAGCTGCTGATCACCGGCGACGGTCGAGTTCGCGGTGAACTCGCCCTGCGCGACCGCGGCGGCGTTGTAGCGCCGGCACAGCACATCGTAGGTCATCACCGGTCGGTGCTCGAAGCAGATGACGAACGCGCCGGTGTTGTCGGCGGCGACGTCGGGTCGCCGCTGCAGGCCGACCGCACTGCTGTTGACCTGGAACTCCGCGGTCGTCACGGCCCCGGTGTCGTCGTAGCGCTTGGCGTACACACCGCCGCTGTCGGCGTCGGGCGATTCCCAGGTGACGATGAACCCGGCGTCCCAGACCGCGACCGACGGGTTCGCCTGCGCGCCGTTGGTCGTGGTGTTGACCAGGAACTCGGCGCCGATCGGCGCGCCCGTGCCGTCGTACATCTGGGCGTACACGCCCGAGCCATTGCCGTCCTGGGCGGGGTTCACGATCGGCGTGCTCACCCACGCGACCACGAAGTAGCTGCCGTCGGGCGCGGCCCCGATCGCCGGGGCGAGCTGCGAGTCGAGCTCGTAGGTGTTGACCTGGATCTCGCCGCCGATGTCGCACGGATCGGGGCAGCTGCCCTCGCAGTCGAGGCCCTCTTCGTCGCCGTTGGCCACGCCGTCCGTGCAGGTCGGTGCCTGGCACGTGTTCGCCGTGCACACGCCGCTGATGCAGTCGTCGTCGTCGATGCACTGCTCGCCGGTGTCGCAGGTCATGCCGCAGCTCGAGCCGCAGTCGACGTCCGTCTCGTCGCCGTTCTCGATGCCGTCGAAGCAGTCCGGCACCGAGCACACGCCGAGCTCGCAGACGCCCGGCTCGCAGTCGCCGGCGTCGATGCAGTCCTCGCCCTCCTGGCAGGTGGCACCGCAGGCGCCGCCGCAGTCGAGGTCGGTCTCGTCGCCGTTCTCGACGCCGTCGAGGCAGTCGGGCGCGGAGCACTGCCCGAACTCGCAGACGCCCTGGATGCAGTCGCCGGCGTCGAAGCAATCGTCCCCGGTCGAGCACGTCGCGCCGCACAGACCGCCACAGTCCGTGTCGGTCTCGTCGCCGTTCTGCACGGCGTCGCTGCACGTCGGCATCGCGCAGACCATGTCCGTGCACACTCCGCTGTTGCAGTCGTCCGCGGCGACGCAGCCGTCGCCGTCGTCACACGGCCCGCACGAGCCGCCGCAGTCCTCTGCGGTCTCGTCGCCGTTCTGGACCCCGTCGTTGCAGCCCGGCGCCTGGCAGTTGCCGCCGTCGCAGATGCCGCTCATGCAGTCGGAGTTCACCTCGCAGCTGCCCGAGTTGGGGCACGCCGGGCACGATCCGCCGCAGTCCTCGTCGGTCTCGTCGCCGTTCTGCTCGGCGTCGTCGCACGCCGGTGCGGCGCACGTGTTCGTCTCGGCGTCGCAGACGTGCGAGTCGCAGTCGGCGTCGACGTTGCAGCCGCCCCCGGGACCGCAGTCCGGGCAGTCGACGCCACCGCAGTCGATGTCCGTCTCGTGGGTCTCCTGCACGCCGTTGTCGCAGGCGGCCGGATCACAGGTCGCGCCGCGCGTGCAGTACTCGCCGGGTCGACAGTCGTCGTCGTCGGAGCAATCGCCGCTCGTGCCGCAGGGGCTGGGGCACGTGGTGCCGCAGTCGACCCCGTCCTCGTTGCCGTTCTGGACCTCGTCGTAGCAGGTCGGCGACTGGCACTCGCCGCCGCTGCACACCAGCGACTGGCAGTCCTCGCCCGCGCCGCAGCCCTGACCGTCGACGCAGGGATCGCAGCTGCCCCCGCAGTCGACGTCGGTCTCGTCGCCGTTCTGCACGGTGTCGGAGCAGTCCGGGTTCCCGGAGGAGCCGGCGGTGGTGTCCCCGGTCGGCATCGACATCGTGGTGTCGGCCGTGTCCGAGTCGGACAGCGTGTTGATGCCGCCCTCGGCGCTCGATCCCGAGTCGACGGCCTCGACGACTTCGTCGGCGCAGGAGGCCACGCCCCCGAGGGCGAGGCACAGGACGAGACCATGGGGCAGGTGGTGTTGGGCAAGCGAGGCTATGCGGCGCATGGACGTCCCCCCGGGCGTTCCGGTGTGCTCGATCGCGGGTCAACCCGCGCGACCATGATTACCGATATTTCATCGAACATTCCAGCCGAACGTCAACGCGGACATGGCGCCGATCCTCGGGCCATTTCGGCGGCGCGCCCACGGCGCAGCCCCTGTGAACCACAATTCGCGGTCCGGCCCGGGACGGGTCGGAAGCGCGCCGGCGGGCCGCACGAATCCCTTGCAGGATCCATCACACTTATTTCATAGTATGAACGCGTGCCTTCGGGTCGACGGGGGGTCGAACCGGGTCCGTAAAATCACCGCCTCGAAACGGTCGAACGAAGCCGAGGTCCTCGCCATGCATCGCCGCGCACTACGAACCTGCCTTTGCCTGACCTTCGCCTCTTCCATCGCCGCGGCGTGCGGAGGCGATTCCTCCGCGACCGCCTCGGCGTCGGCGAGCGACAGCGACTCGGCGGACACCAGCGCGGGCTCGCTGACCGCGGGATCGTTGACCAGCGCCGACACCAGCGCGGGCGGGAGCATGAGCGCCTCGCAGGGCTCCGAGTCGGCGGACACGACCGCGACGGGGACCGCGACCGCATCGGCGACGGATTCCGCGGGCACGGACTCCGCCGGCACGGACTCGGCGGGCACCGATTCCGCCGGCACCTCGGCGGGCACCGACTCCGCTGGCACCGATTCCGGCACCACCGGCGACACCGGCGGACCCGGAGATCCGCCGACGGATCCGCCGGGCGTGCTCGGGGGCCTGTGCGAGGATCCGGGCCTGCAGCAGTGGTGCTACAGCGGCGCGCCGACGACCTACAACATCGGCATCTGTCACCCCGGCGTGCAGGAGTGCGTGCAGATCGACCTGGACCTCGGCGAGTGGGGCCCCTGCGAGGACGAGCAGCTCCCCGAGGTCGAGGTCTGCGACGGCCTCGACAACGACTGCGACGGCGAGATCGACGAGGATCTCGGCTCGACCAACTGCGGCGAGGGCGTGTGCAACCACGACGAGCCCAACTGCGTCGACGGCGAGCCCCACGAGTGTGATCCGGACGCCGGCGGCATGATGGAGACCTGCAACGGCATCGACGACGACTGCGACGGCGACATCGACGACGGGCTCGGCGACCAGGTCGTCGAGTGCGGCCTCGGGGCGTGCGAGCACGAGGTCACCGCGTGCGAGGACGGCGATCCGCCGGTGTGCGACCCGCTCGAGGGCGCCTCCGAGGAGGTCTGCGACGGCATCGACAACGACTGCGACGGCGACACCGACGAGGGCATCGACGACCTCGCGTGCGGCGTCGGGCAGTGCGAGCACACCCTGCCGGCCTGCATCAACGGCATCCCGCAGGTCTGCGACCCCTTCGACGGCGCGACCAACGAGACCTGCGACGCGGTCGACAACGACTGTGACGGCCTCGTCGACGAGGACCAGGGCAACTGGGTCTGCGGCATGTTCGACTGCCAGGTCTCGGTGCCGACGTGCATCGACGGCGTCGAACAGGGCCCCGAGACCTGCGTGCCGCTGCCGGGCGGCGACGAGATCTGCGGCGACGGCATCGACAACAACTGCGACAACGAGGCGCCGGCCTGCGTCGAGACCTTCCTCGTCGGCACCGACAACGCCATCCGCCCGATCGACATCATCTGGGCCGTCGACTCGTCGAGCTCGATGACCAGCGAGATGGCGGTGGTCGAGACCGAGATCAACGACTTCGCCACCACGCTCGCGGGCTCGGGCAGCTCGACGCGCCTGCACCTGCTCGCGGACCGCGGCATCGAGAGCCTCGAGATCTGCGTGAACCCGCCGCTCGGCGGGAACAACTGCACCGACAACGCGCCGCAGTTCTACCAGTACGACACCAACGGCGGCACCAACAACGCCCCGTTCGTGCACAGCAACAACGCGCTGGGCCGCATCATGCACCACTCGCCGACGTGGATCCCACGGCTGCAGGCGGGCTCGCACGTGGCGTTCATCGTCACCACCGACGACAACGGCGACGACACCTCGTTCACCGAGGACGCGGTCCAGCTGGGGGCCAACGGCGGTCAGCACGCCGAGTGCGTCGCCGGCGATCTGATCGACAACACGTCGCAGAACCGCTGCCGGTGGAACGATCCGAACTCGGCCAACAACTACACGTCCCTCGCCAACGACGTGGTCGTGGGCTACTTCGGGTTCAAGACGTTCATGGTCAATTTGTTCCCCGCGCTCGCGCCGGTGGACGACTGGACGTTCTACTCGATCATCGGCGGCACCGGCACGGCGACCCTGACGGGGGCCGACGACGCCTACGAGTTCAGCTGCGACACGCGGGCCGCCAACGGGGTGCAGTACGTGGATCTCTCGGAGTTCACCAACACCCAGGACGCCATGACGAGCATCTGCGCCGCGGACTGGGATCTCTCGGGCCTCGCCAGCGACATCGTCAGCAACATCCCCAACGACACGTACGTCCTCGACGGCAGCCCGTCGGGGCAGTGCCTCGCCATCAACCCCGCGACGATCGTCGTGCTGGTCAACGGTGTGCCGATGGCGGGCGCCGACTGGATGTACGATGCGCCGAGCTGCACGCTCACGATCGTCGCCAACATCCCGGTGGTCGGCGACAACGTCGTCATCGTCTACGAGAACTTCTGATGACCATGTCTACTCCTCACCTCGCAGCGGCGCTGCTGCTCTCGCTCCCGCTCGCCTGCGGCTCGGACGACCCGGGCGCGGGCGGAGGGTCGACCACGGCGGCGACCATGGACGGCATCTTCACCGTCACCAACAACGACGACGACGCCAGCACGTCGACCGCGGGCGCCGATACGAGCACGGGTGAGCCGACGCAGCTCAACTGCGACAAGATCGATTTCGTGTTCGTGATCGACAACTCGTCGTCCATGGCCGACGAGCAGCAGAACCTCGTCGACGCGGTCCCGGGCTTCGTCGACTCGATGCGGACGGCGCTGCCGACCGTCAAGTCGTTCCGCGTCGGCGTCGTCGACACCGACGCCTACCCCGGCCTCGGCACCGAGGATCCCCTCGACGGCTGCCCCGCCGAAGGCGTCGATTGCTCGAGCTGCGACTACTCGCTCGGCGCGTTCCTCGACAAGCCGCTGGCGGCGGTGGACCCGACCAGCAGCTGCAATTTCTCGTCCGGCGGTCCGTTCATGGAGGGCGCCGCCGAGTCGTTCCCCGACGAGTTCGCCTGCGCGGCCATCGTCGGCACCGACGGCAACCCGGTCGAGCAGCAGGTCGGCGCGCTGCTCGGCGCGGTCGACCCGGCGGCGAGCGAGGACGGGGCGTGCAACGCGGGGTTCCTCCGCGACGACGCGCTGCTGGTCTTCCTCATGATCACCGACGAGGAGGACGACAACACGGACATGCCCGCGCCGCAGGGCGGGTCGCTCGGCGAGCCCGCCGATTGGTACGCCTCGGTGGTGGCCGCGAAGAACGGCAAGTCCGCGAACATCGTCGGCCTCGGCCTCATCGGCGGATCGCCGCGCTTCGAGGACTGCGCGGCGCTGTCCGCGAATGGTAAGGGCGCCGAGCAGTCGTCCCGGCTCGAGCAGTTCCTCGACCAGTTCGACACCCACTTCGAGGGCAGCGTCTGCAGCCCGACGTACGGCACGTTCTTCGACGACGCCCTCGGCAAGGTCGCCGAGGGCTGCATGAACTTCATCCCCTGAGCTCGTCGATTTCTTGGTCCACGGGCGTCGGGGCGCTAGCGTCCGGCGGTCATGGACCATCCCGTGCGTTCCTCGGCGCGGCACGCCCATGCGTGCTCGTGCGAAGTCCTGGTCGAGATCGCAGGCTCGCCGGAGGTCGCCGCGCTGCTCGAGTCCCACGGGGTCGACGCGCGCACGCTGGCCGCCGCGCGGGCCGAGCAGCACGCGAGCCTGAACTCCGAGCCCGGGGACTGGCGCGGTCGCCTGCCCAGCACGGGCGCCGCCGACCCGGTGCAGCGCCTGCTCGCGATCGTCCGCTCCGCGGACTGCCACGGCTATCGCCTCCTCGAGGCCGCGGGCGTGGACTGCCCGAGCCTGCGCCGCCAGGTCGTCGATCGGCGCCCGCGCACCGCGACCGTCCGCGCCCCCCGGGCCGATCGTCCGCGGGCCGTCCACACCCGTCCGTTCCCGACCCCGACGACCTCGGGTCGATCGCCGCGGCTGCGCGCCGTGGCCGAGCCGCGTCCGCCGGTGCGGGCCAACCAGCTCGCCGCCGTCGTGCCGGTCACCGTGGCGGCCCCCGAGCCCGAGGCGGCGCGACCCGGCCCGGCGGCACGGCCCGAGCTGCGGCCGATCGATCCTGCGACCTTGCCGGCGTTGTTCGGCCGCGAGCGGGAGCTCGCCGCGCTCGGCGACGCCCTGACCCGCCGCGCCCATCGCCCTGCCCTGCTGCTCGCGCCCGCGGGATCGGGCCGCACGCTGCTCGCGTCGCACGTCGCGGGCTCGGTCCATCGGCCGTGCTTCGTGCTCTCGGCCCTCTCGTATGCCGAGGACGACGAGCACGCGCTGCGCCGCGACCTCGCGGCGGTCGACGTCGCCGGCGGCCTGGCGATCTTCGACGACTTCGACCGCGTGGTGCTCGAGGCCTCGCCTGCGTGGCTGGCCGAGCTCACCCAGGCGTGGGTCCGCGATCAACCGCGCGTGCTGCCGGTCGTCTCGGCCGAGGGCCTCGGCCGCCTCGCGCAGTGGATCCCCGGCGTGCTCGAGATCGCCGACGTGCTGCGGGTCGAGTCGCTGGAGGGCCCCGCGCTGGGTGACGCGGTCACGGCCGCGGCGCCTTCGGTCCTGGCCGGTCACGGCGTGGCGCTCGGCGGCGATCTGCGGCCCGCGGAGTTCGTGCGGCTCGCGGATCGCTTCCTCGTCGGCCTGGCGCAGCCCGGGCGCGCCCTCGATCTGCTCGACCTCGCGGGGGCCCGGGCGCGGCGGCGCGGCGACGCGACGATCACCCGCGCGGCGCTGCACGAGCTGGTGGCCGAGCGCGCGCAGCTCCCCGTCGCACGGATCTCGGCCCGCGGCGATCAGGACGTCCTCGAGCTCGAGTCACGGCTGGCGACCCGCGTGGTCGGACACGTCGAGGCGATCGCCGCGATCGCCCAGCTCGTGCGCCGCAACCGGGCCGGCCTCGGCGGCGCGCGGCCGGTGCTCGGCGCCCTGCTCCTCGGGCCCAGCGGCGTCGGCAAGACCGAGCTGGCCAAGGCCCTGGCGTGGGCGCTGTTCGAGCGCGAGGACGCGCTGGTCCGCCTCGACATGAGCGAGTACGCCGAGCCGCACACCGTCGCGCGCATCGTCGGCGCCCCGCCGGGCTACGTCGGGTACGAGCAGGGCGGCGCGCTCACCGAGCCGCTGCTCCGTCACCCGCACACCGTGGTGTTGCTCGACGAGATCGAGAAGGCCCACCGCGACGTGCACCAGCTCCTGCTGCAGATCCTCGACGAGGGGCGCCTCACCGATGGCCGCGGGCGGACGGTCGACTTCCGCCACGCCGCCATCGTGATGACCTCCAACCTCGGGGCCCAGTGCGTGCGCCGGGTGGGTCACCGCGCGCGCATGAACGAGGCCGAGGTCCTCGACATCGCGCGCGCCGCCTTCCCCATCGAGCTGTGGAACCGCATCGAGGCGCCGCTGGTGATGCAGCCGCTGGCGCCCGACGAGCTGCGGAAGATCTGTCGCCGCATCGCCAAGACCTCGAGCGATCGCCTCCTGCACGAGCGGGGCGTCCGCTATGCGCTGTCGGACGCCGCCTGCGAGCACCTCGTCGCGCGCGCGGGCAACGACCCGGGGCTCGGCGCGCGACCGCTGCGGCACCTCGTCGCCCGCGAGATCGATCCCCTCGTCGCGGACGCCGTCCTGCGCGGCCGCGTGCGGGCCGGCGACGCGCTGTCGATCGACGTCGAGCACGGGCAGCTCGTCGCGCGCTGATCGTGATCGTGTCGCGCCCCGATCGCGGCCGTGTCGCGCCCTGATCGTGATCGTGATCCTGATCAGCCGCGGCGCAGCAGCGCCAGCAGCTTGCCGCCGAGGAACCCGTAGAGCTCCGCCGCCCCCTCGGGGAGCGCGTCCTGGTGCGCGGCGATCCCGGCCGCGTCGCCCCGCGTCGCGGGACCGCTGATGCCCGTGGGGACGCCGAGGGCGAGGAGGTTGGTCACCGCGCTGCGCAGCAGGCTGCCGACGAAGCCAGCGGTCGCGGTCGGATCGGCGCCGAGCGAGCGCCAGACCGCCTCGGCCTCGAGCGTGATCACGGCGAGGTGGTTGGCCACCAGCGCGCACGCGGCGTGGTACGCGGTGCGACGGCGGGCATCGAGGCCGCCGAGATCGATCACGGGGGCGGCACCGACGAGCTGCCGCGCCCACGCGACCGCCTCGGGGTCGCCCTCGATCCCGAACGCCGCCCCCTCGAGGATCCGCGGATCGACCCACGCGCCGCGCATGCTCGCGGCGGGGTGCAGCGAGCCGACCGGGTGGCCGGCGGCGCGCAGCGGCGCGAGGACGTCCTCGCTGCGCCGCGCCCCGGCGGCGTGCACGACGACGGTCGCAGGGGGCAGGCGCCCGACCAGCGCCTGGGCCACCGCGGGGATCGCCGGGTCGCGCACGGCGATCCATACGGCGGCCGGCGGGGTCTCGGGCAGCACGGCCGTGCCGTCGACGATCCCGTGCCCGCTCAGCACCGTCACCGGGTGCCCCTTGGCCGCGAGCCACGGCTCGAGGTGCGCCGCGACGTGTCCGCGGCCGACGATCCACAGCGGCGGCGCGCCACCGCGGAGCATCCGCACCACCGCGGCCGGCACCGCGTCGGCCACCCGTCGCCACGAGGCCTCGCTCCCCTCGGCCATCCACGCGCGCACGTCGGTGCTGCTCACCTCGGGCAGCGGGCACGCGCCGTCCGACCAACCGGCGCGGGGCACCACGATCGGCGCGTAGCGGCGCTCGATCTCGTCCCAGCGGTGCCACCTCGCCGTCTCGCCGGAGCGCACGATGTCGGAGCCGACGACCAGGCGCACGGTCATGTCCGGGTGCCGCGCAGCGACGGCATCGAGCAGGCGCAGCGTGTAGCTCGGCCCGGGCTGGTCGACCGCGAGCTCGCGCTCGATCGGCGTGACCTCGACCCAGGGACCGAAGCCCGCCATCGCGATCCGACACCACGCGAGCCGTGACTCGAACGGATGCATCGACTTGCCCAGGGGGTGATCGGCACACGGCGCGACGAGCAGTCGCTCGACGCCCGCGACCGCGCGCAGGTAGCCGGGCAGCAGCGCGTGCCCGAGGTGGGGCGGATCGAAGGCGCCTCCGAAGACGGCGAGCACGCGGGGGTGGTTCACGCGCTCCACGATAGGACCCCGGTCAACGCCGCGAAACCCCGAGTCATTGGCGCGGCGCGCTCGAGCGACGAGGGGGCGACCAGCGTCGTCGCGTGCCGCGAGATCCTCGCGGGTTTCTTGGAGGCGCGGCGCGGCCGTGTCACCCCCGATCCATGCTCGCCGCCGTCCGCCCCCTGCTCGCCGCGTCGATGCTCCCGCCGCCGCTCTCGCTCGCGCCGCGCGATGCGAGCCCGATCCCGCCGCCGTGCCTCGATCGCCGCGGCGGGCCGCGGCGCCGCGACGCCGAGCCCGTCGTGGATGGGTTCACCGCCGCGAGCCACCGTCCGCTGCCCCTGACCTTCGCCGTCGGCGTCGGTGGGCACTGGGCGCTGATGACCGGTCTGTCGTGCTCGCCCCATGGCGTGCTGCTGCGCGCGCTCGATCCCCGCGACGCGGCGCTCGAGGCCCCGCGACTCGATGTGCTCGCGGCCTGGCGCCGGCTCGGCACGCGCCTGGGTCCGCAGGCCTCGCCGCTATGGTTCTCGACCGTGTGCATCGGCGCACGGGCGTTGGTCGCCGCGATGGCCGAGGTCGCGCTCGCGTCTCCCCTCGAGGTCGTGCTCGTGCCCCTCGACGACGGACCCGCGCTGCGCGGGCGGACCTTCCACGGCGTGCTCGCGCCCCTCTCCGATCCGGCGCCGCACGTGCTGGGGATCGCGCTGGGGGACGACGCGTTGCGCTGCCTCGCCGCGGCCGCCGCCCCGCGTCCCCTCGCGCGCGCCGCCGACGACGGGGCCCGATCCCCACGCGCCCTCGCCGTCGCGAGCGTGTCCGAGATCACGGGTGCTGCGACGCCTCCGCGGGAACTCGAGCACCACGTCGACGTCACGAGCGCGGCCGAGGCGAGCCACTTCGCCCCGGCTGCGGGGGCCGACATGATCTCCGAAACCGGCGGCGTCGCCCGTTCGCGCGCCGAGCAGCCCCGCAGGGCACGTCGGCGCGCCCGCGCGCGCAGGACCGACGGCGAGGCACGCCCCGAGCGCGCCGCGGAGCCCGAGGCACGCCCCGGCGCGGCCCCCGGCCCGGGCCACGCACGCGAATAGCCGCGCCACCGTGCGCACCGACGTTGACACACCCCGGACCTTGTCCCTATTGTGCCGCCGAGCACCATCGCTGGCGTCCGTTCTGCACGTCGCGACCCAAGGTGCACTGCGCTCGATTTGCTCGCCGTCGAGCAAGGGGATTCGGCCTTGAACACTCCGAAGAAACCGGGAACCGATCTCGCCGCCCTCAAGGCGCGGCTGGCCAAGAAATCCAAGGACGGCGACGAGGCGGCTGCACCAGCAGCGGCTGAGGCACCGCCCGCGGATCAGGCCCCACCGCCCGCCGATTTCGGCGCGCCGGCCCAACAACACTACGAACCGGAGTCGCAGGCCTATGAGCCGCCCGCGGCGCCTGCGTTCGCGCCCGCCGAGGTCCAGCGTGCCGCCGCGGTCGCACCTCCGGTCGCCGCCCCGAGCTTCAACGCGCCGAGCGACGATCCCTTCGGGGGCCCGAGCAACGCGACGTACGACTCGGGTCCGGACGTCGGTGGCGAGGTGCCGGGACGCAGCAACGTCGGCGTCATCGCTTTCGCGGGCATCATCTTCCTCGGCATCGGCCTCGGCGTCGGCTGGCTCGGTCACAAGATCGTGAGCGGCGGCGAGAAGCTCGAGGCGGCGAAGGCCAAGGGCAAGGAGATGCTCGCCGAGGTCAACGAGGTCGCCAACGCCCGCAAGGACGTCGCGGTGAAGCTCGAGACCGAGGTCGGCAAGCTCGTGCTCGAGGATCCCGCGGCCGGCTCCGCGGCGATCGTCGCCCTGCTGCAGGAGAGCTTCGCCAAGTTCCCCCGCATCGAGAACCTCTACGGCTGGCAGCTCGCCGGGATCCACAAGACCGGCATCGCCAAGACGTTCGAGCTCTACGAGAAGTCGAACCGGGTGAAGATCGAGCTCGCGGCGCTCGCCGGCTTCCTCGCCGAGAACGCCGACGCGCTCAAGGCCTCCGGCGGCCCGGTGTCGTTCGGGGTGAAGTTCACCGCCGACGGCGCCCAGCTCGTGGCCCTCACCGGCGCCCTGTGTGGCGAGAGCGCGGCCGACCTCGCGGCGCTCAAGCCCTGCGAGGATCCGAGCAAGGCCGTCGCCTTCAAGGTCCAGGAGTCGATCGGCGCCGAGGAGAAGACCCTCGTCCGCGGCACCGGGGCCGACCAGGCGGTGTTCCTCGCGCCCAGCGGCCAGATCTACAACTACGCCATCGGCCTCGAGCCGGCGAAGAACGCCGCCAAGGTCCGCGACTTCATGTGGAAGCGCGTGAAGGAATCGGTCGACGAGCTCGCGACGACCGAGGCCACCGTCATCAAGGCGATGAGCAACTACTCCGACAACCCCGACGTCGATGGCTCGAACCCGCAGCCCGAGCCCTGACGGAGACGACAAGCCCGTCGCGAAGGCGGGCGACGGCCCCCTGCCGCCACGGCCTGCCGAGTCCGCGCCCACGGGCGGACCGGCAGGCGTTTCGCGTCGCCTGTGGGTCACCAATCCGGCCCGCACCAACTTCGTGGTGTGGCTGCTGCGCTACTACCTGTACGCCGTCGCGGTCGCGCTGGTGGTCGCGGTGGTCGCCGGCGTCTGGGCCTATCGCCAGGTCTCGGCCGACCTGCCCGACCTCGACAGCATCGAGGAGTACGCGTCGTCCGCCCCGGGCGTCACGCACATCTACGCCGAGGATGGCTCGCTGCTGGCGGAGCTCGCCCGCGAGCACCGGGCCTACGCCGCCTACGCCGACATCCCGACGGCGCTGGTGAAGGCGATCCTCGCCAGCGAAGACCGCCGCTTCTTCGAGCACGGCGGGCTCGACCTGCGGGGCCTCGCCCGCGCCGTGGTCGCCAACCTCCGCTCGGGCACCGTCAGCCAGGGCGGCAGCACGATCACGCAGCAGGTCGCCAAGGGCTTCCTGACCCACGAGCAGACCCTGCTCCGGAAGGTCCGTGAGGCGATCCTGTCGGTGCGCATCGAGTCGCGCCTGAGCAAGGAGAAGATCCTCGAGATCTATCTCAACAAGACGTTCTTCGGGCACAACGCCTACGGCGTCGCCTCGGCCGCGAGCCGCTACTTCGGCAAGTCCCTGGGCGAGCTGACCCTGGCCGAGTGTGCGCTCATCGCCGGCCTCGCCCGCACGCCCGGCCGCGACAGCCCGTTCGTCAGCCTCGACCGGGCGAAGAACCGCCGCAGCGTGGTGCTGCACGACATGGTCGAGGCCGGGGCGATCACCGCCGCCGAGCGCGACGTCGCCGACGCCGAACCCATCGCGCTGGCGAGCACGCCCGAGGTGTTCCGCGCGCGCGCGCCGTTCTTCGCCGAGCAGGTCCGCCGCGATCTCATCGAGCGGCTCGGCGAAGAGGCGCTGCTGCAGTCGGGCCTGCGCATCGAGACCACGCTCGAGCTCCCGGCCCAGGCGATGGCCGACCGCGCCGTCGACAACGCGCTGCGCGACATGGATCGCCGGCAGGGCTTCCGCGGCCCGCTGGCCCACCTCGGCGCGCCCGAGGCCCAGGCCGAGCTCCGCGCCCGCCTGACGGCGGAGTACGGCGCCGACCCGCTCGCCGCCGACGAGTGCGTGCCGGCGGCCCCCGACGAGCGCATCGAGCTCGACTGCCCCAACGAGGAGGGCGCGCAGTGCAACCCGCCGGCGCAGCCGATCCCCGAGCACCCGGACTGCACGCCGCGCTGGCGGCTCGGCCTCGTCGAGAAGGTCAACAAGTACAACGCATGGGTCAGCATCGGCGGCTACGAGGCCCTGCTGCCGCTGCGGCACATGAACTGGGCGTCGCGCTACGACCGGAACACCGGCGTCAACGACAAGCACATCGACGACGTGCGCGACGCGCTCGAGGCCGGCGATGTGGTCTGGGTCCGCCGCGCGCCGCCATCGAAGCGACCCCAGTCCGGCAACGAGGACATCACGCTGCCCGAGGTCGAGCTCGGCCAGACGCCGCGCGTCGAGGCGGCCATCTACTCGTTCGATCACCAGACGGGCTACGTCTACGCGATGCAGGGCGGGCACGACTACGATCGCTCGCAGTACAACCGCACCACGCAGGGCTGCCGTCAGCCCGGCTCCGTGTTCAAGGCGATCTACTACTCGCTCGCCCTCGACACCCGCGACTTCACGATGGGCACGATCCTCGAGGATCGGCCGTACCAGCCCGAGCCCGGCGAGGAGTGGAACCCGCAGAACATCCACGGGACGCTCTCGGGCGAGGTGCTGCTGCGCAACGCGTTCATCTTCTCGCTGAACCTGCCGTCGATCCGCCTGTTCAACCGCCTCGGGGCCGACAACGTCGTGCGCTGGGCGCGGCGCCTGGGCTTCAGCACCGAGCTCATCGCCGACAAGGCGCTGTCGCTGGGCGCCTCCTGCGTCCGCACCGACGAGCTGTCACGGGCGTTCGGCGTGTTCGTCCGCGAGGGGCGCTGGGTCGACCCGACCTACGTCCGCCGCGCCACCGACAAGAACGGCAAGGTCGTCATCGACGAGCGCCACCCGTACGACGAGGCGATGGACGTCGGCGGGCGCATGGACGCGATGGCGCGCCTCGCCCTCGCACCGCCCAAGCAGGTCGTCGACATCGGCACCGCCTTCCTCATCACCAAGATGATGCGCGACGTCGTCACCAACGGCATCGCGAAGACCGCCAACAAGGCCGGCATCCCCGCGGGCGGCAAGAGCGGCACCGCGTCGAAGAACGCGTACACGACCGACACGTGGTTCGTGGGCTTCACCTCGCGCTACGTGACTGCGGCGTGGATGGGCGACGACACGTACGAGCGCTCGCTGGGCGACGAGGACGCCAGCTACACCACCGCCACTCCGATGTGGACGGACTTCATGCGCCGCGTCGCCGCGGGCATGCCCCACCGCATGGTCCCAGTCCGGCGGCCCGACGGCATCCGTCCGCGGGTCGTGCAGTGGGAGGGTGGCGAGGGCGCGATGCGCAACGCCATGCTGTACTTCCACTCCGGCACCTGACGCCGAACCAAAGCGAACGCCCCTTCGGTGGTGGCACCGTCGGGGCGTCCTCGCCGTGCCCCGCTCCGTCGAGGGGGCACGCATCCGGCCGGGTCGCCTACGGCTTGGCCGCGGCGCACTCGGCGATGTTGCCGGACTTGTCGTAGCAGACGTCGCTGCCGCCGAGGGCGTCACTGACCACGTCGGTGAGCTTGTCGTCGCTGCCGACGTTGGGGAGGCGCTCGCCGATGCGCTTCTCGGCCTTGCCGTCGACGACGGCCAGGACGATGACACCGTGGACGGCGGTCATGTCGAACGAGCGGACGGACTCACCGTTGCTCGCGGTCCACTGGTTGTAGCGGACGATGGGCGCCGCGGTCTTGGGGTCCTGCTTGACCTTGGCCTCGGGCGAGGGGCCGAACCACTTCTTGAACTTCTCGTCGACGACCTGCTCGTAGGTCTTGCCCGGGAAGTTGTCCGTGGAGTACGCGTAGACGATCTTCCACAGCTCGTTGTCCTTGAAGAAGTAGAACTTGCGAAGACCGCTGTCGTTCTTCGTCCAGATCATCTCCTCGTTGCTGTCGTCCTCGTACTCGTACTGGATCAGCGAGACACCCCAGCGGTGGTTGGTGGCCTTCGCGAACTTGACGTGGTTCTGCTTGGCCTCCTTGATGCGATCGCGCCGCCACTTGTGGTTGTTGTCCTGCTCGATCGGGTCCTTGGACTTGGCCTGGCGCTCCTCGTACTCCTTCTCGATGTCCGCCGTGACGAACTTGAAGACCTCGTCGGGCGACTGACCCCACTTGAAGTGGGTGAGCAGGGTGCACACACCGAAGTTGGCCGAAGCCCCGGGGTTGGCGTCGACGTCCTTGCAGACCTTCTTCTTGCCCTTGCCCGTGCACTTCTTCACGGTGCTCTTGGCGGGCTGCTTGCACTTCACGGCCTTCTCGGTCTTGGCCGTCGCCTCGGCGGCGGCGACCTCGGCGTCGAGCTCGGCCTCGGCGTCCTCGCCCTCGCCGTCCTCGGAGTCACCCCCGACGAGGTCGTCCACGCTCTCGCGCTCGACGGTGGGCCCCAGGAGCGAATCGCGCCCGGATTCGGGGTCCTCGGTCTCCTTCTCCTTCTTGCAGGCGGACGAAGACAACACGAGCGCGAGCGACACGAACAACGATGAGAACCGCATGGGGCGCACCTCCGGCGACCGGAGGTTACCACAACGCCGGTGGGGCCCGTAAACCGCGAGCCGACCTAGAAATCGCTCGGGAGGGCGCCGGGCTGGGGCCGGGACAGCGACACGCTGGCGCCGGTGAGCGCATCGGGGTCGACGACCACGTCGAGCTCGGGGCCCTCGATCGAGCCGTGGCACCCGCCGCACACCCCGTCGAAGAACTCGCGGCTGATCCCGAGGCTGGTCTGCTCGCCCGGGCCGAACTGGTGCTCCTCCGTCATCGTGAGCAGCGGGGTGTCGCCGCGGCGCAGCTCGAGGACCAGGGGCTCGCCCGCGGGCACGCGCACGAACGCCGAGCCATCCGCCGCGAGGGCGTGGGTCCCGAGGAGCTCCCACGACTGGAACGTCTCGCCGGCACCGCCCGCGGTCGGCGCAGCCGCGCGGTACACGGCCAGGGTGTCGCCCCCCTGCAGCCCCTCGAGATCTCGACCGCCGCGGTGGTTGTTGGTCAGCAACGTCGCGAGCATGGGCAGGTCGGGGAAGTGCGCCCACGCCTCGTCGGGCCCGGCGGCGTCGCCGACGTTGGTGCCGCCGAAGACGAGCTGCGGGATGTTCACGAACACCCGCCGCAGCGCCCGCGCGTGGACGATCACGCCGTCGACCTGGAAGCCGGCACCGCCCGCGATCGTCGTCCGCGTGCGCGTGACCGGGTCGAAGAGCACGAGGTCGTAGTCGACCGCGGCCGAAGCGTTGGTGAGATCGATCGTCCCCGCGGCGTAGCTGACGAGCACCTGACCATCGGGCGCGGGGTACGGCGAGCGGTACGCACCGTTGGCGGGCCCCTTCCCCGCCGCCGCCGCGGCGGGATCGAGGAACGAGACGGCGGGCGCGTAGCCGGGCTCGTTCAGGCGGTTGGCCTCGAAGGGGCCGAGGCTGCGGTTGAACGTCGCGAGCGCGCCGCCGGAGAACTGCGCCGCGGGATCCGAGAGGATCATGACGAAGTTGCGGTCGGGCGCCTCGCGCACGAACGTCGCCTGCCCGAAGCCGACCGACTCGCGCTGGGCGAGCAGCGGGTGGTAGTCGGTGAGGTCCCAATTGATGCGGCGACCCGACAGCTGATAGAAGTCCGCGCTCGCCTTCTCGGTCGTCATCGTGATCTGACCGTTGTGCATCACCGCCGGGTGCAGCTCGGATCCGTTGAGGAACGTCATCTGCCCGAGGTCGGTGCCGTCCGGAGCGATGCGCCAGAGGTTGCTGGCGGGGAGGCGGTAGCGCGGTGACACGTTGGCCCGGCCGGAGCGGCCCGCACGCGTGGACGCGTACACCACCGCGCCACCGGGGGCGCGCAGCGGATCGTCGGGCACGTAGACGGGATCGAAGTTGTGGATGGGCACCCCGTCGGCGCTGCCCTGCCCGTCCGTGGTGAGCTGCTGGCAATCCGAGCCGTCGAGGTTCGACTCGAACAGGTCGAGCCCGTCGGCCTCGCCTTCGCGCAGCGCGAAGACCATGCGCGTGCCGTCGTACGAGATTTCGGGGCGCCGCACGTCGATGTCGCCGAAGGTGCCGCAGTCCGAGAGATCGATCTCGGTGGCGGCGCCGGTGCCGGCCGAGAGCCGACCGTCGACGCCGACCGCGACCTCGGTCCGCATCAAGCGGGCACCGCCGCGGAACGTCGCGAAGTCGATGACGCGGTCCGGGTCGGCCGGGCGATCGACGAAGATCACCGGCAGGGTGTCGCCGTCGGCCATCGCCGTCACACGCCCATCGGCGACGGCTGCGGCCCGCTCGCGGCGGATCCACTCGACCACGGTGCAGTACGACGTCGGCTGGTCGTCGTCGCCCGCCGGGCACAGCGACGGATCGCCGCCGCCGTCGCCACCGAGCTGATCGAGCAGCGTGACGCCAGCGCGGTGCTGGATCCCGCCGCGCTCGGTCGAGATGTTCTTCTTCAGGATCCGCGACTGGTTGGGATCGGCGGCGTCGAGGCTGACGAACTCGTGCAGCGTCGTGTCGTAGTTGCGCCGCAGGGCCAGCGGGCTGAAGAACCCGCGCGAGCCGGCGCGCAGGCGGTAGTCGTTGAAGCCCTGCGGGCTGTGGCACTGCGGCATCGCGCAGCCCCGCTTGAGCAGCACGGGCATCACGTGCGACGCGTAGTACTCGAAGGCCGGGGTCTCGCCGGTGAGCGTGAGCGGACCGACCTGCTCGCTCCACTCGCGCAGGGCCACGAACTCCGGATCCTTGGCCGAGCTCCAGATGTCGCCGCCCGAGTGGTTGACCCCGCCCGCCGTGACGGCGAGCGGGCGCAGGATGAACTCGCTGCGGTCGGTCGGATCGGCGACGAACGACTGGCTGACGATGAAGTTGTGCTGCAGCTGCTCGGGCGTGTCGCCGCACGTGAGGTACAGGTCGCTCTGCGTCGAGCCGTGGCAGCTGCCGAAGCTGCAGCGCTCGGCGAGGATCGGCTGCACGTCGGCGACGAAGGCGTCGTACGCCGGCCCGGTCGCGGTCGACAGGAACGGCTCGACGTCGGGGCGCAGCGCGGTCGAGCACGGCCCGTGCCCGGCGGGCGCGGTCTGATCGACCGGGACGCCGTCCTCCGTCGCGCCGTCGCGCAGCCACTGCTGCAGCTCGATGAACGCCTCGGACGACAGCGAGAGGATGCCGCCGCCGGCGTGGAAGATCTCGCTCGGGAACGGCTCGCCCGCGTAGAGAAGCGTCAGCTCGCTCGGCTTCACCGCCTTCAGCAGCATCACCGGCTCGGGATAGCTGCCGTACGCGGCGAGCAGCTCGGGCCGGCGATGGATCGCCTCGAAGCTGCTGAGATCGAGGTTGCCCAGCGCCTCGCCCGGCTTCTGCTCGCTCTCGGTGTGGCACAGGCCATCGGCTGTGCCGCGCACGCAGTTCTCTTGCAGGATCGGCGCGATGCGCTGCGAGTAGAACGTCTGCTCCGAGAGCTCCGGGTCCGCGCACGCGGACGCGCCGAACACCACGATGCCCACCGCCGCGCGCGACACTCGAGTCCGACGTGACGTCATCGATTCACCCCACCATGATTGTCCGCCGTCGTCGCGCACGGTTCAAGTGCGCGACGACGCGAGATGCAGCGACCGTCGCCGCGCACGGTTCAAGTGCGCGGCGACGCGATTCTCGCTCCGCGCCGGGTCGACGCCGACTAGCGCAGGGTCTGCAGCGCCGCGCGGGCCGCACCTCGCACGAGCATGCTCTTGTCCTCGCGCGACACCGTCGTGAGCACCTCACGCGCCGCACCGTCGCCGAGCTTGCCGAGGGCCCACGCCGCGTCGCGACGCACGCTCGCCGACAGCGTGTTGTCTCGCACCACGTCCGACAGCGCGCCGAGGCCGGCCGCCTCGCGCAGCGCGCCCACCGTGAGCACCGCCTCACGCACGACGGATTCTTCCTCGTCGGAGAGTAGGTCGACGACTGCGACGGCGTCGACGTTGCCCCGGATCTCGCGCAAGGACTTCGCCGCGGCCGCGCGCACGGCCGCCGACTCCGAGGTGACCGCGCCCTCGAGCACGTCCTTGCCGCGGAAGTCGCCGATCGTGCCGACGGCGGTGGCCGCGGCGGCACGCGCCTCCTCCGAGAGCCCGTCGTCGTGGATCGCCAGCTCGAGCGGCATCAGGGCGTCGGGGTGCATGAAGCGCCCGAGCACCTCCGCCGCGTTGCGGGCGGCGACCGAGTCGCTGCCCTGCAGCCGGGCGAACATGTCGTCGCGGACCTGCTCCCGGATCGCCCGCTTCGAGATCCACCAGGCGGCGACGTCCCGCACGGCCGGATCGGCGTGATCGACCAGCGGCATCACGAGCTCGAAGCACGGCCCACAGGGCAGCTTCTCGGCGCGCTCGATCTCCGCGAGGATCGTGTCGCGGTTGTTGCTTCCGATGGCGTTGCGGATCGACTGATAGCTCGAGCCCTTGCCGGCCTCGGCGACCTGCGGCAGCAGGGCACCGAGGGCGAGCGCGAGGCCCAGGACCATGGGGGTGCGGTTGCGGTGTTGCATGGCCGTCTCCTTCAGTTGCCGTAGCCGCTCTGGCCCGGGGCGTTCTCGAGGCTGTAGTACTGACCGCCGAGGTCGGCGGCGACGATGAGCAGGTACTTCTCTTCGGCCGTCAGCGCGCGGTGCGTGGCGGCGTCGAAGCCCGGCGTCGACTCGTTCGGGTGCGAGGGCGCGTAGGCCTCGCCGTTGACCTTGAGCTCGCCGGCGAACGCCAGCTTGCTCGGATCGCGGGTCGGGAAGACCTGCTCGGGCTGCACGTACTTGATGAGGATCGAGTCGCGGGCCGACTGCGGCACCATGTAGGCCTGGTACGGGCGCGCCGGATCGAGGTTCTCGATCTCCACGTCCTCCTCGCCGGTCATGCCGGACATGAGCAGCATCGAGATGTGCGACCGCGTGTAGTTGCCGGTCATCATGCCGTAGGTGAAGTCGATCTTCTCGCCGCGGAGATCGAGGCACCACGTGATGGGCTCCGCCGGCGGCTCACCGGCCGGCATGTCGTTGGTGATGCTGACGCAGGGATTCGCCGCGCTCTGGGCACCGTCGTGGCAGCCACCCGCCGCGCACCCGGCGTCGTCGAGGACGCTCTGCACCGCGAGGTCCCACGGGATGCCGCGCACGCGCGGGGCATCGGTGAACGTCGGGTCCGCCGGGTCGATGAGCTTGCCCATCATGCCCGACCAGTCGGCGGTCTCGGCGTCGGGGAGCTTGCGGTCGGCGTACGCGAGCGCGAGGTTGGCCGGGCCGTTGCCCATCGCCTCCGAGAGGCCCGGATCGACGGTCACCGTCTTGCCGCGCTCCTCGTGGCAGCCGCCGCAGAAGCGCTGCTCGCCGGCCGCCGCGGAGAACCAGCGATCTTCGTTGAGCATCGACATGCCGTAGGCGTCGAGGGTCTGCAGGTGGATCGGCCGACCCTCGGGCACGAACGCCGCGAAGGAGTGATCGCCCTGGTGCACCACCGGCGCCTCGCCGAGGAGCAGCGCGCCGTCGGCCTCGCTGAGACCGAAGTCGTTGGGGATGCCCTCCTCCGCGGAGAAGCCCTCGATGACGCGGACGCGGAAGATGCCATCCGCCGGCGCGCCGCCCAGGCTGCTCTGGCGGACGTCGAGGGCGCCGATGAGCGCGGTGCCGTCGGGCGTCTGCGCGGTGGCCCCGGCGGGCGCCGTCGGCACCGGGCGCGAGCGACCGATCGCCATCGGCAGCACGTCCCACATGTCCTCGTCGTTGTAGACCGGAAGGCGACCGTTGGTCTTCGGGTCGAGCACGTAGATGCCGAAGTCCGGCGGGCCCGCGCCCTCGCCGTAGTCGACGCCCTCCTCGTTCATGCCGCCCGCGGCGACGTCCGACTGCACCGGCCCGTTGGCCCACGACGTGAGCACGTGGGTGAGCTTGCCGGCGTCGTTGGTCACCGGGTACGCGTCGTAGTAGCGGCCGATCTTGTCGTACGAAGGTTCGCGGTCGAGCGGCACGTCCGGCGTGAGCGCCTCGGCGGTCGAGGTCGCCTCGTTCTTGCCGTGCTCGATGAGGATGATCGCGCCAGACTGGAAGGTGCGATCGCGGCTGGTGGCGATGGCGAGGAACTGGGACTCGTTGACCTGGCGGGCCTTGAGGTAGCTGTTGGCGAGGCCCGAGCCCTCCTTGCCGAAGAACTCGGCGCCCCCCGTCATGTCCGGGTTCATCACCATGAGGTTGCCCTCGTTGACGTTGGTGAGGTGGTCCCAGTTGGTGTGGAGGATCTGGCCGCGACCGTCCTGCAGGCTCACCAGCGTCGGCGAGACGCGGTGCGACAGGTTGCGGGGCCCGAACTGGAGGCTGCCGCCGCGCTTGTCGATCGTGGCGGCCTGCGCCGTCAGCCCGCGCTCGTACTCGTCACGGAACTGCTTGATGCCCTCCTGCTCCGTCTCGTTCGTCATGAAGAACAGACGATCGTTGGGCAGGTAGACCGGGTACACCGAGTCGTACGGACCCGAGTGGATGAGCTCTGGGCCCTTCTTGCCCGGCTCCTCCGGGTTGGTCCCGTCGATCTTGATGCGGTAGAGGTTGTACGTCGCGTCGGTCTCGAGCCGCGCGGAGAACACGATCTCCTGCCCGTCGAACGAGACGTCCATCGCCATGATGTCGGCGTTGGGCCACTCGCCCGTGCCGAACGGCGTGATGGGCTCGGCCTCGCCGCCGCCCGACACCGTGCGCATGCGCATGATGTTCGCGCTCTTCGGGTCGACCGAGAACGACGTGTACTGGAACACGTCGCCGACCGACGTCCGCTTCGGGCGGGAGATGAACGCGAGCTCGGAGATGCCGCCCGCGGCGAGCACCCGCAAACCCTCGTCCTGGGTTTCATTCTCTCCGCCGCAACTCGTCAAGGCGGGGGCGGACAGCGCGGCGGCCAACAGGGCAAGAGTTCGCGTACGTCGCATCGTCGTCACTCCTCGTTCGACCCAGAGTATGAGCAGGTTTCGTGCTCGGAAGAATGTGCAATGATTCCTCCACCCGCCGTGGCGACAGGCGGGCTGCTGTCCCCGTTAGTTGGCATTTCCGAGGGGCGCCGGCCCCCATGAACGGCCGGGGAAGCCGCCGCAGGGCCGGGATTCCGCCGAATTCGCGCTCCGGCAGATCGCCTTGGGGCTACCGCGAGATCCGGCCGGCCCAATGGACCAGCCACATGTGGGCATCCCTGGGCGACAGGCCGTCGAGGTCCAGCTCGGCCAGGGCCGCGGCCAGCTCGTGCGCCGGATCATCGAGCCCGCCGCGGTCGCTCGCGGCCGGCGACGCGCTCGCAGTGGTGGGCGCGAACAGCTCGAGCTGCGGCCGCGGCGTGCCGGTGGGATCGGCCTCGAGGCGCTCGAGGATCCGCGTCGCGCGGCGCAGCACGCGGGCCGGCAGCCCCGCGAGTCGGCCGACGGCGATGCCGTAGCTGCGACCGGCGGGGCCGGACACGAGCTGGTGGAGGAACACGATGCGCCCGCGATCCTCGTGCACCGCGACGTGCACGTTCTTCACGCCGGGCAGCACGCCTTCGAGCGCGCACAGCTCGTGGTAGTGCGTGGCGAAGAGCGTGCGACAGCCGACCTGATCGTGCAGGTGCTCGACGATCGCCCACGCGAGCGACAGCCCGTCGAAGGTCGCGGTGCCACGGCCGACCTCGTCGAGCAGCACCAGGCTCTGCACGCTGGCGCGCTCGAGGATCTGCGCCGTCTCGCGCATCTCGACCATGAACGTGCTCTCGCCGCGGCCGAGATCGTCGGCTGCGCCCACGCGGGTGAACACGCGATCGCACAGCCCGATCACGGCGCGTCGCGCCGGCACCCAGCTGCCGGCGTGGGCGAGGATGGTGATGAGCGCGACCTGGCGGATCGCCGTGCTCTTGCCACCCATGTTCGGGCCGGTGATCACCCACAGCCGCGCCAGCTCGCCGGCGGTGGAGGACCCGCCCCCGATCGCGGTGTCGTTGGGGACGAAGCGGCCGACCTCGAGCATGCGCTCGACCACGGGGTGGCGGCCGGCCTCGATGTCGAGCACCGGCTCGTCGACGATCTCGGGACGCACGTAGTCGTGGGCTGCGGCGATGTCGGCGAGGCCGGCGAGCACGTCGATCGCAGCCACGCGCTCGCCGAGCACGACCAGGCGCTCGGCCTCGGCGCTGACGCGGCCGCGCAGCGCGAGGTACAGCTCCTGCTCGCGGGACAGCGCGCGCTCGTTGGCCGACAGCACCCGGGCCTCGTGCTCGGCGAGTTCTTCGGTCACGTAGCGCTCGCCGCCGGCGATGGTCTGCTTGCGGACCCAGTCCGCAGGCACCTTCGAGAGGTGCGAGCGCGAGACCTCGAGGTAGTAGCCGAACACGCGGTTGTGCTGGACCTTGAGCGTCGGGATCTGGGTCCGCTCGCGCTCGCGGGTCTCGATCGCGGCCAGGGCGTCGCGTCCGCCGGCGGCGAGGCGGCGCTGCTCGTCGAGCGCGGCGTCGGCCCCATCGCGGATCATCCCGACGTCGCGCATGTGCGCCGGCGGATCGTCGACGAGCGTGCGGGCCAGGTCGTCGCGGAGATCCTCGAGCAGGTCGTCGCCGAGGTCGATGGCCTCGGGCAGCGCGCGATCCGTGCGGCGCTTCTTCAGGTCGGCCAGGGTCTTGCGCAGCTCGGGCACCGCGAACAGCGAGGCCCGCAGCGCCCCGAGCTCGCGCGGCGTCGCGGTGCCCAGCCGCGCCCGCGCGGTGAGCCGGACGACATCGCGGACGTCGCGGAGCTGCGACTGCAGCTTGGCGCGCACCTTGGGCTCACCGACCAGGGCACCGATCGCGTCCTGCCGCGCCGCGATGATCCGACGGTCCCGCACCGGCGCGCCGAGCCACGCGCGGAGCAGCCGGGCCCCCATCGCGGTCTTCGTGGCGTCGAGGGCCCACAGCAGGCTCCCGCGGCGCGCGCCGTCGCGGTTGGTGCGGAACACCTCGAGGTTGCGCAGCGACGTCTCGTCGAGCACGAGGTGCGCGGCCGGCTCGTGGCGGCGCAGCCGATGGACCAGCAGCGTCTGGCCCGGCTGCGTGGCCTCGGCGTAGGCGAGCACCGCCGCGGCGGCGCGCAGCGTCGCGTCCTCGAGGGCCCCGCCGCCCTCGCGCGCCAGCTCGCGCACGCGGGCCATCGCCGACGCCGGCGGCGTGTGCAGCGGCTCGAGCCGCGGCTGCTCGGGCGCCATCACCTGGGTGAGCCACGCGTGCGCCGCCGGATCGGCGAGGATCTCCTTGGGCCCGAGGCGGCACAGCTCGGCCTGCGCCACGTGGGGCTCGGCGGCGCGGAGCACCACGAAGTCCGACGTCGACAGGTCGTAGCAGGCGATGCTGCACGGCCCCGGCACCGCGCCGTCGGCGACCAGCGCGGCGAGGTAGTTGGGCTCCTCCTGGCGCAGGTGTTCGTCGTCGAGCAGGGCGCCCGGCGTGACCACGCGGACGACCCCGCGTCGCACGATCTTGGCGCCCGGTCCCTTGCGGCGCTTGGCCTCCTCGGGGCTCTCGAGCTGCTCGCAGATTGCGACCTTGAACCCGCGCTCGACCAGCGTCCGCAGGTAGCCGCCGATCGCGTGGTACGGCACGCCGCACATCGGCACCGCATCCTCGGCGCCCTTGTCACGGCTCGTCAGCGCGATGTCGAGGACCGGCGCGACCGTGACGGCGTCCTCGAAGAACAGCTCGTAGAAGTCGCCCATGCGGAACATGACGATCGCATCGGGGTGCTGCGCCTTGACCTCGAGGAACTGGCGCATCACCGGCGTGTCGGCCGAGTTGTGCGGTGCCGGCATGGGACGGCGCGGTTGTAGCGCAAGACGAGGCGGCTCGGGAAACCCGGCCGCCTCGCTCGCCTCGTCGCATCTCGCGACGTCTCGCCGCCTGCGCGCCCGGGCCCTCGCCCGGCGCGGCTTAGAGGCGCACGACGTACGCGATCGTCTTCTCGTTCTTCTCGAAGTCGCCCTTGGCCGCGAGGCCCTCTTCCCAGGTGTCGAACTCGCCCATGCGCACGCGGTGCCACACACGACCCTTGATCTCGTGGGCCTCGACGCGCACCTCGTGACCGTTGGCGCGCAGCGGAGCCGCGAACGCCTCGGCCTCCTCGGGCTTCGCGAACGCCTTCATCTGCAGCGTGAACTTGCGCGAGTCGGCGATCGCGGGCTTGGCCGACGCCATCGTCGCGTCGTCGCCGGGCACGCCGGCCGCGGTCGGCTTGGCGGCCGGTCCCTTGCCCGGCTTGGCCACGGCGGCCTTGCTGCCCGGCTTGCTTCCCGGCTGGGGCGGCTCCACGTCGTCGACGTCCGCCGCAGGCTCGGCGTCCGCCGCGGCCGGCAGCGCCAGCGGTGCGGCGGCCGACTCGGGCTCGCCGTCGCCCCGCAGACCGGCCATGTAGCTGGTCGGCTCGTCGGTCGGCGCGTCGAGCAGCGCGAGGCCACCCGGCTCGGCGTCGGCCTCGGCGACGGTGTCGAAGTCGACCCGCCGCCCGACCATCACGCCGAGCGCGAAGACGAAGCAGCCGACCACCGACAGCCCGAAGAAGAGAAAGAAGATCTGGCGATTGTCGAGCGAGAGCTCGACCTTGTCCTTCCACTTGTGCATCTCTCGCATGTCGACCTCGTAGCCTCGTCGCGAAGGTGCAGCGCCCGGACGATCGGCGCAAGAAAACGACGAGAGTGGCGTCGACGTCGCTCGCGCCCGTCGATGCGACGACGCTGCCGCACGGTCGCGCGCCGTGATCACGCCATCGCGATCGCGTCGTCGCGATCACGCCGTCGCATCACTGCACGATGCGCAGGTGCGGCGCCGGATCGCGCAGCGGCGTGTACGGCTTCGACTCCGGCACGACGCCGTTGGGGCTCGTGCCGTGCCGGACGATCTCGGTCGTCGGCGGATACGTCAGCTCGCGCGACTCCTCGCGCAGCAGGTCGCCGGCCTGGTAGACCTTGCGCGTGCGCTTGACCTTGAAGCCCCGCATCCCGCGCTGAGAAATCACTTTCGTTCCGACGCGCAAACCATCGTCGTTCCTGAAGATTGTCCCGTGTGGGAGCGCCTCGACGAGCTGCCGCTCGAAGGCGATCTGCCAGGGCCGTCGGGCGCCGAGGACCTCGGCGTGGACCTTGCCCTGGCGCACGACCATGTGGAACACGACGGGGAAATCGAACGGGTTGCGCAGGCGCAGATCGACGTCGGGCCACACGACGGTCGCGTCGAGGCCCATGTCGACGTAGCTGCTCGGACGGCTGTGCGGGCGGTGCTCGACGACCTCGAGGCCGGCGAAGAACGACGCGCCGTAGAGCGTCGAGCTGATCTGGCAGATGCCGCCGCCGAGCACGTCGACGAGCTCGCCGCCGGTGATGCCGCCGCCGTAGCGGAAGCCGTTCTCCGGGGTCCGCGGACCGACGACGTCGTTGAACGAGAAGGTCTCGCCCGGCAGGAGCACGAAGCCCGCGAGCTTCGTCGCGCCGACCTTGAGGTTGAAGGCGCGATCGGCCTCCTTCGCCTCGAGCGAGTACGGCGTGTCGAACGATCCGATCACGGTGCCGATGTCGAGGTCGGCGAAGGCCGCGAGCGGATCCTCCGGGACCGGCGGCTTGTGGTGCACCGGCAGATCGATCGCGGTGGCGCCCGAGGCGAGGCCGATCGCGATCGCCGACAGGGCGTCGTGGGGCAGCAACGCGGTGCCGAGCCGCGCGGGCTCGACCTTGCGGCGCTCGAGATCGAGGCGCGTCGGCAGCGACGGACGATCGACGGCGGGCGCGATGTCGAGGAGGGTCGCGAGCGCACGCGCGTCGTCGAAGCGGTAGCCCACCGGCAGCTCGATGCCGACGCGCTGCGCGTGCAGGCGCACCTGCAGGTCGGACAGGGGATTGCCGCTGCGCCCGAGGCCGGGCAGCTGCTCGGCGGCGAGCTGGGGATCGGCCTGGGCCCCGAGGGCCCGGGGCGAGCTGACGAACTCGGCCTCGCCGACGGTCAGCCGGAGCGGCCGGTCGAGCGTGGCCTGGGCCGCGGTACTGGAGAGGAAGAGCGCCGTGGCCGGGTCGGCGCCCCCCACGGGCAGGCCGCCGATGCGAACGCCGGGGATGGCCTCGGTGCGCGCGAGGCTGTCGCGGTACGCGCCCGCGGCCGCCCCGACGGCGACGACCAGCGCAGCCGCCATCATCATGGACTCGCCGCGCGCCGCACGGGCGCGCCACGGGGACGGCGCCCCTCCGACGACCTCGGGCGAGCGCTGCACCCGCGACGGGGCCGGCGGCGCCGGTTCGGCCGCCTCGGTGCGCTGCCGCAACGCGATCTCGACCATGGCTGGTCCGGACCCTAGGCCGCCCCCGGCCCGGCGGGCAAGAAACCCACGAACTGCGGGCCCAGGGTCGGCGGAACTCCCGGGCCGCGCAGGCGTCATGGATTCACGTTATGAGTCTTCGAGTGTCGGAGTCCGATCCGCCGCACACCCTGCAGGTGACCGAGACCCGGCGCCCCGCGGCGTGGGCAAGGCTCTTCTCGTTCGCGATCATCGCCAATGCGGCGGCGATGGCGGTCGCGGTCTGGGTGGCGCGGCTGATCCGCGCCGTCCCCGAGACCGACTCGACCGAGCAGTGGCTGCGGGCCGCGTACTACGGCGGCATCGCCCTGGCGGCGATCTTCGACGCCCTGCTCCTCGACGAGGTGCTCTTCCGCGGCGCGTTCCGCCGCACGCACCTGGTCGGCAAGATCCCCGGGTTCGCCAAGCGCGACGAGGACGTCGACGACATCGCGGTGTCGCTGCAGCGGACCACCTGGAGCTTCCCGTTCCTGCTGCTGACTGCGGGGCTGGTCACCAGCATCGCGCTGAACTTCGTGACCCGGGACCTCGACGGCTACTACCGCAACCTCGGCGTCCACCTCGGGTCGCTGCAGCGGGGCGACGCCCCGCGGCGCATCGAGGCCATCCGCCAGCTGTCGATGCGACGCTCGCCCGAGATCCTGCCGGCCCTGCGGCGCACGATGACCGCAGACGAAGAGGTCGCGCCGTGGGCGGCGTGGGCGATCGGGCGCCACCGCGACGTGCAGAACCGCCGACCGCTCATCGCCCCGCTGGTCACCGCCGTCCGCGAGGGCGGGCCGGCCCTGCGCCGCGAGGCGGCCATCGCCCTGGGTCGCCTGCAGCAGCGCTCGATGGTCGGCGCGCTGCAGGAGGAGCTGCGGGCCGACCTCGACGCCGGCGGCGACATCGACGTGCGCCTGCTCTACGCCCTGGGCGCGGTGCAGGTCACCAGCTCGAAGGCCGTGCTCAGCGAGGTCCTCGAGCGCGGCGATCCCCGGGCGCAGCGCATCGCGGCGTGGGCGATCGCGCAGCACCGGGACCAGCGCGGCGGCAAGGGGTTCGCGCAGATCCTCGAGGACCGCCTGCCGACCGCCGATGTCGAGCTGCGCTGCGCCCTCGTCCACTCGCTGGGCATCTTCGCCCACGAGCGCTCGAACCTCGCCCTGGTCCGCACGTACGACGACTCGACCGAGGCCGAGCTCGCCTTCGGCTGCCCCCGGGTCAGCATCGCGATGAGCCCCGACCAGGTCGAGGACTTCGAGGAGATCCTGATGCCCGAGGACACCCTCGCGCTCAAGATCCTGAGCAGCATGGGCCAGATGCGGGCGACCACCCCCGAGGTCCGCGCGGTCGTCGAGCCGTGGCTCGAGCGGCGCGTCGCGGACACCACCGCGACGCTGTTCATCCAAGAGGGGGCGCGTACCCTCCTCGCCGGGATCCGCGAGGCCCGCGACGACACCACGCGCCCGACCGTCGAGGAAGTCTTCGATCAGTAGGGCCGGCTGCGAACCGGTGGTATCGTGGGGCGCCGGTGGAGCTCCTCGATCCAGGCACCCAGATCGACGCCGAAGGGCTGCGGGTGGGCGGCACGCTCGGCGGCGTGCTGCGCATCGATCAGCGCCTCAACGACGCGCCGCACGGTGATCTGTACCGCGCCCACTTCGAGTCGCACCCGGTGCTCGTCACCTTCGTCGACCCGGTCCTGGCTGCCCAGGCCGACGTGCGCTCGTGGCTGCTGCGCAACATCGCCCGGGCGGCGACGGTCGAGCACCGCAACCTGCTGGCGCAGCACGGCACGCTCATCCACGGCCGGCGCTGCTTCATCGTCCAGGCGAACCCCGACGGCCAGACCGCCCGCCAGCTCCTGCTCGATCGCGCGGCGCGGGGCAAGGCGGTCGATCGCGACACGGCGCAGACCATCGTCGGGCACGTGTGCAACGCCCTCGCGGCGCTGCACCAGGTGACCGTGCACGGCGACGTGAACCTCGACACCGTGTGGATCTCGACCTCGGGCCGCGTGCTCCTGGCCGACCCCGGCGTCGGCCCCCTGCTCTCGCGGATGCGGCGGTTCGAGCGGCTGCGCAGCAGCGGGCGGCTGCCGAACGTCGCGCCGGAGCAGATGCTCGCGCCGCCGCCGATGTCGCCCGGCACCGACGTTTTCGGCGTGGCGACGCTGCTGCTCGAGCTCGTGACCGGCCGAGCGCTGCCCGAGGCCGGGGCGCCGCTGCGATCGCTCGGGCTGTTCGGACCGGACGATCTGGTGATGTGCCTCGAGCGTGCGACGGCCCCGGACGCCGGGGCGCGGCCGCCCGACGTCACGACCTTCAAGGCGGAGCTCGCCGACGCCCTGGGCGGCGGCGCTCAGCTCGATCTGCGCGCGCCAGACGGCGCGGCGTGGCACGTCGCGACGCAGCCGGCGTCGGTGGCCGATCCGCGGCTGCACAGCGGGCTGCTGCCGGTCGGCGCCCCGGCCGGTGCGCCGATGATGCCCGGTGCGCCGATGATGCCCGGTGCGCCGATGATTCCGGGTCAGCCGATGATGCCGGGTCAGCCGATGATGCCGGGCCAGCCGATGATGCCCGGCCAGGCGATGATGCCCGGCCAGCCGATGATGCCTGGCCAGCCGATGATGCCTGGCCAGCCGATGATGCCCGGCCAGCCGATGATGCCCGGCCAGCCGATGATGATGCCCGGTCAGCCGATGATGTCGATGCCCGTCGTGCCGGCGGGCTACGGCGTGATCGGGGTGCCGATGTCCGGGCCCGGCGGCGTGCCGACCATGGTGCCGATGCTCGTCAGCATGCCCGGCGCCGCGCCTGCCCCACCGCCCCCGGAGGCGGCGCCCGCATCCTCCAGCGCGACGGCCCGCGCCCGCGCCAAGGCCGGCCAGGGCAGCGACGCCATGCGCGAGCTCGACCGCGCGACGCGTCGCATCGCCGCGACCCAGCCGAGCGATGCCGTCCTCGAGCTCACCGAGGACGTGTCGCAGAGCTCGACGCGCTTGGCGTCCGAGCCCAGCGAGTCGCCGTCGTCTGCGGCGGCCAGCGCGTCCTCGCTGCGCCTCGACGTGCGTAGCGCCCAGGACGCGGCCGATCGGCTCGAGACCCTCGATGCGGTCGTGCCCGAGGTCGACGCCCGCGACGAGCCGAGCACGGCCGACGACGACGCGTTCTTCCCTTCGTTCGCCGCCGAGCCCGAGGCCGAGGCCGAGCCACCGCGGGTGCGCCGAGGCGCCGTGGCCCTCGACGACGACGACATGGAGACGGTCACCCGCTCCTATCACCTGCTGCGCGACGGCGTGCCCGGACCGGAGCACCCGCTGACGACCCTGGTCGCGATGGTGCAGCGCGGCGATCTGCGGGCGACCGACACGCTGGTGCACCCGCTGACGCAGCGGCGCCTCAAGGTGATCGACGTCGCGGAGCTGCGCGTCGAGCTGGGCCGCGCACCGATGCCGGCGGCGAGCCACGCGATTCCGATCGCGGCGCCGGTGGCCCAACGACCGATGATGACCCAACCGGAGCGCCGCTCGGGCGGCACGTTCCTGTGGATCGCGATCGCGACGGCCGCCTTCGCGGCCGCGGGGGCCTGGCTGTGGTGGCGCGCCAACGGTGGCTGAGCGCCGCGGCGCTGCTCGCCGCGCTCGCGTCCGGCTGCGCGCACGACCCCGCCGCGTTGGGACGCGAGGCGCTCGCACGCGGCGACGATCGCGAGGCAGTGCGTCAGCTCGAGCACGCCCTGCGCACCGACGATGACGCGGCGCTGTGGCGCGACCTCGCCCGCGCCCACCAACGCGGCGGCGATCTCGAGGCGGCCCACGCCGCGATCGTCGAGGCGGCCGAGCGCGCGCCGGAGGACCCCAGCGTGGTGCTGGTCCGCGCGCAGCTCCGGCTCGCGCGGGACGATCGCGACGGGGCGACCCGCGACGCGCTCTGGCTGCTCGATCGCCTGAGGGACGCCGGCGACCTCGAGCGCCTCGCGATCGTGCTCGTGCGCCTCGGTCGCGCCGACGCGGCGATCACCGCGGGGCGCCGCGCCGTCGAGCAGAGCGGCGGGGCAGCGGACGCCTACGTGAACCTCGCGGTGCTCGCGGTCGAGCTGCGCCGGCTCGACGTCGCGGCCGGTGTGCTGCGCGAGGGTCGAACGCGGCACCCGGCGCACGTCGCCCTCGCCGAGTCGGAGGCGGCGCTGCTCCTCGCCCGAGGCGACCTGCCGTCCGCGCGCGCGGCGTACCTCGCCCTGCTCCCCCGTCATGGCCGCCCGGGCCTCGTGCACCTCGCCCTCGCCCTCATCGACCACGAACTCGGGGAGCTCGACGCGGCCCTCGTCCACGCCCGGGCCGCCGTGCAAGCCGAGGGCGAGGGCCGGGCGGACGTCCACTACACGCTGTGCGTGGTGCTCCACGATCTGGGCCGCGACGACGAGGCCCGGGCGCAGCTCCGGCGGGCGCGCCGGCGGTTCTCGGCCCACGACGGCCTGCTCGCCCTCGAGTCGACGCTCGGGACGTGAGCCGCGGCGGACAGCTGCTAGCCTCGGGCGACGTGCACCTGCGTCGTCCCCCCAGCATCGCGCTCCTCGGCGCGCTCCTCGGCGTGCTCTCGCCGAGCGGCGCCCACGCCGACGGTGAGCGCCATCGCTGGCCGCGGTGGCCGACGGAGTTCGATCAGGTCGTCGCGCCGCTGCGCGACGAGGCGGCGCCTGGACGCGATCACGATCGCGTGGAAGCGCTGCTGCGACTCGACGCCTACGCGACCGACCTGGTGGCCCCGTGGCTGCTGCTGGCCCTGGGCGATCCCTCGTCGGCGGTGAAGCGCGAGGCGCTGCGGCTGTGCTTCGAGCGCGAGGTCGTCGCGTGCGTGCCCTCGGCGCTGGCGATCGGCTCGGCGGTCACGGAGCCGATGCTCCGCGTCGCGGCGCTGCGCGTGGTCGGCCTCGATCCCTCCGGCGCCGGCCTCGACGCCCTGCTCGGGGCGCTGCGCGACGAGGGCGAGTCGATGCGCGCGCAGGCGGCCGCGGTGCTCGGATCGGCGGCGCTGCACGGCAGCGGTCGATCCCGGGCCACGGCGGCGCTGCTGGCCAAGCTCGGCGATCTGTCGGCGGTGGTGCGGCAGAGCGCGGTCGAGGCCCTCGGCACCATCGGATCCACCGACGCCACGCTCCCGATTGCGCGGCTGCTCGAGGACGCCGAGCCCGCCGTGCGCCTCGCCGCCGCGCGCTCCCTGGGACAGATCGGAGACCCCCGCGGCGTCGCGGCCCTGGTGCGTAGCCTCGAAGCGGCGAACGAGCCGGCCGTCGTGCGGGCGATCGTCGCGGCGCTCGCCATCCTGCCCGGCGAGGCCGCGGGCGCCGTTCTCCTGGCGGCGTTCGACGAGCCGCCGGCCGGCCTCACCGGCAGCGACGTCGCCGACCTGCTCGGCCTGCGCCCCGCGCCCGAGCCCGTGGTGCTGGACGGCCTCGCCGTGCGCCTCCGGGATCCGAGCTCCGCACGCCTCGCGCTGCGTACCCTCGGCATCCTCGGCGCATCCGGTCGGGGCGTGCTCGAGCGCGAGCTGGCCCGCGGCCTGAGCCCGGAGCTGGCCCTCGACGTCGAGCGCGTGTTGGCCGGTCGCCGCGTCCCCGTCGGGGCGGCGCGGGCCCGCGACCCCGAGATCCCGGCCGCACCACAGGCGCCGGTCGACGGGCTCGAGCCCCGCCGCGCCGCCACACCGGCCCAGGCCCTGGCGGACGTCGATCGCCTCGCGGCGAGCGGCGACTGGGGCCCGATCCTCGACGCCGAACTCCTGCGCGGCGGGGCCGTCGAGGATCGGCGCGTCGAGCTGGCGCTGGCGATCGCGGAGGGCCCGCGCGCGGCGTTGGGTCGGTGGGATCGTCGATCGGTCGCGACGCTCGTCGGCTGGGCCCGCGACCCCGGCCTCGCGGCCGGCGATCGCTGCCTGGCCCTGCTCGCGCTCGCCTCCGTGGATCGACGGGCGCCGGGGGCGAAGGCGGCGAGGCGGGTCGGGGCGGACGCGATGGCCGACCCCGATCCGCGGGGCGCTCGGCGATCGCCACGATCGCCGCGCGCTGCTCGACCCCGACCCGCGCGTCCGCGTCGTCGCGGTGCTCCTCGCCCAGGGCGGCCGGCCCACCCGCGCCGAGCGGGCCGAGGTCGATCGCCTCGCCGCGACCGACGACGACGCCCACGTGCGGGCGGCAGCGCGGCGGCGTCCGCCCGCACCCCGCGACGCCGAGGGGCGCGTTTGGCTGCACGGCGGGGGCCTGGATCCGAGCGGTCGATGGATGCGCGCGCGCGTCGGCGGGACGCGGCTGTGGCTCCCGACGATCCGCGTGGCGGGGGTCGCCTTCGCCTGGTCGCCGATCCCGGGGGCGACGGCCGATCCGGACGAGTGACGCAATCGAGTGCGATCCCTTGGACCCAGCCCCGGATTTCGCGACAATTCGTTGCTTTGAGTGTGTATCCGGTGGCCTTTCGCGACCAGGATCCGCGGACTCGCGTCCATACCCCCGGGATCATTGGGCTTGGGACCACGGCGGGCGTCTTGCTCTCCTGGGTGGCCATGCACGCCGCCACCGAGTTCGCGACCGCCACGGCCCCCCACGCCACTCGCCTCTTCCGTCTCGGTCTGCGCCTCACCCGGGAGCCGAGCGACGCGGCGGACCTCGTCCAGGAGGCCCTCTGCAAGGCGTGGGCGAGCTGGGCCCGCTTCGATCGCAACGGCAACGTCGGCGCCTATCTCTCGCGGATCCTGATGAACGCCTTCATCAGCCGTCATCGGCACATGCGTGTGGTCCACGCCGTCGAGGCCCGCCCCGACCTCGTCGGGCACCTCTTCTCCGGGGAGCGCCTCGCCGAGGCCGAGGCCGCGGACGGCCTGCCGGCCCACAGCCTGTCGGACGAGTGCCTTGCGGCCCTCGCGGAGCTGCCCGAGCACTACCGCCGCGTCGTCGAGATGGTCGACGTCGGCGGCATGCCCTACCGCGACGCGGCCAACGCCCTCGGCGTGCCCCTCGGCACGGTGATGAGCCGGCTGCACCGTGCCCGTCGCATCCTCCGCGCGCAGCTCGGCGGCTATGCCCGCGCGTACGGCTACGGCCAGGGCGTCCCCGACGCGGCGTGAGCCTGCGTCGCGCTCCCGCCAGCGCTCACCGCACGTGTTGACGCGGCGACGCGGTTCGCGACATCGTCCATGCGCCCGTGCGATCGAAATCGAGGTTGGTCGTCGCCACGCTGTGTCTCGCGTTGTCCGCCTGTCAGGGCAAGGCTGGAGAGGGCCGCGGTGGCGCCCGCTCGTCGCCGATGACCGGCACCCAGGCGCCCGCGCTGGTCGGCAAGACCCTGGACGGTGAGCCGTTCGATCTCGCGTCGATGCGCGGTCAGGTCGTGCTCCTCAACGTCTGGGCCACGTGGTGCCAGCCGTGCCGTGAGGAGCTCCCCGAGCTCGAGCGCCTCCACGAGCTCTACGCCTCCCGCGGCTTCTCGGTGGTCGGCGTGAGCGTGGACCGCCGCGCCGCGCTGCGGGCGGTCCGGGCGATGGTCGACGACTTCTCCCTGACGTATCCGATCGTCTTCGATCCCGAGGCAGAGGCCGTCGGGCCGTGGCAGATCCGCGGCTACCCGACCACGTTCCTCGTCGATCGCAGCGGCGCCATCGTATGGCGCATCGACGGGATCGTCCGGCCGACGGACAGCGATCTCGCGACACACCTCGAGGCCGCGCTCGCAGCCTCGCCGTGAGGCCCTCGCCACGGCCCCGCGCTATGCGGGCTGGCCGGGCGCGAGGTCGAGGCCACGGACGGGCTTCTCCTCGGTCGCCTTCGCCGGCGTGGCCGGCTTGCCGGGACGCGGCGGCTCCTCGATCGCGGGCAGCGGCCGCCCGTCGATCGCCGCCTGGACCTCCTCGAGGCCAAGACCCTCGCGCTCGATGAGCGCCATGGCGATGCGCTCGAGGGCGTCGCGGTGGGTCACGAGGATGTTCTTGGCCCGCTCGTACTGGGCCATGATCATCGTGCGGACCTCGTGGTCGATCGCCTGCGCGGTCGCCTCGGAGTAGTTCTGCGGCCGCGAGATGTCGCGGCCGAGGAACGGCTCGCTCTCGTTCTTGCCGTAGGCGATGGGGCCGAGCCGGTCGCTCATGCCCCACTCGCAGACCATGCGACGCGCCAGGCTCGTGGCGACCTCGATGTCGTTGCCGGCGCCGGTGGTCTGCTGGCCGCCCAGCGCGATCTCCTCGGCGATCCGACCCGCCATCAAGATGGCGATGCGGGCCTCGGCGTAGCGCCGCTCGATGTTGTGCCGGTCCTCGACCGGGAGCTGCTGGGTCACGCCCAGGGCCTGGCCGCGCGGGATGATCGTCACCTTGTGGATCGGGTCGACCTGCTCGGCGGGCAGCAGCATCGCGACGAGCGTGTGCCCGGCCTCGTGCCACGCGGTCGTGCGCTTCTCGTCCTCGGAGATGAGGACGCTCTTGCGCTCGGCGCCCATGAGGACCTTGTCCTTGGCGCGCTCGAAGTCGCGGAGACCCACGCGATCGCGGTTCTCGCGGGCGGCCATGAGGGCGGCCTCGTTGACGAGGTTCTCGAGGTCGGCGCCGGAGAAGCCGGGCGTCCCGCGGCCGATGACCGAGAGGTCGATGCGCTCCTCCATCGGCACCTTGCGGGTGTGGACCTTGAGGATCGCCTCGCGGCCGCGGACGTCGGGCAGGCCCACGACGATGCGCCGGTCGAAGCGACCGGGCCGGAGCAGCGCCGGGTCGAGGACGTCGGGGCGGTTGGTGGCGGCGACGAGGATGACGCCGTCGTTGCTCTCGAACCCGTCCATCTCGACGAGCAGCTGGTTCAGCGTCTGCTCGCGCTCGTCATGACCGCCGCCCAGGCCGGCGCCGCGATGGCGACCGACGGCGTCGATCTCGTCGATGAAGATGATGCACGGGGCGTTCTTCTTGCCCTGCTCGAAGAGGTCGCGGACGCGGCTGGCACCGACGCCGACGAACATCTCGACGAAGTCCGAGCCGGAGATGCTGAAGAACGACACGCCCGCCTCGCCAGCGATCGCCCGGGCGAGCAGCGTCTTGCCGGTGCCGGGGGGGCCCATGAGCAGGACGCCCTTGGGGATGCGCCCGCCGACGCGCATGTACTTCCGCGTGTCGCGGAGGAAATCGATGATCTCCTCGACCTCTTCACGGGCCTCGTCGATGCCGGCGACGTCCTTGAACGTGACCTTGCCCTGGTGCTCGGTGAGCAGGCGGGCCTTCGACTTGCCGAAGCTCATCGCCTTGC
>LNFM01003059.1_pt1 | contig 65016 bp, 67 predicted proteins | sample 596031 | NCBI WGS metagenome assembly LNFM01 (sample SAMN04254537, study PRJNA301005) | activated carbon metagenome | isolation source: dual media filters at the Ann Arbor, Michigan drinking water treatment plant | place: USA: Ann Arbor
CGCGCTCATTGACGCCGGAAAACAGCGCCTCCTGGATGCGCTGTGCGCCCGGCGGCGGCTTCTTCTCCTCGCCGGGCGGCGCCTCCGGCAGCATCGCCGCGATCAGCTTGTCGATATAGCCGCGCTTGCGGAAGAAAATACGGAATGCCTGATCGAACAGGATGGTGTGCTCGTGCCGCTTCACGAACACCGCATGCAGCATCCAGTAAAAGTCCTGGCGGTCGCCGATGCGGGCGACGTTGACCGCTTCCAGCGCATCGATGACCGCGCCGGGGCCGACCGGAATGCCGGCGGCGCGCAGCGCGCGGGCGAAGTAGAGAATGTTTTCGGCGAGCCGGCCGTCACTGTCTTTACCTCCCCCGCTCGCGGGGGAGGTCGGTCCGGCGAAGCCGGATCGGGTGGGTATTTTCTCAACCATGAAAATGTCGTCTCGCGGGCAAAGCGCACCCCCCTCCCCAACCCTCCCCCGCAAGGGGGGAGGAAGCGCGCCAGCGCAAGCGGTTGAGCTGTTCAATAAGCATGATCACTCCGCCGCCCGCAGCTCCGACTTCACCTCGTCGAGCAGCGCCTTGACCTTGGTGCCGTCGAGCCGGGCGATGTCGTCCTGGTATTTCAGCAGCGCGCCAAGCGTATCCGACACGGTCGCCGGATCGAGCGCCACCACATCCAGCTCGGTCAGCGCGCCGGCCCAGTCCAGCGTCTCGGCGACGCCAGGCGACTTGAACAGGTCCTCCTTGCGCAGCGCCTGCACGAAGGCGACCACCTGCTCCGACAGCTTGCGCGAAATGCCAGGCACCTTGGTGCGCAAAATCTTCAGTTCGCGCTCGGCATTCGGATAGCCGACCCAGTGGTAGAGGCAGCGGCGCTTGAGCGCGTCGTGCACCTCGCGGGTGCGGTTCGAGGTCACGACCACGATCGGCGGATGAGCCGCCTTAACGGTGCCGAGCTCCGGCACGGTGATCTGGAAATCGGCCAGCACCTCGAGCAGGAAAGCCTCGAAGGCTTCGTCGGTGCGGTCGATCTCGTCGATCAGCAGCACCGGGGGGCCGGTCGGGTCGGGATCCAACGCCCGCAACAACGGCCGCTTGATCAGAAAGCGCTCGGAGAACACGTCGTGCTCGATGCGGGCGCGGTCGCCCGCACCCTGCGCCTCGGCCATGCGGATGGCGATCATCTGCGCGCCGTAATTCCACTCGTAGACCGCCGAGGCAATATCGAGCCCCTCGTAGCATTGCAGCCGGATCAGCCGCCGCCCCAGCGCCGCCGACAGCACCTTGGCAATCTCGGTCTTGCCGACGCCGGCCTCGCCCTCGAGGAACAGCGGCCGGCCCATGCGCAGCGCCAGATACAGCACGGTCGCGAGCGCGCGGTCGCCGACATAGCCGGCCTTGGCCAGCAGTTCGAGGGTGTCATCGATGGAGGTCGGCAGCGGCGTGATCGTCATAATGGCCTTGCTTCGTGCGGGCGCGGGGCCGGGCGAAAACCCGGGCGAGAGGGTCGTGGCGGGGACTTTATCCGATCCGTCCGGCAACTTACATGTGGGGATCAACGGCCGCTCCGGCCAGTCAGGATGACCCATGTCAGCCCCCACAATGTCAGCCCCCACGACGCCCGAAAAGGACGCCCTGTTCTCCACCATCGATCCGGGGGTCCGGATCGGCCATGTGCACCTCAAGGTCGCCGATCTGCAGCGCGCGCTGGATTTCTACTGCGGCGTGCTGGGCTTCGAGGTGACCACCACCCGGCCCGGCGCCGCCTTCATCTCGGCCGGCGGCTACCATCACCACATCGGGCTCAACACCTGGGAAAGCCGCGGCGGCTCACCGCCGCCCAAAGGCACGACCGGGCTCTACCACACCGCGATCCTCTACCCGAATCGGCGGCAACTGGCCGACGCGCTGCGCCGGCTGATCGCGGCCAAGATCCCGCTGGAGGGCGCCAGCGACCATGGCGTCTCCGAGGCGCTGTATCTGCGCGATCCGGACGACAACGGCGTCGAGTTGTACTGGGACCGGCCGAAGGAAGCGTGGCCGCAGAAGGCCGACGGCAGCCTGGAGATGTTCACCCGTCCGCTCGATTTGCACGCCTTGCTGGCAGAGCTGGATCGCTAGGGTCAACGCGGCCGCGCCGCGACCGCGTCCGGGCCGATCGCGGCGAGGTCCTTGCAGCCGGTCTGCGCCATGGTGATTTCCAGTTCGGCGCGCAGGATGCGCAGCACATGCGCGGCGCCGGTGGCGCCGGCCGCGGCCAGGCCGTAGGCATAAGGCCGTCCGATCAGAACTGCCTTCGCCCCCAGCGCCAGCGCCGTGAACACGTCGCTGCCGCGGCGGATGCCGCCATCCATGAGCACCGGCACGCGGTTCTCCACCGCCGCCACGATCGGCGGCAGGGCGTCGATAGCTGCCGGCCCATGGTCGAGCGTGCGGCCGCCGTGGTTGGAGACAATGATGCCGTCGGCCCCCTCCTCGATCGCCACTATGGCGTCATCCGGCGTCAGGATGCCCTTCAGCAAGATCGGCAGCGTGGTCAGCGAGCGCAGCCAGGCGATGTCCTTCCACGTCGGCGCGGTGGCGAGCAGCGGTCCGCCGAGCAACAGCGTGTCGTCATCGACGGGTGCTGCGGCAGGGATGCGCATGCCGCGCAGATTGACCGCCTCGGCGCCGGCCGGCTGCTGAAAGCCGGCGCGCTGTTCGCGGTTGCGAATGCCGTTGACCGGCGCATCGACGGTCACCACCAGCGCCTTGTAGCCGCTGGCCTCGGCGCGCCGCACCAGCGCCGCGGTGAAGTCGCGGTCGGGCTGGATGTAGAGTTGAAACCACAGCGGCGTCTTCGCCGCCGCTGCGATGTCCTCGAGCGGCACGCTCGCCTGCGTGCTGACGATCATGCCGGCCTGCATGGCCGTTGCGGCGACGACCGTCTCCAGCTCGCCCGCCGGGTGAAACAGGGCGTGATAGGCGACCGGCGCCAGCATGATCGGATAGAGAAACGACTGACCGAACAGCGTCAGCCGGGTGTTGCCGCCGCCAAGATCGCGCAGCACCCGCGGCCGCAGGATCCAGCGGTCAAACACCGCGCTGTTCTCGCGCAGCGTCCACTCGTCGGCCGAAGCGCCGGACAGATAGGCGAAGGCGTAGGGCGTCATCCGCTCGCGCGCCAACGGCTCGTAGTCGTTGACCGCGGCGACCGACGCCGGAATCTGCTGTAATTTGGCCAGCGGTGCGTGCATCGGGCGTTGGTCCACTCAGGTGACCGCCCAGTCGCGCAGCAGATTATGATAGAGCCCGGTCAGGCGCACCACCGACGGGTGATCGGGCGTATCGGCCGCAAGGCCTTGAATGGTGTCGTCCAGCTCCAGCAGCATGGCGCGGCGATTGTCTTCGCGCACCAGACTTTGGATCCAGAAGAATGCCGCCAGCCGCGCGCCGCGGGTCACCGGCGTGACCTGATGCAGCGTACTCGCAGGATACAGGATCATGTGTCCGGCCGGCAATTTGACCTGATGCCGGGCGAACTCGCCCTGGATAATCAGTTCGCCGCCGTCGTAATCATCGACGTCGTTGATGAACAGCGTCGCCGACAGATCGCCGCGGATGCGCACCGGCGCGCCCGGCACGCTGAAGATGGCGTTATCGATGTGGTCGCCGTAGGAGCCGGCGCCGGTGTAGCGGTTGAAGCGCGGCGGCAGCACCTTCAGCGGCAAAGCCGCGGCGACAAAGCGGCTGACCAGGCCGAGCCGCTCGAGAATGAAGGAGCTGAGCTTGATCGCAAGCGGGTCGTCCTGCGCCAGCTGCTCATTGGCCTTGACCCGCGCGGCAACGTGGCCGGCCGTGTGCCGTCCATCGCGCCAGTCGGCCGCTTCGAGCAGTGAGCGGAACTGCTTGACCTCGTCGGGCGTCAGCACGCCCGGAATTTCCACCATCATTGCCGTCTGTCTCCTTGCGGGGCGGACGCCCGGCCGCCGCGATGCGGCCGGGCGCCCTTGCGCCGCTAGAAGCGGACGCTGGTGCTGACGCGGAACGTGCGCGGCGGTCCGAGAGTTGCGCGCGCACCTCCCCAGTTGGTGGAGACAGCGTAGGTATCATCGAACACGTTATCAACGTTGAAGCGCAGGTCGACGTTCTTCGTCAGTTCGTAAGACGCCATCGCGTGAACCAGGACGTAGCTCGGCAGCTTGCCGAACCTGCCGTTCGGAATAATGCGATTGGCGTCGTCAGGACGGCCCAGATAAGACGAACCGACATATTGCACCCCGCCGCCCAGCGTCAGGCCGATCGGGAAGCGATAGGTGGTCCAGAGATTACCGGTGACGTTCGGCGTGAAGGCCAGTTCGTCGCCGCTGGTGGTGGTGGCCGTGCCGTAGTCTCCGGCACCGCCGTCTCCGGCCCGCCTGACCGCGTCCAGGTAGGCGCTGTGCGTACGCTCGCTCTGAATCAGGGCCAGCCCGCCGAAAACGCTCCAGGCATCCGTCAGCTTGCCGGCGACGCTGAGTTCGATGCCCTGCACCACCTGCTGGCCATAACCCTTCAGGCTGTCGGCAGTATCGCCCGGATCGCGGCCGATGATCGGCGCATTGGTCTTCTCGGTGCGGAACAGGGCGACTGCCGTCGACAGGCGGTTGTTGAAGAAGTCCCACTTGGTGCCGATTTCATAATTGTAGAACTTCGTCGGGTCCGCGCCGGCGACGAATCCGGGAAAGGCGTTGTCACCGGTTCGAGAAATGTCGGGATTGGAGAGATACGACCCCGGCGGCAGATGAGACACGCCGAACGACGCATAAATGCTGCCGTTCTGCACCGGCTTGTAGACCACGCCGACCTTGCCGCTCACCGTGGTGGCGCTGGTGGAATAGCCGTCAAGCGGCGGCAGCGATGCCCCGGCGGTGGTCTTGTTGTCGAAGCCGACGCGGTAGTTCTCGACACGAAGGCCACCGTTCACCTGCCACTGCTCGCTCAGCTTGATGGTGTCGTAGGCATAGGCGGCAATGGTGTCGATCGTGACGTCGTTACGCTGCGTCGCGGCCGGAAACGCACCAACCGCACGGCCTGGACTGGGATTGAACAGATTGGTGTTGCTGTTGAGCGTGCCGTATCGGTTGGCGGACGACTCCTCGCGGGTGATGTCGATGCCGGCCGATACCGTGTGCTGAAAACGCCCGGTGTCGAACTTTGCCAGCACGTTGGTCAAGTTGCTGATCGAGGTGTTTTCGCGGTCGTAAATCTGCACCTGCGTTGGAACCGTGCTTGGCGCTGTGTAACCGGTGGGCACGGTGTAGCGCGCTTCGCGATCGACCCGCGACCAGCGCGTTTGATTGCTGACGGTGACGTTCTTCGACACGTCGTATTCGAAGCGGGCCAGCAGCGCATCGCTTTCGACATTGTCGTAGTCCGACCGCAGGCCATAGAAGGAATCGCGCGAAGCGCCCGCCGTCCGCGGATCGTAAGTGTCGAGGCCGCGGATGGTTGCGCCGGGCACGCCCCAGTCGGGAACGTCGCGCCGGGTGACATGCTCGTAGGACAGGATGGTACGGAAATCCGTTCCTAGGCCGAAGGCCAGCGACGGCGCGATGCCCCAGGGCTTGTTCTCGGCGACATCGCGGCCCGCAACCCCGCTGCTTTCCAGCAGGCCGTTGAGCCTAAAGGCCGTGTTCGGTGCGATCACCTGATTGATGTCGACGGTAGCCCGATTGCGCGATTTGGAATCGTATCCGTCGAACCCGTGACTGGCCTCGCCGATGATGAAGTTCTGAAGCGTCGGCACCTTGGTGACCATGTTGACGTAACCGCTGGCGCCGCCGCGGCCGTTATCGGCCGACGATCCCTTGAAAACCTCGACACGGTCGACGTTGAAGACATCGCGCGAATAGCTGCCGGAATCGCGCGCGCCGTCGATGTAGACGTTGCCGCTGCCGTCGAAGCCCCGGATCTTGAAATTGTTGGTCGAGGTCGCGAAGCCGTTTTCGCCGGCATCGAAGCTGATGCCCGGGGTATTGCGCAACACTTCCGTCAGGTTGCGCGCGCCCTGCTCCCGGATAATCGCCTGCGGAATGACCGTGACGGTCTGCGGCGTATCGAGCAGCGGCGCGGTCTGCTTGGGCGACGATGCGGTCAGCGTGTTGTAGGAGCCCGACGCGGCCGGACCGTCGACGGTAATCGTACCCAGTTCGATGGCCTGCTGCTGCGCCTGCGCCTTTTCGGCGATTGTCGGCAGCGATATGGCCAGGCTGGCCGACAGCGCCGCGTAAGAGATCGACGACCGGAATTGCCGGTCCAGATTGTTTTTCATTTCAGAATGCCCCTTGCCCGTTAACGCGTCGAATGCGTGACGAACTCATGGCAGTCACAAAACGGCAGCAGCAATTGCTATGTTCTGGAATGAATCAAAACAATCAGCACATTGGAATAATTTTTATTTAGAGCCAGTATAGAATTGAGAAAACTTCCCGGCCCTTCAACGGGATGCAGGCGCGCTGGATTTTTCCTTGCGCAGCACGCAGCACACAGCGACGTATCGACGCGCATCCCCCACATTGCTCCGCGCGAACGCCGCTCGACATTCGCCAAGCGAATCGCACGCGTGCGGTAGCGGCGGACCGCCGCGACGAATTCGCCACCGTCAGTGTGCCGCCATGTGAAGGCGAAGACCGGGCTCGTATCGTTGAGGCCGAGAACCCCGGTCAGCCGCCCCGACGAATCGTCGCCGTCGACACCCGCCAGAAGCGGCATGCCGCCGAGATCGTGGCCGGTCAGGTTGGATGGAAACCGCCCAGGTTCTAAGCGGGGTTTACGAATACGGAAGAACAGGCGATGGTCGCGCGATGGGGTATGGGGTACGGCAATGATCCTGCTGTCGAACGGCGGACACAACACGCACCGCGCGGTGCAGCGCTCAGACACGATTATCGTCGGCACGGTCGATGGCGTCGCGGTGCTGAAGCGCTCGGAGGCCGGCTGGTCGGTCGCGCACCGCGCGCTGGCCGGCTGTTTTGTCAGCGCCGTGACGATGGCCGGCGACGGCACGCTGTTCGCCGCCACCCACGGCGTCGGCGTCGCGCGCAGCCGCGACGGCGGCCAAACTTGGGCCTGGGTCAATGCCGGCATCGACCGTCACGATTTGTGGTCTGCCCGCGCCGGGAAACTTCAGGGCAAGGACGTGGTGCTGGTCGGCGCGCTGCCGGCGCATCTCTACATCAGCGAGGACAATGGCGACTCCTGGCGCGAACTGACCGCGCTGCGCGAGGTCGCCAGCGCGCCCGGCTGGTGTTTTCCCCCGCCGCCCCGCGTCGGTCACGTCAAGGACATCGTCATAGACGGCGACCGGCTGTTGGTCGGCATCGAGATCGGCGCGTTGCTGGTATCCACCGATTTCGGCGAGAGCTTCGCCGACCTGAAGGTCGATCCGCAGATCGGCGACAACGACATTCACCGCATTCTGGTCAATCCGGCCCGGCCGAACCGCATCCTGATCGCCAACGGCATCGTCGGCGTCATGACCAGCGACGACAACGGCCACAGCTGGCGCAGGAACCCGATGCCGGCCGATGCCAACTATCCCGACCCGATGGTCATTCATCCGGACCAGCCAGATCTGGTGTTCCTCACCGCCGGCGTCGGCTGGCCGCCGCACTGGTACAAGCTCGGCCGCGCGCGCGGAAAGATGTTTCGCAGCCGCGATGCCGGGCAGAGCTGGGAACGGCTGCTCGGCGGCCTGCCGAACGGCCAGCGCGCCACCTTCGGGGCGCTGACGATCGAGACCTGGGACGGCGGCTACGGGCTTTATGCGGCCGACACCGACGGCCAGATTTTCGAAAGCCTCGATGGCGGTGACACCTGGTGCATCATCGCCGACGTGGCGGCGGTATCGAAGGGCGAATTCTATCGCGGGCTGCTGAAGGACCGCGTCCCGCTTGCCACCGTCGATGACGTCAAGTTCAACCCGGCGGCCGCGGCCAGGCTGGACGCGCTCAAGCTATGAGGCGCCCCGCCCGCGCACCTGGCTCAGGCGCGGCTCTTTGCCGCCTTCCCAAGAACGAAACATTAATCGACCGATCCGTATGATTTCGCATTCGCAGAACGGACCTGTTTGATGGCCAAGGCACCCGCCATTCGCGCCAGCGAGGTGGACCCTTTTTCTCACGACTCCACGGCCGCCGCGCTGGAGCGCCTAACGGCGCTGGTCGAGGCGCAGGCGCGCACCATCCGTGAGTACGAAGCATCGGTTGCCCAAAGCCGGCACATCTTCGAGGCCGCCTCGGCCGCCGCCCGCCTGGGCATCTGGGAGTGCGACCTCGCCAGCGAGAAGCTGAGTTGGTCCAATGGCACCTACGACCTGTTCGAGATTCCGCGCGGCACGCCGCTGGTGCGCGAACGGACTCTCGGCTTTTACGAGAGCGCGTCGCTCAAGACCCTTCAGACCGTTCGCAGCCGCGCGCTCGAGCAGCGCAAAGGCTTCAGCCTCGACGCCGAGCTTCTGACGCCGAAGGGCGGCCGGCGCTGGATTCGCATTCACGCCGCCATCGAATGCCCGGGCCACCGGCCGACCAAGATCTTCGGCATCAAGCAGGACATCACCGAAGAGAAAGAGCGGATCGAGCAATTGCGCTATCTGGCCGAGGTCGACGACATGACCGGCCTCGCCAACCGCAACAAATTTCGCGCCCAGTTATCTCTGATGTGCGACAGCAAGCCTGCCGCGCAGCCAAAAGGCGCCCTCCTTCTGATCGACCTCGACGGCTTCAAGGACGTCAACGACACGCTCGGCCACATGGCCGGCGATGAGTGCCTCAAGGCGGCGGCGCAACGCCTCAAGAGGGTCTGCGGCAATGCTAACGTCGTGGCGCGCGTCGGCGGCGACGAATTCGCGGTCCTCCTCGACGCACCCTTTATCCGAACCGCACCGCACCTCGCCGACCGGATCATATCGGCGTTGAGCGAGCCGATCGAACGCCTGGGGCGTCGCTACCAGATCGGAGCGTCGGTCGGAATTACCGTCCTCGACGGTTGCGACGGCCCGGAAGCGTTCCGCCGCGCCGACGCCGCGCTCTACGCGGCCAAAGGCAGCGGCCGCGGCACCTACCGCATCTTCCGCACCGCCGGCCGGGCCGGCTGACCTCGCGGTTCTTGAAATAAAAAAGGCCCCGTTATGCGGGGCCTTTTCACTTTCCGAGCGCGGTCTGCGCTACGCCGTCGCCTTGACCAGCGCGCGGCGGGCGAGCACGCCAACCAGGTGCGCGCGGTATTCGGCGCTGGCGTGAATGTCGGCGTTCATACCGCTGGCGGGGATGGTCAGACCTTCGATCGACTTCGGGGAGAAACGCTTTTTCAGCGCTTCCTCGAATGACGGAACCCGGAACACGCCATTGGCGCCGGCGCCGGTGACGGCGACGCGGATGTCCGGACCGCGTTTCGACACAAACACGCCAACCAGCGCAAAGCCCGAGGCCGGGTGCTTGAACTTCTCGTAGCCCGCCTTCTTGGCGACCGGGAAGCTGACCCGCACGATGATCTCGCCCTCTTCCAGTGCGGTCGAGAACATGCCGGTGAAGAAATCGTCGGCGGCGATGCGGCGCTTGTTGGTGATGATGGTGGCGCCGAGGCCGAGACAGGCGGCCGGATAATCGGCGTTCGGGTCGTTGTTGGCGATCGAACCGCCGATGGTGCCGCGGTTGCGCACCTGCGGGTCGCCGATCGAGCCCGGCACCGAGGCGAGCGCCGGCATCACTTCCTTCAGAACCGGCGAATTGGCGACATCGGCATGCCGCGTCATGGCGCCGATCGACACCGAGCGGCCCTTCAGCTCGACGCCGACAATGCCCTCGACCAGGCCGAGGTCGACCAGCGCGGCCGGGCTCGCCAGCCGCTGCTTCATCACCGGGATCAGCGAGTGGCCGCCGGCCAGCAGCTTGGCGTCCGGATTGCGCGCCAAGAGGCCCGCCGCCTGGCGGACGGTGGTCGGACGGTGGAAGGTGAAATTGTACATCGGTCTCTCCTGTTATTCTCTTTAAGCCGCCTGGCGCGGCGTGGCGCGTTGCAGCGCCGCCCACACCGCGTTGGCGGTCGCCGGCATCGCCAGCTCTTCGGTTCCGATCGCGTCGGTGATGGCATTGATCACCGCAGCCGGCGAGGCAATCGCGCCGGCCTCGCCGCAGCCCTTGATGCCGAGCGGGTTCGACGGCGCCTTGGTCTCGGTCAGGCCGACATGGAACGACGGCAGATCGTGAGCGCGCGGCATGGTGTAGTCCATGAACGAGCCGCTCACCAGCTGTCCCTCGGCGCTGTAGACCGCCCCTTCCATCAGCGCCTGGCCGACGCCCTGCGCGATGCCGCCATGGACCTGGCCCTCGACGATCATCGGATTGATGACGGTGCCGAAGTCATCGACCGCGGTCCAATTGACGATCTCGGACTTGCCGGTCTCGATGTCGATCTCGATTTCGCAGATGTGGCAGCCGGCCGGAAAGGTGAAGTTGGTCGGGTCGTAGAACGAGGTTTCCTTGAGCCCCGGCTCCAGCTCGGCGCCGGTGAACTTGTGCGCGATATAGGCGTTCAGCGCGACCTCGCCGAAGGCCGCCGACTTGTCGGTGCCGGCCACGGTGAACTTGCCGTCCTTGAATTCGATGTCGCCCTCGGCCGCTTCCAGCATGAAGGCGGCGACCTTCTTGGCCTTGGCCTCGATCTTGTCGAGCGCCTTGACGATAGCCGACATGCCGACCGCGCCGGAGCGCGAGCCATAGGTGCCCATGCCGAACTGCACCTTGTCGGTGTCGCCGTGCACGATGGAGACGCTGTCGAACGGAATGCCGAGCCGCTCCGACACCAGCTGCGCGAAGGTGGTCTCGTGGCCCTGCCCGTGCGCATGACAGCCGGTCAGCACTTCGACGCTGCCGGTCGGATTAACCCGCACCTCGGCAGACTCCCACAGACCGACACCAGCGCCGAGCGAGCCGACCGCCTGCGACGGCGCGATGCCGCAGGCCTCGATGTAGGCGGAAAAGCCGAGGCCGCGCAGCTTGCCATGGCGGGCCGCTTCGCGCTTGCGCTTGGCGAAGCCCTTCACGTCAGCCATTTCCATGGCCTTCTTCATCGACGCATTATAGTCGCCAGCGTCATAGGCCATGATCACCGGCGTCTGGTGCGGGAACGACTTGACGAAATTCCGCCGGCGCAGTTCGGCCGGCTCCAGATTGAGTTGCCGCGCCGCCACCTCGACCAGACGCTCGACCACGAACGTCGCCTCGGGACGCCCGGCACCGCGATAGGCATCGACCGGCGCGGTGTTGGTGTAGACCGCGTCGACCTCGCAATAGATCTGCGGGATGTCGTACTGGCCCGACAGCAGCGTGGCGTAGAGATAGGTCGGCACCGACGACGAGAACGTCGACATATAGGCGCCGAGATTGGCAATGGTCTTGGCGCGCAGCGCGAGGATCTTGCCGTTGCCATCGAGCGCCAGTTCGGCGTGGGTGATGTGATCGCGGCCATGCGCGTCGGTCAGGAAGGCTTCCGAGCGATCGGACGTCCACTTCACCGGCCGGCGCAGCTTGCGCGCCGCCCACAGGCAGACGACCTCTTCCGGATAGATGAAGATCTTCGAACCGAAACCGCCGCCGACATCCGGCGCGATGACGCGCAGCTTGTGCTCCGGCGCCATGCCGACGAAAGCGGCGATGACCAGACGCGCGACATGCGGGTTCTGCGAGGTATTCCACAGCGTCAGGTTATCGGTGCCGGCGTCGTATTCGGCCAGCGCCGCGCGCGGCTCCATGGCGTTCGGCACCAGCCGGTTGTTGACGATGTCGAGCTTCGTCACGTGCTTGGCGTTGGCAAAGGCGGCCTCGGTCGCCTTGGCGTCGCCGAGGTGCCATTGATAGATCGTGTTGTTGGCGATGTCGGGATGGATCTGCGGCGCGCCTTTGGCCTGCGCCTTGGCCGGATCGACCACCGCGCTCAGCACCTCGTACTCGACCTTGACCTTCTCGGCCGCGTCCTTGCCCTGCCCCACCGTCTCGGCAATCACCACCGCGACCGCGTCGCCGACGCAGTTGACCTTGGCGGCCGCCAGCGCCGGATGCGGCGCCATCTTCATCGGCGTGCCGTCCTTGGAATGGATCATCCAGCCGCAGATCAGGTTGCCGATCTTGTCGGTGGCGAGTTGGGCTCCGGTGAGCACGTCGATCACGCCCGGCATCGCCTTGGCGGCGCTGACGTCGATGCTCTTGATGTTGGCGTGGGCGTGCGGCGAGCGCACGAAAACGGCGCGGGTTTCGCCCGGACGCACCACGTCGTCAGTGTACTGGCCCTGGCCGGTGATAAAGCGGAAGTCTTCCTTTCGGCGCACCGCCGCGCCGATACCGGTCGCGCTCATGGCGGTCTTCCTCCCGTGTGGACTCTTGTGAGTCTTATTCGGCGGCTTGTTGCGTCGTGCCGCCTTTACCCATCTCCTTCGCGCCCGCCGCAATCGCCTTCACGATGTTGTGGTAGCCGGTGCAGCGGCAGATGTTGCCGTCGAGTTGTTCGCGGATGGTGTGCTCGTCGAGGTCGTTGCCGCGGCGGCGCACGATATCCAGCGCCGACATGATCATGCCCGGGGTGCAGTAGCCGCACTGCAGGCCGTGATGTTCGCGGAAGGCCTCCTGCATCGGGTGCAGCGGGCCGTCGGCCGCGGCCAGACCTTCGATCGTGGTGATCTTGGCGCCCTCGCACTGCAACGCCAGCAGCGTGCACGACTTCGCCGCGATGCCATCGACATGGATGACGCAGGCGCCGCACTGCGAGGTATCGCAACCGACATGGGTACCGGTCAGGCGGAGGTTCTCGCGCAGGAATTGCACCAGCAGCGTGCGGGCCTCGACATCGCCGGACACCGCTTTACCGTTCACAGTCATGGACACCGCTGGCATGACTTTCCTCCAAAATATGGGGCCAAAGGCCCTCTTTTTGCCTCGCCCGCATAGGGCGCAGCGCATCGGGACGTAAATCGCGAGGATTTCGGCCGGATGCGCTTTGGAACTGTCCTAACTCTGAACCGTCGCGGCGGTCCTGGTCAAGCGATCAAAAGGCGCAAAGCCGTGAAATCAGGGAGTGCGCACCGCCTCCCGGTTGCATTGCAAACAGGCATTTTGCCCTGCGACGGAACGTCTTGTCCCGCCAGCACTTGTAAACGTGGGGTCAATGCGAAAAGGGTTTCTCATGCGGTTCAAGTTCATGGCGTGTGTCGCGGCAGTGACGCTGGTTGCGTCGAGCTTCGCGGCCGTTTCATCCGCCGACGCCCAGCGGCGGCACTACCATCATCACCGTGGCGGCGGTAGCGGCGGCGCCGTTCTGGGCGGCCTGGCCGCCGGCGCCATTCTCGGCGGCATTATCGCCTCGCAGCCGCGCGGCTATGCCTATGGGCCGGGTTATGCCTACGGACCGGGCTACGCTTACGCCCCCGGACCGGGTTACGTGGTCCAGGACGACGCGGTTGCGTACTGCATGTCGCGGTTCAAGTCCTACGACCCGCGGTCGGGAACCTATCTCGGCTACGACGGCTATCGTCACGCCTGCCCGTAAATACGTCTGACACGACGCAGAAACGCCGCCGGCCCGTGCCGGCGGCGTCTGCTATTATCAGGCGGCCGGCGGCGGTGAATTGACCGCAGCGGCGAAGTTCTTGAAGAAGTCGTCGGCAATCTTCTTGGCCGCACCGTTGACCAGGCGCTGGCCGAGTTGGGCCAGTTTGCCGCCGATCTGCGCCTCGACATTGTAGGTCAGGAGCGTGCCGCCATCCTTCTCGGTCAGCGCCACGGTGGCGCCGCCTTTGGCGAAACCGGCGACGCCGCCGTCGCCTTCGCCGGAAATCCGGTAGCCGTTCGGAGGGTCGAGATCGGTCAGATGGACCTTGCCCTTGAAGCGCGCCTTCACCGGGCCGATCTTCGTCACCGCCACCGCCGTCATTTCGGTGTCCGAGGACTTGATCAGTTCCTCGCAGCCGGGAATGCAGGCTTTCAGCACTTCCGCGTCGTTGAGCTTCGCAAACACAACCTCGCGGGGTGCGGCAAGCTGTACTTCGCCGGTCATTGTCATCGCCATCGGCACGTCTCCTTGATCACCCCGGCCTACCGGGCCTTGCCGCTTGGCATAAGCCCTCGCGGGCGTGCTGAAAAGGGCTTTGCAGCGGTCGCCCGCCGCTTTAAGGGTGGCTCTCGGCGCAATTCGCCAAACAAAACCGGTTTCAGGGAGACTAATATGCCGACGATCACCACCGATGACGGCTGTCCGATCAATGTCGAGATCGCCGGGAGCGACACGGCGCCGGTGCTGATGCTGTCGAATTCGCTCGGCACCAACCTGCACATGTGGGACGAGCAGGTGCCGGAATGGTCAAAGCACTTTCGCGTCGTGCGCTACGACCGCCGCGGTCACGGCAAGTCGGGCGTGCCGAAAGGCCCCTACTCGATGGAGCGCTTCGGCCGCGACGTCATCGCCGTGCTCGACGGCCTCAACATCAAGAAAACGCACTGGTGCGGCCTGTCGATGGGCGGCATGGTCGGGCAATGGCTCGGCGCCAACGCGCCCGGCCGGATCGACAGGCTGATCCTGTCCAACACCCATTTCAATTACGCCGACAAGCAGCCTTGGCTCGACCGTATCAAGCTGGTCGAGGAAAAGGGTCTGGCGCCGCTGGTCGATCCGAACATGGAGCGCTGGTTCACCAAGGGCTTCCGCGAGCGCGCGCCGGAGGCCATCGCCCGCATGAAGGAAATGTTCGGCAGCACCGCGCCGGCCGGCTATGTCGCGTGCTGCCAGGCGATTGCCGCGATGGACTTCACCGCCTCGAACCCGACCATCACCGCGCCGACACTGGTTATCGTCGGCGCGCAGGACCCGGCGACGCCGCCGGCCGCCGGTGAAGCCATCGCCAAGCAGATCAAGGGCGCGCAAGTGGCGTCGATCGACGCCGCGCACATCGCCAACATCGAACAGCCCAAGGCCTATGCGGAAACAGTGCTGAAGTTCCTGAATTAGGAGCGCGCGATGGACGAGAAGGACCGCCACGACAAAGGCATGACCCAGCGCCGCAAGGTGCTGGGCAATGCCTGGGTCGATGCCGCCAATGCCAAGAAGACGGCGTTCAATTCGGAATTCCAGGAATTCATCACCCGCGCCGCCTGGGGCGAGATCTGGACACGGCCGCATTACGACGAACGCACGCGGCGCATCCTCGTCATCGGTACCATGCTGGCGCTCGACAAATGGGACGAGTTTCGCATGCATGTGCGCGCTGCGCTCACCGAGGGCGGCTTCAGCGAGGATGACATCAAGGAAATCATCATGCAGCAGGCGATCTACTGCGGCGTCCCGGCGGCCAACCATGCCTTCAAGGAAGCTGCCGCAGTGATCGCGGAAGTGGCCAAGGGTAAAACCTGATCGCGGTCAGCCGCCCAGCGCCCGGGCGACAGCGGACAGCCGCTCGTCGACGGCGATGATGTATTGATCGGCGATGAACCACGCCAGGCCGGCGCGCATCCCCCAGAACATCAGCAGTGCCATCAGCCTATCGAGCATCGTCACCCCTCCCGCTCGAGGCAGTGACGGCGCCAGGGCGACCGTCACCTCGCCGGAATCGGTCAGGGATGCAGCCGCGGCGCCGCAACGACCGCGAGACCGGTCCGCTGCGGGGTCAACTTGTCATCAACCCGCGTTTCCAGCGACCGCGCATAGCCGCGCTCGATGGCACAAAGCGCCGCCGCCAGCGCGGCGAAGGCGAGCTGGGTGAACTGCTCTCGCATCAGTTCCGGGTTGTAAGGCCAGACCGCCGGCGCCACCGACGCCAGCACCACCAACGCCACCAGGATCAGGCCGCCATCCAGCACGTCCGAACGGGCGCTGCCGCCGGCGCTCAGGCTGCGCAGACGATCAGCGATGTGGATGGCGCAGATGAAGGCAACCGCCAGCTTGAGCATGCCGACGAAGGCGGCCAGCTTGATCAGACCCATCGGCCCGAGGCCCAGCAGGCTGCCGATGCCGAAGATCGCCTGCGAGCGCCAGACATCGTCCAGACCGTAGGTCGGCGAGGTCAGCATGCGCAGCGCGTCATAACCCCAGAAGAGCGTGAAATAGAGCGCGACACCCGTGATCATGGCGACGCTGACATTGGAAATCTTGCGCATGAGTTCCTCCTCCGGACAGGACATCAGGCGTAAGCGCTTCAAATGCCGAATTCAAAAGGAACCGAAATTTTACCTTACCTGTTAAGCAGGTTCGGCGCGCGCGGCGGTTCGCGCCGCGCCAAATAAAAAGCCCCGCCTCGCGGCGGGGCCAATCTTGAGGGGTGTTTTGTCTAGCGGTTCTGGTTCTGACCGCCTTGGCCACCCTGCTGACCACCCTGTCCCGGGCGATCGGACTGCTGCTGCTGGCCGGGCTTCTGGCCACCGCCTTGCTGCTGTCCGGGCTTCTGGCCGGGCTGATTGCCCTGCTGCTGTTGGTCCGGGCGCTGATCGGGCTTCTGATTCTGGCTCATCCGGTATTCCTCCAACACTTGCTGGCGTCGGTGTTACGAAGATCGCCCTCGCGACTGCCGTGCCGTCGGATTAACGCGGCCCAAAACCCTTCGTTCCTGTTCCCAAAACGGTCGCGGTGTTCCTCGAGCGCAAAGCTGCCGCAGTTCCACAAACATTGCCGCTCCCGCCGCGCCCTGTTAATCATACAGTATCGACCATCGGTCCTCGCCCGGGGGGATGTCGGCAAGGCGAGTTGGACGCAATGGAAGTCTTTCTCCAGCAGTTGATCAACGGCATCACTCTCGGTTCGATCTACGGCCTGATCGCCATCGGCTACACCATGGTGTTCGGCATCATCGGCATGGTGAACTTCGCCCATGGCGACGTCTTCATGGTGTCCGCCTTCATCGCGCTGATCGCCTTCCTGATCCTCACCACCTGGCTCGGCATGACATCAATCGCGCTGGCGCTGCTGATCGTGCTGATCGTGGCGATGATATTCACGGCCGTGGTCAACTGGATGATCGAGCGCCTCGCCTACCGGCCGTTGCGCGGCTCGTTCCGCCTGGCGCCCCTGATCTCGGCCATCGGCATGTCGATCTTCCTGATGAATTTCGTGCAGGTCAGCCAGGGCCCGCGCAACAAGTCGATCCCGCCGATGATCCAGGGCGACTTCGTGCTGCTCGACCGCAATGACTTCGCGGTGACGCTGTCGTTCAAGCAACTGGTGATCTGGGGCGTGACCGCGGTGCTGCTGGCGGCGTTCTGGTATCTGGTGGCGAAGACCAGGCTCGGCCGCGCCCAGCGCGCCTGCGAGCAGGACCGCAAGATGGCGGCGCTGGTCGGCGTCGACGTCGACCGCACCATCTCGGTGACGTTCATCATCGCGGCCGCCTTGGCCGCCGTCGCCGGCACCATGTACCTGATGTATTACGGCGTGGTCTCTTTCGCCGACGGCTTCGTGCCGGGCGTGAAAGCCTTCACCGCCGCGGTACTCGGCGGCATCGGCTCGCTGCCCGGGGCGGTGATCGGCGGCATCCTGATCGGCCTCATCGAGACCATGTGGTCGGCCTATTTCTCCATCGACTACAAGGACGTCGCCGCCTTTTCGGTGCTGGCGATCACCTTGATCTTCCTGCCGCAGGGCCTGTTCGGCCGCCCGGACGTCGAGAAGGTCTGAGATGCAGCCAAGCGCGCTTTCTTTCTTCACCTCCCCCCTTGAGGGGAACATGCCGCGGGGTGGCGAGCGCTAGATGGCCAAAGAACGAAGCACCGCAAGCCAAGGCATCGACATCACCCGCGCGCTGCGGGATGCGGTGCTGACCGGTCTGCTCGCCTTTGTGCTGTTCCTGCCACTGATCGGCTTCCAGACCATCACCGACATGCGCGGCAACCTGGTGCTGAACACGCGCTGGGGGCTGCTGTTCTCGATCGTCGCCGTGATCGCCGGCGCGCGCCTTGCCTATGCCGTGCTGCTGGCGCCGTGGCTGAGCCAGCGCAAGCTGCGGCCCGTCGCGGTTACGCCCTCGCCGTGGCGCGATTTTCTGGGCAAATGGATCATCCCTTTCGCCATCGGCTTTGCCATCGTCTACCCGTTCGTCGTGGTCGGCACCGTCGGCTTCGGCGGTGCGGTGAAGTGGATCGACAATTTCGGCATCCAGGTCCTGATCTACGTGATGCTCGGCTGGGGCCTCAACATCGTGGTCGGCCTCGCCGGCCTGCTCGACCTCGGCTACGTCGCCTTCTATGCCGTCGGCGCCTATTCCTACGCGCTGCTGGCCAAGGAGTTCGGCCTGTCGTTCTGGATCCTGCTGCCGCTAGCCGGCATTCTGTCGTCGTTCTGGGGCATCCTGCTCGGCTTTCCCGTGCTGCGGCTGCGCGGCGACTATCTCGCCATCGTCACGCTGGCGTTCGGCGAGATCATCCGGTTGGTGCTGATCAACTGGGTCGACCTGACCAACGGTTACGCCGGCATCAGCGGCATTCCGCGCCCGACCTTCTTCGGCATTCCGTTCAACGCCAATGAGGACGGCTTCGCCGCGGTGTTCGGCCTCGAATTCACGCCGGTCTACCGCACCATCTTCCTCTATTACCTGATCCTGGCGCTCGCCTTCCTCACCGCTTTCGTGACCGTGCGGCTGCGCCGCCTGCCGGTCGGCCGCGCCTGGGAAGCGTTGCGCGAGGACGAGATCGCTTGCCGCTCGCTCGGCATCAACACCACCAACACCAAGCTGACGGCCTTCGCCACCGGCGCCATGTTCGCCGGCTTTGCCGGTTCGTTCTTTGCCGCACGGCAGGGCTTCATCTCGCCCGACAGCTTTACGTTTCTCGAATCCGCCAGCATCGTCGCCATCGTCGTGCTCGGCGGCATGGGCAGTCAGGTCGGCGTCGCCGTCGCCGCGCTGGCCATGGTCGGCGGCACCGAGCTGATGCGCGATCTCGATTTCCTCAAGGCGATCTTCGGGCCGACCTTCGACCCGACGCAGTACCGCATGCTGCTGTTCGGCTTCGCCATGGTGCTGATCATGGTGTGGCGGCCTCGCGGCCTGATCTCGACCCGCGAGCCGACGGTGTTCCTCAAGGAGCGCAAAACGATTTCGGCCGATCTGGTCGGCCAGGGTCACGGCTGATGGCGAACGCTGGCGACATTCTGCTGCGGGTCGAGCATCTCACCATGCGCTTTGGCGGCCTGGTCGCGGTCGACGATCTGTCATTCGAGGCGCGCCAGGGCGACATCACCGCGCTGATCGGGCCGAACGGCGCCGGCAAGACCACGGTGTTCAACTGCATCACTGGCTTCTACAAGCCGACCGAAGGCCGCCTCGGCCTGCGCCACGGCAGCCCGGCCGTCTGGGATGGCCTTGAGGCGCTGACCGACAGCGGCCGCCGCAGCATGACGCACGGCGATGGCGCGCTGTTCCTGCTCGAGCGCATGCCGGACTTCCTCGTCACCCAGCAGGCCCGCGTCGCCCGCACCTTCCAGAACATCCGGCTGTTTCCCGGCATGACGGTTTTGGAAAACCTGATGGTGGCGCAGCACAACCGGCTGATGCTGGCGTCGGGCTATACGCTGCTCGGCGTCTTCGGCGTGCCGTCTTACGCCGCGGCCGAACGCGCCGCGATCGAGCAGGCGCGCGACTGGATCGAGCGGATCGGCCTGACCGCGCGCGCCGACGATCCGGCCGGCGACCTGCCCTATGGCGCGCAACGCCGGCTGGAGATTGCCCGCGCCATGTGCACCGACCCGGTGCTGCTGTGCCTGGACGAGCCGGCCGCCGGCCTCAATCCGCGCGAAAGCGCCGAACTCAACGAGTTGCTGCTGACCATCCGCAACGACCACGGCATGTCGATCCTGCTGATCGAGCACGACATGTCGGTGGTGATGGAGATCTCCGACCACGTCATCGTGCTCGACTACGGCGTCAAGATCGCCGACGGCAAACCGGACGCAGTGCGCAACGATGACAAGGTGATCGCCGCCTATCTCGGCGTCGCCGACGACGAGGTCGCCGACGTCGAGGCAGAGGTGGGGCTATGAGCGCGGCTTCACCCCGACTTCCCGCCTCCCCCTGCAAGGGGGAGGTCGTCCGCGAAGCGGACGGGAGCGCCGCATCATGACCTCCCCCCTCCTCACCGTACGCGGGGTGAAGACCTTCTACGGCCGCGTCATGGCGCTGAAGGGCATCGACCTCGACATCAACGACGGCGAGATCGTCACGCTGATCGGCGCCAATGGCGCCGGCAAATCGACGCTGATGATGACCATCTGCGGAAATCCGCGCGCGCGCGAGGGCAGCATCGTGTTCGACGGCCGGGATATCACGCAGATGCCGACGCACGAGATCGCACGGCTGCGGCTGGCGCAGTCGCCCGAGGGCCGCCGCATCTTCTCGCGCATGACGGTGATGGAAAACCTGCAGATGGGCGCGACCATCGCCGACCCGGCCGTGTTCGCCTCCGATCTGGACCGCGTGTTGACGCTTTTCCCCCGACTGAAGCAGCGCATCGGTCAGCGCGGCGGCACGCTGTCCGGCGGCGAGCAGCAGATGCTGGCGATTGCGCGGGCGCTGATGGCGCGGCCGCGCCTGCTGCTGCTCGACGAGCCGTCACTCGGTCTGGCGCCGCTGATCGTCCGGCAGATCTTCGACGCCATCAAGACACTCAATGAACAGGACGGCCTGACGGTGTTTCTGGTCGAGCAGAACGCCTATCACGCGCTCAAGCTCGCCCACCGCGGCTATGTCATGGTGAACGGTCTGATCACCATGTCCGGCGGCGGCCGCGAATTGCTGCAACGGCCGGAGATCAAGCAGGCCTACCTCGAGGGTGGGGCTTAAATCCATGGACACGGTCGCCACCGCCTTCTCACTGCCGAAACTCTTCTACGAGGAGGATTCGTTCGGCGTCTTCCTGCTGGTAACGCTGATCCTCGGCGGCGGGGCGGCCTGGCTCGCCGGCCGCGCCATCGCCCTGACCTGGCGGCCGCTGTGGCAGGTCGTCGTCTATGGCTTCATCCTGGGCGCCGCCGTGCGCTTTATCCATTTCAGCCTGTTCGGCGGCACCCTGTTGTCCCCCCATTATTTGCTCGTCGACAGCGCCTTCTGCATCGCCTTCGGCCTGCTCGGGTTTCGGATCGCCCGTGCCCGCCAGATGGTCTCACAATATCGCTGGATCAATGCGCCGGCCGGCCGACTGCGCTGGCGCCGCAAGCCGCCCTGACGTAACATCGCAGCAATTCATGTTTGCCGGCACCACCATCAGAGGGGAAATCGGATGAAGAGGATCACCACACTTGCCTTGGCTACCGGGTTTGCGGTCGCGCTGGCGGGAGGCGCCCAGGCCCAGATCAAGCTCGCCGTCGCCGGCCCCATCACCGGCCCGAGTGCCGCCACCGGCGCGCAGATGAAGAACGGCGTCGACCAGGCCGTCGCCGACATCAATGCCGCCGGCGGCATCCTCGGACAGAAGATCGTCGTGTCCTATGGCGACGACGTATCCGATCCGAAGCAAGGCGTGTCGGTCGCCAACAAGTTCGCCGCCGAGGGCGTCAAGTTCGTGGTCGGCCACTACAACTCCGGCGTCAGCATCCCGGCCTCCGACGTCTATCAGGAAAACGGCATTCTCCAGATCACGCCGGCCTCTACCAACCCGACCTTCACGGAGCGCAAGATGTGGAACACGTTCCGCATCTGCGGTCGCGACGACCAGCAGGGTCAGGTGGCCGGCGAGTACATTGCCAAGCATTTCAAGGGCAAGAAGATCGCCGTGGTTCACGACAAGACCACTTACGGCAAAGGTCTGGCCGACGAGACCATCAAGGCGCTCAAGAAGGCCGGCATGAAGGAAGTGCTCTACGAAGGCGTCAACCTTGGCGAGAAGGATTACTCGGCGCTGGTCTCGAAAATCAAGCAGTCGGGCGCCGACCTGATCTATTGGGGTGGCCTTTACACCGAAGGCGGCCTGATCGTGCGCCAGATGCGCGACCAGGGCGTCAAGGCGCCGCTGATGGGCGGCGACGGCATCACCTCCGACGAGTTCGCCTCGATCGGCGGCCCCGGCGTCGAAGGCACGCTGATGACCTACGGTCCCGATCCGCGCAACAAGCCGGAAGCCAAGGCGGCCGTCGCGGCGTTCCGCGCCAAGAAGTTCGAGCCGGAAGCCTACACGCTCTACAGCTACGCCGCGGTGCAGGTCATCAAGCAGGCCGCCGAAGCGGCCAAGTCGACCGACCCGAAGAAGGTCGCCGAAAAAATGCATTCCGGCATGAAGTTCTCGACCGTTCTCGGCGACATCTCGTACGACAAGAAGGGCGACATCACCAAGCTCGACTACGTGATGTATGTCTGGAAGAAGGACGGCAGCGGCAAGATCTCGTACGCCGAGTGCCCTGGCTCCGACTGCAGCAAGATGTAGCCGTTATCGGATTGCAATCCATGGACGGAAAAGCCCGCCGCGCTGGCGGGCTTTTCTTTTGCGGTCAGCCGATCCGGCCCAGCGCTGGAAACGTCTCCAGCAGCCAGAAACTCAGGTCGGTGATGCTGCCGGTGAGGAAGGCGATGCCGGTGAGCACCAGCAGCGCACCCATCACCTGCTCGACGCGGCGCAAATGTCGCCTGAACCGCGCCAGGAAAGCCGCGAACGGCTCGACCGCGAAAGCCGCCAGCATGAACGGGATACCGAGGCCCAGCGAATAGACCGCCAGCAGGCTGGCGCCGCGCGTCACCGTCAGTTCGGAGGCGGCCACCGCCAGGATCGCGGCCAGGATCGGCCCGATGCAGGGCGTCCAGCCGAACGCAAAGGCCAGCCCCATGACGTAGGCGCCCCACAGGCCGACTGGCTTCGGCACCGTCAGGCGCTTCTGCCGGTGCAGCATCGCGATCTGGGTGAGGCCCAGAAAGTGCAGGCCCATGATGATGATGGCGATGCCGGCCACGGTCGAGAGCGTGCCGGAATAGGCCCGCATCAGCGAGCCGATCGCACTGGCGCTGGCGCCGAGGGCGACGAAGACGGTGGAGAAGCCGGCGACAAACAGCGCCGCCGCCATCACCGTCTGGCGCTTCACCACCGGCTCGGGTTCGCGGTCGGCAAAGCGTTCGAGCGAGGTGCCCGCCAGATACACCAGATACGGCGGCACCAGCGGCAGCACGCAGGGCGACAAAAAACTGACAATGCCGGCGATCAGCGCGGCGAGATACGTAACCTCGGAACCCATGGCGGTTACATGCGCCAGCCAATGTGGCCATGGCAAGTCATTCGGCCGGCCGCTGACCTTGAAGTGATCGGCCGTGATCGGGCAAGTTGCCGACTGAATCGGAAGGAGACAATATTTTGCGCAATCTCATCACCGATATCGCCGGCATCCGCGTCGGCAACGCGTCCGACGCCGCACTGGGCTCCGGCAGCACCGTGATCGTTTTCGACGCGCCCGTGGTGGCCGCCGTCGACGTGCGCGGCGGTGGTCCCGGCACCCGCGAGACCGCGCTGCTCGACCCGGCGCAGACGGTGGAGGGCATTGACGCCATCGTCTTGTCCGGCGGCTCGGCCTTCGGCCTCGATGCCGCCTCCGGCGTGCAGGCCTATATGCGCGAACAGGGCCGCGGCTTCCGCATCGGTGACGCCGTGGTGCCGATCATTCCCGGCGCCATCATGTTCGATCTGCTCAACGGCGGCGACAAGAACTGGGGCCTCTATCCGCCCTACCGCGATCTCGGCTACGCCGCCGCGAAGAATGCGAGCGCCGACTTCGCACTCGGCAACACCGGCGCCGGGCTCGGCGCCACCACGGCCACGCTGAAAGGCGGATTGGGCTCGGCCTCGGCGCAGACCCGCGACGGCATCACCGTTGGGGCCATCGTCGTCGTCAACGCCGTCGGCACCACCACCGTCGGCGACGGGCCGCATTTCTGGGCCGCCCCGTTCGAGCAGAACGGCGAATACGGCGGCCGCGGTTGGCCGTCCCAGTTCACGACGTCCGATCTCGCCATCCGCGCCAAAGGCGGCCCGCGGGAAAACACCACCATCGCCCTGATCGCGACCGACGCGACGCTCAGCAAGGCGCAGTGCAACCGCCTCGCCGTGATGGCGCAGGACGGCTTTGCCCGCGCCATCTATCCGGTGCACACGCCGCTCGACGGCGACGTCGTCTTCTCCGCCGCCACCGGCGCCAAGCCGCTGGCCGATCCCTATTACGGCCTCGCCGAATTGGGCATGATCGCCGGCAACGTCATGGCCCGCGCCATCGCCCGCGGCGTCTATGAGGCCACTGCCCTGCCCTTTGCCGGGGCCCAGCCGAGCTGGCGCGACCGCTTCGGCTGAGGCAACCAAGGCGGCAGTGGCGCGTTGTTGGGCATGCCGTCCAGTGTCATCGAGTCGATCGACTACCAGAGCGACCATGCGCGCCTGACCGTCGTGTTCACGACCGGCCGCGTCTATGAGTATTATCTGGTGCCGCCGAGCGTAGCGGCGGCCTTCCAGACGGCCATGTCCAAGGGCACCTTCTTCAACACCCAAATCCGCGACCACTTCGCCTACCGTGAAATCGCGCCCGATCAGCCGAAGCGCTCGGCCCGGTAGGCGGCCGGGTCGCAAAACGGCGTCGTCCCCGTCACCATGTCGGCGATCAGGCGGCCGGTCACGGGCCCCAGCGTCAGACCCCAGTGCGCGTGGCCGATGGCCAGCCACAGGCCTTTTTGCCCGGGAGCGGCCCCGATCACCGGCCGCGAGTCCGGGAAGCACGGCCGGCTGCCCAGCCACGTCTTGTCGTCGGCGCGCTCGCCCAGTGGAAACAGCGCCCTCGCTTTCGGCATCAGCCGGTCGAACTGCACCGGCGTCGGCGGCGCATCGCGCGGGGCGAACTCGGCGCCCGTGGTCAGACGAATACCCTGCGCCATCGGCGTGATCAGATAGCCGGGCTCGGCATCGACCACGGGACGCGCCAGCGCCGCGTTGCCCTCTCCCCGAAAATGCCGGTGATAGCCGCGCTTGAACGCCATCGGCAGCCGGATGCCCATCGGTTCCAGCAGATCCGGCGCCCACGGCCCCAGCGCCACCACGACGTTCGGCGAATCCAGCCCGCCCTCTTTGGTCTCGACCCGCCAGCCGCTGCCCGAGCGGTGCAGCGAACGCGCATCGCCGGTCAGCGTGACGCCGCCGAGCTTGGCGAAACGCGCCGCATAGGCCCGCGTCACCGCCAGCGGATCGCTGATGCTGGCAGCCTTCGGCCAGAACACGCCGTTGCTGAACACCGGCCGCAGCGACGGCTCCAGCGCCTGCACGCCCGCGGTATCGAGCGTCTCGAGCGGCAAGTCGAACTCGCCGGCCAGATCGAATTCGCGCTTGAGCGCGGCAAACACGTCGGCGCTGCGGTACAGCTTGACCCAGCCGGTGCGGCGCAGATAGCGCTCCGCGCCGGACTCCTGCATCAGCGTTTCGTGTTCGGACAGCGCGCGGGCGAACAGCGGCCGGTTCAGCCGCGCCGTCTCGACAATGCGCTTCGGGCTGGAGGCGGCGCGGAACGCCAGCAGCCACGGCGCCACCTGCGGCAGGAACGAGAGGTGATAATTGGCATCGCTGGCGCGCTTGAGCGCGACTTTCAGGAGACCGCTCAGCGTCGATGGAAAAGCCGGCGGCAGAATGGTGCTGCCCTCGATGACGCCGGAATTGCCGTAGGACGTCGCCTCGCCGATGCCGGCGCGATCAACCAGCGCGACACTCAGGCCCCGCTTGATCAGATGCAGCGCGATCGAGGTGCCGACAATGCCGGCGCCCAGCACGATTGCGTCGGTGCGTGCCATGGTATGTCCTCCGCCGGCGCGATCCGGCCAGCTTGTTTTATAGATGGAATGGTCCGGGCGCAGGCGCTATGACCGCTTCACTACGCCGCGCCGGGAGTCGTCACCTATGCCTTTCCTGAATGGGCTGCGCGCCGCGCTTGCATGGCTCGGTCGGCAAGGCACGCGCGCGCTGGCGGTCTCGATCTTCCTTGGCCTCGCGCTGCCGCCGCTCGCCGCCTATGTGAAGCCGTATCTGGGCGAACTCGTGTTCATCCTGCTGCTGTTCTCCTATTTGCGCACCGATCCGGCCGCCTTCCGCCGCTACGTCCGCGCACCGCGCCTGACCATCCTGGTGTCGCTGTGGGTGATGGTGGCTGTCCCGGCGCTGTTTGGCGTCGCCTACGGCCTGTTCGGCATTCGCGAGTCGATGCCGGCGCTGTATGCGATCATGATCCTGCACATCGCCACCGCGCCGATCACATCGTCGGCAGCCTTTGCCGCGCTGATGGGTCTGGACGTCGCTTTCTCGCTGTTCGCCCTGATCGTTTCCAGCGCCATGGCGCCTGTGACCACGGTCGCCTTCAGCTACCTGTTCCTTGGCACTTCGATGTTTTCGCCGGTCGAACTGGGCATCAAGATGTTCCTGTTCTTCGGCGCCTCCGGCGCGGTCGCCTATGGCATCCGCCGCGCCGTCGGCCAGGAATGGATCGAGCGGCAGAAAGAGCCGATCGACGGGCTCAACGTCATCATGGTCTTCATCTTCGCCATCGCAGCGATGGACGGCGTGCCGCGCATCGTCATGGCGGACCCGCTGTTTGCCATCGGGCTGCTGGCGCTGATCGTGGCGCTGACCCTGATCCTGATCGGGCTCAGCACGCTGGTGTTTCTGAAAGCCGGAATCGATCGCGGCCTTGTGGTGGGGCTTCTGGCCGGGTTCCGCAATCTGGGCGTGGTGATGGCCGCGCTCGGCGCGACGCTGCCGGAAACGGCGTGGTTCTACTTCGCCCTGGCGCAGTTTCCGATCTATCTGATGCCGTCGCTGGTCAAACCGCTGGCGCGCTGGATGGCCGAAAAGCGTTAACAGGCGGCGCTTTGGCGCCTCCGCACGTTGCCCGCCCCGGCGGCGCGTGTTACCCGGACGGCATCCGGAGGCTCCATGCGCCCACTCACCATTGCGCCGTCAATTCTGGCCGCCGACTTCGCCCGGCTCGGCGAGGAAGTGCGGGCCATCGACGCCGCCGGCGCCGACTGGATCCATGTCGATGTCATGGACGGGCACTTCGTGCCGAACATCTCGTTCGGTCCCGACGTGATGAAGTCGGTGCGCAGCGCCAGCAGCAAGATTTTCGACGTCCATCTCATGATCGCGCCTTGCGACCCGTATCTCGAGGCCTTCGCCAAGGCCGGCGCCGATATCATCACCGTGCATGTCGAATCCGGCCCGCACGTTCACCGCTCGCTGCAGGCGATCCGCGCGCTCGGCAAGAAGGCCGGCGTCACGCTCAATCCCGGCACGCCGGTGTCGACGCTGGAGAACGTCATCGATCTGGTCGACCTCATCCTGGTGATGTCGGTCAATCCCGGTTTCGGCGGCCAGGCCTTCATCCCGGCGGCGCTCGACAAGATCAGCGCCGTGCGCGCCTTGGCCGGCGGCCGTCCGATCGACATCGAGGTCGATGGCGGCGTCACCCCCGACAACGCCGCCAAGGTCGTTGAGGCCGGCGCCAATGTGCTGGTCGCCGGCTCCGCGGTGTTCAAGGGCGGCAAGTACAAAGAGAACATCGCGGCAATCCGCCAGGCCGGCGCCGTCGCGCGCGGCGAAGCGGCGTGAAACGTTTCGTGCCTCTCGATTGTCATGGCCGGGCTTGACCCGGCCATCCCGATCAGAAAGGCACTGACCCACCTAAGCGAGATCGCCGGGACAAGCCCGGCGATGACAAGCCCTCAGATGACGCACGGAAACCCTCGATGATCCCCCGTTATTCCCGCCCCGACATGGTCGCGATCTGGTCGCCGGAAACCAAATTTCGCATCTGGTTCGAGATCGAGGCGCATGCCGCCGACGCCATGGCCGAACTCGGCGTCATTCCGAAGGAAGCGGCCGCGACCATCTGGGCCAAGGGCAACGCCGCCACCTTCGATGTTGCGCGGATCGACGCCATCGAAGCGGAAGTCAAACATGACGTCATTGCCTTCCTGACCCATGTCTCGGAAATCGTCGGGCCGGAAGCGCGCTTCATGCATTCCGGCATGACCTCGTCGGACGTGCTCGACACCTGTTTCAATGTCCAGTTGGTGCGCGCCGCCGATATCCTGATCGCCGACACCGACAAGCTTTTGGAGGCGCTCAAGCGCCGCGCCTTCGAACACAGACTGACGCCGACGGTCGGCCGTTCGCACGGCATCCATGCCGAGCCGACCACCTTCGGCCTCAAGCTGGCGCAGGCCTATGCAGAGTTCGCCCGCGGCCGCGAGCGGCTGGTGGCCGCGCGCAAGGAAGTCGCCACCTGCGCCATCTCCGGCGCGGTCGGCACCTTCGCGCAGGTCGATCCGCGCGTCGAAGAGCATGTCGCCAAGGCCATGGGCCTGTCGGTCGAGCCGATCTCGACGCAGGTGATCCCGCGCGACCGGCACGCCATGTATTTCGCCGCGCTTGCCGTGGTCGCCTCCTCTGTCGAAAGGCTGGCGATCGAGGTCCGGCATCTGCAGCGCACAGAGGTGCTGGAAGCCGAAGAGTTCTTCTCCGAGAAGCAGAAAGGCTCCTCGGCGATGCCGCACAAGCGCAATCCGGTGCTGTCGGAAAACGTCACCGGGCTGGCGCGGCTGGTGCGCGGCTATGCCATGCCGGCGATGGAGAACGTGGCGCTGTGGCACGAGCGCGACATCTCGCACTCCTCGGTCGAACGCATGATCGGGCCCGACGCCACCGTGACGCTCGACTTCGCGCTGGCGCGGCTCACCGGGCTGGTCGACAAGTGGCTGATCTATCCGCAGAACATGCAGAAGAACCTCGACAAGCTCGGCGGCCTGATCCATTCGCAACGCGTGCTGATCGCGCTGACCCAGAAAGGCGCGCCGCGCGAGGACGCCTACCGGCTGGTGCAACGCAACGCGATGAAGGTGTGGAGCGGCGAGAGCAACGACTTCCTCGGCCTGCTGAAAGCCGATCCGGACGTCAAGGCGCGGCTCAGCGACGCCGAGCTCGACGCCAACTTCAATCTCGATCACCACTTCCGCCATGTCGATACCATCTTCAAGCGTGTGTTCGGCGCGAGTTGAGCAATGACTGGAAATGCCATGGGGCGGGTCGTCGCCGTCTGTGTCGATAAGGGCCATCACTTCAGCAAACCGCTGGCGCCGAGCATAAGGCTGTTGCCGGGCCTCGGCGTCGAAGGCGACGCCCACCTGGGCGAAAAGGTGCAGCACCTTTATCTCCAGCGGAAAAACGCCGACGCGCCGAACCTGCGCCAGGTGCACCTGATGCACCGCGAGCTGTTCGACGAGGTCCGCGCCAAGGGCTTCGACGTCAAGCCCGGCGATCTCGGCGAAAACGTCACCACCGAAGGCATCGACCTGCTCGGCCTGTCGCCGGGCACCAAATTGTATCTCGGTGACGAGGCCGTCATTGAGGTGACCGGACTGCGCAATCCGTGCCACCAGATCGACAGCTTCCGGAAAGGCCTGCTGCACGCCACGCTGGACAAGGACGCCGGCGGCAAATTGGTGCGCAAGTCCGGCATCATGAGCATCGTGCTGACCGGCGGCGACGTGCGGCCCGGCGACACGATCCGCGTTGAGCCGCCCGCCGGACCGGCTCAGCCATTGCCCTTGGTGTGATCATGCACGACGCCACCAACGACTATGATCTGCTCGTCCTGCCCGGCCTCGGCAATTCCGGTGGCGAGCACTGGCAATCTTACTGGTGCCTGGCGTTTCGCAACGCGAGCCGCGTGCTTCAGAACGACTGGGACGATCCGAAGCTGGACGACTGGCTGAAGAATCTGGATGCCGCCGTCGCCAATGGCACGCGGCCGGCGATTTTGATCTGCCACAGCCTGTCGTGTTCGCTGGCCGCGCACTGGCTGGCGCGAAAAGACCCGGGCCGCGTCGTCGCGGCGTTCCTGGTGGCGCCGTCCGATGTCGAGTCGCCGGCGCATACGCCGGAAACGACGCGCGACTTCGCGCCGATGCCGCGCGCCTCGCTGCCGGTGCCGTCGCTGGTGGTCGCCAGCACCAATGATGAGTTTGTCACGCTCGAACGCGCCGAGGACTTCGCGCGGAGCTGGGGTGCGGATTTCTGTAATGCGGGAGAGCTCGGCCACATCAACGCGGCCTCGCGGCTGGGATACTGGCCGCAAGGCCTGCTGATGTTCGGCCAGTTGCTGGCGCGCCTCAAGCGTTAGGCGCGCCAGACTTTTCGTTAACGGAAGTGCCGCGGCTGGAAGTTGGCGGGCACGCCCGGACGGGGGCCAGGACCGGCCGCACGCGGACCGGGGCGCGCGCCGCCACGGGAGTGCGGTCCGGAACCGCGGACGTGACCGCCGCGATAATGATGACGCGACCCTCTATGGAAGCGCGGGCCGCTATGGAAGCGGGGTCCGCTGCGATAGCCGTAGCCATAACCGAACACCGGCGGCGCGACGACGATCGGCGGCGGCGCGACGGCATACACCGGACCACCGGCGACATCGAGATAGCTTCTGCTGGCGAAGCCGACCGAATTGCCCCAGCCGACGCGGCACCACGAGCCCGAGCAGTTCAGCACATCGACGGTCGAGCCGCCGGGCAGTACGTTGACGACACCGTAATTGGTGCCGGGGCCGCTGCGCAGATTGAGATCGGTGGTGACCAGGGCCGGCGCTGCGGCGGCGATCGAGGCGGAACCGAGCAGCAAGCCGGCGCCCAGAACCAGATGTTTGAATTGCATAACGTCGAACTCCATTTAACTGTCACGCCCCTCTTAATGAAGAAACGTCTGGGAACCCCATTACCTGCTGTGGCCCATTGTCACGATGAATTGCGCGTGTTTTAGGTCGTTGCACTGATGTCTTCTCCCGATTCGACTGCCGAAGCGGCCGCCATGTCCGAAACCGCACCTGCGACCGTCCTGGTGTTCGACTCGGGGCTGGGCGGGCTCACCGTGTTCCGCGAAATTGCCGCCGTGCGGCCCGATGCGCGCTTCGTCTATCTCGCCGACGACGCCGGATTTCCTTACGGCAACCTGCCGGAACCTGCGTTGATCGCGCGCGTGCGCGATGTACTCGGCGCTGCGATTTCCGCCCACGCCCCGGATCTGGTGGTGGTGGCGTGCAATACCGCCTCGACACTGGCGCTCACGGACCTGCGCGCCCGCTTTACCGTGCCGTTCGTCGGCACCGTGCCGGCGATCAAGCCCGCCTGCGCGCGCTCGGTGTCGAAACGGATCGCCGTGCTCGGCACGCAGGCCACCGTCAGCCGCGAATATACCCGCGCGCTGATCCGCGAATTCGCCACCGGTTGCGATGTGGTGCTGGTCGGCTCGCCGCGTCTGGCCGGTTATGCCGAGGCCGAGCTGGCCGGTCATCCGGTGAGCGATGCGGATATCGGCGCCGAGATCGCTGCCTGCTTTGTCGATGCGGACGGCCGCCGCACCGACACGGTGGTGCTCGCCTGCACGCATTATCCGCTGCTGGTCGAGCGTTTCCGTGCCACGGCGCCGTGGCCGGTCGACTGGCTGGACCCGGCGCCGGCGATCGCGCGGCGTGTTGCAGCATTGCTTCAGGACCGAGCGGCGGCAGCAAACGCGCCGCCGCCACAGATTGCCTTCACGTCAGGACAAGCGCCCTCGCCGGCGCTGGCGAAGGCGCTACAGGCGTTCGGGTTTTATCCGGCCGCGTAAGCCTGTATCTGCCAGAAGCCGCGCCAGATCATTTCCAGCGATACGTAGAGAATAATGGCGAGGCCAACATAGGCGATCCAGCGATGTTTGGTCAGCAGCCGCGCGATGAAGGACGCGGCGATGCCCATCAGCACGATTGACAATGCGAGACCGAAGATCAGGGCGGTCGGATGGTCGCGGGCGGCGCCGGCGACGGCCAGCACATTGTCGAGCGACATCGAAACGTCGGCGATGACGATCTGCAAGGCAGCCTGGGCGAATGTCTTTTGCGGCGCGCCGGGGTTGGCGGCGTCGACGGCAGCGCCGCCCTCCTCCAGCGCCGCCAGTTCCACCTCTTGCGGCGGGTGGCGCAGTTCGCGCCACATCTTCCAGCAGACCCATAGCAGCAGCACGCCGCCCGCCAGCAGCAGGCCGACGATTTCCAGCAGCTGCACGGCGACCGACGCAAACATGATGCGCAGCACGGTGGCGGCCAGAATGCCGAACATGATGGCCTTGGTGCGCTGGTGGGCCGGCAGGCCGGCGGCAGCCAGCCCGATGACGACGGCATTGTCGCCGGCCAGCACCAGATCGATCATGATGACCTGGCCGAAGGCGACCAGCGCCTCGTGGGTCAGGCCCGAGAATATGTCGGTCAGCATGGGAGGGTCTCCTGCCCGCGGCCGCGGGGACAGCGGGGTAAAGGGTGACGACCGGGATCGACGCTTGGTCCATCGGGCCAGGAATCGGCTCAATCAGTCCGACTTCACAGCAGGAAACTGCAGACGGCCCGGGCTGACGGCGCTATCCATGCCAACTGCCGTTTCAGCGGGCAAGACAAATCGTCGCAGGCGCGACAAATTTCACACTTGACGGCGATACCGCCCATTTATCCCCGCCCGCGGCACCGGGTTTGACACCCGGCCACTTCCCCCCTAGAACCCGCCCGTCTGCTCAGCCCTGAAGGGCCGGACAGGCGTTTCGCGACCCGTGGTACGGCCTTGCGCTATCGAGGTCTGCCTGTCGGTTCCGGAGTGATCCGGGACAGAGGAGGGCGCGGTTCCTCACCCCTTAATCGAACTCGACGAGGACGCGATGACCAAGCGCATGGAATCAAAGTACAAGATCGACCGCCGGATGGGCGAAAACATCTGGGGTCGGCCGAAAAGCCCGGTCAACCGGCGCGAATACGGCCCCGGCCAGCACGGCCAGCGCCGCAAGAGCAAGCTCTCCGACTACGGCGTGCAGCTCAAGGCCAAGCAGAAGCTCCGCTTCTACTACGGCAACATTTCCGAGAAGCAGTTCCGCAGCATCTACGACGAGGCCATCCGCATGAAAGGCGACTCGGGCGCCAACATGATCGGTCTCCTCGAGCGCCGTCTCGACGCAATCATTTTCCGCGCCAAGTTCGTGCCGACGGTGTTCGCGGCGCGTCAGTTCATCAACCACGGCCACATCACCGTGAACGGCAAGCGCGTCAACATCGCGAGCTACCGCGCCAAGGTCGGTGACGTGATCGAGGTCAAGGAAAAGTCGAAGCAGATGAACCTGGTGCTCGAAGCGCAGGCTTTGTCCGAGCGCGACGTGCCCGATTACATCGACGTCAACACTTCGAAGCTGACCGCCACCCTCGCCCGCGTGCCGGCCTTCGCCGATGTGCCCTACGCGGTGAAGATGGAGCCGTCGCTGGTGGTCGAGTATTACTCGCGCTAAATTGACCGCACCGGTCCGAGAACGAAAAAACCCCCGCCCGAAAGGCGGGGGTTTTGTTTTGTCGGATCGCTGCGCGCGATCGGGGCTATACGCTCACGCGCCCTGACGCGTCGCGACGCCGGCGTCCTTGAAGGTCGTCTGCAACTCGCCGGCCTGGAACATCTCGCGGACAATGTCGCAGCCGCCGACGAACTCGCCTTTGACGTACAACTGCGGAATGGTCGGCCAGTTCGAATAGGCCTTGATGCCATCGCGCAGGTCGTCTGATTCCAGCACGTTGAGCCCTTTGTAGCTCACGCCGAGATGGTCGAGAATCTGCACCACCTGGCCGGAAAATCCGCACTGCGGAAACTGCGGCGTGCCCTTCATGAACAGCACGACGTCATTCGCCTTCACTTCGTTCTCGATGAATTGCTCGATAGCCATAGGTTCCGATCCTTTTGGGCGGCGCCGCGCACGTCGAATTCGGGCGGCCAAATCGCCTGACGCCGATAAGGGGGCTGTGGAACCGCCGGGAATGCCCGTTAAACGGGCCCGGCCGGGGCGTAAAAGGTGCCCTCGACCTCGAAAATATCGTCCTGGTTGAGCCCGGAAACCTCGAGAATGGTGCGCGGCGGATAAGGTCCGCCCGCCCACAAGTCCTCCTGAACCTTGTTCACCAGCGGCCGCAGCGCCGCCATGTCGGTCACAAAGACGGTCAGGCGGACGCAATCGGTGAGCCCGGCCCCCTCCGATTCGGCGATGGTCTGCATGTTGATGAAGCCCTGCCGGATGCGGGCTTCGTCGCCGTCGACCAGCGCATTGGTGACGGGGTCGATGCCGCGCATGCCGGCCACGAACACAAAGTCGCCGGCGCGCGTGCCAACGCTCCAGGTTCCGGTCGGGGCGATGGCGCCGTCAGGCGACAGAATGCGGACAGGCCGGTTCATGGCTGCATGTTAGTCCTGCGCCGAGGCGCGGGGCGGCGGATGGGGGGCGGCGACCTCGGGGCGCTGGAACGGTCTTTCGCTGGAGCCTCGCTGTTCCGCGGCTTTTCCCGGGCGAGGGCTACCAGAACGCCCAGGAAATAAAGTGCAACCTCGGCGGATTCTAGCCATCGCTTCCTCGTTTCATACCGCGGCAGAGCTGTTGCGGAAATTTGCTCGCGCAAATCATCAAGCACAAGCGACATGAATTGGTTGTGATCAGCGCGATAGGTTTCGAAACATTTTGCGTCGATAATTTCGCGCAACCTAAGAGCCCGCCTGACTTCTTCCGACTGTTTCTCCGACAGCGCTAGGAGCGCAGAAATCTTTACTTGCAACAAGACCCTTTCAACAAACGCATAGCGTGCCGTCATCCACTCTGCGTAATCGACAATATCGATTTTATCAGGTGCGGGCCGCGAAATGATTGCATCGCGCTCCCTACCCAAACTGTCAAACGCGGTCAAGAAAGCTTTCGTGCCCGTGGTATCTTCATTGTCCACGCATTCCCTAAGATCATCAATACCACCTAACCAACGGTTGCGTCGATACGAGCCTAAATCGATCTCGAAATCCTTTAGTTGGCGCGGCGCAGATCTCAACAACCGGTCGAGAACACCATTTTCATCCAACGATAAACGACGCCGCACATCGTTGTTGGCCGGGCTGACGACATAAAACTGACTGTCGTCAATCGGCGGGGCGTCTTTTAGCGGCGCCAAAGTACGAAGATAGAGCAGTTGCAGGCGGTTGGTCGAAATTTGGTCTTCGAAATTGTTAATTACCGACTTGGAGATTCTCGACGTCAAAAATACGCTGCGCGTCTCCTGGATTTCACGGCTGTAGTCGTGCAGCCTGGTAACGATCGAGTTGTACCCTTGCTTATAAATTGAAGCGACGACATATGAGCTGAGGGCAATTGCGGCACCAATAACTGCGGGCAGCGGCAGGCGTTTAAGCCCAGAAGTCCACGTACCCGGCACTATCGCCTCCATTGACGCGAAAATGCGTGCCCAAGCCCTATTGTTTTGTTTCCGGCGTGCCGGTTTGCAGGGCGAGCGCATGCAGCACGCCGCCCATCTGGCCCTTGAGCGCTTCGTAGACGATCTGGTGCTGCTGGACGCGGGACTTGCCCTGGAACGCTGCTGAAATCACGGTCGCGGCGTAATGGTCGCCATCGCCGGCCAGATCGCGGATCGTCACCTGCGCATCGGGCAGACGCGCCTTGATCAGGCGTTCGATTTCTCCAGCATCCATCGGCATGGCAGGCTCCTTCCGGCGGCACGATACGCCGTTGGCGGCGAAGGCGTCAGCCCCTCCGGCGGCACTTTGCACCCAATTCTTTCCAGGTGACAGCGTGCCGCAGTCCTCCGCATAATTGCGGCGAGGGCTGTGCGCGGCGCTCAGCGGCGCGACGCCCGTCAACAGGGGCAAACATCATGCGGCCAGTCTTCACACAGGTGATCGTGCTTTCCGGTATCGCGGCTCTGACGCTGGCGGGCACCGCGGCCATGGCGCAGATCACGCCGGAACAGCAAAGCGCCATGCGCGCCAATTGCCGCTCGGATTTCATGTCAAAATGCTCGGGGGTATCGCCAGGCGGCAAAGACGCCCTCACCTGCCTGCAGAAGAACGTCGCCAGCCTGAGCCCGGCCTGCAAGACCGTCGTCAGTGCCACGCTGCCGCCGCCGGCCCCGGCCGCCGCCGCGCCCGCCCCTGCTCCGGCGCCAGCGCCGGCCGCCACGGCGAAACCCGCCGAGCCGGCAGCTAAGCCGACGGCGGCACCGGTGCAAGCCGCATCCCCTGCGCCAGCACCTGCATCCAAACCCGTGCCACCGCCGTCAGCCACGGCACCGAAAGCGCCTGCGGTCAAAACCACCGCCACGCCGACGCCGACCGCCAAGCCGGCCCAACCGGCCGCGCCGATGACGATCACACCGGCAGCGCCCGCGACCGCCGCGGTGACGCCGGCGGCACCGGCCCCGTCATCCGGTCCGCCGCCCGCCGCGGCGCTGATGCTGAAAGCCTGTGCCCGCTTCATCGTCATGCATTGCCGCGGCATCGAGCCGGGCGGCGGCCGCATCGCCGCCTGCCTGAACGCCCGGGTGGCGAGCGGGGAATTCGTCGGACCGCGCTGCCAAGCCGCCTTGAAAGTCTCGGCGGCGCTCGACTGAGGAGCTAGGCCGCGCCGGACATGTAACCCGGCAGCCAACCCTCGAAGCGCGTGTTGAGCGCTGCGATCGCTATGGGAGGCTCGCCCGTCAATGTCAGTGCGTCGCCGCCGGTGGTGCCGATGCGCCCCACCAACACGCTGGCGTCGCGCGCGCGCGCCAGCACGGCGTCAACCTGCGCCGCCGGCACGGTGACCAGATAGCGCGCCTGATCCTCGCCGAACCAGTGCGCATGCGGCGGCAAATCCTCAGGCGCCGCGTCCAGAGTCGCGCCGATCTTCGAGGCCATCGCCATTTCGGCAATCGCCACCAGCAGGCCGCCGTCGGACAGGTCGTGCACCGCGCTGGCAACACCGTCGAGAATGAGCGCACGAACGAAATCGCCGTTCTCGCGCTCTTCCACCAGATCGACCGGCGGCGGCGCACCCTCTTCCCGTGCGCAGATCTCGCGCAGATACATCGACTGGCCGAGCCAGCCGGTGGTCTCGCCCACCAGCAGGATCGCCTCACCTTCGGCCTTGAAGGCCAGCGATGCCGACTTGCTGAAATCCTCCAGCAGGCCGACGCCGCCGATCGATGGCGTCGGCAAAATCGCCTTGCCGTTGGTCTCGTTGTAGAGCGAGACGTTGCCCGACACGACCGGGAAGTCGAGCGCCTTGCAGGCCTCGGCAATGCCCCGCACGCAGCCGACGAACTGGCCCATGATCTCGGGCCGTTCCGGATTGCCGAAATTGAGATTGTCGGTGATGGCGAGCGGCTTGGCGCCGACCGCGGTCAGATTGCGCCAGCACTCGGCCACCGCCTGCTTGCCGCCCTCGAACGGATCGGCCTCGCAATAGCGTGGCGTCACGTCGGTGGTCAGGGCCAAACCCTTCGGTCCGTTCTCGACCCGCACCACGGCGGCGTCGCCGCCCGGGCGCTGGTAGGTGTTACCGAGAATGATGTGATCGTACTGCTCCCAGACCCAGCGCTTGGAGCACAGATCGGGCGAGCCGAGCAGCCGCTCCAGCGCCTCGGCGGTGCCGACCGGCGCCTTGACGTCATCGGCGTCGATCGGCGCGAGCTTGGCCTGGCTGACGAAGGGCCGCTTGTATTCCGGCGCGCTGTCGCCCAGTTCCTTGATCGGCAGATCGGCCATCACCTCGCCGCGGTGGCGGACGATGAAGCGCTTGGTCGGCGTGGTCTCGCCGATCACCGCGAAGTCCAGCCCCCATTTGCGGAAGATGTCCTCGGCTTCTTTTTCCTTTTCCGGCTTCAGCACCATAAGCATGCGCTCCTGGCTTTCCGACAGCATCATCTCGTAGGCGCTCATGCCCTCTTCGCGGCACGGCACCTTGTCGAGATCGAGCGTCACGCCGAGATCGCCCTTGGCGCCCATCTCGGTCGCCGACGAGGTCAGCCCGGCCGCGCCCATGTCCTGGATGGCGATGACACAGCCTTTGGCCATGATCTCGAGGCAGGCCTCGAGCAGCAGCTTTTCCGCGAACGGATCGCCGACCTGCACGGTCGGGCGCTTCTCGTCGCTGTCGTCGTCGAACTCGGCCGACGCCATCGACGCGCCGTGAATGCCGTCGCGGCCGGTCTTGGAGCCGAGATAGACGATCGGCATGCCGACGCCGGACGCCGCCGCGTAGAAAATCTTGTCCTTCTCGGCGATGCCGACGGCCATGGCGTTGACCAGGCAGTTGCCGTCATAGCGCGTGTGGAAGCGCACCGAGCCCGCCACCGTCGGCACGCCGAACGAATTGCCGTAACCGCCGATGCCGGCGACCACGCCGCCGACCAGATGCCGCGTCTTCGGATGCTCGGGGGCGCCGAAGCTCAGCGCATTGAGACACGCGATCGGCCGCGCGCCCATGGTGAACACGTCGCGCAGAATGCCGCCGACGCCGGTCGCGGCGCCCTGATAGGGCTCGATGTAGCTCGGGTGGTTGTGGCTCTCCATCTTGAACACGCAGGCCAGCCCGTCGCCGATGTCGATCACGCCGGCGTTCTCACCGGGCCCCTGGATGACGTGCGGACCTTTGGTCGGCAGGCCGCGCAGATGGACCTTGGAGGACTTGTACGAGCAGTGCTCGTTCCACATCGCCGAGAAAATGCCGAGCTCCGTCAGCGTCGGCTCGCGCTTCAGCAGGTTGAGAATCCGGTCGTATTCGTCCGCCTTCAGCCCGTGCTCGGCGACCAGTTGGGGGGTGATCTTGGTGTCGTTGGGGATCATGTCGCTCCAGGGGCGCGCGGGCGTTCCAAGGCTGCCTAGCATAGATCGGCACCGGGATTGGACACCCTAATGCGATGCGTCCAGAGGAAATTCGGCGCACGCCGGCGGCCCTGAGACGCCGGACAACGCAAACGGGTGCGTGGGCTGGCCCATGCACCCGTTCGCCCGCCCCCAGACGGCTTAGGGCGTGTAGCCCTGATAATTGCTGTTCGAGCAGTCGACCGTGACCAGGCCGTTGGCGAACGACAGGTTCCAGTTCCAGGCGGTTGTGTTCGAGTTGTTGTTGGTGCGCCAGGCGCAACTCGCCGTCACGTTGGAATTCGAGCCGCAATAGCCGCGGATCGGGTTACCCTTGCAGTCCTGGCTGCTGCCGCTGCTGAGAATCGCCTGACAGCCGCTGGTGATCGAGTAAACCAGGTTCGACGGCAGGCAGAGGATGTTGCCGACATTCTTGGGCGGCGAACCGTAGCTGTTGCTGGCGGTGCAGGACGAGCCGCTGCCGGCGCTGCATGAGTGCACGGTGTCGAACACGTCGGTGGTGGTAAAGGCCGTCGAGATATTGCTGTTGTTGATGCCGGTCAGGTTGAGCTTGGCCTGAATGGTCTGGTTGTTGGCCGATGCCGCGGTGGAGAGAACGGCCGCTGAAGCGGCGGCCAGCAGGACAACATGGAAGCGCATGAACAATCCCCCTTTTGGTTGCATGTATTAAACACCACAACCTTAGAGGGCATTACGGCGCATGTACACTGCGGATTGCGGCCGCCACTCGGGTGGCATCCGCAGCATTAAGTGTCTGATTGTGTGAGAGAAACGGCGAGGCCGCCTAGGCAGCCTTGGCCAGGTGTTCGGCCACGCCGGCAAACAGGCCGCGGCCGTCGGTCGAGCCGATGGCGGCTTCGACGTGGTTTTCCGGGTGCGGCATCATCCCCAGCACGTTGCCGTTTTCGCTGACAATGCCGGCAATGCCGTTGATGGCGCCGTTGTGGTTGAAGTTCGGGTCGATCATGCCGTCCGGCGCCGAATAGCGGAAGATCACGCGGCCCTCGCCCTCCAGCCTGGCGATGGTCTCGCCGTCGGCGATGTAGTTGCCCTCGCCGTGCGCCACCGGCACGCGGATCACCTGCCCGGCCTTGTAGCCGCGGGTGAACGGCGTATCGGAACGCTCGACGCGCAGGTGCACGTCGCGGCAGATAAAGCGCAACTGGGCATTGCGCATCAGCACGCCCGGCAGCAGCCCGGCTTCGCACAGGATCTGGAAACCGTTGCAGACGCCGAGCACCAGGCCGCCTTTGGCGGCGTAGGCGCGCACCGCGTCCATCACCGGCGCGCGCGCCGCGATGGCGCCGCAGCGCAGATAGTCGCCGTACGAGAAGCCGCCGGGCACCACGACGAGGTCGGTGCCTTTCGGCAGTTCGGTTTCGGTGTGCCACACCATCGCCGGTTCATGACCGGAGGTCATGCTCAGGGTGCGCGCCATGTCGCGCTCCCGATTGATCCCGGGAAAAACGAGAACGGCGGCTTTCACGGCGATGCCTCGCTGGTGGGTGGCGATTCGACCAAAGGCAAATACCGTCGGGCGGCGAATTCTGCGTTCATCGATTTAAGCATCTGGCCGACTTCATCAAAAGAAACAAGCAACTCGTCCAACTGACGTCGAATCTCTAACGCCAGCTCGTAAATCTGCTCGTTTGAAACCTGGGCTTTCATGGCCTCACTCCGAATGCGTTCATCCGGCCGCCACCCTTCGAGGCTCGCTTCGCTCGCACCTCAGGGTGACGGAGCAGAACCAAACTTACCCGATCACCTCGACATGGTAATTCTCAATCACGGTGTTCGCCAAGAGCTTGTCGGCGGCCTGCTTGAGCAGCGCCTCGGCCTTGGCCGGATCGGCGCCCTCGATCTCGATGTCGAACACCTTGCCCTGGCGAACGCTGGCGACGCCGTCGATGCCGAGCGAGCGCAGCGCGCCCTCGATCGCCTTGCCTTGCGGGTCGAGGATGCCGGTTTTCAGGGTGACGGTGACGCGGGCTTTCATGTCAGTGCCTTATGCCGTGATTCGCTCGCCATGGCCGGGCCTGTCCCGGCCATCCACGTCTTATTAGGTCAGCTTAAAGACGTGGATGCCCGGCACAAGGGCCGGGCATGACGCTAAACGTAACAGCCTACGGGCGTCTTCAGCTCTTCACCAGAACCGGACCGGCGCCGCGCGGCGGCTCGTCCTCTTTCATGATGCCGAGCCGCTTGGCGACCTCGGTATAGGCCTCCACCAGCCCGCCGAGATCGCGGCGGAAGCGGTCCTTGTCGAGCTTGTCGTTGGTCTTGATGTCCCACAGCCGACAGGAGTCCGGCGAAATCTCGTCGGCCACCACGATCCGCATCAGGTCGTTTTCCCACAGCCGGCCGGTTTCCATCTTGAAGTCGACAAGGCGGATGCCGACGCCGAGGAACAGGCCGGACAGGAAGTCGTTGACGCGGATCGCCAGCGCCATGATGTCGTCGATCTCCTGGGGCGAGGCCCAGCCGAACGCGGTGATGTGCTCTTCCGACACCATCGGGTCGTTGAGCGCGTCGTTCTTGTAATAGAATTCGATGATCGAGCGCGGCAGCTGGGTGCCTTCGTCGATGCCGAGCCGCGTCGCCAGCGAGCCGGCGGCGACATTGCGCACCACGATCTCAAGCGGAATGATCTCGACCTCGCGGATCAACTGCTCGCGCATGTTGAGCCGGCGGATGAAGTGAGTCGGCACGCCGATGTCGTTGAGGTGCTGGAAGATGTACTCGGATATCCGGTTGTTCAGGACACCCTTGCCTTCGATCACTTCGTGCTTCTTGGCGTTGAAGGCGGTCGCGTCGTCCTTGAAATGCTGGATGAGCGTTCCCGGCTCCGGGCCCTCATAGAGGACCTTCGCCTTGCCTTCGTAAATGCGGCGGCGGCGGCTCATCGGGATATACCGTGGTTTCTGAAAGTCCATGAGGGTGCCGTGGCTCCTTGTCGTGTGTACCGAGATCCGCGGCGGCGGGACCGGACAAATTCGCGTGCGAAAGACGCCGCACGCAAACGATCCGAACACGAAACGAACCTAGCTGATCGGTCCGGGCAGCACAATCGACCTGACCGTACGTTTTCCACTTCGCAATTTCGCCGCAATAGCCGCAGCCCCCGTTGCCTTGACCCTCCTGCGGCGATATGCAAGGCCGCGAGAGAATACCTATATTGTATATGCTTACGCCAACCGACGACCGCAAGCGCACCCGCGCGGCCGCGGCCCGGCGCAGAAACAACGAGGACGGCATGACCACTTTCGACAAGCGCCAAGAGGGCTTCGAAAAGAAGTTCGCGCATGACGAGGAACTCCAGTTCAAGGCGATGGCCCGCCGCAACAAGCTGCTGGGTCTGTGGGCGGCCGAGACGCTCGGCAAATCCGGCCCAGACGCCGACGCCTACGCCAAGGAAGTCGTGCTCGCGGATTTCGAGGAATCCGGCGATGGCGACGTTTTGCGTAAAGTTGTGGCCGACCTCTCGGCCAAGGGCGTCACCGAAACGCAGGTGCGCGCCAAGATGACCGAGCTGCTGACGGTCGCCATCGAGCAAATCAAGAACACCTGATAACGCCCGCCCCGGCGCCCGGCCGGGCAATGGCGAGACCTCACATGACCACGACGCAGCCTTTCGCTCTCGCCCGCCGCCTGCGCGCGGGCGAGACGGTATTCTCGGCGTGGTGCACGCTCGCCTCGCCGGTCGTCGCGGAAACCATCGCGCGCGAAGGCTATGCCTGCGTCGTGCTCGATATCCAGCACGGCCTGTGGGACACCGCCTCGACCATTACCGGCATCGCGGCCATTGCCAGCGCCGGCAGCGCGCCGGTGGTGCGGGTGCCGGTGGCGGATTTCGCCTTCGTGTCGCGCGCGCTCGATGTCGGCGCCGAGGCGATCATCGCGCCGATGATCAACACGCCGGCCGATGCCCGCCTGTTCGCCGCCGCCGCCAAATACCCGCCGCTCGGCGAGCGCAGCTGGGGGCCGCAGCGGGCGATGGCGTTGCAGGGCCTGACCAACGCCACGGACTACCTGCGCGACGCCAATACCGGCACGCTGACGCTGGCGATGATCGAAACGGAAACGGCGCTGGCGAACGTCGACGCCATCGCCGCCACGCCCGGCATCGACGCGCTGTTCGTCGGCCCCTACGACCTGTCCACCGCGCTGAGCGGCGGCCGCGCCCAGGACATGCAGGCGCCCGAGGTCGAGCGCGCCATCGACCGCATCGGCGAGGCCGCGATCAAGGCCGGCAAGATTCCCGGCATCTATTGCCGCGACGCCGAACGCGCGCTGGCCATGGCCAAACGCGGCTTCCGCTTTCTCACCATCGGCAGCGATCTCGGCATTGTTCGCGATGGCGTAGCCGCGCAGATGAAGGCGCTAAAGGGCTGACAGCTCGCCGGCGAGCCGGTCCAGCACGGCGGCAAGATCGTTCTCCACCTCGTCGGTCTTCATCGACACCACCCGGTAGCCGTGGTCGGCGAACCAGACATGGCCCTCGGCGCGTTTCCTGGCGCCGGCTTCGTTCTCGGCGGTCGGCACCAGTTCGATCACGCATTTCAGCGGCAGCGACACGAAGTCGCCGATGTGCGGCCCGATCGGCACGTGCCGCTTGAAGCCGCGGCCGGCGAAGCGGCGGTCGTTGACCAGCGCCTGCCACATCAGCCTTTCGGAATCGGTCGGGTTTCGCCGCAACAGTTTGGTCAGGCCGCGCACCGGCCCGCCCTCCGTCGGTGCCGCGCCCTTCCCCGCGATCAGTTCGCGCAGCATCGCGGCGGCCGGTCCGTCGAGCACGCCGCCGCGCGCCGGGCCCTTGCGGCCGTGCGCGATCGACGTGATGACGCCGTGCAGCGTGCGCACGTCCTGCTGCGACAGCGCCATGCGCAGGAAGATGTTGCGCAGGTTGACGAGCATGGTGGCGCGCTTCTCTTCCGGGCGGAAGAACTCGACCTTTTCCAGTTCGCGCTCGAGGTCGGCGAAGAACGCCGCCATCTGCTGCTTGGACACCGGCGGCGAGCGCTCCGGCATGGCAAACGGCAGTTGCCCGCCGGCGCGCTTGAACCATTCGTAGCCGAGGATCACCACCGCCTGCGCCAGGTTCAGCGAGGCAAAAGCCGGGTTGACCGGCAGCGTCACGATGCGGTCGGCCATGCCGACCTCCTCGACCTCGAGGCCGTTGCGTTCGCGGCCGAACACCAGGGCGACCTTCTCGCCGTCGGCGATCCGCGCCGACATCTGCTCGGCCGCGGTGTCGGCGCCGATCACCGGCTTGGCCTGGTCGTGGTTGCGCGCGGTCGCCGCCAGCACGAAGTGGCAGTCGGCCAGCGCCTCGGCCAGCGTCGGGTAGACCACGGCGCCGTCGAGCACGCGGTCGGCACCGGCCGCCATGATCCGCGCCTTCTCCTGCGGCCAGCCGCGCACCGGTTTCACCAGCCGGAGCTGCGACAAGCCGAAATTCGCCATGGCGCGGGCGGCGGCGCCGATATTCTCGCCCATTTGCGGCTCGACCAGGACGACGATCGGCGCCGGCTGTTCAACCCAGCGTTTGGTCTTGTCGGTTCCGGCGCCTGGCATGACAGCTCAATAAATGAGAACGTCGATCTGGTTTCGAATTTCCGCCAGCGCCGAGACCGGACGCGGCTCCGGCGTTGCGGTATCGAGCGGGCATACCTGCCCATAGTATCGGTTAAGCAGATCGAGAAAACGCCTGAAGGATACTGGCGCATAGCGCTCGGGTGCGAACTCGATCACGAGGGGAACTCGGCTCGCCATTACTTCTTCCAACCCCTCCATCACCTCAGGCTCATAACCCTCGACATCAATCAAAATGAGACCGATATCGCCGGGGAGCACAGCAAGCCTCGCCAAGGCCGCATCGCCACGCTCGACGGGCACTTCAATGCTGTCCCGCCCGTCGCGAGAAGGCCAAAGATTGATCGAATGAGCCCCCTTGTTGCGCGGGTGAAGCCGCAAATAGGCGCTGCCCGGACGATCGCCGAGAGCAACCCGCTCGACAACGACGCGATCCGCTAACGCATTGGCAGCAAGATTGCGAACCAGCAAGGCGGCATTGGCCGGCTCCGGCTCGAAAGCAACGGCGCGCGCAAAACGTCCGCCGCGCAATGCGGACACAACCTGGACGCCAATATTGGCGCCGATATTGACGAAGACCTGTCCAGCGCGAAAATGGCCGGCGGCGTCCAGAATCGCGCACGCCCGCTCCACAAGCTGCGGATCCCATTCGCCCCGCCAAACCAGCGCGCCGCCGACCGAAAAGTCCGCAGGATCAGTGAAAAAATTACCCTGCCCGCATTCGCGATACAGAAGAGTGCCGCTTTCAGATAGCTGCGCCAGAACCGTGTCCCTCACGGTGAGCCGTCGAAGAACCGTCCGCTCCACCAGCCGGCGGCGAAACGCCCGACGCCAGCGGCTGTAGCGGCCTCGCAACTCCACCAGATCAGGTAACACCGCGAAATCCCCATCCCGAACGTCCGTCCGTGCCTAACCCAGGCAGGCCGTCTTAATAGACCGGTTCAAACCTCGGAAAAGCGCAACAGGCCGAATCCGATCCCTGCCCAAGCCCGCCGCTGGCGTCAAGCGCAGCCTGTAATCTGCCCCCGAACAAGGCTTTTACCCGGGGTATGCGGATGCTATAGGGCCCCCAACTCCCGTCAGCCGCCGTCAGAAGGTACAAGCATGTCAAAACTCGAAATCATGTGGACAAAGGTCGATGAAGCCCCGGCGCTGGCGACCTATTCGCTGCTGCCGATCGTCGAATCCTTCGTCGGCGCGGCGGGCGTCGCGGTGACGCTGAAGGACATCTCGCTGACCGGCCGCATCCTCGCCAACTTCCCCGAGAAGCTGAAGCCCGAGCAGAAGGTCAACGACGAACTCGCCGAGCTCGGCAAGCTGGCGATGAAGCCGGAAGCCAACATCATCAAGCTGCCCAATATTTCCGCCTCGATCCCGCAGCTCAAGGCGGCGATCAAGGAGCTGCAGAGCAAAGGCTACGCGGTTCCTGACTATCCGGAGAATCCCGCGACCGACGCCGAGAAGGACATCAAGGCGCGCTACGGCAAGGTGCTGGGCAGCGCCGTCAATCCGGTGCTGCGCGAGGGCAACTCCGACCGCCGCGCCGCCGGCGCCGTGAAGCAATATGCCCGCAACAACCCGCACAAGATGGGCGTGTGGAGCAAGGACTCTAAAACCCGCGTGGCCTATATGGCGGGCCAGGACTTCTACGGCTCGGAGGTCGCCATGACCGTCCCGGCCGCGGGCGTTGCCCGGATCGAGCTGACCGGAAGCGACGGCAAGGTCACGGTGCTGAAGGACAAGGTGCCGCTCAAGGCCGGCGAGATCATCGACTGCTCGGTGATGAACGCCAAGGCGTTGCGCGCCTTCTTCGCGGCGCAGATGGACGCCGCCAAGAAGGACGGCATCCTGTTCTCGCTGCACGTCAAGACGACCATGATGAAGATCTCCGATCCCATCATCTTCGGTCATTGCGTGTCCGTGTACTTCGCCGATGTGTTCGAGAAGCACGGCGCCACGCTCAAGCGCCTGGGCGTCGATCCCGACACCGGCGTGGGCGAAATGATGAACAAGATCGAAACTTTGCCGGAGGCGGAAAAGGCGGCGATCAAGGCCGATATCGAGGCCGTCTACGCCAAGCGGCCCGGCCTTGCCATGGTCAACTCCGACAAGGGCATCACCAACCTGCACGTCCCGAGCGACGTGATCATCGATGCGTCGATCCCGGCGATGATCCGCGAGGGCGGCAAGATGTGGGGTGCCGACGGCAAGCTGCACGACTGTATCGCCGCGGTCCCCGACCGCTGCTACTCGACATTGTTCCAGGCCACCATCGAAGACTGCAAGGCGAACGGGGCGTTCGACCCGAAGACCATGGGGTCGGTGCCGAACGTCGGCCTGATGGCGCAGCAGGCCGAAGAGTACGGCTCGCACGACAAGACCTTCCGCATCCCGGCGGATGGCACGGTCAACGTCGTCGGCGAGGACGGCAAGGTCCTGATGACGCAGAAGGTCGAGCAAGGCGACATCTTCCGCATGTGTCAGGTCAAGGACGAGCCGATTCAGGATTGGGTCAAGCTCGGCGTGCGCCGCGCGCGCCTGACCAACACGCCGGCGGTGTTCTGGCTCGACGCCAAACGCGCGCACGACGCGCAGCTCATCGCCAAGGTCGAGAAGTACCTGAAGAACGAGGACACCAAGGGGCTCGACATCCGCATCATGGCGCCGGTCGAGGCGATGAAGTTCTCGCTCGAGCGTATCCGCAAGGGCCTCGACACCATCTCCGTCACCGGCAACGTGCTGCGTGACTATCTTACCGACCTGTTCCCGATCATGGAACTGGGCACGTCGGCCAAGATGCTGTCGGTCGTGCCGCTGCTCCAGGGCGGCGGACTGTTCGAGACCGGCGCCGGCGGTTCGGCGCCCAAGCATGTCGAGCAGTTCAAGGATGAAGGCTATCTGCGCTGGGATTCGCTCGGCGAGTTTCTGGCGCTGGGTGCCTCGCTGGAGCATCTGGCGCAGGTCAGCGGCAACGAGGACGTCAAAGTTCTGGCCGAGACGCTTGACGAGGCCAACGGCGAGATCCTCGAGCACAACCGAAATCCGTCGCGCAAGGTCGGCGAGATCGACAACCGCGGCAGCCATTTCTACCTGGCGCTCTACTGGGCCAAGGCGCTGGCCCGCCGCGACAACAGCTCCGGCCTCGCCGCGCGCTTCAAGCCGCTGGCGGAAACGCTGTCGGCCCAGGAAGCCAAGATCAATGCCGAGCTGCTCGCCGCCCAAGGCAAGCCGGTCGATACCGGCGGCTACTACCGGCCGGATGACAAGAAGGCAGCGGCCGCGATGCGGCCGAGCAAGACGCTGAACGACGCGCTCGCGTCGCTCTAGTTTTTTTCCGGTCATCCCCGCGAAAGCGGGGATCCAGCTCTTTGAGAAAGACTGGATGCCCGCTTTCGCGGGCATGAGCGGAGTTAAAACCGCTAAAACCCGTCCGGTGATGAACCCATCGGACGGGTTTTCTTTTGCCGTACCCAAAGGTCGACCATCACCTTGATCGCCGCGACGACGACCACCGCGCACAGCGCGGCCTTCGACATGATCTCCATAGTGCCCTCGACCAGCATGGCGTGGACCACGCTGCCGACGACGATGACGACCGCGAGCGGCATATGCACGATGCGCCACGTGCGCAGGCCCATCCGCCGCCGGAATCCCGCCAGCACCGCGACGGCGACGATGGCCCACATCGCTGTCACGCCCCAGGGCGAGAACGGCGTCGGTGACTGGTAAAGAAGCGCGTCGATCATGTCGGGCGGGCTGGTGACCCAGAGACCGGCAACATGGACCAGCACCGCGGCCACCAGCGCACCACCGATCCAGTGATGGACACGGCGTCCGCGATACGACGACAGGCCCGGCAAATATCCGGCAATCAGCAGCGGCTGAACGAGCAAGAGGCCGAGCGCGACCATGCCGGCCAGTCCGGCGCCGATATAGACCGGCCCGCGCCATTCCAGGAACGGGCTCGTGAACGACGCGGCGATGGGAATGACGATGACGGCTACGAGCAAGCCCCAGATCAGGGCCGCGCGCGCCGATCTCCCTTCCCCTGTCAGCAATGCGTCAGGCCGGCTGAAGGACGAAATGCGCCTCAAGGCTGGTGTCCTTCGCACTCCGCATCACAGGGCGCAGAAAGACGGCTTTGAACCCGCCGCTCTCATAAGCGACATGGCCGTGCGGCTGGCCGAAGATTGGAATGATCTGCGGCATCTCGAGCCGGAACGCGCCGTTCTTGTCGGTGAGCGTGGCGCCATGGCTGCGTTCGTCTTCTTCGCGCCCTTCCACGGTGTGCGCCCAGATCAGGATGCGCTGCCCGGCCAATGGCGCGCCGTCGCCAGCGCGGCGAACGGTCCCGGTCATCCAGAAGCCGCCTTTGCCGATTCGGTTCACGACCGGCACACCCTTGCGATAATTGTTGGTGCCCCCCGACATCGAGGGGGTCGGCGCCAGTCCCTGCGCCTGCGCGGGCAGCAGCAGACCGGAAGCGCCGGCCACCAGCACCGAACCGCCGGCGGCAAGAAGACTACGGCGGTTGAGAACCTTGCTTGAAATTTGCGTCATGCACTCCTCCTGGCGACAGCGCCGTTTCCCGCAGAGAGGACACCGACAAGATGTCTTTAATTTAACGCGGCGGCGGCCGATTTCCAGTTGAGCGGACGCCTGTTGCCGCCGCCGGACGACACAGTTTTGTGACCGCGTCGCCCTTTCCCCCTGCCTCCGGTCAGATTGCCGCACGCGGGTGGTTTGTGTGGGCGCTGCATGGGCACGCCGGACGTCGCAGCACCCCGCCTTTCATGCCCTGAAAGGCAGTGCTATGAGGGCGCGCCGCGGCTCTTACAAGGTGACTTTCCGAAATGGCGAAGATCAAGGTGGCCAATCCCGTCGTCGAAATGGACGGCGACGAAATGACCCGGATCATCTGGCAGTTCATCAAGGACAAGCTGATCCACCCTTATCTCGACCTCCAACTGCTGTATTACGACCTCAGCGTCGAAAAGCGCGACGAGACCAAGGACCAGATCACCATCGACGCGGCCGAGATGACCAAGAAGGTCGGCGTCGCCGTGAAATGCGCCACCATCACGCCGGACGAAGGCCGCGTGAAGGAGTTCAACCTCAAGGAAATGTGGCGCTCGCCGAACGGCACCATCCGCAACATTCTCGGCGGCACCATCTTCCGCGAGCCCATCATCTGCAAGAACGTGCCGCGGCTGGTGCCGGGCTGGACGCTGCCGATCGTCATCGGCCGTCACGCCTATGGCGACCAGTACCGCGCCACCGACTTCAAGTTCCCCGGGCCCGGCAAGATCACGATCAAGTTCGAGGGCACCGACGGCAAGGTCATCGAGAAGCAGGTGTTCGATGCGCCGGAGAGCGGCGTCACGATGGCGATGTACAACCTCGACTCATCGATCCGCGACTTCGCCCGCGCCTCGATGAATTTCTCGCTGAACCGCGGCTACTCGCTGTACCTTTCGACCAAGAACACCATCCTGAAGCAGTACGACGGTCGCTTCATGGAGCTGTTCCAGGAAGTCTTCGACGCGGAGTTCAAGGACCGGTTTGCCGAGAAGAACATCATCTACCAGCACCGGCTGATCGACGACATGGTGGCGTCGGCGCTGAAGTGGTCGGGTGGCTATGTCTGGGCCTGCAAGAACTACGACGGCGACGTGCAGTCCGACACGGTGGCGCAGGGCTTCGGCTCGCTCGGCCTGATGACCTCGGTGCTGATGACGCCGGATGGCAAGGTGGTCGAGGCGGAAGCCGCGCACGGCACCGTGACGCGCCACTACCGCGAGCACCAGAAGGGCAAGGAGACCTCGACCAACTCGATCGCGTCGATCTTCGCCTGGACCCGCGGCCTCGCCCACCGCGCCAAGCTCGACAACAACGTCGCGCTCGGGAAATTCGCGCTGACGCTGGAGAAGGTCTGCGTCGACACCGTCGAGTCGGGCTTCATGACCAAGGACCTCGCCCTCCTTGTCGGCCCCGATCAGCGCTGGCTGTCGACCACCGGCTTCCTCGACAAGGTCGACGACAACCTGAAGAAGGCGATGGCCTAGGCGTCGACACGTCGGCGCGGGACGCCGCGCCTTCGCCGGCTCATTTCAGCTGCGCCGCAGCGGCGTCGCGCACCTCGGTGAGGCGCAGCGCCACAATGTCCTCCGGAATGTCGAGCCCTTCGAGCACCCGGGCGCCGAGCTGAATGCTGGCTTCGACCGTCTCGGGGATGACGCCGACCGCGCCCATGCGCGTGAGTTTGCTGGCATGCTCGGCATCCTTGGCGCGGGCGAAGATGCGGGCGCTGGGCTGCAGGTGCGTCGCCGCCTGCACCATGCGCTCGGCCTCGCGGCGGCCATCGAGCGTCACCACAAAGGCGCGGGCCTGCTGCGCGCCGGCCCGTTCCAGCATCTGCGTGCGGCTGGCATCGCCGAAGAACACCGCCCGGCCGCGCCGACGCTCCTCCGCGACCGTCATCTCGTCCATGTCGAGCGCGACGTAAGGCACCTGCTCTTTCTCGAGCAGTTCGGCGATCGTGCGTCCGACACGGCCGAAGCCGCCGATGATGACGTGATCCTTCATGTCCGCGGTGTCGTGCTCCTGCGCGGGTTCGGCATGATCGAGCGGCGCCAGGCGGCGGCCGACGCGGCGTGCGACATAAGCCAGCACCGGCGTCAGCATCATGCTGAGGCCGACGACCGCGACGGTCGCGGTCGCCAGCTCGGCCGGCAGCAGATTGCTGTTGCGCGCCAGCGCAATGACGACGAAGGCGAATTCACCGGTCTGCGCCAGCAGCAGCCCGACTTCCGCGGCCTGCGACCGCGGTACGCCGAACAGGCGCGCGCCGCCGTTGAGCACCAGCGCCTTGACCGCGATCAGCCCCGCCAGCGCCAGCACGATCGGCCCGGCATATTGCAGCACCACGGCGGGGTCGATGGTGGTGCCGACGGTGACGAAGAACAGGCCGAGCAACAGGCCCTTGAACGGTTCGAGGTCGACCTCGATGTGGTGACGGTATTCGCTTTCACTGAGCAGCAGGCCGGCGAGGAAGGCGCCGAGCGCCGCCGACAACCCGGCCGCGCCGGTGGCCGCGGCGATGCCGACGACGATCAGCAGCGTGATCGCCATGATCAGGTCGCGGCTGCCGGTGTGCGCGGCGGACCGCAGCAGTGGCCGCACCAGATAACGCCCGAGCACCATGATGACGCCGATCGCCGCCACGGCCTGTCCGAAGGCGAAGGCCAGCGACCACCACGAGCTGCTGCCGCCGCTGCTGCCGCCGCTGCTGCCGCCGCTGCCGCCGAGCATGCCGACGATGAACAGGATCGGCACCACCATGAGGTCCTGGAAGAGCAGCACGGAGAGCGCGATCCGGCCGACCGGTGACGCCGAGCGATGCTGCTCGACGAGCAGTTGCATGACGATGGCGGTCGACGACAGCGCCAGACACAGGCCGAGCACGATGCCGGAAGGCGGCGGCGCCCCCGTCAGGCGCAACACGATCCCCATCGTCAGCGCCGTCACCGCGACCTGGAACATCCCGACGCCGAGCACGTAGCGGCGCAGTTGCCACAGGCGCTGCACCGACAGCTCGAGCCCGAGAATGAACAGCAGGAAGATGATGCCGAGCTCGGCGAGTGGCTCGGCCTGCCGTGGATTGTCGAATGTGACGTACCCCACCCACGCATGGTCGGCGACAAAACGGCCAAGCCCGAACGGTCCGAAAACCACGCCGACCAGCAGAAAGCCGAGCACCGTGCTGATGCGGGCGCGGTGAAACAGCGGGACGATGACGCCCGCCGCGACGAGGAAAATCAGCAGGCCCTTGAAGCCTTCGGCGTGCAGCACGCGACCGCCTTTGCAGAAGGCGGCGCGGGCGGCCCGGAGGACCGGCCACGCGTCGCCCTTCGCACGCGATTAAGTCAGAAAATCAGGCCGGCTTCACGAGATTCTTGATGGCCGCGATGGCCGCCGCGGCCTCGCCGCCGTTCGGCCCGCCGCCCTGGGCCATGTCGGGCCGGCCGCCGCCGCCTTTGCCGCCCAGCGCCGCGACGCCGGCCTGCACCATCTTGACCGCGTCATTGGCCGCGGTGAGGTCCTTGGTGACGCCGACCACCAGCGCCGCCTTGCCCTCGGCATCGGCGGTCAGCAGCACCACGATACCGGAGCCGAGCTTCTTCTTGCCGTCGTCGGCCAGGCTGCGCAGGTCCTTGGCCTCGACCCCGGTCAGCACCTTGGCCATCACCTTGACCCCGGCCACGGTCTCGACGTCGTCGCTTGCGGCGCCGCCGGTTTGGCCGCCGCCGCCCATCGCCAGCTTCTTGCGGGCCTCGTTGAGGTCGCGCTCCAGCTTCTTGCGTTCGTCGAGCAGGCTGGCGATGCGCGCCGGCATGTCTTCGAGCGTTACTTTAAGTTCTGCAGATGCCGCTTTAGCGACCTGCATCATGCTATTGGCAGCCTTGCGGGCGGCGAGGCCAGTCAGCGCCTCGAGCCGGCGGACGCCGGAGGCGACGCCCGAGTCCGACACGCCCGAGATCAGGCCGATGTCGCCGGTGCGCTTCACATGGGTGCCGCCGCACAGTTCGACCGACCAGCCGAGCGTGTTGCCGGTCCCCTCACCCATGGCGACGACGCGGACCTCGTCGCCGTATTTCTCGCCGAACAGCGCCCGGGCGCCGGAGGCGCGGGCGTCGTCCAGCGCCATCAGCCGCGTCGTCACGGGTGAGTTCTGCAGCACCACGGCATTGGCGATGTCCTCGACCTGCTCGAGCTCAGTCGCGGTCAGCGGCTTGGGATGCGAGAAGTCGAAGCGCAGCCGGTCGGGCGCGACTAGCGAGCCCTTCTGCGCGACATGGTCGCCGAGCACCTGGCGCAGCGCCTCGTGGAGCAGATGCGTGGCTGAATGGTTTTGGCGGATGGCGGCGCGGCGGCTGTGGTCGACTTCCATCAGCAGCGGATCGCCGGCCTTCACCGTGCCTTGCTCGACCGTCACGTAATGGGTGAACAGGTCGCCGGATTCCTTCTGGGTATCGGTCACGGTCAGGCGCACGCCGTCGCGGCGCATCTCGCCGCGGTCGCCGGTCTGGCCACCGGACTCGCCGTAGAACGGCGTCTGGTTCATGACGACAACGCCGCTGTCGCCCTGCTTCAGCTCGGTCACTTCCTGGCCGTCCTTGACCAAGGCCGCCACCACGCCTTCGGCGCTCTCGGTCTCGTAGCCAAGGAATTCGGTGGCGCCGACCTTCTCGCGCAGCGCGAACCAGACTGCGCCGGTGGCGGCATCGCCCGAGCCCGACCATGAGGCACGCGCCTTCTCGCGCTGGCGCTGCATCGAGTCGTTGAACGACGCCAGATCGACGCTGATGCCGCGGGCGCGCAGCGCGTCCTGCGTCAGATCGAGCGGAAAGCCATAGGTGTCGTAGAGCGTGAAGGCGGTCTCGCCGTCGAACATATCGCCCTTCTTCAGGGTGCTGCTCTTTTCGTCGAGGATGATGAGGCCGCGCTCCAGCGTGCGGCGGAAGCGTGTCTCCTCCAACTTCAGCGTCTCGGCGATCAGCGCCTCGGCGCGCACCAGCTCCGCATAGGCCTGGCCCATCTCGCGGATCAGCGACGGCACCAGCTTCCACATCAGCGGCTCGCGGGCGCCGAGCAGTTCGGCGTGGCGCATGGCGCGGCGCATGATGCGGCGGAGCACATAGCCGCGGCCTTCGTTCGACGGCAGCACGCCGTCGGCGATCAGGAAGCACGACGAGCGCAGGTGATCGGCGATGACGCGGTAGGAGGCGACGGTCTTCGCATCGGGCGCCCGGCCGAGCGCCGACGCCGTGGCGTCGATCAGGCCGCGAAACAGGTCGGTCTCGAAGACGCTATCGACGCCCTGCATGATGGAGGCCATGCGCTCCAGCCCCATGCCGGTGTCGATCGACGGCCGCGGCAACGGCACCTGCACGCCGGGCTCCGGCTGGTCGAACTGCATGAAGACCAGATTCCAGAACTCGAGGAAGCGGTCGCCGTCCTCATCCGGACTGCCGGGCGGTCCGCCCGCGATATGGTCGCCGCGGTCGATGAAGATTTCCGAGCACGGCCCGCACGGACCGGTGTCGCCCATGGCCCAGAAATTGTCCGAGGTGGCGATGCGGATGATGCGGTCGTCGGAGAAGCCGGCGATCTTCTTCCACAGCGCGGCCGCCTCGTCGTCATTGTGGTAGACGGTGACCAGCAGCTTGTCCTTCGGCAGCGCGAAGTCCTTGGTGATCAGGTTCCAGGCCAGCTCGATGGCGACGTCCTTGAAATAGTCGCCGAACGAGAAGTTGCCGAGCATCTCGAAGAAGGTCAGGTGGCGCGCGGTGTAGCCGACATTGTCGAGATCGTTGTGCTTGCCGCCGGCGCGCACGCTCTTCTGCGCGGTCACGGCACGGCTGTAGGGCCGCTTCTCGAGGCCGGTGAAGACGTTCTTGAACTGCACCATGCCGGCATTGGTGAACATCAGCGTCGGGTCGTTGCGCGGCACCAGCGACGACGACGCCTCGACCTGGTGATCGTGGCGCGCGAAGTAATCGAGGAAGCCCTTGCGGATGTCGTTGACGCCACTCATGGAGACCCAATCGCTTTCAATCGCTGCGCACGCCGCCTGACCCCGCGCCGGGCCGGACCGCGCACCCCCTTGGCCGAAAACGCCGTCGGGGGGCCGATAAATCCCCGTCAGGCTTGATGTTTTACCGGGACGCTATTTAGCGGCGGGGGGCGGATGAGTCCAGAAAGCCGGCGCCTTTGCGGGCGCCGGCCGGGATATCATCGACTGCATCGACGCGCGGGCCAAGATGCCCCGCGTTCGCGCCCGCCGGCGCGGTTCAGCCCCAGGGACCACCGCCGCGCCGCGAGGCGCCGCCCCAAGGACCGCCGGGAGGACCACCGGGAGGACCGCGCCGGCCGCCCTGCTGCTGCGGCAGGAACGGCCGGCCGGAGGCGCCGGCCATCTGCTGGAGCGCGGCGATGCGGTTCTCGGCCGCCGGGTGGGTCGAGAACAGGTTGTCCATGCGCGCGCCCGACAGCGGGTTGATGATGAACATGTGGGCGGTCGCCGGGCTCCGCTCGGCGGTGTCGTTGGGGATGACGTGCGCCATGTCCGAGATCTTGGCCAGCGCCGAGGCCAGCGCCAGCGGCTGGCCGCTGATCTGCGCGCCGAGCCGGTCGGCGGCATATTCGCGGGTCCGGCTGATCGCCATCTGCACCAGCATGGCGGCGAGCGGCGCCAGGATCACCATGGCCAGCGTGCCGATGAGGCCCATGCCGCCGTTGTTATCCCGGTTGCCGCTCATGCCGGAGAACATCGCGAAATTGCCGAGCATCGAGATGGCGCCGGCAATGGTCGCGGTGATGGTCATGATCAGCGTGTCGCGGTTGGCGATGTGCGCCAGCTCATGCGCGATCACGCCCGCGACTTCGTCCTCGTTCAGGCGCTGCAGCAGCCCGGTGGTCACGGCGACCGCCGAGTTCTCCGGGTTGCGGCCGGTGGCGAAGGCGTTCGGCTGCGGGTTGTCCATGATGTAGACCTTGGGCATCGGCAGGTTGGCGCGCTGCGCCAGCGCCGCCACCATGGCGTAGAGGTCCGGTGCCGAGCGGGCGTCGACTTCCTGCGCGCCGTGCATCGACAGCACCATGCGGTCGGAATTCCAGTAGGCGAACACGTTCATGCCGCCGGCCACGAGCAGCGCGATCAGCGCGCCGCTGCCGCCGCCGATCAGGAATCCGATGCCCATGAACAGGGCCGTGAGGCCCGCCAGCAGCATCGCCGTGCGAAAATAGTTCATCGTGTCCCTCTCGAACGGGCGCCCTCTCGCGCCCGACCACGGAAACATGTCGGTATGGCCGCCGTTTCGCGCAAGTGGCCGGACGGGATGTCGCAGGGATTGGCGGCGGTGGCCGCGGCGGTTACACCCCCGATCCGGCAGGACCGGCCCGGCGCTGGGCGTGTTCGTCCGACAAAGGCGCGGCGGGCTCTTTTACCCTCTCCCCTTGAGGGAGAGGGTGGCGAGTGCGAAGCACGAGCCGGGTGAGGGGGCCGGCTCTTGCACTGACTCCGCCCCCTCACCCGCCCTCGCTCGGCTTCGCCTCCGCTCGGGCACCCTCTCCCTCAAGGGGAGAGGGAAAGCGCGGACGCCGCTCCGGCGCGGGCAACTCTCTTCAGCCAACCCAAACGCACGTCGCCCCCGTCCTCGGTTGCGGCCGCTTTACGCAGCCGGGTGCCGACGGGGGCGATGCGATACGCACAACCTGAACTCAGACCTTGGCGTCCCGAGCCTGGGGGGACGCCTAGCGGCCGCCTTTGCCCTTGGCCTTCTTGGCCGCAAACTTGGCGGCGGATCGGGCCGCGGATTTCGCCGCCGACTTCTCCTTCTTGGCCGCCGCCTTGGCGGCCTGTCGTTCTTCCTGGTAGGCGGCTGCGGACTTCGCCTTTGCCGTCATCGGCGTGGTCCCGTCCTTGGTCGCCTCGTTGGACGCCTCGTTCTTCTCGCCGCCAGCCCGCGCGGCCGCCGCCCTGTCATTGGCCCGCTCGCGCGCGTTCTTGCGCTTGGCCGGCTTGGGGTGGGCGGTGGCCAGACCGCCCGTTTCCGCACCGTCGTCACCCTGCGTCTCATCCTCGGCCTTGCGGGCCGCCGTCTCGAGATCGATCAGGTTCGCTGCCACACCAGCGGTCGCGGCATCATTGCCCGGCACATTGGCCGGCACATTGGCCGTCACATGGGTCGACTTGGGCTGGACAGCCGGCGGGGAAACCCGCGGCTGCGCCGGTCCTTGGCCATGGGAGGCGTCACCCTCCGGACCGTCACCGGCACCGGTCGCTAGCGTCGAACCGCTAGCCGCCGGCGTGCCCGCATCCTTTCAAGCTTCGGCAGCGTCGTCGTCGTCTTTCTCGACCTCGCCTCGATCCTGGCGGCGACGTCGGGGTTCTGCTTGAGGAAGACCTTGGCGTTCTCGCGGCCCTGCCCGATGCGCTGGCTGTCGTAGGAGTACCAGGCGCCGGACTTCTCGACCACGCCGGCCTTGACGCCGAGATCGACCAGCTCGCCGACCTTGGAGACGCCCTCGCCATACATGATGTCGAACTCGACCTGCTTGAACGGCGGCGCCAGCTTGTTCTTCACCACCTTGACGCGGGTCTGGTTGCCGACCACCTCGTCGCGGTCCTTGATGGCGCCGATACGGCGGATGTCGAGACGCACCGAGGCGTAGAATTTCAGCGCATTGCCGCCCGAAGTGGTTTCCGGCGAGCCGTACATGACGCCGATCTTCATGCGGATCTGGTTGATGAAGATGACCATGGTGCGCGACTTGGAGATCGACGCGGTCAGCTTGCGCAGCGCCTGGCTCATCAGGCGCGCCTGCGACCCCGGCTGCACGTCGCCCATCTCGCCTTCGAGTTCGGAGCGCGGCACCAGCGCCGCGACCGAGTCGACCACCAGCACGTCAACCGCGCCGGAGCGCACCAGCGTGTCGGCGATTTCCAGCGCCTGCTCGCCGGCGTCGGGCTGCGAGATCAGCAGTTCGTCGACATTGACGCCGAGCTTGCGGGCATAGACCGGGTCGAGCGCGTGCTCGACGTCGACGAAGGCGCAGATGCCGCCCTTCTTCTGGGCCTCGGCGATGGTGTGCAGCGACAGCGTGGTCTTGCCGGAGGATTCCGGCCCGTAGATTTCGACGATGCGGCCGCGCGGCAGGCCGCCGACGCCGAGCGCGATGTCGAGGCCGAGCGAGCCGGTCGAGACCACCTCGACGTCCATCGACTTGTCGTTCTTGCCGAGCTTCATGACCGAGCCCTTGCCGAACTGGCGCTCGATCTGGGAGAGCGCGGCAGAGAGGGCTTTGGACTTGTCCATGGACGATCCTTCGACGAGACGCAGGGCAGGCTGACTCATGTCGCGCTCCTTATGGCCTTTGATTCGACCCCCGACAACGAAAGGCGCCCTCGCCCCCGGTGGGAATCGACCGGTAAAGAGAATGTACCCTATTTGTTCTAAGTTCGCAATATGTTCTTTTTGGTTCCGGGGTACTGGCCTGTTTTGACCCGTAGTGGCCTGATTTGAAATGGGTAGTGGCCTGTTTTGGAATGGGTAGTGGCCTGTTTTGGATAGACTCAGGGTCCTGCTATCTCATCACATGCGCCCGAGTTGCCTCGGGCCCCGCCTGGCGGCGGGTATGTGGAGAACCCCCGCTAGTAGGCGGGGGTTGCCCAGAGCAGCAACACCGCGATCAGGATGATCGCCAGCAGTACCTTCCAAAACGACATAAGCCACCTCCAGACAACGCTCCGCACCATGCGGAGCAATGAGTCTTTCAGTGGCTTTTCAGGCTCAGTCGAAGCTGAGCGCTGTTTTTATCTCACAACTCTAGTTGGCCGTCAATGGCCGCCCTAGTTGGCGGCCTCTTTCATTGTTCCAGTTATGGTTTGATGATGTCCGTCTGATCGGCCAAGATTTCTTTATCGAGCTCTAGCTTCTGAATAAGCCGCTCGATTTCCTTGACTCCAATCTGACCTGTATCAGTCGGAAACTGGCGTCCTTCGCCAATAGCCCGGTCATCAATTCACGTTCTCCAGCCATAACCTGCGCCTTTCGTGGCGGATCGTCCAAGCGGTTCTCTCGCCTCAGCAACGGGTTTTCGAAGAAGCTGGAGCCGCACCTTTCTACCGTCGCGCTGTACGTCGCGCGCTACAATCTGTGACGCGTACATGAAAGCCTACGAAGCACGCCAGCGATGGCGTTAGGAATTGCCGAGCGGGTTTGGACGGTCGGTGATCTGCTCGACGCGGCGCTGGCAACGCAGCCGATAGACCCGGTAGTGACGCGCCGGATCGGCGCAAGCGGTTTACTGTAATTCCGGGAGGCAAATAGGACCCCTTGAAAAACTGAGAATAAACAACAGCTTAGCATCCGGGGTCGGCCAGCGGCAGTTAGACGCAGATCCGGAAACCTATTTAAATTGTTGGTAGGTTCCCTACCTGTAGACTTCAGGTAGCGGATCAGAAATAGTCCCTCCCTGTTTGGGGATGGGGCAAAGAGGCTAACTATGACAGCAAAAGCCAGAGGAATCGGTGCCTTTCTAGTTTCTCGTGCCGGAATAGCGGCGTTGCGAGACGCGGGCTATTATGCCATCGGCGCTGGATTGTTGGTTGCTGGAATTGTTGGTTTGCGTGATTTTGCGCCCGGCGACGGCTTTGTTGCTGGTCTTGTGCAATCGTCCCCGCTAATCGCGACAGCGGCGGGCGCTATATGGGCAATGGTCAAAGCGTAGCCCTGTCGGGCGTATGGACTCTTGCGACTAATTCCGGGGTCATCGTTTCCGTCGCTTTATTCGTAGCCGTCGCATGGTTGCTCACGCACCGGCGGCGCGCGGACCCTCCTTTGCCGTTTGCGGAATTCGCAAATGGCCATCGATCCGATTTTTTCCTGGTCTTTAGCCGTAGTGTAGTGATCCTCGTTTCAATGCTGATTTCCTGTGCCTACGTTTTTGGCTCAGAAGGCATGATGAATGTCGTCTTTAATAAAATGCCAAACACTTATATCGTCTATATATTCCTATTCATGGCTTACGACGCTTTCTGGAAAGTAGTCGGCCAGTTTGCTGGCGAACTCCATTAGGTCCCAAGACGCAGTGGCCTAGTTTGATTTCCTGGCTGGCCTATTTCGGCCAGTACTGGTTCCAGTGGTGGCCGGTGGCCCGGACATAACGTGCGGCCTGCGCTCGATCCCCCCATCGTACCCTGTCCGGTCCGCCGGTCTGAACTGACCCGCCACGCCGGCCGCACCTCATACCCGCCCCCGCCCCGCACGCCATCGCCGCAAGCTTCGCCCGCCAAGGCCTGATGACCACGCTCGGCGCCACGCAAACTCGCCGCCGCCCTGGCCTTCAAATCCGATAGGCCGGACCAGCCCTGCCACTCATCTCTTCCCTGCGAGCGCCAGCGATCCTAACATGCGCACGGCCACAGGCGAGGTCGCGCAAGGAGCGTCGGAAGACCAGTTTTTTAACTGCGGGCGAGAGACGAATTTCTATGCACATAGAATTTCCGCTGAGCCTCGATATCGTCCACTGCGCTGGAGACGTCACGACCGCTTTGGGAAAAACGTTATCGACGGAGCGGGATAAATTCGTCGTCGTGACGGGCAAGAATTTTTCCAGGAACTACTATCAAACCTTGTTCAAGGATTCAAAATTACCCATCGCGCATATTATTGAGGTTCACGAGAACTCGGTAAAAACGATTTATGAGGCTGAAAGATCGATATACCGCTCCGGGATTTCCTGGGTCATCGCCATCGGTGGCGGCCGGGTATGCGATTTTGCCAAGCGGCTCGCCTACATCTCCGGACTCAAGCTCCTGCTCGTCCCGACTATTATTGCCAACGATGGATTGATCTCCCCTATCGCAGTCGTTCGGGACGACGGACGGTCGGTCAGCCTTGCCGGCAAGATGCCGGACTACGTGATCATCGATCTGTCAACGGTTCGCCAGACGCCGGACAGATACTTGATTGCAGCGGCCTGCGATCTGATCACCAATCTGAGCGCCACAAACGACTGGCAAAAATCTCTCAGCGGGGCCGATGGCCGGGAGCACCATTTGGCATTTCAGCTGTCACGAATGGCTGCCTTTGGCGTTCTCGATTGCCGCAGTTGGGATTTGCGTGCCGACGCCTTCCTGCGGGCCCTCGTCTCCGGCCAGGTGTTGTCAGGAGTCGCAATGGCTCTTGCCGGCACAAGCCGCCCTTGCAGCGGCAGCGAACATCTCATTTCTCATGCCCTCGACCACCTGGAAATCGGCACCCACGTGCTGCATGGCGAAAAGGTGGGGATTGCATCCCGCTTCTGCCTGCATCTTCAAGGGCAAAACAGCAAGCTGATCGAAGATTTTTTTCACGCCTTCAACGTCTCAAGAATATTTCCCGGCTGCGAAATTTCGGGACACGGTGAGATAACGCGCCTGTTTTCAGTCGCCCGCGACATGCGGCCTGGCCGGGCAACAATCCTCGACCAGTATTCCGATGAAGAACTGACGCACCAGTATTTCAACTTCGTGGACTCTGGCGGACAATGAAAACGATGGGCCATGCCGTCATTCTGGCGGCCGGCGTTGGCTCGCGGCTCCGTCCGCTGACGGACACGCGACCGAAGTGCTGCATCGAAGTCGGAGGAGTCAGCCTGATAAGCCGGATCGTTGCCCAGATCGGGAGCGTGGCACCGAGATTCGGAATTACGGTTGTCGCCGGTTATCTGGCCGACAGCGTTCGCCACGAACTGAGAGCGTTTGCTGACATCAACATTATCGAAAACAAGTTTTACGCGACAACGAACAATATGGAGTCCTGCCGGCTTGCTCTTGAAAATCTCGCGGCCACGGAAAAGGTAACGATCGTAAACGGAGACTGCATATACGATACCGAGATCGTGGAGGAGACTCTCCGGGCGGATCCGGATGTCATTGCCGTCGATAGCTCGCAATATTTCGAAGAGAGCATGAAGGTAAAGATCGAAGGAGGACTCATCGTGGATATTGCAAAATCCCTCCCTGACGTTCCATCGTGCGTCACCTCAATTGATCTCTACAATTTCTCGTCAGAGAACTCCAAGAGGCTCCTTGGAATTATGACGGACTTCCACAAACGTCAGGACCTCAAACAGTGGACCGAGGTGGCAATAAAAACACTGGTGTCCCAGCCGGAGATAAAGATTTCCCCGCTGGACATTAGCGGCCTGAACTGGGTGGAGATCGACAACGCGGACGATCTGGCGCGGGCCAACGGAATCTGGCGCTGATGTTTACAAAGATGCTCCTCGACCTGGACGGAACCGTCTATCTCGGCGCGAACATCATCGACCGCGTCGACGAAGAGATTCGCCGTCTGCACGACGCGGGGGTTCAGTTCAGCTACATGACGAACAACACCAGTATCGCCACCTGCCAGTATCTGGCGAAGCTCACCCAGCTTGATCTGCCCGTTACCATCGATCGTATTATCTCTCCGACTCTGGTGCTCGCCCAATATTTGAAGGCGAATGACATTCGCCGTTTTTTCTCGCTTGGGACAAAAACATTTGTAGAAGAGCTGCAGCGCCTCAGCCACGCACGGGAAGACCACCTCAACCCCGAACTGGTTATCGTGGCTTTCGATAAGGAATTAACTTATGCGAAGCTGGAGGAAGCATGCGGGTTTATCAACCGCGGGATTCCTTACGTTAATACAAACATAGACCTCGCTTGCCCGTCTCCGAGCGGACCGATCCCGGATTGTGGCGCGATCTGCAAAATACTGGAGGCATCGACTTCAGTTTCTTCCATGCGCCACTTCGGCAAGCCGGGCCACGCCTATGTCGAACATCTCCGACGGGGCCTTACGGCTGCCGATGAGGTTCTCGTCGCGGGCGACCGTGCGTATACGGACGCCAAAGTGGGCCTCGCACTCGGGGTGCGGACGCTGCTCGTAAGATCGGGGGAATTCAAAGGTACCGCTGCGGACGCTCCTGCCGGTGTCGAGGTCGCCGACACTCTCGCCTGTTACTTGCGGGAATTGCGAAATAACCGAAGCAACAATCGAACGTCACACGGGATAAATTGACACAATGACGACCGGGGATGTCACGAACGAACTTCCTTTCGAATTAATGACGGATGAAAATCTGAATGATTTTGTATTTTCGCACATCCGGGCCGCCCTGGATGGAGTCGACGATTCGAAGCGAGATGCGGCGTGGCTGAAGGCGTCAATTCTGCTTAATGGTCTCTACAAGAAAGATCCGATCGAGACTCTTTCCCTGTTGCAGAGGCTCAAACATGTTGACGCACAGGACAACAAAGCTGAGTTTGAAAGCTTCAGAAGTGAATTTTCCAAGCTGACCTATCCTTTAACGCTGTCGGAACATGGATACTTGCGCAGCCTCGCAAGCTGGGATCAAGCGGAGGCCTGGAAGCATATTTCTGATGCCGAAGTCATGCTGGCTTCGCTTGGGTACAAAGCATTTATAAACTCGGGAACGCTTCTGGGAGCAATCAGAGAAGGCGCGCTGCTCGCGCACGACGACGATGCAGATCTTGGTGTGATCTTGAACGGCGACACAGTTCAAGAAATTGTGGCGGACTGGTTCGTTCTGAAGAAAAAACTTGATGCCGTCGGCCGGCTCGCTCTTTGGTACGAGTGTTACGATGCGCATCACAGCAAACTCACTGGAGATCTGCCGATAGACCTTTTTCCGTGCTGGTGTCTCAACGGCGAGTTTTTCGCGTGGCCCCACGGGAAGACGGCCATTGAAAACGTCACCCCGCTGAAGGAATGCCGCATCGAAGGCGTTACGGTTCACACCCCCGCAGTTCCCGAGTTGTTGCTGGAGATTGCGTACGGACCAACCTGGCGGATACCCGATCGGGCATTCAGATACTCCTGGGCCACATCTTATGGAGACGCATTCAAAGATTTTCGCGAAGAATTCGATCGGCAGAAGCCCGCCGCTGATCTTTGAGACTTCAAAATGACGGTCTACCGGACCGCCCCTCCCCGGACGCCTGTTATGCCCTCCGCCGCCCCGCACACCCGCATCGCTTCAAGCTTCGCCAAACAAGGCCTGATGACAACACTCGGCGCCACCCTGGAAAGCGTCGCACCGGGCCGCGTTGAGATATCGCTCGTGCCGCAGGCCGCCATCTCGCAGCAGCACGGCTTCGTCCATGCCGGCGCAGTGGCGGCGATTGCCGACAGCGCCGCCGGCTACGCGGCGCTCAGCGTGATGCCGGAGGGATTGGGCGTGCTGACCACCGAGTTCAAGATCAACCTGATGGCGCCGGCGGCGGGCGAGCGCCTGATCGCGCGCGGCCGCGTGGTGAAAGCGGGCCGCACGCTGACCGTGGCGCAGGCTGAGGTGTTCGCCGTCGCCAACGGCACAGAGAAACTGGTCGCGCTGCTGACCGCGACCCTGATGGCCATCGCCGGCCGCGACGGCATCGGCGACTGACGTCGCCGCCGCGCCCATTAGCCATGATGCGCGGCGCCATGACGAATTCGTCCGTTCCGGTTGCGGGCGGCGCGTTTTTGTCTGTAAATGCTCGCCAGGGAAACGGGGGTTTTCAAGATGCGTATGATGTGGCTGGCCGCGCTGTGTGGCGCGGTTGTGGGCGGCTGCGCCAAAAATGCCGACCAGGTCGCGGCGACCTATATCTCGCCGGTCACCTACGAGGCCTATACCTGTCCACAGTTGGCCGAGGAGGCCCAGCGCGTGTCGTCGCGCGCGGCGCAGGCCGCCGGCGTTCAGGATTCCAAGGCGACCAATGACAAGGTGGCGATGGGCGTCGGCCTGATCGTGTTCTGGCCGGCCATGCTGATGACCAAGGGCGACGACGAGACGACGGCGGAACTGGCGCGGCTGCGCGGCCAGATGGACGCCATCGAACAGGCCTCGATCAAGAAAAAATGCGGCATCAGTGTCCGGCCGGTGACGCCGGTCGCGGCCGCCGGAACCGAGACCGCCGTCGCGGCGCGGTAATGCCATGGAGTTCCGGATCGCGCCACCGCGCGATCCGGCGCCGGCATCGGCGACGCCGCTTCAGTTCTGGTATTCGGAGAGCATTCGCTTCAGCGCGGCCTTGCCGGCGCGGTTGGCTTCGCTCATCGACTCGAAATAGACCTCGGAATGGCCGATCGGGCTGGTGCGCCCGGCGCGATA
>LNFM01001038.1_pt1 | contig 64978 bp, 58 predicted proteins | sample 596031 | NCBI WGS metagenome assembly LNFM01 (sample SAMN04254537, study PRJNA301005) | activated carbon metagenome | isolation source: dual media filters at the Ann Arbor, Michigan drinking water treatment plant | place: USA: Ann Arbor
ATAAAGCCTGTCCACCTAGGCTAGCTTCCAATTTATGAAAGGCAATTAAAGATAAAATAAGTAAAATGGCTCCAGCCACACCGGGAACAAAAAGGCCAGGATTGGAAAACTCGGCATACAAAAGTAACAATGAGCCCATGAAAAACAAATAAGCCCATTCTGGTTCTGAAATCCATTGAATCACTTTGTAACGAATATCTTTTGCAAACTCTTTGAGTTCACCTACAACCACCAAGTGCTGAACTTTTTCTTGGTCAAAATATTTGTGGCCTGCAGCTTTTTCTAAAAACTCAGCTTCCGTGGTGGCTGAATAGTCTAAAGCTTTCATCTTAACGGCTTCATCAGTTGTAACAGCTTTACCTTCAGTAATAATTTTTTTACTGAACTCTTGATTACGCCCACGAAGATCCGTCATGGCTTCTAACCAACTGACAGTATCGTTAATTAATTTATTTCTAAGATCTGGCGAAATTTCTTGGCCCGTTCCTGACACGGGTGTTGCAGCTCCTAGGTTTGTAGCTGTTAGGCCACCTGACACATGACAGGCTTGTAAAATGATCGCACCCGCACTTCCTGCATGCCCGCCTGCAGGTGAAATCAAACATAAGAATGGCACTGGAGAAGCTAAGATGTGTTCAGTGATAAGCCTTGTGCTTTGCAGACTTCCACCCGGCGTATTAATGCGCATAAAAATAGAATCACACTTTTCAATTTTGGCTTTTTCAGAAACTCTTTCGATCAAATCAAAAGTCCCGGCACCTATGGTGTCTTGAACACTAAAGGCCATGGTACATGATAAAAAAAGTTTTTTCATCGACTGCATTTTTTAAAATCCTTTGGTTTGAAGGGCTTGCAAGGTTTTCCAAGATATTTTTTTAAGCTCTGGTTTTTTTATCATCTCGCTGAAGGAATAAATTTCCACCCAATTGTGTGACCCTAAGGATTGCACAGCTCCCGATAGCTCGGGTGATAAGGATAAAAACACACTGGGAGCCTGACAGTTCCAACTGCGCATTCTAGAAAAATAATCCACATGGGAAATACTAATCGGACCCATTTTAAAAACTTCATCTGGTTTCAAACCCAAAGCTTTGATCATATTTTGAAAGGTGGATTCATGGGTGCTACTCCACTTGGCATCCTCAAGATCTGTTAATACAAAAACAAGCTTTGTAAAATCCGGTGGAGCCTCTAAAGAAAGGCTAACTTCAGGAATGGATTCCAGCTGCGGCAGAGGAAAGTAGCGAAGACCTAGAGTTTCGGTAAGATACTGAATCATGAGCTTCTTTTACCTGTCGATACTTTAGACAAACAAGCAAAATTCACCCTTCAATTGAAACAACATAATGAAATTCCTAGGATTTCTTTAAAAAGAATGACGCGTGCTGTATAAATGCAAGATCAGAGGAAAAAACGATGAAACTAGTAATTGCTTTATTTTTAAGTCCCTTATTTTTGCAAGCGCAAAACTATCTGACGACTCGTCCTCTGAAATATGGATCCACACCTGAAGTGCAAAAATTAACGGTGAAGCAAAAAAAAGCGGCCAACATCGAGGATTTCGACCGAGCTGAAAAACAATTTGAATTGGAAATGACTTTTAGAACTCGCAGCGCCCGCATTGAAGACGATAACATCCGCGCATCAACGGCCGCCTCTGACATCGAAGTCGGATTCACTTACAATATGACCGAATGGCTCAAAACTGAAATCGTCAGTGCCTACACTTTTGCATCAGGACTTGCTGCAACTGTTTATGGTTCTGAAGGCTCTCCGGCCTCTGGAGCCTCAGTCACCGAAGGCTCTGTAAGTCTAATGCCAACAGAGGGCATCACCTTTTCTTCTGGAATCGTCGAAACTGAGTTTAACCCCATTTACTCCATTTACGGTGGCGACGCACTGGCAGGATTTCGTGAAATTTTCGAAAAAAAATGGGCCAGTGGATCTTACATCAATTTAAAAAGTTACCAAGCAGTACCCACTCAGCTGGGGACTTCTAACCGAGTGCTGGAAGATGATAGCGAAGCTTATTTAATTTTAAACAACGTGAATATGGGATTTGTTTCAGGCTCTACAAAACTAGAAGCTTCTTACTCAAAGTATGATTTTTATAATATGACCCGAGCAGCCGCAGACGATTCTAAGTTTTTAGGAAACACCATGGTCGGCGAAGATGGCAGCCTATTTCGATTTTTTAGATTTGAATATAAAGGCCAGGAAGCGGCCTTGGCATGGACTCAAACCTTTAGAAAAGATGACAAATTTCAAATTCGTGGAACTGTAGCAAAAAATGATGAAGCACCTAAAAGTTTTAATACCGGCTGGCTTGTGAACACGAACTATAAGTTTAATTTCGGTCGCTATTTTTTAAAGCCCAGTTTTACACAATTTTATTTAGAATCCGATGTTATGCCTGCTTTTTATTCCACGGGAACCTTTGGTTTCTTGAACCGGGAAGGCACCACCATGGAACTTCGAGGAGCCATTAAAACTTATAATATCGAAAGTTACGTGAGGTTTACGGACTCCAATGAAATCGTAGACACATTTGTACAATCGGACCGAAAGAGTTTATCAATCGGTATTGAGGTGAGTTATGAAATTTTATAGTGTTTTTTTCTTATCAGCTTTGTTTCTATCAGGTTGCACCTCAGAAAGAAGCCCCTACTGGGGACAAGAACTCGCAGAATTTCGCGTGAGCTCTCCGTCAATTCAAGAGTCTCGTGTACTAGGCTTCGACGAGCAAGGATTAGAAAACAAACGAAACTTTATGTTTCAAGCTTGTTTGTCAGACCTTTCAGGCAGCCCCCTACCTCCTGGGCTTTACTTTGATATTCAATTTGGTTCCGGTGAAAAAGTCACAGAAAAAACAGATATCAATAGCTGTATTGAGTGGGAACGCGAAGTGGGATACTCCCTTCGTGATTCAGAAAAATACTATTTAATTAAAACTTCATTTATCTCTAAAAATAAATTAAAGGGAACTTTGACAGTTGATTTATTGATTAACCCCGTCAAAAGCAAAGTGGATGATTTAAGAAATCGTAAGGCCAGTCAAATGCGCGATGTGGTTTTAACCGAGCCTGGTCAGGACCGACTCAATATTGCTGACCTTTCTGGAACTTCTACTGCCCAGCCCACCCTTGGTTTAAAAAGATCCAATGTGCACACCCCTTCAACTAATTTGACAGAATTTCAAGTGACAACAACCGGTGTGACAATAGAAAAAAGACGTCTTGATATTTCCCAGCCCTACAGCATCGACCAGGATTTGAATCTTTACACCCATAATGACTTTCGAATTTCTGCCAGTCCTCAATTTTTAGTGAAAAGATTTGATAATCAAGTCACTAAACTTTCACCTGACCGTGGTGATTATACGATCACAGTGGCTTTTTTGTCCGAGCCTGATTTCAAAATCGAAGAGCTATGGAAAAAAATTGAAGCGGCTAAAACCATAGATGATGTAAAGCAAGTTCGTGAGCTTTCTAAAAAAGGTGTCGAGTTTAAGCTGAATGTGGACCGCTTAACAAATCTAAGACCTGAAGTGATTCGCCGAGGTTTAAGCTTTAGTGACAAGCGCATTTTAATGACTCGCTTGATGATGCCCTATATTCATCAAACCGTTCAAACCAAAGCTACGATGACTCCTGACTTTGGTTTAAATGCAGATATAAACATCCCCCTTAAACAGGATTCATTGTTTAGAAAACGTGCGATGGTGGCTATTACTATTGAGCCTCATTTCAACGATCCTAAAATTCAAATCAAAACAGATGGTGCTGGATTTATTAACAATATGTTTGCACCTTCAGGGATCACAAGTTTTTTACCACTGCCTATTGAAGCCGATTTGTTGCACCGTGAATTTGAACAGATTAAAGCTCAGGCAAAAAACATAAAGCCTTTGGATCGTTTCAAAAAGTTGTCAGCAGCTGAAAACACTTACCTTGAAATCGGAAAAAAAGATCAAGCTATTCAAAAAATGACAGAAAGCTTTTTAAAAAATACGATCACTCGTGCTTCCAAAAGAGAGTATTTAAAACAAGTTTGCAGATCGATGCTGGCTCAGTCTAAAAAAATTCCCAATAGCGAAACACAAGCCAGCTTTGGAATTGCCAATTGTCAAAATGCGGAATCAGCTTTAAATTTGCAAATTCTTGATTTCGTAGAAGATCTTGCAAGCCCTGAAGCGCAATTAATAGCACCCGTAGTCGCACAAAAGCTTTCAATTTCACAAAACTTTTCAAAATCTTCATCGGCTTCGCAAAGTAACAGTGCAGGTGTTGGCTTTGATATTGGCCTTGGGTTTGGATTACCAGACAGTTTTTCACCACTCTCTGGTGGTTTTAAAGCTTCTGCTGGATCTTCTTTTACAGTCACAAGATCTAGAACTGGATCTACAAGCGCAAGCCTTTCAAGTGATTTCACATTGAACATCGAACCCAGCCAATTCGAACTTCAATTGAACACTAGACGCTGTGTCGTGATAGATGCCAGTTCTCAGTTCACAAACAACGTTAAAAATTACGGGCTCGAGCTTCCTCAAGGAGCTTTACTTTGTTCAAGTGAAGTCAATAAGCAATCGGTTGCAGAAAAGTTTTATTTCATTTCTCAAAGTTGTTCTGATACAGCCATTGTGGATTGCTCTGACGATCAGGTCAGCCGCTTTAACATCATCGTTCGCGGTGAAAAGGTTTATAAAAAGTTTCAGGAAATGGTCACCAATAGTGATATTGAAACCACTTTAATAGAACTACCAGAGGATTTAGTAAGAAAACAGATTTTGAAATGGAGTCCAAATCTGAAAGTGAATTTAACCAACCAAGTTTACCCAGGAGCTATCGCAAGATAGCTTACTCGTCGTCCTTGATCATTTGACCTTGAACTGTCACATGAACTTCGTAGTTACCAGAAGTGGTTTCATTTCTTAATTCAGCATAAACGCTTCCCACAGAAGCGTTCACTTTATAATTACCACTCACTGTCTCCACATACTGAGAAGATCCGGAAACAATCTCGGCCCCTTGGGCTTTTTGAAAGGGCAAAATATCATCTAAAGTGACTCCAAATAATGATGAGTCGATAGAACAGGCGCTAAGCATGAGCGACATGACAGAAAGACCTATCAACTGAATCGTCAATTTCATCATAATTGTGGCTCCTTACCTATACTTTATCGGAATTTAAGGCTTTTTCTAAAGGTGTCGTATCAAAATGGTACAATTCTTTTGCAAATAGATGTCATTTCGAAATAGCTTTAAACTATGAAAAAACAAATTCTATCATTAGCCCTCATCCTGTTGTCCTCCACTGCCATCTCAAATCCAGACAGCTTGACTCCCAAAGAGTTTCAAATTTTGTGTATCACCGAGTTTCCAACCACTTCTTTTATTGGGTATTCCATCAATGATCAGATCAACATGAGGTTTGTTAACTCGAACGGTATTCAGTTTATGCCGATTAGCTCAAGTTTAATCACTATTCATGATTTAAAACTGTTAAGCCAGCGCGCAGAAGTCCTCAAAAACTTAGATAGTGAAACAGAGTTTCAGCTGCAAACAAAAGACTGTGTAGTGCATGCCGATCAAACATTTTTCTGTGACGGGGGCCATGCTCAATTCAAAGATACTTTAGGAAATACCGTTCAAGTAGATTATTTAGCCTCTAGGCTTTTGCAGTCAAAATCACAAAATAATACCTACAATCAGGTTCAAGTGACTTTGGGTTTACGAATTAACAAAGAATCTTATTCCATTGATATGAACTATGCCCCTTTTGAGTGCGGGATTGATTATAAGTAAGAACCAGAAGTAACACTGGAATTTTTACCTGCACTGATTCAAATCGATATTTATTTGTTATAATGCCTCCTTTAACAAGGAGATCCCGTGAAACTATCAATCATTGCTATACTTTTACTCGCATCAATTTCTCAGGCTTCAGTTTGTAAATCAGAAAATGGTACATTGGCGCTTATATTCCGCGATTCTTCACTTCTTACAGTTTGTAATCCCACCGCTGGCAAATCAAGCAAAGAGGTTTGCGCAAATGACCTATTTCTCATCACTTCAAGTGCAACTACCAACAGCACAACTCTTCAAACTATTTATACTTCACTTGAAAGTAACTCCACTGTTACAACCATCTTTTCAAAACAACTGATAACAGTTGAGTTCAGTGCGAATTATTCTGCCAAGAGCTATGAAGGCGGCAACACAATTACGGCCCCAATAGGTAAATTCAAACTTATTTGTGATTAATTTATTGCACAGGCTTGCATTGAACATTCAGGTGAGCCATGCAACAGCCAGTCATTACAATTTCGAATAATTTGCTTGGCCACACACTTGCAAATTATTGAATTGTGAAACTGAGAATAAGTATTTCTAAAACATATGATATTACAGCTCTGAAACTGGTCATTTTGGGGCTGCTATGTCCATTTTTTATACAATTAACCCAAGCCGCATTTCCATTACGTTGCGATCAAATTTTGCAACCTAGCAGCCAAGCTCTTGAAAAGTTACAACAAGAACAATCACTTAATAAGAGTTTTGCAGTACAAGGGGAAATCGATAGACTTCTTAATAAGGGTGGCAGTTGCGGACTCGTTTGCGCGATTAATCTCATCCAAGGCTTAAAAGTCTCTCTTGGTTTTCATCCCCAAAAAAACGTACAAGAAATGGCTCAACATCTTATTCAAGAAATTCCATTGGTGGCAAATGGGGGTATGACACTCTCATCACTGCACAGTACGCTGAATTTTCTTCTTAAAAGTTATGTCCCTCATTTATCTTTCGATATTCATACAACTCAGTTGAAACTAAAAGAAACAATTGAAAATCCACACACGACGTTTGGAAAAATCACTTTAAATAAAATACGACCCAAGCCGAATGAGTTTAAAATAGCACTCATTTGGACACCTGCTATTGGTGGTCATTATGTTCTTATTAAGTCAGTTCAGCAGAATCAAGTGTCCGTCATAGAGCCTAACCATCCAGAGAGGCTTAGCGAATTCACCACCACTTCCTTTATCATTGAGGATCAGAACAATATTGAAGCCATGGGATGGATTCCTCAGGAAGGTAATATTCTTAAGTTTAGTAATGATATTTATTATGTCGTTCTATCAGTCACATCGGTTAAGATGAGTGCTAAGCCAATCAGACCTGAATCCGATTTGCATTTTTAGACGAGCTACTTCCTTAAAATTAAATGATAACCAAAACGACTTCGAACGGGCTTCGAAGTCATCTCACCTGCATTCAATATTACTGCAGCTTCTTCGAAATTTTCGTCAGCAGCACCCAGAGGAATGGGACCCAAGTCCCCACCTCTTGAGGCAGAGCTGCATTTCGAAAACACGCGGGCCAGCTCTTCGAAATCTTTTCCCTCTTGGATCTTTCTTAAAAGGTCCAAGGCTTCATACTCGTGTTGAACCAAAATGTGACTGACGTGAAAAGTATTAATTTTCTTCATTCAAAGACTCCATAGGTTCATCTTCTTGATTTAAATGCAATAGCACTCGGTCCGCTAGCACCCGGTTGAAGGTTTTCAACTGAGCAATTTCCTCTGGTGTGGCTTGCCTGATTCCTTCCACACTGCCAAATGTTTGCAATAGCAGTTTTTTTCGTTTTTCCCCAAGGCCTGTGATGTCATCTAAACTGCTTTCTAAACTTTGCCCCTCACGAAGTTTGCGGTGATACTGAATGGCAAATCTGTGAGCTTCATCACGGATGCCCGTTAAAATATGATGGGCTTCTGAATTGGGTTTAAAGATCACTGGATTACTACGTCCTGGAAGAAAAAATCTTTCCTCTGTGGATTTCACATCAGCCCTTTGAAAATCACTTTCCGTTCTGGCCTTTGCTAAACCAACCACTGGAATATCGGATCTGCCAATTTCATTCAAAATTTTCACCGCCTGAGCTAGCTGCCCCTTACCACCATCGATCACAATCAGCCTGGGATCATCGTATTCTTTGTGGGTGAAACGTCTTTGAATGACTTCATACATACTAGCGAAATCATTTTGCCCTTGAACTGTTTTAATTTTATAGCGTCTATAATTATCAGGAGACGGCACACCATCTTCAAACACCACTTGAGACGCCACATTGGCTGTGCCCTGAAAGTTAGAAATATCAAAACACTCGATCCTCGATGGCAACTCTGGCAAACCCAATTTATCTTGAATTTCCTGGAGACCTCGTTTTTTTTCTTCGGACTTAGAAACCCATTTTTCGAATTGAGTTTTTGCATTTTCATGGGCCATGTCCACCAGTGCGTGAGCTTTAGAATTGGTGGCACACCTGACAACGGTGTCACGGCCCGATCGCTCTTTTAGAACCGCTTGCATCAGATGAGTCAAATCAGATCCCAAATCAAAGGGCAAAATGATTTCATCAGGAATAATATTTTCATCATAGTACTGATTCAGAAATGAAACCAACCATTCTCTGGGATCATCAAGGGATTCCAAAGTGTTCAGCTCGGCTAAAAAGTGAGGCCTGGTTCCCAGCACTCGGCCCTGCCTGATGTGCAAAGTTTGAATGACTGTTCCTCGCTCGTCACCGAAGTAGCTAACCACGTCTTGATCTTCATCGGTCATGTCATTGATGACGGCTTGTTTTTCTAAAATGCTTTTGATGGCCTTGATGCTGTCACGAAGCCTGGCTGCCACTTCAAATTTTTCCTGATCAGCGCTAGCAAACATTTTCTCTGTCAGCTGTTTGATGACTTTTTTATTTTGTCCTTTTAAAAATAGTAATGCGCCCTCGGCCTCAGCACGGTAGTCTTCTTTGCTTATCAAATCCACGCAAGGGGCTGCACATCTTCCAATTTGATGAGTCAAGCAGGGTCGCTTTCTTGTCTTCATAAAATGATTGGTGCAATCTCTGATTTTAAAAGTTCGGTTTAAAAACCTAATGGTGGTAAAAACCGCTCCTCCCATGGTGTAGGGACCAAAATAAACAGAGCCATCTTTTTTTACTTTTCTAGATAAATAAAGCCTTGGAAATTCATCCGACCAGGAAAATTGAATATAAGGATAGGCCTTATCATCTTTAAGCCTAATATTATATTTGGGCCTGTGTTTTTTAATTAATGAGGCTTCAAGTAAGAAGGCCTCCACTTCAGTTTTTGTTAGAATATATTCAAAGTGGCTGACATTTTTGACAAGGGCTATGGTTTTACGGTGATCCAATGATTCATGAAAATAAGTTCTGACCCGATTTTTTAAATTTTTTGCTTTACCGACATAAATGATTTTGTCGGCTTCACTTTTCATTAAATACACACCACTTTGGGTGGGAAGATTTCTTGCCGATTCGCGAAGATCTTCAATTTTAGGATTCACGACGATTTTTCACTCTCAAGAAGTTTTAGCTGCAATATCTGCATGCGCTTCATCTCGTCACGCACTTTGGCAGCTTCTTCAAACTCTAATTCTTGCGAAAGTTTGCGCATTTTCTTTTGTAACTTTTCGATCTCTTTTTGTAACTGATCTGGCTTCTCTTTTAATTTTTGTAACTTTTCAAATTCTGGAGTGGTTTCGACTAATTTACGAGTTCCTAAAGATCCATCAAATAGATCCCCCATTCCTTCCCGGATGCGCTTAATGATCGTCTGCGGAGTGATGCCATGCTGAGTATTATAGTCCGATTGAATTTTTCTTCTTCTTTCAGTTTCTCCCATGGCTTTTTTCATGGAATCTGTCATCACATCAGCGTACAAAATCACTCGGCCATTGGCGTTTCTGGCGGCTCGACCGATGGTTTGAATCAAAGATCTTTCAGATCTTAAAAAACCTTCTTTGTCAGCATCCGTAATTCCTACCAGGCTGACCTCTGGGATATCCAAACCTTCACGAAGTAAGTTGATACCAATTAACACATCAAAAACACCAAGCCTTAGATCCCTTAAGATTTCTATTCTTTCTAATGTGTGAATATCTGAATGCAGATACTTCACTTTAATTCCTAAAGATTCATAGTACTCGGCTAAATCTTCAGAACTTCTTTTGGTTAATGTTGTAATCAAAACTCTTTCTTTTTTTGCAATGCGAATCCGGATTTCATTTAAGAGATCATCGACCTGATGCTTAACAGGTCTGACTTCAACAATGGGATCAATCAATCCCGTGGGTCGAATAATTTGCTCGACAATGATACCTTCCGATTTTTCTAAATCGTAAGGACCAGGGGTGGCTGAAACATAAACCACTTTGTCCATCATTCTTTCAAACTCTTGAAAATTAAGGGGGCGATTGTCGAGTGCTGAAGGAAGCCTGAAACCATGTTCCACGAGTGTGGACTTTCTGGCTCTGTCACCACGGTACATACCACCAATTTGTGGAATGGTGATGTGCGACTCATCAATAAAAGTAATAAATTCTTTAGGAAAATATTCAAGCAAAGTCGGAGGTGGATCTCCTTCACTACGATTGGTGAAGTGTCTTGAGTAATTTTCAATCCCAGGACAAAAACCCATTTGATCCATCATCTCGATATCATAATAAGTTCTTTGCTCGATCCTTTGAGACTCAAGTGGCTTCATTTGCTGATTGAACTGCTGAATTCGCATGCGAAGCTCTTCTTGAATGCTTGCGATCGCACGCTTCACTGTGTCTTCGGGTGTTGCATAATGGGAGCCTGGATAAATTCCAACTTGATCAAGATCTTCGATGCGCTCTCCGGTCAGTGGATCCACCCATGAAAGTCTTTCGACAAAGTCACCAAAAAATTCGATGCGAATGGCCCGCTGCTCTTCATAGGGAGGAAACACTTCTACAATATCCCCGCGAACTCGAATGTTACCTCGGGCAAAATCCACATTGTTTCTTTGGTATTGAATTCTGACAAGTTCCCTTAGTAAATGATCCCGCTTCAATGGAGCATTGTTGATGATTTGCACCATCATACCCTCGTAGGCCTCTGGACTTCCTAAACCATAAATACAAGACACAGAACTGACTATGATCACATCTTTTCGGTCAAACAGTGACCGGGTGGCCGAGTGGCGCATGCGATCGATTTGCTCATTGATGGCAGAATCCTTTTCAATAAAGGTATCTGTCGAAGGAATGTAGGCTTCCGGCTGATAATAATCGTAGTAAGAAACAAAATACTCGACTGCATTGTGAGGGAAAAGTTCTTTGAACTCTTCATACAGTTGAGCCGCTAAGGTTTTATTGGGAGCCATCACTAAGGCTGGCTGACCCAGCCTAGCAATAGTGTGAGCCATGGAAAATGTTTTCCCAGATCCTGTCACACCCAATAAAGTTTGGTGTTTTATTCCCTGTTTAAAATTAGAAACCATATCATCAATGGCTTTGGGCTGATCGCCTCCAGGTTGAAAAGGTGAAACAATCTTGAAAGGTTTTTTCAAAAACTACTTCCCCACTTCCCAAAAACTTCCACCAGGAAAATCCATCACTGAAATTCCTAAATCATCTAATTTTTTTCTCAGCTCGTCAGACTTGGCAAAATCTTTACTCAATCTTGCTTCAGTTCTTTGCTGGATGATGGATTCAATATCAGATCGCAAAAGACTTTTTTTCTTCAAAAGTAAATCATCCATATCAATTAAAAACTGAGTGGCTGGCTTTTGAAACAAACTCATTAAGCTTCCCAAATCTTTTAACCAACTGGAAAAACTAAGAGCCAATGCTTTAGAATAACCAGTCACTTTCGCACCACGCTTGAGTTTGGAATTTAAAATTCTTACAGTTTCAAAAACCACTGCCCAAACTTCGGGTGTGTTAAAATCATCATCTAAGGATTCTTGAATTTTTTTAATATTACTTTCAATCATCAAGTCAGTTTTGGCTTTTTGAAAATCTTGTTCGGTGACAAGTACTTCTTGAGATAAAAAACTTTCAGCTAACGAAAGACTGGAATAAATGCGCGCTAATGAAGAGGTGGCTCGGTCCAAGGATTCATCAGCAAAATCAATCACCGATCGATAATGACTGGACAAAATCAACCACTTGTAAAGCTCGAGCGGATATTTTTCAGAAAACTCCCTAAGCGACACAATATTTCCTAAGGACTTACTCATCTTCTGACCACCGAAGTTCAAAAGATTCACATGCATCCAATATTTAACAAAGGCTCTGTCACCGGCTGCTTCACTTTGCGCCAGTTCATTTTCATGGTGAGGGAAAAGTAAATCAATGGCACCGCCGTGGATATCCACTTGTCCATCAAACAGACTTTCAATCATGGCCGAGCATTCAATATGCCAACCGGGTCTACCGTCTCCCCATGGTGAGGGCCAAGAGACTTCTTTAGGCTTTGTTTTTTTCCATAACGCAAAATCAGCAGATGCCTTTTTATTATTTTCTGCTTCCACCCGCGTGCCCGTCATCACATCATCCGTATTTCGGCCACTGAGCTTTCCATACTTTTCAAACTGATCCACTTGAAAATAAACATCCCCGTCCACTGCGTAGGCTTTCTTTTTTTCAATTAAAAGACTGATCATGGATTCAATACTACCTAAATGTTCGGTGACTTTAGGATTGTGCTCGTGAGGTACTAATTCTAAATTGGAAAAATCTTTTTTATATTCTGCAATAAACTTTTCTGAAATTTCAGATGGAGTGCAATTTTCTGCCAAGGCACGATTGATGATTTTATCATCCACATCAGTAAAATTCAGAGCGTATTCAACCTGGTAGCCTTTTTTTTCTAAATACTTTCTTACAAGATTAAAAAATACAGGCCCACGAAAATTTCCCACATGCAAAAATCCATACACCGTGGGACCACACACGTACATCTTCACATGACCTTGATGGAAAGGTTGAAAGTCTTCTTTTTGTCTTGTCAGTGAGTTATATATTTTCACTTCGCTAACACCTTTTCCACTCGGTCAATCAAAGAGCTTCTGCTCATCAGTGGCACTAATATTTTAAGCTCTGTGCCTTGAGGTTTTCCGATCACAGCCACTCGAATGGGCTGAAAAAGATTTTTACCTTTCACATTCAGCGAAGTTTTCACATCATTTTCAATGCGTAAAAAATCACTTTCCAAAAATGTTTCTGAATCATGGGCTTGCAAAAGTTCTTTCCATTTCATCAGTACAGGCTTGGTGGGCTCCCAGGATAAAACCTCAGAACTTTCAGATTGAATTTGGAACTGAGAATCATCAAGCAAACCGTAGAGACCCACAGCATCGCTTAATGTTTCCATATGAGTTTTAAATGTTCTAATGGACTGATAGGCCCACTGTTGATTTCCAAAAGGTAAATTTAAATTGGCTTTTAATAAAAAAGGTTTCACTAATGCCCAAAGCTGATCATCAGGTAAAGCCCTTAGATACTGAGCATTCATCCATTTGAGTTTCACACCATCAAAAACAGCACCGGAGGCATTGAGCCTTGAAGTTGAAAAGGTCTTAATCATTTCATCTATGGTGATAATTTCTTTTTCTTCCGGATGCGACCAACCAAGTAGAGCAATAAAATTAAGTAGAGCTTCAGGTAAATAGCCTTCTTCCATAAATTGAAAGCAAGAGGTGGCTCCTTTTCGCTTACTCATCTTTTGTTTATCTTCATCTAAAACCACTGACAAATGTCCGAACTGGGGCGTGCTCCACTTCATGGCTTCAAAGATCATCAATTGCCGAAGGGTATTTGATAAATGCTCTTCAGCCCTTAGCACATGGGAAATTTGCATCAAATGATCATCCACTGCACAACAAAAGTTATAAACGGGCATGCCATCAGATCTTAACAACACAAAATCTCCCACCATATCCGATGGAAAAGTCACCTGACCGCGAACAAGGTCAGTAAATGTATAATCTTTTTTAAGTTCTCGGGTTTTAAAACGAACCACAGCTGTTTTTCCGTTGCGAAGTTCAGCTTTGGATTTTTCCAGCGGCCAATTTTCGTAAGGGGAAACTAAATGAGCCATCGTGCCCGCGGCCTCAGAAGCTTTTTTCTGTGCCTCAATTTCTTCATCCGTTAAAAAACAATAATAAGCTAAACCTTGATTAAGAAGTTCTTGAGCAACAGCTTGATACAAATCTAAACGTTGAGATTGTTTGTAGGGACCAAAAGCCCCCACATCTTTCAAAGTTATAGCATCCGGGCCTTCGTCCCAATTCAGACCCAGCCATTTTAAATCATGAACGACCATTTTTAATGATTCTTCTGTGGATCTGGCCTGATCCGTGTCTTCGATGCGAAGGATAAAATCTCCGCCTTGATTTTTTGCGAAGAGATAATTGTAGAAGGCCGTTCTTGCACCCCCCACATGTAAATATCCAGTGGGACTTGGGGCAAAACGAACACGTATTTTATTTTTTTGGTTCATAGGTCATTAGAGAATGCCCTAAAATCGGTGGTTTAAACAACTCCGAAAATTTGCTTCACTTCTTCTTCTTGGAAAAGCTTTTCTTTGTCAGTGGCCAAAGAAAGTTCTTTCAATAAAAGATTGCGAGCTGTGTCGAGCATTTTGCGCTCGCCGAAGGAAAGTTCTTTATCAACTTTTAAAACAAAGAGGTCGCGTAAGACTTCTGCGATTTCATAAACGGATCCCGTTTTGATTTTTTCCATGTATTCACGGTATCTACGGTTCCAAGTCTGGTTGTCGATCTTCACATTTTTTTCTTTTAAAATACCTAATACCACTTGGGCTTCTTCAGTGGAAATAATGGGTCTTAAACCCACAGAAGCCACATTGTGACTAGGAATCATGATTTTCATGCCCGTTTCGATGATTTGAATCGAGTAGAATGTTTGTTTGTTACCGAGGATCTCTTTCGTTTCAATCGCAGCGATTTTTCCGACTCCATGCCCTGGGTAAACAGCATTATCCCCAACTTTGAATGTCATCACGTCATGACCCCTTTCGATTGTTTCACAGCTGTTTAGGTATAGCAGTTTTGACGCAAAGTCGCAATGGATGCTCAATTAAAACGCAGCAAGCCGGAAATCATTTCATAGAGTGATGAAATTCTGAACTCTGTATTACTTCGTCTGTTGGATTACAATGGCGTAGGGCTGCTTTCCGTTCAATCCCATGGCCACTTGCCTTCCTGTGACTTGAATTTGATAGGTACCTTGCTTTGCATTATTTTCAAAGAATCGGAAGTTATTCACTGAATCTGTGGATTTAAAGTCCAAACCGGGACCTTGAATCGAGACACTCAGGTCATTAACCAACGCCTTTGCTGCATTTTCATTGGCAGGAGCATCATTCCAGAGCACCAATAAACTGAGCTTCGAGTCTTTTTCCAGAACGATTTGATAACTTTTGGTCTCACCGGTGGCCACTCCATTTTTTTCATCGATTAACGAGGCGGAACCTAGGTTATTAAAAGTCGACAAATTGACTCGGCCAAATCCTTGATCATTATTGGGCCTCAACGTCAAAAGCTCTTGCCCCTGTGCACGAGTGCCGTACTGACCTGGAAATAAATCCGTTGAAGTGACCATCAGAGTGGCCTTGATCAATGAAGCCGAAGGGTTTTTAATATCGAATTTATTCTGCATGACTTCACGAACAACAGCGGCCGCCCCTGCCACAAGTGGAGTGGACATGGATGTTCCCCCTGACCAAACATAGTTATCACCGTAGCGACCCCATAGATCCTGGGATTTTGCATGAAAGGATCTGGTGCTTAAAATATTGGTTCCAGGAGCTACCAGGTCAGGCTTGATGCGGCCATCATCCGTGGGACCGCGTGAGCTGAACATGGCAAGACCTTTTGTATTATCAGATATCTTTGAGCTAAAAATGGGCTCTGCTCCCCAGATGTCAGCAGCTCCACGAAGTTCACTGACTTTTCTTTGAATGCCACCTTGAAATTCATAATTTTCACTGGCCCCAACGGATAAAGCATTTTTTGCTGTTGCAGGAGTGCCAATGGAATCTGAATCAATGCGTCCATCTCGGTCTTTATCAACTCCACTGTTTCCAGCTGCAAAGAGAATCAAAAAATCCAAATTTTGAAATGAAAACTCGTCCACCTGTCTTGCAAAGGAATCATAGGCTCCGAAATTTTTCGGAGAACCCCAAGAGTTTGTGTGAAAAGAAGCTCCTTGCTTCATGGCTGAAGAAAATAAATCACTGAGCTTGGTGGGCACCATCAAATTGTTCAGCATGGGTGACCACAAGGAATGAGCAATGAGTTTTGCATTATAGGCGGAACCTTTAAATGCTCCTGAGGACTGAGTTCCTCGAGAAAGAATGGATCCAGCCACGTGCGTCCCATGTCCCATGGGATCTTCCCAGGACCTTCCAAAAGGTGCAAAATTCTGTCCGGCTATCACCGCATTTGTAAAATCAGGATGAATGGAATCCAGGCTTCCCCGATCAAGCCCGGTATCGCCCATAGCCACGACCTGACCTGATCCAGAAAATCCCTGTGACCACATCGAGTCCATATTCATGACTTTGGTTCCCGTTTCAAAGCCTGTGATTTGGCCAGCTCGAGCATTGGGATCGGCTTGACCAAGATCAATCATAGCCATTTCAAAATCGGGAAGATCTTGCAAAAAGGCCACTTCATCCATTTCAGAAATTTTAAATAAATCACGGTCATAACTTCTTATGACTAAGAATGGGGAAGATCTGTGAAGAATAATAGTTCTATCAAGCTGTTGTTCAATTTTTTGTTTCACTTTTAAAGTTTCAGAGTTTTTGAAGGTTCTGATCAAAACGATTCGCGCTTCGTTATCCCGAGTGTCTGAGGGGCTTCGCATCCCCGTTGACCACTTCCAAGAGGCTTGGAAAGGTACCCACTGAATGACCGAGCGCAGAGTCGTCATACTTTTTTCTCCGCGGACTAACAAAGCCTGGTCGGGTATAAAATCTAAAATTTCTAAACCTTGAAGCTTGATTTGTTTTTTTATGCCTTCATTCACGGGTTCTGAAAGATTTAAAATCCACAATTTTTGATTGGCTGACTCTGTCATGAGATGAGTATTTTCTGTGAGGCTTGGATCAAAACTTAAATATTGAAGTCTAATCAGTGGCGTTTCGGCATGAACAGAAACCGATAGTAATAGACCGAGTAAAGACTTAAGCATGAGACATCTCCTTTTAGAGTGTCTTCAATTGCAGCACTGATAAGAACTGACCAGCAAGACTCGCCGCAGCTATCCTGATAAAATATTCACCTGAGCATTACAATTGGGAAGGCGGATCACCAGCTGCGTATTAGGATGATCATGGTTGAAGTAAAACTTCCCACCGTGGGACTCGATAATACCCTTAGATAAACTTAAACCCAAACCTGTACCACTTCCTACTTCTTTAGTGGTGAAAAAGGGAATCATAATTTTACTGCGCAATTGGGGATCAATGCCTGATCCAGAGTCCGTGACTTTAATGACAACTTCTTCACCTTCGATTTCAGCCTCGAGGTGTATCCATTTTTCTTCCAATGAAGAAACAACATACAGGGAATTGCTAATGGCGTTCAGTAACACTTGAGAAATTTCAGCAGGCCTACATAAAATTTGGATATTGGGATCCATTTTATTTTCAAACCGAGCTTGCGAATTTTCAATTTTCGTTTCACAGAAACTCAAAGTCGCTTCGACCACTTCTGATAACAGTACTTTTTCAAAAGGATCGTTGGAAGATTCCCTTGCAAAGCTTCTTAAGCCTTTAATAATTTTAGAAATTCTTTTAACCGTGGAACCCACAATTTCAATGGATTTTTCAAGTTGATTTCGATCTAAGTCTTTATTGGTGTTTTGAATCTGCATTTGCATCAACTGAACTCGGGCTAAAATAATGGCAAGTGGATTATTGATCTCATGAGCCATGCCACTGGACATCACTCCTAGGGCTGCCATTTTAGAGCTTTGTTCAAGTTTAGCTCTGTGGACCAAATTGTCTTTTTCAATTCTTTTATAATCTTCAATATCCACAAGGGTCACGATGGTTTCGTGGTTGTTAATAAAATCTGTGTTCTCAATACTGACGAAGTGAGCTCTGATTTGATCATTCACAGGTAAATCAATTTGGATCTGTTCTCGGCTAGCTTTTTTCTGCATGGATATATCAGTCATCTTTTTGATTAACTCTGTCGCTGGCTGATGAACGTTCATTAAATTCAAAAAACTATCGAAGTAGTGATTGGTTTTAGAAAAAAGTCCATTTCGAACAACAGCCACACCACCGGGAAACAAATTCATCAGTTTTTCGAGCTCAAAATTAACGATCCTTTGATGAAACCAAGAGTCTTCCACTTGTCTTTGTTGCCTGATCAAAAAAATAATGAAGGCTGTGGTGATAAGATTCCCTGAAAATTGAAAACTGGAATCAAAATTGGGATCATTAAATTTGTAATAAAGTGGTACCAATGCACAAACCACAAATGTTACAAAATCACGCCTTGAAATGGCCAATGAATAAACAGCTGCTGATATCAGACCCGTTATAATTGAAAATGTAATGATTAAGATTTTGACGTTGCCTTCGGCTTCAATAAAAGTCGTAACGAAAGACAAAGACCAACCCATTGCCACAAGCGAAGAGTAAACAGAAAATTCCGTTAGCCACTTGGCACTCTGAGTTTTATAGGAATGCCTCAACCTTAAACATAAAGCAGTCACAAGTAAAATACAGGCCAATCCTTGAAAAAAAGAAATAGGAATTTCTCGACTGACTGAAAAAAAATAAATAGCAACGATTGCTAGGCTTGCAAGACTGGAAATTCGCGAGCTCGCCGATAACTCAAGGATTTTACAATCATCAATAAATTTTATTTTTTCGCTTTTGGGGCTCACGAAATTCATATCCACTTTATCGGCGAATAGTCTTAAAAAATTAACTATTTAACTGATAGAAGCCAGTGCGGCTGGACCATGCGCTTTGAAAAGCTCAGCTTTCAAAGGCTGATGATCGGCACGACTTAAGTTAGGATCTAATTTTATCACTTCAAAAGCCGCTTCTCTGGCCTGAGTAAGAAGCTGAACATCTCTGACCAGATTGGCCATTCGAAAGCCAGTTAAGCCTGACTGCCTACGACCCATGAATTCACCTGGACCTCGCATCTCAAGATCAAACTCAGCAATCTTAAATCCATCTAAGGTTTTTTCCATGAACTCTAAACGAAGTCTGGCTTCATCACTGACTGCGTAACCAGGCATCAGCAAACAAAAACTTTTATGACTTCCACGGCCCACACGTCCACGCAATTGGTGAAGTTGTGAAAGTCCAAACCTTTCTGCATGTTCAATGATCATCATGTTGGCATTGGGCACATCCACACCCACTTCAATGACAGTCGTAGAAACTAAAACTTGAATTTCATTTTTACGAAACTGAGTCATGATTTCTTCTTTTTCGATGGGCTTCATCTTTCCATGCAGCAATCCAAACTGAAGGCTGGGATAAAGGCCTTTCAGTTTCTCGAACTCTTCCACTGCATTTTTTAAATCCATTTTTTCACTTTCCTCAACAAGAGGGTAAACCACATAGGCCTGCCTGCCTTTTTTGATTTGCTCAAACATAAAATCAAAGGCGGCTACCCGTTTAGATTGATAAGCAATACGAGTTTGAATGGGAGCTCGGCCTGGAGGAAGTTCATCAATGATAGAAACTTCTAAATCCCCGTACACCGTCATCGCTAATGTGCGGGGAATGGGTGTGGCCGTCATCACTAAAAAATGAGGGTTCGATCCTTTGGCTTTAAGTAAGCCTCTTTGCTCGACTCCAAAGCGGTGCTGCTCATCGATGATCACAAGTCCAAGATTCTTAAATTGCACAGGGTCTTCAATCAAAGCGTGGGTACCAATCAACAAGTCAATTTTCCCGCTAAGTAAATGCTCAAAAAGGGCCGCCCTTTCCGATGCTTTAGATTTCCCTGTCAATATTGCACAGTTCAAATGGGGGGCTAAATATTTTTGCACCGTTTGAAAGTGTTGTTCAGCTAAAATTTCCGTAGGAACCATCAAGCAAGCTTGAAAACCAGATTCAACAGCTGCAACAGCCGAGAGTAAACAAACAAGTGTTTTACCACTCCCCACATCCCCTTGTACCAGTCGGTTCATTGGATGAGGGCCTTTAAGATCTTTTAAAATCTCTGATAAAGCTCGGAATTGAGCCCCTGTCAGCTGAAATGGTAAAGCACTGATGATGGGCTTAGAGATTTTTTCTGTGCCTTCAATGATTGGTCCTTTTTCTTTCTGTAGTCCTGCTTTTTTAGTCGCTAAAAAAAGTTCCATCCAAAAAAATTCTTCAAAGATAATTCGCTTTTGAGATTCTGCCGTGTTCGCAAACAAGGCTTCGCTTTCCTCGGGTCTTGGGCAGTGAATACTAAAAAGGGCATCATTACGTTTAAGAAGTTGATATTTTTTTAGGATCCACGACGGGAACAATTCATCAGGCCACTCTTGAATCTGAGCAAAAATACTTCTGATCAGTTTCATAAACTTAGTGGAACTGAGGCCCTCCACCTCTGTGTATATTGGGATTATCACATCTTCGGTCGTTTCTTCTTTTTCAATGTCTAAAAGATCCGGATGATGAAACTCAAGTCTGCCTTTGTAATCTTTTGCAAGACCTACCAGTTGGACTTCTTTGCCTGGAACTAATCTTTCAAAATATCCTTTATAAGGAATGCGAAAGAATTTGCAATGAACAACTCCTGAGGCATCTTTTAAGGCAATGTCGTAAATTCTTCTTTTTGTTTTTCCTAGTGGGATGCTTGCCACTTTAAAAACAGTGGCTTTCAGCCTTACAGTTTCACCGGGTTTGACGGAAGCAATATTACGAGCTTGCCTTTGATCTTCGTAAGCACGCGGATAAAAATCCAAAAGGTCCTGTACCGTTTTGATACCCTTACGCGAGAAAAGTTCACCCAGTTTAGGGCCAACTCCTTTTAAGTACTGAACAGATGTGTCTAGACATAGGGCCATAATGTTTCTCAATTTTATCTATTAAGTGCCCCAACATCAACATCCGATAAGAATATATGAATATGGAGACTCCAAATACTTACTTCCGCATTCGATTGTCCACTATGAGGCCCGAAAAGGTCACGTCGTTCAACATTTATGTCTACATGGATCAAAAGTACTATCTCTACTTGAAAGAAGGCGACAAGCTATCGGATGGTAAAATTGAGGTTTTACAAGACCGTGACAGTGGCGCTTCTTTTTTCGTCAAAACATCAGATAAAGAAACATACAGAGCTTGGGTGAAGGAAGAGATCAATTCAGATCTGATCCCCCCTCATCAAAAGGCTAAAATTCTTCGTGAGTCTTCCCTGTCCATGATGGAAGATCTATTTGAAGTCCCAGATGTGAATCAAGCACTTGATGATGCAAAACCCATTGTCACAGACTTTATCAACTTCATGGAAACAAATCCCGACAGCATGCATTTCATGCTTTCACTTTCCGGTCATGATTTCTACACTTACAACCATTCCCTAGATGTCAGTATTTATGCCTTAGGCTTGGGCTCTGTCCTTGGTTATGACAAAAAAACTTTGCATGATTTGGGGATCGGCTCTTTGTTCCACGATGTGGGTAAAAGAAATGTAAGCCTGGATATTTTATGTAAAAAAGGTCCCCTTGATGAAGCCGAGTGGGCACAAATGAAAATGCATGCCACCTATGGTTTACAAATTTTAAATAATCATCCCCTGATTTCTGATGCAGTCAAAGCCGCAGCTTTTGAACATCATGAGTCCTGGGAAGGCAATGGTTATCCGCAACAGTTAAAAGGCCAAGAGATTCACCCTTTCGCACGAATCGTGGCTCTGACAGATACCTATGATGCCATGACCACACAAAGATCTTATAATAAACCCATGAGTCCAATGGATGCACTCACGATGATGAAGGAAAAATTAGCGGGACGCTATGATCCGGAAATGTTGAAAGCGATGCACTCGGTTTTATTCAAACTGAAGGCCTCTTAATTTTCTAACAAGGAGACGTGCACTCATGACAATTCTTTTGAATTGGCTATTTGTTATTTCTGCTTTTGCCATCGAGCCCATGGATCCAAAATCCATGTGCAGTGAAAGAATGGTCGAGAAAAAAGAAATTCAACTTTGTGAATTAAAAACTTCACAATTGAAATTGGATTGGTATGCTGCGACCGCTTGCCACGCCATTAATGATAATCAAAAATTTATGAAATGTTTAAAAGGTATTGCGGGCGGAGAATTCAATATTGAAGCCTTGAACAGATGTGTGGAAAAAGTGGACGATTCAGACGATTCCATTCATTCCTGTATCGTTTCATTAAAAGATAAAAGATCTCCTGCTTCAAAAGGGGCTTTTCAAACTTTGCAGATCAAGAAAAAACCCACTTCAAAATCCAAGTGATCTATTTGAAATGAACTTCACCCGTTTCTAAATGATAAAGGGCAGGAATCACTTTAATATCCCCAGATTTAATCTTTTTAGCTAACAAAGGGGATCTTAGGCTTAAGTCTTTAATGATTCCATCCACATTCGCCCAAGCTTCAGCTTCAAAGTTTTTCGAGTGGCTATGAGACCCTTTAAACTCTTTGAGCCTCGGGTGCAGATCATGAACCAAGTGATTCAAGTTCTCGGAACCCGCGTCGGCCCCGTCCATTGTTGAAAGAGCCGCCTTGATGGCTCCACAATTGGTGTGGCCCATCACAACCATATTTCGAGGGCCCAAATGTTCAACGGCGTACTCCATACTTGCAATGGCAGAGGGATCTATGGCTTCACCTGCTGTTCGGACTGTGAAAATTTCCCCTAATTTTTGATCAAAAACGATTTCTGGTGGAACCCGAGAGTCAGAGCAAGACAATACAATCGAGTGGGGAGTTTGACCTTCCGAGAGTTTCTTGATGTCAGCTTGGCTGGCACCATCGTTTCTGAAAAACCCCTTCTTAAAGCGAGCATTCCCATTCTTAAGCCACTTCATTGCCACTTCTGGACTCACTCCGGCTGGATGATGATGATCATCACCGCTTTTCTTAGCAAAACTCAAACATGTAAAACTGAGTAACAATAATAAGAATGTTTTTTTCAAGATAGCTCCTAGGTGAGTTCCTCTATTTAAACGAATTTCTAATTAATCATCACTTAAATTTATTTTAACCTAGACTCAGCTCTAAAGCTTCAATTTTATATAAAACACTAACTCAAATGAAGTGTTACCGAGTGGGCTTCCAATTTAAGTTACAATCCAATACGATAGAAACAAAGTCATCTCCCGAACTGTACTGCATCTGAGCATAACCTTTGAAGTGATTGGATTTATTTCTTTGGCTTCCGTCATCCCACTGTTTTTCTAAATCTTGGCGGCTGGGAATCATAATTGCCAATGTTGTGTAATCTTTTGACTCAACCACATACTTATCTAGACCTTTTAAAACTGGATTTCTAGGGTTGTAGTTGGCTTGCTTAACAATTGGCTGCAGAGTTTCAAAAACTTCATCATGGTAATTGTTATAAATTCCACGAACCTCAAATTGAAGGCCTTGAATTTGACCTTGAAAGTATTTTTTCGAACTGACCTGCAATGAAACTTCTCCGTGGTGTCCTTTACAGTAAAAAAACATATTGGGTTGTGGAGGGGCCGCTTTTGAAGCGGCAGAGATAAGAGTTAAAGCTGCCAAGATTATTAATTTTTTCATTTTCATTTTCCTTTTTATGAATGTGTTTTTCAATGAAAGGAGAAATAAGCTATTTACTTTTTAAATACCATAGCAAGTTATTATACATTTTATGAATTGTAAAAAGACTACCTTACGATCCAAATGGACTTGGCTCCACTGGCTTTTAGAACAACAGCCTTGGTCGTGGCATCAGCTGTTGTATCTAGCAAATAAACCACATCAAAGGATTTTATATCTACATTGATAGTTGGTAACTTCTGTAAAAAGAAATCCTCACTGTGGTATTGATCATTTATCCAATTTCTGACAGTCACTCGGCTATACCCAGCTTCATTCATCGCTACGGAATTGGTTGTTTTTAAAATAAGAACACGAGGCACTAATGCTTTTGCAACAGCTGCACTTTGTAAAGAATGGGACCGAGCACGGCTGACTGAAAGCATGGAGTTATCCCTCAAGCGACCTAGCATTTCATCGACTTTTATAGTGCCAAAACTTTTTGATGGTGACCAAAGGGGTTGATTTTCTTTTTGTGGTTCCACTTTTGTCACAGTTGTTTTTAATGCTGAAATTTTTAATGTTTCGACATTTTCTACGCCGGCTTGAATTAGCTCCCAAGATAAAGCGATGGTTTTTTTAAAATCAGAACCAATCACAAGCACAGGTGTTTCAGTTGTGACTCCCCATAAAGAAAGCCGCTTGGTGGCCTCCAAGGGATCCCGTGAAGTTACAAAATCCTCGGGCGGTAGAGAAATCGAGCCTGGAACTTTATTAAGGTTCGCCTCAAAAGTGGGTCTGGTATCAAAGATCACGGTGCTTGGCTTTAGAAGATTAACAAACTTTTCTTGATTCAGCCTTTGCCCCGACTCGCTGACCACCACCTTGGTGGGTGGCGTCTGGCACCCTGATAAAACCGTAAGTAAACTAAGTGAAATTAAAAATTTCACTTAAGTTCTTTTCATAGTTGGAAAAAATAGAATATCTCGAATACTTGGTCTGTCAGTCAAAATCATGATGATTCTTTCTAGACCGATTCCTACACCACCTGTTGGCGGCATCCCTGTTTCAATCGCATGCAAGAAGTCTTCATCCATGGGGTGCGCTTCATCATTCACACTTCTGTGAGCCTCTTGTTCTTTCAAGCGACTTCGCTGCTCTTCAGGATCGTTTAATTCCGAGTAGGAATTTCCTATTTCCATTCCAGCCGCGAAAGGTTCAAACCTTTCCACCAAATGAGAATCCGTTCGGTGAATTTTTGTCAGAGGTGAGATCTCCACAGGGTGATCCATCACAAATACGGGATTCCAAATGTGGGGTTCCACAGCTATTTCAAAGGCTGCCATTTGTTTCTCACCGCGGTTCATTTTGTCATATTGTTTTTTGGGCTCACCATTGGCTTTCAAGTAACTTAAAAGTTCTTGATCATTCATGGGATCAATTTTGGCATATTCTTTAATACCGTCTAAAACTTTTATTTTTTTCCAAGGTCCTGTGAAATCGATTTCTTTTCCTTGGTACTCAAATTTTAGTGATCCTTTCACTTTCATAACCAAATGATTGATCAGATCTTCAAATTGCTGCATTTGATAGTTGTAATCCGTGTAAGCTTCATAAAATTCCAGCATGGTAAATTCAGGATTATGTGATCTGTCGATACCTTCATTGCGAAAATTCTTTCCAATTTCATAAACTTTTTCAAAGCCACCCACAATCAGTCGCTTCAAGTAAAGTTCGGGTGAAATTTTCATAAACAATTTCATGTCTAATGCATTATGGTGAGTGTGAAAAGGTTTTGCAGCTGCACCGCCGTACAAAGGCTGCAATGTGGGTGTTTCCACTTCCATAAAACCACGGCCATCTAAGAAGCGTCTGACTTCAGTGATAATTTTTGATCTTGTTTGAAACACAGCTCTTGATTCCGCATCACTGATCAGATCCAAATGCCTGTGCCGATATTTAATTTCCACATCTTGAATGCCGTGAAACTTTTCTGGCAAGGGTTCTAGGGTTTTCGTTAGCATCGTAAACTTTTTTGCATGCAACGAGAGTTCGCCCTTTTGTGTGCGGAAGGCAAAACCTTCGACACCCACAATGTCACCGAGGTCCAAATGATCAAAAGCAACTTTATCTTCAGCGGATAATTCTTCGAGTTTTAAGTAAACTTGCAAAGCACCTTCTTGATCTTGCAAATTAAAAAACACGGCTTTACCCATGGACCTTAAAGTCATCACCCGGCCTGGTAGTTTATAAGTAGTACTTTCCGCTTTTTCACCGCTTGCAAGTCCCGAGTGCTTTTCTTTTACAACTTGGGTGGTGCCATTTCTATCATAACTGTAAGGGTAAGGGTTAATCCCTTTTTCTTTCAGCGCATGTAGCTTTTTTCTTTTCTCGGCCTTGATGGGATTATCGTGTTGGTCCATTACTTAACACCCGAAAATGCATCCATGACTTGATGAAGAAGTTGAATGGCTTCTTTTTTAGGACGTTGAAAAGCATTTCTTCCCATGATGGATCCAAAGGATCCACCAAGTGCCATGTCTTTCACTTCCTGAAGTAAAGCATCAGTTTCTTTCGCTTCTCCGCCAGAGAAAATCACGATGCGTTTACCATTGAAGCAAGCTTGCACCACATTTTTTGTGCGATCAGAAAGACTTGTAATCTTCACATTACTAGACTGATAAACTTTTTTAGCTGCGTCCTGTTCAAGGTGCGCTGTCGGTGGTTTTACTTTGACAATGTGAGCACCCAGCTGACAAGCAATGTGAGCGGCATAAGCCACTACATCGATGGCTGTTTCCCCGTCTTTTGATAATTGCTCTCCCCGTGGGTATGACCAGATGATCACAGCTAGGCCTGCTTTTTTTGCTTCCAAAGTGGCTTTTGCGATTTCTTCAAACATTTGCTTTCGTTCCGGTGAACCTGGGTAAATTGTGAAACCGATGGCGGCACAACCTAATCTTAGTGCATCTTCCACACCAGAGGTGACAGCTGAAATGGGAGATTTAGAATTAAAAAGGCTTTCAGAATTGTTCACTTTTAAGATTAAAGGAATTTCGCCAGCGTAATCACGGGCCACAGCTTCAATGAATCCCAAGGGTGCTGCGTAGCCATTACAGCCTGACTCAATGGCCAATTCGATGTGATAATTGGGATCATAGCCATCTGGATTTTTTGCAAAAGAGCGCGTGGGACCATGTTCAAAACCCTGGTCGACAGGAAGAATAACAAGCTTACCAGTGCCTTTAAGCCTGCCGTGGTTCAGCAGTTTTGCCAAGTTTGACAAAGTTCCAGGGTTATCAGATCCGTACCAGCTTAAAATTTCACGCACTCGAGGGGTCATGAATTATCTCCTTTTTAAAACAAGGAAACTACCTTATAAAGGCTATGAAATCATCGCTGTCTCAAAAATAAGCTATGCGTTAAGGAGATTTTATGGCCATCACTTTTGAACCCACCCCCAATCCAGCCACTTTGAAGTTCAACCTTCCTTTCGAGGTCACAAAGACCAGCATAGAAATCAAAACTGCACTAGAGGCCGAAAGATCTCCTCTGGCCTCTAAAATTTTTGGTTTTCCATGGACTCAAAGTGTGATGATCGGCCCCAATTATATCACTGTAACTAAGCAGGATTGGGTCGAGTGGAAAGTATTATCAAATCCATTGGCTGGCCTGATTCAAGAGCACTTGGACCGTAATGAACCGGTGCTCGTGGACCTTGTTGAATTGACGGACGAAGATGCAAATCCCAATGATTCTGATTTGGTGAAATCCATCAAGTCGCTCTTGAATCGTGAAATTCGCCCGGTGGTGGCTTTAGACGGTGGTGACATCACTTTTTCTAAAATTGAAGACAATGTGCTTTATCTTCATATGAAAGGCGCCTGTGCGGGTTGCCCCAGTTCACAGGCGACATTGAAAGATGGAGTGGAAGTCAGAGTTAAAGAACTGTTTCCACAAATTAAAGAAGTCGTCGCAATTTAGTTTTTAAGAAAAGTTCCTTTAGAACTTCGCTTATAAACAACGACGTCTTTTGAATCACGACCTTGCAAGGTAAACTCATTTTCACTTCTTACGACAACATCTAAGCCACTTGCGTTCTTTTCTCCCATGTTGACTTGTGATGTATGAAGCAACTCTTGCTTTTGTGCAGCCTTATCACCTGTACGAACGACAGTGATTTGAAAATCTCGCATGATGACTCTTTGATGAGGTTGTAAAATAATATCTCCCACAATATAGCTAAAATCATCTATGACCAATATTGTGTTTTGATCTAATGCCTTCACAGTTCTGTGGGGTCTTACTTCAATGCCTGATTTTCTAGTGTTATAACCGATATCAGCTAATTTTAAAGCCGGGCCCTTTTCTGAAATTCTGTAAAGCTCAATGTCATGAAAAGTTTGATTAGAACTTCCTAAATCTTGGTGAGCAGCGATAAGACTTGGGGTGATTTGGCTAAGATGAATTTTTTTAGGATCTAATGCGGGTCTTAAGGGATGAGTTTTCTTTCCTACTTTAAGTAAAGACTCAGTCTTACCTGTAGCAAGATTAAGTCTTAAAAGCTCTGTCGTCGATGTTACATCATTATGTTTAAATAAGACTGAATTTTGACCCACCGAAAGGCGATCTGAATCTTCCCAAGTCCTAATAACTTTTACTTCTGAATTATTATTAAGACTCATGAGTTGATAACTTCTTACTGATCTGTATTCACCATTTTTTTGCACAGCTTGATGAGTAGCAAATTCAACTAAAAAAGTTCCATCCGTTAAACTTCTAATACTTTTAGCTTCACCACGTGGGCCATTTTCAAACTTGGTTAAGGCCGTTATTTTTCCTTCTGGGGTCACGCGAAACAATTGGTATTGTACATCTTGACCCATGCCAGGAATCGTATTTTTAGTTTCAAATCGGAGTGAAAAAACATCTGTAGATAGTCTTACTAAATCAGAAATTTTAAATTCTGTGCGGTCAAAGTTTTTTGGAACATCGATCCGGCTTAATTCTTGACCTTTTAAATCGATCACTTTTACAAACCCAGTCGACTGGTAATGAATATTAAATGTTCCTAAATTAAGGCTCTTTGTTTCTAAGTTTTGTACGACATCTAGGCACCGTAAGTTTGCGTGAACAGCATGGATAGGCAGAGACATTAAAGTAAATGCAACCAAAGTTTTGGCGGTGATGTTTTTCATAAGAGACCTCCGGCAGTTAGTCTAAGCGAAAGGTAAGCCATAAAATGCGTCACCCTATTAGATGTGAGACTTTTTCTGTGGCTAAAATTTTGACAGATAACAATTTTTTGCATGAGGCATAACTTTTCCCATAGACCCTCGAGGCCTGTGTTACAAAATATCTATGAAAAAATATTCAGTTATTTTTATTTTATTATTATCACAATGGACCCAAGCCACTTCTGTTACTCATCATATGAACTTCGATCGCATTGAAAATGAACTTCATGTTCTTTACCCCAGCCCTAAAATAAAAAATCAAATTATTACGACTAATAACTCACAGAAAATAATCAGCCTTTTAAAGCTCATCGAAAAATATCAGCTCTCAAAAAATATCTTGTTGAATGCTGAAAATGAAATCTATCTGTCGGCTTTAATCAGCTGCCAGGATTCATCAGAGATTTATTATTTTATTCAAGAAATTAAAAATTTCAAAACGTTGAAGCGTAAACCCTTATTTTATTTGTCAGTGGCAGAAAACAGATCGTTTCTGCAATCTTTATCAACGGCAGAAAAACAAACCCTGCTGATGGGCATTCGAGAAGCCGATATTTGCAAATAAAAAACCCTGAAAGATTTTGTCTTTCAGGGTTTTAGAATTTTTTAAATCAAAAACTAGTATTCGTCTCTGTTGCCGCCGCCGTAACCGCCGCCGCCACCGCCAGATCGACCGCCACCGCCGCCGAATCCACCGCGACCACCGCCGCCTCCGCCGCCAGATCGACCGCCACCGCCGCCGAATCCACCACGACCGCCGCCGCCACCAGTGCGAGGCTCTTGAGGACGTGCTTCAGAAACCATCAGCTTACGACCCATGAAATCTTGGCCGTTCAAAGCTTCAATCGCCTTACCAGCTTCTTCAGGAGTTGCCATTTCAACAAAGGCAAAACCTTTTGATCTTCCAGAATCACGATCCGTCACGATACGGGCTGATTCAACAGTTCCGTAAGCTCCGAATGTGTCGGCGAGATCTGCATCTCCGGCTGAATAAGGGAGGTTCCCTACATATAATTTCTTGCTCATACTTCTTTTTCCTTTCGCGAGAACACCGGGGACACTAAAAACAAGGGACCCAAAAATTAAAGCGGTATCTCATAAAAAACTTAAATCTATTTTAATTGTCCTGACCAGCTTCGTCCACGAAAAAACGCAAGCTACTGGCCAAGGACGTAAGCAAAAATCAGTGGCGCCACGATGGAAGCATCTGATTCTACTACGAATTTTGGTGTATCAATGGCTAACTTACCCCAGGTGATTTTTTCGTTGGGAACAGCTCCTGAGTAAGATCCATAGGATGTTGTTGAGTCCGAAATCTGGGCAAAGTAGCTCCAGAGAGGAACATTATCGTACTGTAGATCTTGGTCTAGCATGGGAACCACACAAATGGGGAAGTCACCCGCAATACCGCCACCAATTTGGAAAAATCCCACTGGTTTTTTGGGCGCAGTCCCCATATACCATTCCGCAAAATAAGTCATGGCTTCGATTCCTGTGCGAACAGTGTGTACATTTTTGATGTCACCTTTAATAATGTGACCTGCAAAAATATTTCCCAGAGTTGAATCTTCCCAACCTGGAACGATCATAGGAATATTTTTTTGCGCTGCTGCCAGCATCCAAGAATCTTTGGGATCAATTTGATAATACTGTTCTAATTTTCCACTGAGTAAAATCTTATACATAAATTCGTGGGGGAAATACCGTTGTCCTGATTGATCGGCTTTTTGCCACTCTTCTAAAACTACTTTTTCAATACGGCGAATGGCTTCACCTTCGGGAATGCATGTGTCTGTCACACGGTTGAGATGTTTTTCTAAAAGTCGTTGTTCGTCTTGAGGAGTAAGATCGCGGTAATTCGGAATGAGTTCGTAGTGATCATGAGCAACAAGGTTAAAAATATCTTCCTCTAAGTTAGCACCCGTACAAGAAATAGCATGCACTTTTCCTTGCCTAATCATTTCAGCTAAAGAAATACCAATTTCGGCGGTCGACATGGCACCCGCAATCGTAACTAGCATTTCGCCACCTTTGTCCATGTGGGCTTTGTAACCGTGTGCGGCCATTTTTAAGGCACTGGCATTGAAGTGACGATAGTTATGATCAATAAATTTTGAAACCGACATGGAAGTCTCTCCTGTGAAAATCTAGGGCTATGGATGCCACAGGTTTAATCAGGAAATACAAAGGCAAGCAAGCAAAATTAAACGGGTTTTCCCAGCAAAGCCTTGGATAAAAAGCCAATTCGCTTATCCACCACCTGAATTCCAAGTCCCGATAGCTCATCTTCAAGGGGATGATTCTGGTAGTTCTTATAAAAGGGCTCGTGGAAATCCTGGGGGAAAAGATCTAGCGCCCAATTGAGTTTTTGATCATCATTTTTTTGAATTGAGTCCACAAGGCCCATGAGGCCCTCTGACTTAAGCAATCTATGTGATTCCTTAAAAACTTTTTTCCGAATGTCTCTTGGAAGTTCATGAAATAAAAAACAGCTGTAGACAAAATCGAAGGATTGGTTAGGAAAGGGAAGTTCTTCTGCCCAGGCTTGCACAAAGTCGATTTTATCGAATTGACTGAGTCTTTGACGAGCAATTTTCAAATAGGAATCACTCATGTCAGTGGCCACAATTTTGGCTTTTGGAAAAGCCAGCTTCATAAACTTTGTTAATCGCCCAGTTCCGCACCCGACTTCTAGAAACCGAAGACCTTCCCCATCACTCCAGCCAGTGGCTTGCTTCAGAGGAGCGATCAACAGTCTTCTCATGGCATCAGCACTTCCAGAAAACAGCATTTCGACTTGGTGCTCATAAAGTTGAGCTGATTCTGTACTTGCGTAACCACCCGTTTGAAAATGAAAATTTCTTCTGGCGTAATCGGGGATGTCAGCTAAGTTTTCTAATTCCTGGGCAGAGAAATCATGAGCCTTTTTTTCTTTGCGCCTTTTTGCAATTTTAAATCCATCACGTAAGACGTTAATTAAGGATTTTGCATGTTGAATGGGATTTTGTGGGGTCAGAACTTCGGCTGGGTAAAGTCCCAACGAAATGTTTTTAGAATCCTGTTTTAATAATTCTAAGATCTCAGAAAAAGCTTCTTTAATTTTTTGTGGAAAATTTTCTGGCTGCTGTTTAGGCAAACCATCGGCCCACTTTTCAATGAGTGGTAAAAGTAAAAATTGGCTGGTAAAATTCAGAGATCTTAAAACAGAGTAACCCAGAGCTGAGTTTTCAATCACCCGCGGGCTTGGGTTGATCAGATTGTTTTTTTTCATTTTTCCATCCTTTTGCAGCCACTGCGACAACAATAGAACCCAGGATCACCGTTACTAGTGCAATCAGTACGAGCAGAGTATATCCAATCACGAAAAGTCTCCTCGCACATCACGGACCAGCCATGAGGCCATATTCAAACCAAAAGTTCCGGTCACAAAGCTAGCATTACCCCATATCACAGGTCGATGCTCACAGGAATGCAGGTTATTTTGTCCCTGTGGACACACACACTTGAAGCCTTCACCTTTGTCATATTGCAGTTCGACAGACGGTAATGGAGTTTCATCTGAAAACACACATGGGATCGAAAAGTTCTTTTCTGGGAAATTATATTTTTGTCGTAAGATCTTTCTTACCTGATGAGCCATGGGATCTGTATGCGTTTCTGCCAAATCCACAATACGAATCCTTGAGGGATCTAACTTAGCACCTGAGCCCCCCGTTGTGATGACTTTAATATTATTGGTCTTACAAAAATTTAGTAAAAAACATTTAGCAGTTAAATTATCAATGGCATCTAAAACGTAATCAGGTTTTACATTCATGATTTGATCTTTATTTTCTTCGTTGAAAAAAATCGGGAGATCTACAATTTCAGCCTGAGGATTGATTTTTCTTAAACGATCGGCCATGACTTTGGCTTTTTTTTGCCCGACGAAGCCCTGGATCGCATGCAGTTGGCGATTGGCATTGGTGATGCAAATTTCATCAAAATCCACCACGGTCACTTTTCCCACACCACTACGAACAAGCGATTCAGCAGCCCAGGAACCCACTCCACCAAGACCTATCACCATAGCGTGAGTTTTTCTTAATCGTGACATCACATCGTCACCCACAAGACGTCCCATTCGATCAAAGCGACGGTGCAAAACCATGGGTGTTTCTATCATTTGATTTTCCATAGCAGGGTTTTAAGATTAGTTATGTTCAATTGCAAGACTTCATCCAATGACACTTTCCTTATTTCAGAAACCAATCGAGCCACAGCAAGGGCGCTTTCAGGAGGGTTCAAATGCCCCTGAAATTCACCCCAGGACTGATCAGGAAGGTCTGTTTCGATCAACAGCCTGTCGTGAGGTACGTGTCTGACTACTTCTTTTAAGCGATCGTTCTTACTTTTAAGCAAAGTTCCCCCCACACTAATGTGGAAGCCAAGATTTAAATATTTTTGAGCCTCAGGCCAAGAGCCATTAAAGGAATGCACAAGCCCACCCCTGTTGGGAACTTCACAAAACTCAAAAGTCCTAATCGCTTCATCAAAAGCTCGAACGATATGTAGCACCACTGGCTTATTAGAAATTTGTGACAAATTCAGCTGAGCTTCAAAAGCTTCCATTTGAATTTCAAAACTGGATTCAAATGGAGGCCTTAAATCTAAACCTGTTTCTCCCACAGCCAATGCTAAATGCATTTGCTGCGACAATTCCTCTAATTGCATTTCCAATTCTTCATTGGAAAGACCTGATACCCATTCCGGGTGCAGTCCAAAACACAGACCAAAATGATCAGGGTAATTTTTTTTGAGTGATTTTTGCTTTTCCCAATCAGAGGGATTGACTCCCCCCATGAGGCTGAACTGAAGTCCTGCCGTGAAAGCCTTTTCGATCCACTGGTCTCGGCACAAGTCGAGCCTAGAATCAGTCCAGTGTGCATGTGCATCCCACCATTTCATAAAAACCACCCTCAAGGATTATATAATTCAAACCGATCAAATAATTGACAAAAAAGAGGAGTTTTTTATGAAACGAGATGGAATTCGTCTGGGCTATCATTTATCTATGGAGAAAGGTTCTACTTTCCGCCCCACTGCCTTTCACTTTTGGAAAGAGCCTCAGCATTTTGAAAAAACTCCCCCCCATGCTCCTAGTCAGTACATGTCGGATATGCTGTTAGGTGCTTCATTTCTAAAATTGAACAGCTACTGTGCTTCACCTTTGGCGATGCCTCACATGAATCATAATTTGGCTCATGATATTTGGTCCGAATGCGAACCTCACCGCGGACTGTTTTACAGTTCACAAAAACGCGTTCAAGCTTTGAATAAAGAACTTCGCCCCACGAGTCCTGAAAAAATTAAAAAATTTGAAGCTGAATTCACAAAAAAACTAGAGAGCTTTCAAAAACCTTGGGGATTTGACCTGACTGATTTTCCTGAACTTGTATTATTAATTGAAGAATTTGAAACTTCCACGGGAAGCCCCTTGATCTACAATTTCAAAACTCAATTTTCAAAAAACTTTGAAGAAAAACTTCTAGCTCTGGATTCATTTTTATTTCATTTACGAAGTGTGGTGGCACTGGATTACAATGCCCACATTCAAGAGCATGCCTTTGAAGGTCTGAAAGTGGACTCTGTTCAGGATTACCTTCCCCGCGCCGATTATGTTGTTCGAGATGCTCTTTTGTATCATCAATTTAAAAAATGGTCCAAGCCCTGGGCTCAAGGACCTAAAAGTGATGTGCGAGTCGAGAAATTATTTATCGATCCCATGACACAAGCCTTCAAAAAACATGTGCACAATGCTTGTTTTTTAATTGATCAATTACCGGAAAGTTTTGTTAGTGGCCTGGGTCCTCAAGAGTTAGAAGAAGCTTTATATCTTGTACAGATGGATTGGCTCATGGGCACTGGTAGTGGCTTGCTATTCAAGATCCGTGAAGAAATTTATGGACTTGAACATGGCTATGAAAAAGTTTTCTGGCATGAGCATCAAGACCGTGATTGGTCTCAGCCCACTCAGCTGCGCATTTCCTGCGAGATGAGTGAGTCTTCTTTTAGGAAAAAAGCAGCTTAGAATTTTTTCAATAGTCTGAATCAGATTTTTTCCCCGACACACCTCTTGAGTGCTCAATGTTGACCGTCGTCGAGGTGTATCAAAATTATTGCTGCTATGAGACGTCGTCAAACATCCAGCACTCACGACAGGGCTTGAAGAATTTTTATAAATTTTGAACTACAAAGTAGCAAGCTTCCCACACGCCGGTTTGAAGTTAAGCCTGCAAGACTGAGTGAAAGCATCCTTTGCCTGCTGATTAAGGCGTAAGCTTTCAAGATTCAGACCATAATTAAACAAAAGGTAATTTCTGTTGTAACCCGCCCCACCCTTTGTGAAAAGCAAAGCCTTTTCGAAGTAGCTTTTCGCTTGCTGAAACTCACCTTTGATTTGTAAAGCCATCGCCACATCAACTAGACAAAGAGGGTCATTTTTTTCTAACTCTAAACATTTCAGTCCGTATTCAAGCTTTTCATCCATTGTGCTAGTTCTGATGTTGGCTAGCCTGCGCAGACAATAAAGTGACTGAGGAATATTTGCGACACACTCTTTAAGTAATTTGTGGGCCCCTTGCCAATCATCATCTTCTTCTAAAAATAGGGCTTTGGCCTGATAAACTTTTTCATGGCGAGGATCCAACAACTGCATTTCGTTTAAAAATTTATTCTGACTTTCAATATCACTATTCTGCCCTGCTTCGATCATTAAACTAAAAAGTTCGTTGATTCGTTTATTATGAAGTTTTGAATCCGTCCTGACAAATTTAGGGTCTTGAGGCTGAGCTTCTGAAACTGATACCTCAAGACTAGAATTTTCCACATATTTGGGACTTGATTTCGGTTGATCACTATCTGTGTCAATTTTTTTAGTCACTGTATCTAAAACTTGGAAAGATTGTGATTCCTGGGAGGGCAACGAAAATCGACCCAGAAAAAATCCCAAAATAAAAACTACGACCAGAACCAGATATTTCATTTCACTTACTTAACAGCTTCTGTAACTGTTTTCTTTTTTTTCTCGTTTCTCAGCGCTGGCTCATCAGAAGCCGAGCAAATTACAAAATCTTTGCATTGATAGTCCACTAACCAACCTTGACCACAAAAAGCAAAAGTATCTTTGTAATTTTCATTTTTGTTGAGTTGTCTGACTTTACAACGAGGAGCAAGCTTGCCGTCAGCCCTGAGGCAATCATTTCTTTCCAGCAGCTTTTGTTGATCTTCACAATCTCTGGTGGGACGGCCGTTTTCATTCACTTCTGTCATATCTTCGGGGCCCAACCATTTTCTTTCACTTTCACCATACGTGTCTTGAGCAAAAGTAAAAAAAGGGAATAATAGGACAACAATAAATTTAAGCATAATAAACCTCGTTTGATTTATTTTAACCATAATAAATTGACTGTCATTGAATAATTTATGAAGAGGTTACTTTACGCTTCATTATAAATCGGCGCCCAAAATAAACAACCACTGCGATTCCTAGTAATGAAAACACGACAATTTTCACTTCTCTAAGAGCTTCAAAGATAGGTTCACCGTAAATGGCCACTAAGTAAATTTGCGTGGGCACACTGATCGCAGCAGCAAAGCAGTCCACTGCTGCAAACTTATAAGGAGACATACCCATAGAACCGCAAGCTAAGTGACCTGGAAACCGAACGCCGGGAGTGAAGCGAAAAATAAAAGCCGCAAATACGCCGTATTTTTGCGTCCACTTTTCCACTTTTTCGATGGATTCTTTTTTGATCACGCTTTGCAACCGAGGATGAAATAAAAGCTTACGCCCCCACTTTCGACCCATGGAAAAGATAAGAAAATCAGCACAGACCACCGCCAAAAAAGCCACAATGGCCGCGTGATGCATATTTATTGGTGTTCCACCTTCCGGAGGAGGAGGAAATAAATCAGGCCTAGTTCCCATAAAAGTCAGCCAGCCTAAACTTAATAGAGTCACTTCTTCAGGAATGGGAAGACCAAAACCACTGGCCAGCATCATGGCCACAACTGCTAAATAAACCAGCTCAGGCTGATAAGCGTACTGCACAAGATATTGGAAAATAGGCTGATTGATAAAATCCATGAAAGGTAATCATGTTCGCTTAGGCTGCGCTTGAACACTCTCAATACGCCGTGCTATATCCGATTATGATTTGGAAAAAAACAGATATGGGAGTCATACACTATGTGGCTTCACAAACAGGCCCATGGAAATCTGTGGTATCCGAGGATACTTCGATTTCTATTTCCGAGCTTGAGGAACTTCAGACACTTGGCTCCATCTATTTCAATGATATTAGACTTAAAGAAGATCCAGTTTTAAAAAGTGATGATTACCTCAGAATCCATACACAACCACGAAGATTTCCTATTGCAGAAAAAATTCCTGTGGTCTTTGAAAATGATGACCTGATCGTTCTTGATAAGCCGGCCGGAATTCCTTGCCATCCGACGGTGGATAATCAACTGGAAAATTTGATTTGCTATTTTAAAACTCAAACAGGCCTTGATATCAAGCTGACCCATCGTTTGGATGTCCCCACCTCAGGGCTGATTGTTTTTGCAAAATCAAAACAAGCTCAAGGCCAATTTCATAAAATTTTGCAAGCTCGGGAAATTGAAAAAATATATTTAGCAGAAGTGGAAGCTCCGGGAATTACCCCAGGGCTTTACGAGCATCATATGCTGAAATCAGAATACGCACCTAAAGAAATCAGGGAATTTTCCTCTGAGCAAACAGTCAATTGCCTGATGAGGGTGCTTGAAAACACCACTTCTAAAGATAAGGCCCAATTAAAAATTCAATTGATGACGGGCAGAACCCATCAAATTAGAGCTCAGCTCAATTTTTTAGGTTTTCCTATTTTGGGCGATTCTTTATACCGAGAAGGAAACAACAAAAAGCCCGATCAAAAAATCGGGCTTAGATGTATTTATTTGAAGTTTTCTTGGAACTCTGAGCTTGTAGAAATTAAAATCGATAATTCGTAAGCGCTACGATTTCATTGTTATTAGGCTGGCCGATCTGTTCACGACGACGCCTAGGATAGGTTTGCATGACATTGGAAATTTGCAATGTGGTATTGAAACTTTGAGTGGGTCTGTATTCGATGCCAAAACCATAGGCAAACTCCTGATTGTGACGGCTGGGTCTATTGTTTTCAGGGCTGCTAACATACCACTCATCGTGCCATAAAATTCGCGGCTTAAAAGCGAACAATCGATTAATTCTGTAACGAGCTTCGATAATGCTTTCTAATTCCGTTTCTTTATTGGTCGTTTGAATCACATCTCCAGAATCGGTCGTAAAAGAATAGGCTCGCTTGCTGTTAACGTAGTAGTCACCTTTGAATTGCAGCTCCACTCCCCAGTAACGCCCTAAACTTGTTTCTAAGTAATACTCGGGGTGAAGTTGTGTGATCATTCCATTATTTCTAGAAAATTCTGAGGTGGGCAAATAAACCCGGAAGTTCATTCGGGCACCGAAGGGTCCCACATCAGGTAAATTAAACCTCGAGTAACTGACGTACGCATCGTCTAAGGTCGTTTTCCAGCGAGTTAAGTTTTCGTCGTACTTATCGGTTCCAGGTGAGCTGATAGTAAACACAGGGCGAACAGCGAAACGTTGATCATCATCAATTTTATAGTTAAACGAAAAAAAATTGTACATGAATAAACTGGCGGGGCCGTCATCATCCAAGCGACCCGCTTCGATGGCCGCTAACTGAAAAAAACTGACTCGCCAGTCAGCACCCATGAAAGGAAGTTCATCCGTCACATTTTGGTAACCCCGAAATTTAATGGCAGGGGCCGGTTCAGTGACTGAAGTTTCTGCAAAACAGAAAGCGGACATTGAAAGTAAAAACCCTAAAACAAATCTGGAACTCATAAGAGAATCCTCTCTGTGGTCATTTAAGAGGCTATAGATGCGCTCTGCAGCATACAACTGTTTGTCCAAGCCTTGACCAAATCCTGAATCTTTTTGTGCTTGCCGAAGCCGCCATCCATTTTTAATGTCTGATCCTATGAAAAAACTACTTACATTTCTTTCCTGTTTATTTTTAATCGCCTGCACCACTCACCTGCCCGGCTGCACCAGCACCGGTCCTAAGGGCTCTAAAGGTTCCGCTGCTACTCCAAAACTTGAAGGTGAAATCAGTGTGATGACTTTCAATGTGGAAAATCTTTTTGATACAAGCCCTGACAAAGACCGGGAAGACTTCACCTACTTACCGCTGGCTCTTAAAACCAAGCCAGAAATAATAGCCGGCTGTAATATGCAAAAAGGCTTTTATAAAAAACAATGCCTTGAATTGGATTGGAATGAATCGGTATTAGCTAAAAAATTACAAAATATCGCTGAGGTTGTTCTAAGTGTAGATCAAGGTTTAGGCCCTGATGTTTTACTACTCGTGGAAGTGGAAAACGAAAATGTTTTAAATAGGCTAAACAGTCAGTATTTGCAAAAAGCAGGATACACAACCGCGGTATTGATCGAAGGTCCCGACGAGCGTGGCATCGACACTGCAGTCCTTTCCAGACTTCCTCTGGTAGGAAAGCCTCAACTTCACAAAATTCCTTACAAAGGACAAAATCCAGAGGATCAAAAATGGATGAATCGATCACGGGGAATTCTGGAAGTGGTTTTGAAAACTCCGGCTGGCCCTAACCTGACAACATTCACCACTCACTTCCCTTCTCAAAGAAATCCCCGCTACTGGCGGGAACAATCTGTGATGTATATGAAAGAAAAGTTAAAGACCATGCAAAATGAAATGTTTGTGTTTGGTGGTGACTTGAATATTTCCCAAGACGAAGAAGAAGAAACTGGCTTTTTTGAAAAACACTTGGGCGAAGTCAGCCTTGTGGCCCACCAACTGGGATGTCAGCACTGTGACGGCACCTATGATTTTAGAAATACTTGGTCTTTTTTAGATGCCCTTGTTTTTTCTAAAAGCATGTCAGAAACGGGTTCAGCGGCCTATCAATTTATACCCCAAAGTGTTGATGTGGTGAAGCTCACAAAAAATCACATCTACAAAGGCCGATCGCCGAAGCGTTTTGATGAAAAAACAGGGGAAGGGATTTCCGATCACTTCCCGCTTTACGCACGAATAAAATTAAGGTCAGTAAAATAAGAATTCAAAATTATGAAAGCTAAATGTCCGAGTGGTGCAATCCATTAAAGATTGTTGCCATGGCCTTGGGTTGTTTAATAACGAGGCCTGGGTTGGATTGATTTGAATCTCAAACAATAATTGACCGTCCAGCACGTTTGTCAGTCCCTCGAAGTTAGCGCACTGAGGGCTTTCCCATGAAAGCTGCATTCTTTCAATTTTCACCTGAAACATTTTTGAAAGGTTCAAGTAATTGTAATTGGATTCCAATTGAAGATTCCAAATCTGATCCTGAATTTGCAATAAGCCTGTGGAGTCATGGGTCATAAAATAGGACAAACCCGATGACTGGACTTCAAAGATTTGCTTAGAAGAATAAGTGAAATTTTCAAAATTTCGTTGGATTTGAAATTGATCCACGTTGGAAGTGGTTTTTAAAACATTATCTTTAAACTTACTTAAGTGAAAACCCGAACTGTTTCGGCCACTGACACTGATGATATTTTGCATATCAAATTCAGCCGTATTGCCGCTAAGAACAAGCTCCAAAGTCCAATTCTGATTGGATATTTGAGTCAACGATCCTTGAATGAAATTGAACTGCTGCTGGACCGAACATTCAGCATGCAAGAAATCACCCACAGGCTGAGCCAAAATTTCTTTATTCTGCAGTTTTTCTAAACAGAGCCTGACCAGGCTTCCCATTTTTTCAACATTTTGCACAGATAGAATCGACAGGCCGTAGGATCCCACATTCAATGACTTAGCACCTGGAACTGATTGAGAACCCGGCCCCGAGGAATTACGATTGGGACTTGCGAGTTTGTTGTCCTTGGGCTGACAGGCCAAGATCATAAGTGAGATGGAAATTAAAAAAAGATGTTTCAAAAAACCCCCTGTTCAGTGGTCATTAAGATTCATCCCATAGTTTAATCACCTTGTCTTGTGGGATTGATCAGTCTTGATGGGATCTTGAAAAAACCAAGGATTTAACCTCGAGACCCCCATGTAAAAACTCTCTGGAGCTTGTGAGCCCATAACCTGTGCCGCTTAGCATTGCTGATCGTGGCACTAAAAACAAAGCTTTCACAGGTTGAAAAATCTGAAGACTGGCTGAGACCAAATCCTGTAAAGACTTTACTTCAAGGCGCTCTCCGAAGGGAGGATTGCTAATTAAATAAACAGGCCGAGAGCTTGTGTAATTCAATTTTGAATTCAGCAAATCATTTTGCTGAAGTTTTAAATGATCTCGTGATTTAAGGTTATCTTTTGCCACTTGAACCATCTCTGGGCTTTGATCATAGCCTTCATGAAAACCAAACAACCCATTGGAAGGTCGTTTTAAATTTTTCCACCATTCTGATTTTAAAAACCCGGGCACGGATACGAGCTCTTGATAGGAAAATTTTCTATCAATAATGACCTGATTCCACGTCAGCGATTCACTTAAAAAAGTTCCTGAACCCATCATAGGGTCCACAAGAGTTGCAGACTGTAGTTCGGGACCCGTGAGTCCCAAAGTTAACTCGTGCAACAAAAGATGGGCTAAATTTTCCCTTAAAGGAGCAGAGCCTTTTTTTTCTGAAAGTCCACGTTTATAAAGAACTTCGCCAGACAAATCCCAACTGAGAGTGAATTGATCATCATAAACATCCACATAAAGTGTTTGTGCGTTTTCATCTGAGGATAGGTTCTTCCAATCTTCTTGGAAAACTCTTTCAATCATTTTTTCATTTTGCAAACGAGATTTCCGTGAACTGATCTGAAGGCGGATAGGCTTTTTTGTGAGGTCTTGCGGCCTGAGTCCTCGAATCCAGGTTTTGAGCTCACTGACGTGAGAGATTTTTTTTGATTTCCATCGCCATAAAATTCGCACAGTTGATTTTACAAAATGGTTCAGTTGAAAACCAATACCAAGGCTTGTTTCAATTTCTACTCCACCCTTTTTTTTATCCAAAAATTGAATGGATTCAGAATGCGGCTTCATATCCGTGCCCAGCAACCAAGGAGATAGGGTTTTTAATTCTTCTTCTAGGTAAGATTCAAAACCCATAGGACAAATAAGAAAAAATTTTTCAAGATTCTTTTCTGTTTTCAATTTCAATTCTCCATAAACAAATTCCGCTAACTAACAAAAATACAAAAGCCATATGAAAAGCAAATTTTAATCCCATTATATCTGAGATCTTTCCAACCACGACGTGCATGATCACGATCAGTAGGGATTGAATTCCAATTAAATAGGAAAACAAAACACCCTCTTGCCCCCTAAAAAGCTGAGCCATATAGGAGCTGCAAACAGGGTAAAATAAAGACATACACAAACCTGTTAAGGTAAAAAACCAAGGGTTCGCATAAAGACCTAAATTCAAAGTGAAGAAACTAAGAACAAGAGAAACTGAAAGCTGCAAACTAGCTGAACCAGGCCACTGGAAAAATGCACCAAAAACCCGGCCTGATAGTAAGCCTAGAAAAAACCCAGTGACATACCGACTGGCCTCGCTTGAAGAAATACCAAACTCTCTGATGGAATAAAGAGACAACCGAGATCCCACTAAGATCTCTGCAATCACATAAAAACCTAACAGTCCACAGGCCAGAACAATTTTTTTTGAGATTTGTCCATTAATGGGTTTTGTTGGATCCGTTTTGTTTTCTTCCAGACTTCCAAGGGAATTATCTTTGACCCAATAGTAACTGCTTACAAACAAAACAAGTGGTAAAAATCCCGTAATGAAAAAAAAGTTTTTCCAGTCAAGCCCCGCATCAAGTCCGATTCCAACAGATAATGGGGCTAGAAAACTGGCCACACCGTACATTGAATGCATTCCCGACATGGCTTTGGTTCGGTACTGCTGGGGTGCCAAGGCCACCAAAGAATTTTGTGCCACTCCCATAAATCCCATGGCACTTCCCATGACCCCAGTAAAAAAAATAAGCACAGCAAAGTTGGGGCTTTGGGACATGCCCCATAAACCAATGGTAAAAAGAAATAAAGAAAAAGAAAGCAACTGTGTGTAAGAGAATTTTTTAAGAATGGGAATGGAGGCCAAACAAGAGAGAAAACCCATTATGGCAGAACCTGAAAATAATAAAGAACCCATGGTATCTGAAATATTGTAAGTTTTTAAGATTTCAAAAAACAACGGACCGCGAAGATTGTCGCTCATCCCAAGTACAAGCATACTTAGGTAACACATAAGAAGAATAACAAATATCACTACTGAACCTGAACCTTAAGCTGATTAAGTGTTTTTAAAATTCTAAGTCGGTCAGAATAGCGGTCTTCCCACCAATCTTGCAAGAAGACTTTTGTACAACTTTTAACAGTGGGTATCTTTCCCGTCAAAACCATGCAGGCAAAACCTTGAGAGACTGCGTATTTATAAGAATCATCAAGAAGAGTGTCAGGATTGCTTTTAAGGCTGTACTGAGCTTTAAAAAACTCGACAAACCGGCTTGAAGCTAACGTCAATTCCTCTTTTGATAATCGATCATCTTGATCCAAATCAAACTGAATATACATGCTTTCAATATAATGAAGAATTACAACCAGAGTTCGAATGTCTGAAGTCTCAATTTTACCAGGCTGGTTGATGGGATTTCTAGAAAAATTCATTAATTCAACATAGAACTCATCCCATTGCTTGGTATTCATAGCAGAAACATATTGATGCAAACCTGTGAGGTTTTTAAAAAACCTTGAGAAATGAACTTTAAGCTGTTTTTTAAAACAAGCTTCTTCAATCCATGGGTTATCGTAAACATCTTTTTCAAGCAAATTACAGCCTCTAGCTGTCATGTGATATTGAATTCCCTTAAGGCCTGATAATCCAGAGGAAAAAATGATATTTACAAACTCGAAGACTTCCTGCCTGTCCACGACAGAGTCTCCGTTGCCAGCCATTGTAAATTGATTGGCCTCAAAGAACGAGCGAGCTCCTGAATTTCCACCCCGAGGATCGAAGGCTTTCATTTGCTCACCAAGAAGCTTGTAGTCATCATACCAATCCACCAAGGATTTTTCATTCAACTTTTCCTCAGCCATTTTTGCTGTTCTATTAATGCCGTAGCCTAGCATTAAACTTCTGGCTAAAGTTCGCATAACATTAAGACGAGCTAAACTGTACCAAGGCCAATCTTTGATTTTTTTCACATGGGAGACAAGTCTCAGCTCTCCTGTTGGTAAATAAAGCAATGGAATTTTTTGCTCTGTCAAGTGGTGCTTCCAGTCCTGCCAGGCCTCTGAAATCACTTTAGGTTGTGAAATAGAAAAGACACTTTCCTGTACCACTTGGTAGGTTTCAATCCTTTTTTTCAACTCGTCGTAATCAAAAACATCAGGGAACTGATCAATAAAATTTTGGGTGCTTTTCCAAATTTCATATTCATTTTTTAATGTGGCTAAATGTTTTTGATTGAGACCAATTACAGTTTGATCAGGTCTTAGCGATTCTCTTTCTAGAACCTTAATAACAATGGAGCGATAAAATTCATCAACAGCTTGACCCGTTATATTTTCAGGCAGAAGATTTCTTTCAGCTAGTGCGTAGAAGAAACTTTTTGTGTCAGCAAATAAAATTTCTGAGGATTTTAAAACCCAAGAAGATTCTAAAAGCTTCAAAGTCAGAACTAAAATTTCATCACCAGAACGAATTCCTTGCTTAGAATAAATCTGAAATTGATTAAACTGAAAAGTGTAAAGCATGTAAAAGCGGTGGATTTCAGAAACCATTCGAATGGCTTCTTTCCATTTTGCATAAGTATCAATTTCAATTTGATTACCAAAAAGTATGTTTTTTGTAGACTTCACAAGCTTCATCCAAGCGTCTAACTGAAATCGACTGGGTTTTTCAATGTTGATAAATTTTTCGACTTCGAAAATTAAATTTGTAAAGTTATCCAAACTGTAATCAGAATTAGGTAGCTCTGTTTTTTTTAATAAATTATTCAATGATTGAAGCAGTTGAGCCTGGCCCTTATTGATCAACTCAATGGGATGCTGATCAGATTCCTTGGTTATCAAAAGAAGGGACCAATAGGGTTTTAACTGATCAATTTCTACTTGCAGGGTTTCAGAGAAAGATATCAAGGACAACAGCTCTGATTTGCTCATACTAACTGATGATCCACCAAATAAGGCCGCTTTAAGTCTCATGAGTTCCTGAGCCATATTTTCTGAAACTCTTGTGTCATCTCCCAAAAATTTTCCAAAAAACTTTCTTAGATTGTCTGTCGTATAATTATTGGGATCATCAACAGAGGCTTTTGTTTTTGAAATGAAATACTCGAGACTGGATTGAAAACACTGAAGACTGGATTGCAATTGAAGCGGTGTTGTTGTTGATCGATCAAATTTTTTGATTGTATCAGTGGCTGTGTCCAAACAATCCAGTCTTGAATCTTCAAATTGCAAAACTTCGTCTTTTTTCTTGGTACTTTTTAAAAACTCTGAGCAAGAGAGCGAAAATAATAATGCTGGGAGTAATACAATCAATTTATAAAACATGGGCCACTCCAACTAACAACCGATCATTATCAGCAAAAGAAGCCACATCATTCACATTGTCCACACTTAAGGGACGAGCTTTTACAAATTGCATGTCGGTGTAAACCTGCCACCTGTTATTAATCTGAAAGGCACCACGGATTTGAATAAGATCAAACTGATTTTTATCACTGTGAGTCCAAGAAGAATCAAAATTAACAAACTGTGATCCATTCATTCGAAGCTGCATTTGGTGACGAATTTTATAGGCTTCCGTCATAGGATAACGATTGGAAATGGGGGCCCGGGTCTGGCTAGCCAAATCACCCACTTCTGTCACTTCTCCACCATCTACAGTTAAATATTCTAAACTCAGTTTATTTGATCTTTTTAAATTCAATTGAATATAGGCACTCCAGATCTGAGCATCCTCAAACACGGGAACTGTCCACATGGGATCAGCAGCCCTGTTCGTAGGTTCATCTTGCACATAGGAAACACCTGATTCAATCAGACCTTCCCTGATGACCAGATCAGCCGTGACAACTCGGTGGTAAAGAACCTCAGGTAAAATATCAACCTGTCCTTCATCTGTGGCTAAAATATAGGCTCCATTATAAGAAAGGGCTAACTGATTCATAGGCTTATAAAAATATCCTGCACGGGTCAGAATTTTTTGCGCCCACATTTTTTCCACCACGCCACCCAGGGTGGATTGAGATACAATTTCAGAGTCCGGTGGGCGTTGAACATTATACTGTATTTTGGAATCCGATGTGGCATTAGGAAAAGGTCGAAAAGTATCGGGTGGTGTTTGAAACCATGGATTCTTACGACTGAAACGGCCTTGATCATCAATTTCAAAATTGGGCCCTTGATCAGGAATAAAAAGCGGCGACCAAATGGCTGACAATGAAAAATCTTTTTCATTCCGATTCCAATGAATTCCTGTCAGAGCTAAACTTTTCCGGTTTAAGGGATTCCATTTAAAAGTGGGCTCTATAATTCCAAAATCCCACCGACGATCAAGACCTGACCATAGCTGTTTTTTTCTCCCCAGAGAGAAAACCTCATTCTCTGAATTTTCATATTGGACAGCGAAATCTTGGATTTTAATATAACTCAATAAGGGGGCACCCATGGCCATGACAATTTCGGAATCCACTAGAAAAGAGCGATTCTCTTCTTCGGATTTTGCGCGAAATCCTAAAAATTGGTACTGTGTTTGATCAGTGGCTGTGTACTCGGGAGAAACAAAGGATTCGTTTTGCAGAAGCAACTGGGAACGAATTTGTGCAAGAGCCACAGAGACGTGGGACAATAATAGGAATAAAACTGCATAATAGAAACGTACCATCAGATCCAAAGAGTCCAAGTTCCATGCCTCGATGGGTCGCAAGCGGGAATGCATAGGGCTGTCAATTGTCTGGTCACTTGCCAAATAAGGGCCGTTTGTGACAGCATCCTGGAAGTGATTCCTGCAAAAAGAAAAAAAATTTTGATTTTAAGATTTTCCAGTTTTGGTGATGTCACTCAGTGCCTTAGTGTTCCGTCTAAAATAAGATCTTTTTGGCCTGATGCTGAAATCGATTGGATTGTTCGAAACGACTTAAAGTCACTTCTTGAAAATCACCCCATGATCAGCAAAATTATTTCCTTTCCAAGGAAGGCCAACTTTAAAGAACTTCTTTCATTTGCTTGGAATTTACGCAAAGAAAATTACACCCATGTTTATGATGCTCATAATAGTACAAGATCCTGGGTGATCTCCTTGGTTTTACAACTGACCACTTCGGCCCAGATTCTAAGAAAAAGTCAAAAAAGAATTTTTCGAATTTTTTTATTCAAATTCAAAATCAACTTCTACCAAATGCCTCGAAGCGGTCAAAGAGATCTTTTAGAGCCTCTGCAGTGTTGGGGAATGGATTCCACACTGCCACCTGTCCCTCAACTTTTTCTTGATTCAGCCGATCTGCAGTCCATTAAAGAATTACTCCCCACCTCGGCTTTTATTGCGCTGGCTCCATCAGCTGCTTATGAATTAAAAAGATGGCCTCTCGAGCACTGGAAAAAATTAATTGAAATTGAAAGTTCAATGCATTTTGTTTTGCTTGGTGGACCTGAGGATCATTTCTTAAACGAAATTTTTTTGGCCTATCCCAGTCGAGTGACCAATTTAACAGGCAAAACAAATCTCAGGCAAACGGCAGCTGTCGTGAAAAAATCAATTCTGCTTATTTCAAATGATACTGGCATACTGCATACTGCTGAACAGTTGGGCCACCCGGCTATCGCACTTATGGGGCCAGCTCCCTTTGGGTTTCCATCAAGACCTACAACGTCCATATTAGAATTGGATCTTAAGTGTCGTCCCTGCAGCAAGCATGGCCAAGGCCCCTGCGTAAACGTTGAGTTTCATAAATGCTTAAAAGACATAACACCCACATTAGTCAGTCAGACTTTTAGAAAAAGGCGATTGGAAGCATGATCTCTTTTTTGTATTCCTGTGCCATGTCCATTCTTCAGCATCTGCTGCCAATCGTAAAATTCATTCCTCATAAAAAATTACAATATTTTGCTACCCATCAAGGCCAAGTGAATATTAATCAAGCTTTTCAATCGAAACCCATTTGGATTCATGCCTCCAGCGGAGAAATCGAGTATGCGGCTTCCTTGATTCGTGAAATTCGACTAACGAACCCAGAAATTCCTATTCTTGTCACTCATACTTCACTTTCATCATTGAACGCACTTAAGAAATTAGATGTTCACGCTATCGGCGTTTTACCTTTTGATCAAAAAAATTCAGTTAAGAAATTTTTAAATCGGGTTCAACCAAGAATTTGTTTACTAGCAAGAACTGACTTGTGGCCAGAAATGATTTCAGAACTTGAAAACAGAAAAATACCTTGCTGTTTATTTTCGGCAACGTTTGCTAAGGGTTCAAAAAAATCAGGATTTATTGCGAGTCTTTTTTTACGCCCTGCCATTCAAAAATTGACGCAAATTTATTATGTTGCCACCGAGGATCAAAATCTTTGTGAGCAACTTTATGGTCCCATTAAGACCGGTCTTGTATTGGGTGATACTCGCTATGATCAGGTTGTTCACCGATTGCTCAATTCTAAAAAAATACCACTCCCCTATTTTGAAAAAATCCTTCTTCTTGGTTCCACCTGGGCAGAAGACGAGACCGCCCTTATGGCTTCTGTGGCCCGACTTAAATCTTCAGGATGGAAGTTCATTTGGGTCCCCCATGAAGTTCATTTTAAGCCTATCAATCAGCTTCTTAGTCAGTTAAAAAATAAAAGCCTATCGGTAGGGCTTTATTCCTCTGATTTTGCGAATTGGAATTGGAAAGATTTTGATGTGCTGCTTGTGGATCAAGTCGGACAACTGGCTTCCTTGTACTCTCATAGCCAAATTGCTTTTGTTGGAGGCTCCTTTAAAAAACAAGTTCACTCGGTGATGGAACCTTTAGCCGCTGGGTGCACTGTTTTAGTCGGCCCCTATCACCACAATAACCGTGAAGCTCTTGAATTCAAAGAATTGGATTTTGTTATTGAAATAGATGCAGCTGTAGATTTGACCTCAATCTGCCAGAAACTCATGCTTGACCATGACCGGCGAAAGTCGCTGATTTTAAGCCAAGTGGGGCTACGGACTGGGGCTACAAAAAAATTAATGGGTCAGCTAAAAACTATGGGGGTCTTTGATGCACACCCTCTTGAACAGCCCCTTGAGTCCAATTAAATTTCCAACCTATGCAAGATCTATTTCAGCAGTCAGGTCATCCCATTCGTCAAATCAGTGGTCGCCGTCCAAAATCAGATTCTGGTTATTTGGTTGTATTTGGAGAGCTTTTTAATCGTGGATATGCCAATGGTCTGGTCGAAGAGGCTCAGAAAAATAATTATAAAATAATTAAAAGCACAGTGGGTCGCAGGGATTCCAATCAAAACATCCGGGCCTTAGAAGATCATGAAAAACCAACAGATGCTTTTCACTTTATCAATGTTCCTTTGGAAGCTGGCTTTGATATGGAAGTTGATGAAGCTTCAGGTACAAGTCCTGTTGATGATTTGAAAGAATTAGGTCTAAAAAATTGGGCTGACTTTAGTTGGCCAAAAGGTAAATTAGAAAATTGTCTGCAAAAAGGCCGTGCTCGTTTTCGCAAACAAGTTCAAGACTACGTTAAAGAATTAGAAAAAGTATTGCCGCAAAAAAATGCTCATGTCCTTTTCGCCCATTTGATGGCGGGTGGAGTTCCACGAGCCAAAATTGTCATGCCCTTGATGAATCGTGTTTTTAAGGGCACCGGCGAGCGCTATATGGAAAGCCAAAGCTTTTGGAACTCAGCCATTGGTGAGCTTTGCAATCTCAATTTTAATGAAGTGACTGCTTACACTTTGGATATTTTGCTTGAAGAAACCACAAAACTTCGTGATCGCATCCAACAATCTGGTGGACATGTGTCCTATGTGGCTTATGGGTATCATGGCACTGAAATTTGGATGAAAGATCATTTCCAGTGGCAAAGTTACTCTCCCTACTTGCAAGGTTGGGCTAAACTCGAGCTAGAAAAAGTTTCGCTGAAGTGGAAGAATCAAAATATTCCTATCAGCACTTACAACTGTCCTGAAATTCTCACCAACTCCAGCTCTATTTTTCAAGGTGTTGAAGCGCCCCTGTACACATTGCTTAAAACATTTCAAAAACTTTATCCTGATAATGGACGCACTCATCAACTTTTTAATGAATGCACATCCCTGCTTAAAAAGCCCCAAGCCATGGAAGAAATTTTTTCGCATATCAATCATTATTATCAGGACCCAGAAGTTCTTCAGACGATTCAATTCTCTGATTGGCCCAGTCATAGCAACAAGGCTCAGCTTGAAAAACTTTTACAGCTTTCTCATTTTGTTACCGAATCACATTTGGATTCCAAAAATCTGATGACAGCCATTCTTAGTGAAGTTGTTTTTCGCTCCTGTGGTTGGGTCATGTTTCATGACTCCTATCAACCCCAACAAGCTGTTCAGTGGATTGGTCATGACATTGTAGCCTCTGCTGAAGTGGGAAGATCTTAACCCATGAGTCACAACGTTATTGTTATTACCGGTGGCCCTTCTGGGGGTAAAACCACTCTGATAGAAGCCATTAAACGTGAATTGGGATCAGAGGTTTCTACGGTGCCTGAAGCCGCCAGCATTCTTTACCGTGGAGGATTTCCCAGGGGCAAAACTCCTGGCAGTCAAATTCGCTCTCAAAAAGCCATTTATCATGTACAAAAACAACTTGAAGGCCTTGCCCATGACTTACCCACAGCCTCGACCTTGGTCTGCGACCGGGGAAGCCTGGATGGACTGGCCTACTGGCCTGATAAAATTTCAGACTTTTTTTTCGAATTGGATACCACAATTGATAAAGAAATCAGTCGCTATCATTGGGTTCTTCATTTGGATACAGCTCACCCTAATTCCTATGACATTACAAATCCCATCCGGACAGAAAGTTTCGAAGAAGCGTGGCAACTCAATGAAAAAATAAAATCTGTGTGGTCCAAGCATCCACAGGTCCTAGTCGTCACTGCCAATATCGACTTTTTCTCAAAAATGGCTTTATGCCTGCACCTGATTAGGGGTATCATTGACGGAAGAGATTATGAATCACTTCGTCAAGATCTTATTTAATTTTATATTCTTATTTTGCTTCACTTCTGTGGCAAGAGTTCCCATGGATTTTCCAGCAGAAAAAAACAATATTCAGATTTTACCACAAAAGTTTGAATACAGCCTTCGTGACAATACCAAGCTTTTACTAGGCAATCGCATTATTGATACAAAACAATTCCAGTTCCAATTGTCTTTCGATAATGAAAAACCAAAAATTTATTTTGCTTGGCCCTCTCAAGTTGTTCAAGAGGGACGTATTATTATTACAAATCCCTCTGGTGTCAGTATTTGGTCCCAAAATTTTACCAAATCTCAATCCGAATTTCAGATTCAAGATGCAACTCAATTAGTTCGTTCATTATCAGCTGTTTCTTTTTTTCGTTTTTGTGTCGGTTACTATGAAATCAACACAGGACTCGATGTTTGCTCTCCGGAAATTATTTTAAAAGGGTCAGGTAATGATTTGACGGCTTTATTTAGAACAAAAAATCAAAAGGCCTTTGTGCAAATCAATGGCCGTAACGTCACCCATCACGGCATTGTGTTCTTAAATGACGAAAGAGAAAGTCTGTCCTTCCGTGCCGTTTCCAGCTCTGGTGCTGAATTTAAAATGGACACCAGAAGAATCCAAGTTGAGTATCCAGACGTACTTGATCTCGATGAAAAAGGTTTTATTTTAACTGCTAAAGGCCCCTATCCATTGGCGCCTACTAATTATAAAAAATTACCCGATGGAAGATGGTCTGTGCCTTTACTCAAACAGCGTGCACAAATTTATATTGAAGGCGAAGGCAAAGTCCCTCTCAGGCAAGAATTCATTGTTCAAGGGCCTCTACCAACGGCTCAACATCGGGTTCATCTTTTTTCCAATTTAAGTCAAAAAACTTACCGCAATCAGATTAATATGACCGGAGAGCCTGGCCGACTGGGTACTCTTAAAACCCTAGATAATTCCTCTGAAATCACCAGCTCTGGAAAACAATTCCAGTGGTTTGTAAGAAATATTCCTTCGGGCATGGGGAAAACTTCTTATCTCGGTGTTGAAGATCAAGGTCAATTATTTCAGGCGGCCTACACCACATCAAGACAAGACTCTTCAAGAATCGAACTTGGTGCATTCATTAACAGCGATGAATTTCAGCCTGGCCTTTCTATCAATGCTCAGTTCTGGTTTGAAAATGCTTTTTTAAAATCTGCATTCACTTTTCAAAGGCTGGGAATTAATCTTCAGTATCTGCAAGATTTTTCTGATAAAGATCCTGTCACATTGGCTGAATTGGATTTTCTTTATAGAAAAATTCAAGGCCTTCAATTTTGGGACACTTCTATCATTTTTGGATTGGGGTTTCAAAATTGGAGTTTTGATTCCAACTCAGTATCAACTCTGACTCCTGTTGTAGGCTGGGTCGGTCCTGCTTTTCCTTGGACACGCTATTTTGACTGGCAAGAATTTCATTTCCGCTACTCTCTACCTGTTGAAAGTTCAAACTTTAAACTGACCCAAGCCGCAATCGCTAATTTTAAGCTTTATAAAAGCTATGAAGAAAGCCGGAAAATTATGTTAGGGCTTGGCTTAAGATCTCTTGAAACATCGGTAGGAAATCAAAAATCACAATCAACAGGTCTTATCCTTGAAGCAGGATGGGTCAGAACTTTTTAAGTTCTAACCTGATTTCTTCTTAAAAAATCCGGCCACTACATCTTTCAAATCCATATTGAAAATATCTTGTTTAGGTTGCTCGATCACACTGTCCAGCATAGTAATTTCGCGCTTAGCGATCAAAAATGAAGGATTGATAGCCACTGATTTTTCAAAGGATTTTTTTGCTGCTGACTTGTCACCTTTTGCTTTGTGATACAAGCCCATCACATAAAGATAAAAGGCGTCGTATCTTTCATCAGGAGGAATTTGCATCAGCTCAAGTTCAATTTCTTTAAGTTGTGCAACTTTTTTAGTCTGATCTAACGTACCAATTTGGATCCAAGACTTATAAAGCCTGCCACCAGGAATTTCTTCAACGTTCTTAATAGACTTTATAAGTTCTTTGGCTTTTGTGAACTGATTTAACTGAAGTTGAGCCTTAACTTCATCTAACTTTTGCAAAGCCTGAAGTCTTAAATTGTTTTTTTCTGTCGCTTTTATTTTTGTGACTTCATGACTGGATTGATCCCAATGAATTCGAATGGCTTTATCGAATCGCTCTCGCAAATTCTGCCATACTTTTAAAATTTCAGAGTCTTCAGGAGCAGGCCCCACGAAAATCATAAATTCATCTAACCAAGTGGAATCCGGTTTGCCTTGTAAAAGATCTTGGAACAACTCTAAAACTTCACTGTTATCTTTTCCTTCAAGCTGTTGTTGAATTTTTTTGAGATGCTTTCTTTGGCTCACACTATCCAGTTTCACTTTTTCAGCAGAGAATATAATCACGCCTTTTAATAGCATCAGATGCAAGGCCTTATGAACAGATACAGAGTCATATCCATCAACACTTAAAAGTTCGTTCAGCGTGACTCCCGCTTCAATTCGGTCCGCTAACTTTCCTAAACGTGTGATAAAAGAAGTTTTAAAAACTGGATGGTCTAGTTTCCAAAGGGATGTCTTCAGAATTTTTTGCCCTGACCACATCATATAAAGTGATTCCAGCCATTGAATGGGAAGTTTTGAGGCGACCCAATCATGCATATAGGTTAGTAATTGTTCTTGATCAATTGCGGCTGGGACATTCTCAACTTCTGTTGCAACAAAATTAACTCTGACTTTGCCTTCGATGATAGTTCTTGTCAGTCTCACATTCATTTGCTCACCAAGGATAAGGTCAAATGCATGGGGACTTAACTTACAAGAATCAATCAGCTTCTGGCCAATTTTACGCGGGCTCTTGTCTTGTAAAACCTCTTGTAAATCCTGAGGCATTAAATAACCACTTTGAATGAGCATATGCCCTAACACCGTGGATTTGTCTTCGACATCGACACCCACAATTTGTCCCTGACAAAAGGAAACTCCTGATACTGCCCCGTCAGAATTAAAAATATTCAGGTGTCCTGAAGATTTGGTTTCAGCAAGAAGACTGTAGATAAATGGCAAATCAAAGCCATCCACTTCTTCCAATGACTCGATCATTTTTCTTTTTTCACGAGGAGAAACTTTTTCTTTTTCAAAAATTTCATATAATTTTTTGCGTGGATGTTCTTCGACTTTTGGAGTCTGAGGCTTGAATGAAGAAATGTAAGTCTGAATTTCACTGATATCAAAAGGCTTCTTCAAAAATCCGTCAGCACCGGTTTCTTGAATGGATTCTTGCTGGAAGGATTTATCCGTATAGATTCCACTCATCATTACGATTTTTGCAGTTTTTGAAAAATTAGTTTCGCTTTTAATTTTTTTGATTAAATCAGTGCCTGTCATATTGGGAAGCAAACAGTCGATTAAAAAAACATCAAAGCTTTGTCTTTGCACCAATTGTAGAGCTTCATCAGGTTTCGTCACATGAAATGGAAAATGACCCTGACGTGTTAATAAATCACGCAGGACACTGCCAAAGCTGGCATCATCTTCAACAATAAGTATTTTGAGTCCTATTTGAGCCACAATTTCTTATCGGCATTAGAGATGACAATTTTAAAGAAATTGATCGCTTGAAAGAATCAACTAGACTTTGGACGTGATGAACTTAAAGTATTTACTTTCAATGATGTCCATTTCCATCACTTGCCCCGATTCATCTTTAACGTCAGGCGGGGGCTGAACTTGACCTTCCCGGTACTCAACACCGTATCGAAATAGGATATTTTTTTCTGATCCAGAATCTTCATTATAATAGGGAACATAAAAAGATTCCACTTTAGCAAATGATGGTAAAAAACCATCGACCATATTCATTTGATCAACAATCACTTTGGGACATTTTGAATAAACTACTTTTGATTTATCACCTTCAGAAATCCACTTGATCCACTCTCGAATTCCACAAGAATTAATACTTTTTATGGCATCCATATCAATTACAATTTCCTGCGCATCTTTAATCGCGAGCGCTGTGAAGTCAGCATCTTCATCAATAATTCCACCCAATTGAACACTGATTTTACTACCTTGACGGTCGACTTTAGCTTGGAATTTGCTCATTCAGTTTCTCCTTAAACGATCGTCTCTTTAGTTTTAACTATGAAAAATGTCAGGTCATCAGCTAATGAAGCTTCTTGACGATAGGCCTGAAAATGCTCAGTGAAAGCTGACATCACCTCGACTGGACTAGGTGAAGAATTCACTGATCCGATTAAAGTCTTAATAAATTCTCTTTCACCCCAAGCGTCCAAAGCACGGTTTCGAATATCGGGCACTCCATCCGTGTAAAAAAATAAAAGATCGCCAAGACCCAATTGAACTGTGGTTTCACTGTATTTTGAGTCTCGACTTTGACCGAGTCTGGGATTATTCACTTCATTTAAAAATTCGATGTCCTTTTTCTTAAAGGGCTCTTCTTTTCGACGAAACAGGAAAGGCGCCTCATGGGAGGCATTACAATAAGTCATAAGCATCGTATTGAGATCTAGTTTGCCTAAGAAAAATGTCATCATAACTTTTCCACGGGAAACATCATAAATACTTTTATTGAGAGCTTCTAAGGCTTGTGCCGGAGAAAAACCCAAAGCTTCGATGAGTCCCGCTGCTGATTTAGCGGCACTGGTAATAAGGGCTGCTCCAGCTCCGTGGCCTGTGGCATCCCCTATCCAAAAATAAACACTATTTCCAGTTTGTGTGTAGCTCCACCAATCTCCACCCACTTCACTGGCGGGTTCGTAGTACCCCACAACTTCCACAGGCCCAAGATCGGCCCTTGGCGCTGGAAACAAAGTTTCTTGCACCATTCGCGCTGTTTGAAGCTCGTTCTCCATTCGGGCTTTTTCAGCCGTCTGCTGCATAAGTCTAGAAACTTCAGCTGCCATTCGGTTGAAATTTTCGGCCAGTGCACCCACTTCGTCCTGAGATTGAACTTGCACTTGGACATCGAATTGACCATCAGAAATTTTACCTGTGGCCTCGTGAAGCTGAGTCAAAGCCTGAGTTACAGTGCTAGAAGCCAGCAAACTTAAAATAACAGTGACGGCCATTAAAATAATAAAAAACAAAAATGACTTTCTTTTCAAAACACTGATGGCCGATAAAGCCTTGGACTCAAGAACTGTGCTGACCACAAACAAATCACCCCAGCCCACGGCTGCAAATGAAGCAAGCTTTGTGGTGCCACTTTTATCAACAACTTTTTCAACACCAGAACCTGCCACTTGTTTATTTAATCCAAGAAAGCTTAAAGAAATTTGATCCTTAAGATTACTGCCCAGTTCATTCTTGGGACCCAATAATATTTTTCCGTCCCGCTGAACTAAATAAAAGTTTTGGGCCGACAGAGTTTGAAACTGCTCAGAAAATTCAGCCAGATCAAACAGTAAAATCACCAAATAGGGTCTTGCATCAGGACGATCAATTTTTTGAACAATGACAAAACGGCTGTCTAGAAACGGATTCGTAACAACAGTTTGATTCATCAAAATTTGCACAAAAGAGGGATTCCAAGACTGTCTCCAGGAAAGCCAAAATTTTTCAAAAGTGAAAGGTATCTTTTCTAGTACAGGGCCCACTTCATACTGTCCGGCCTTTTCATTCCAAGCCATAACGGCCATGGATTCCAAATTGGCATCAAACTGCAAAAAGGCCCTGGACAATCGACTAAAATCCTCTGACTGACTTAAGTCTAATAAAATGGGCTGAGTTAATTTTATAATATTATCAAGCTTGGTCTTAAGTTGGCCTGCAATTGAAATGGAGATTTGGCTGGTCGTATCAAAGACATAAGCCACTTTATCATCACGAAAAACCTGTAATGCGATTGTAAGGTAGACGAACAGGGCCAAGGCCGGAATTAAGGTCAGTGCCAATAAAATTTTATAACGTATGGACAAAGACTTCGTTTTCACAGCACTCAAGATCTCATACCTGATCAGACCAATATAGAACGTCAGGACCTCTCCTGGACCTTTTTTCGTCAACTTTTTTCACAATTTTCCCGAAACATAAACAGGTTATTAAAAGTTAAATGAAACTAACAACAATCGAGAAGAGACTTCTCACTTTTTGCTGCCTGGTTATTATTATGTTTTCGTACTTACTGTACGATGACTCTCTATTTGTAGAATCAAGAAGCAATACCAATGAAAAAGTGGCAGAACTTGTTACTAAAAAGCAAGACGTGAGAGTTAAATCAAGTGATCAATTCAGCTGGATCAATGCTAGAGAGCAAGACGATCTTTTCGCCTATGATAGTTTGTTTACAGGAGAAAACTCGACAGCCATTCTAAAACTTAATGATGGAAGCCAATTGCAAATCGATGGTCAGACTTTAATTGTATTAGCTTTTGAAGACGGTCAACTTGTTCTAGATCTTAAATCAGGTTCACTCTCTGGTAACTTGAACTTGTCGTCAAAACTGCTAGTTCGAACAAAAGATGGACTCCAAAAACTAGATGGACGCATCAGGCTTGAGAAAAATTTTTCTGGAGTTAATCTACAAAAAATTGATCGTTTACCTGCAGGCCAGGATTCAACATTACTGGTTTGGAAAAGCCCACCCAGTTTTAAGATCAACAAACAAGATCCACGAACTTATACAGATTTAGCTTGGCAAAAAATTGGCCCTATTTCTGATACAGTTGTTGAAATTTCAACAAGTCCTGACTTTGTTATTTTAGACTCTGTATTGAAAACAAAAAAGACAGAATCTGGAATCCCCTTTTCTTTACCCACTGGGCAGTATTTTGTGAGACTCAAAGGGTACAATCAGGCCAAACAACAAACAGCCACTTCAATTGTTCATTCCTTTGAATTAACTGACATTGAAAGAAGCAGTTTGCCACCTCCAATATTGTTAACACAAAATATTCAACACTCCGACGATTTCCCCACTCCTCCGAAAGTAGAATGGCAACCCGTCAATAAAGCTGAGAAATATAAATTAGAACTTTCCAGGTCTCCCCGCTTTGAAAAAGTCACAAGCCTTGAGACTACTTCCAGTGATATCACTTGGAGTAATTATCAAGCAGGATCCTATTTCTTTAGACTTTACTCTTTAAATGCAGAGGAAATAAGTGGACCCAGTGAAATTGGAACGATCGAAATATCCTCAGTGGCTCCACGGCTTCAACCACTTAAACCAATAACGGTACGCACTGAAAGTGGCCAAGTGGATCCGCAGAATGTAAATGTCATATGGTCTCATTCGAGTCGACTGCCCAGTCGCTATAAAGTGGAAGTTTCTAATGATGGCAGCTTTCGAGATGCAAAGGTCATTGCGACTCAAAGAGGTCCTGCTTCTTTGCAAGTCAAAAAACCAGGTCAGTACCACGTTCGTGTTTATGCAACAAACGAGCAAGGGGAACCCATTAGCCCTTCCTCAAACATTGAAAGTTTCAATTATCAAATTAAAAACTTAATTCCAGCACCACGATTGATTAGACCCTTTCATGACACCACAGTATTCCTGCAGCAAGATGACAATCCTTATCTTTGGCTCACTTGGAAACCCGTGGTCGATGCCGAACAGTTTTCTATTGAAGTGGCCAGGGACAAAGACTTTCAGCAAATAATTGATTCAGCCGTTGTTAATTCAACAAATGAAACCTTCTTAAGATATTTAATGGCTAAAAGAATTCCTTATGGAAAATATTACTGGCGTGTGAAATCTGTTTCACAAACAGAAAACACAGATTCTAATTGGTCAGAACCTAATATGTTTTATTTGTTTCATAAAAAGAAAGAAATATTCTTCGAATGACAATTGAAAAACAGCTTTTCGATTCCTTACTAGAGCCTATATTTATCCTTAATAATAAGGGTCAGATCATTTATTGTAATGAACCGGCGGCCCTGCTCAGCCAACAAAGCCAAAGAAAACTTGTTCGCTCGCAAAGTCAATTAACCGATATAATGAAGTTCAGTGAAAAAATTGAATATCTCAATCAATTATCTACCGTCACTGAGCCCACACCTTATAAAGAATTAAGTTTCACAACTGTAGAAGGAACTGAAGGAAAAGCTCAGATCACAACCCAAAAGATGGGTAATAACGAAGAGTGGATCGTTTTTCTAAGGGATGTAACATTAGAAGAAAGATTACAAAAAAAATACCGAGCTGAACTTGATGCAAAAGAAGACGTGATTGAAAAGCTTAAAAAAGCACAGATCGAACTTGAGAACTACTCTAAAAATCTAGAAAAAATGGTTGAAGAGCGAACTTTGGAAATTAGAGAACTCAATCAAAAATTAAAAGCCTTACTTGATAGTTTAAACCAGGGATTTTTAATTTTTGATTCCAGTGGATCTTGCTGGGAAGTTTCTTCAAAAGCTTGTCAAACAGTTATCGAAACGGATCCTGCTGGAATGAAAATATGGGATGTTCTGAAAGTGGCTCCCGATAAGCAAGAGGGTTTCAGAAAGTGGATGATCACCTTATTTGGTGAGCTTCTACCCTTCAATGATATGGCAGATCTTGGCCCCAAAGAATTTTCTCACAGCCAGGGCAAGAATATTAAATTAGAATACTACCCGATCAGAGACTTTAAAAATGAAATCTCTGGAGTTGTACTTGTTGCCACAGATATTACAGAATTGATTCAAGCTCAAAAAGAAGCTGAAAAAGAAAAAGCCAATTCTCAGTTTATTTTAAAAGTTGTAAAACAAAAAAAGTCATTTCAAACCTATTTCACAGAATCCAATCGTTTGTTTAAAGAGTTTTTAGAAGCCACAAAACTAGCACCTGGTTTCTGGAACTTGGATTTAGTATTTCGGTTATTGCACACACTGAAAGGTGGTGCTGCTAGTTTTTCAGTTAAAAATGTTGCAGAAGTTGCTCATCATCTTGAAAGTCAGGTTCTACAATTGCAAAATTCACCTGATGAATTCATCCGTGAAGACTGGGATATATTTGAGCAAAAATTTATTGATGAATTCAAAGAATTTCAAAACGAAGCTCAATCTTTATTAGGCTCAACTCCTGCACAACTGAATGTTGAAAAAGTAGAGATGCCAAAGCATCAGCTCACTCAAATTATTGATTTGCTTTCTATGTGGTCTAAAACAAAAGGATTTTCTGAGGACTTAAAATCAGAATATTTAACTGAATCACTACAAGACACATTTTCATCCTATGATTACTTAATCCAAAGCACAGCTGAACAATTAGGTAAAAAAGTAGCTCCTATTCACTATGTCAATCCTACTTTCCGATGGTCCACGGAAGCTTATCGCCCGTTTCTTTCTACATTGGTTCATGTTTTTCGAAACGCCATTGATCATGGACTTGAAAGTTCAGAGGAAAGACAAGCTTCTGGCAAACCAGAAGCAGGAAAAATAGAAATTAGTGCTCGTATTCAAGATCATGAAGTGGAGCTCATCATTACAGATGACGGCAAAGGAATATCAAAGGATGCCATCCTTCGAAAGATGCAGCAGAAAGGCCTCAATTGGGCCAATCTCACTGAGCAGGAAATACTGATGCAAATCTTTGAACCTCAGTTTAGTACAAAAGATCAAGTGACGGACTTGTCTGGCCGCGGAGTGGGTCTTGATGCTGTGAAAATAGAAATTGAAAAGTTAGGTGGTTACTTAAGTTTAAAAACCACTGAAGGTTTTGGCACAAGCTTTTATTTTTATCTACCAACAAGTGCTGTCCAGATAGCACCGATCAAACAAGCCGCTTAGTTATTTTTTATGCTTGTCCCAAACAGTTTTTAATTTATCTTCAAATATTTTAGCTGAAAAGGGTTTCACGATGTACTGAGACACTCCGGATAATACAGCTTCTGTGACTTGCTCTCGCTCGGCCTCTGAGGTCAGAAGCACAAAAGGGAGATCTTTGAATTCGGCCGAAGCTCGAACTTTTTTTAGCAATTCGAGGCCTTTTAACTTAGGCATATTCCAATCGGATATAACTAATTGTATGGGTTCTCCGTCGGCTAGCATTTTTTGCAAAAAGCTAAGTCCTTCTTCCCCGTCTTGGGCTTCAAAAATTGTAAGGTATCCCATCGTTTTAAGTTGGTTTTTCACCAGGTCTCTGATGGAAGGCATGTCATCTATGACTAAAATTCTAATATCTTTTGAAAACATGAAATTATTCTACGGCAGGTGCGGCCCAAATCCAATCAGCCCTTGGTCCATATTCGGGGTGCGGCATAATCGCCTGAGCTTTTTGGCTTTCAGTAAGACCCTGAGTGTTCACCTGGGAAACTGAAACCACGTTCTGAACTCCACGGGCTTGCAATCGGTCTTGCAGTCCCCCACCGTACTGGGTGTGAAACTCGCCCACGATCACAACAAGTATCTGCTGAGGGTGCTGCTGCTTAATCTTTTGAATGTTCCAAGCCATGGTATCATCCCACATCGATTGGGCTGCAAAATAACGCTCAATAAATTCAGGACCCGCACTGTGTCCCCCAATGGCTTCAATGAAGCGTTCTTTGTAAGCTTCACGACCTAATGCAAAATCTGGCGGCACAAGAGCAGATAATTCGGGCGTCAGTGAACCAAGTCCCCCTCTGGAAATTTGTCTAGTCAATGCCCTGGGTGCATTCAAAGCCCAAGTTTTTTCACCCAAGCTTAATTGAGGAAACAAAGCCTGATCGCGGTAATAATCAAACGAAGGAGATCCCCAAGTGATCTGTTTTAAAAAATCATCTTCTGTGATTTGTTGTAGGCGAAATTGATCCACCAAATTTTGATCTGGATAGTAGAAAAACTCAAACCCCACATGGATCGAAAGTCCGCGCTTACGAAGTTCATTCAAAATTTCCATGTGCTGGTCACGGTGGGTGCGAAAACCGTGATTTTCCCCGATTAACACCACAGATGATGAACTAAGTGATTGAAACATCTGGTCTTTTTGAACTTCCCGAAGACCTTTATCCCACACCTGCGCGTTTGCACAAGCTGCGAGGAGAACAGACAGAGTTAAAATTCCTGATAAGTAATTCAATTTTCTCATTGAAGACACCTCTTGCATTTGCTAGAAACACACTTTGTTAATTGATTCCCCACGTTCGGAAAGGACACGCCCATGGCAAAAAAATCAGGTCGTATTATCGTTACTCTCGAGTGTACCGAAGCTAAAGCCGCTGGTAAACCTGTATCACGCTACACAACGACAAAAAACAAAACTAAAACTCCAGGTCGCATGGAGAAAAAAAAGTACAATCCTAACCTCAAAAAACACACAGTTCACAGAGAAACTAAGTAGTCTATGATCCTGACCGATCACGAGATCCTACAAAATATGGAAAAAGGGCTTATCAAAGTTGAGCCCTTCAATCGTGACAGTTTAGGCTCTAATTCCTACGACGTTCATTTAGGATCCACTCTTGCTGTTTACAAAGACAGTGTGCTTGATGCAAAAAAACATAATCTGATCGAATCCTTTCAGATCCCCGAAGAGGGTTATGTTCTGACACCTGATAATTTTTATTTAGGTGTTACCATGGAATACACAGAAACCTTGGCCCATGTTCCTTTTCTAGAAGGAAAATCCAGTGTGGGTCGCCTAGGTATTGATATTCATGCTACGGCCGGAAAAGGCGATGTGGGCTTTTGCAATCACTGGACTCTGGAAATTTCAGTTAAAAAACCAGTCCGAGTCTATAACGGTATGCCTATTGGCCAATTGATCTATTTCGAAACTAAGGGTGAAGTTATCACTCCTTACAATAAAAAGTCCTCTGCTAAATACAACCAAGTCCAACCGATTCCCATGGAATCCATGATGTGGAAAAATAGCTTCTAAACTTTCTTATTTTCTGACACGACAGCTTTACTGACACTGTAAAAGATTACGCTTAGTCACTTTCTTAAGTGATGCCGTTTGATCCGCAATATAGCCAAGAATCTGAGACATTTCGGCCCGAGTGACCCATAGATCCCAATTTTCAGGCTTGGACCGCCAACGCAACCAACGAGCAATACTAACAAGGCTAGAAGAACTGGGTTGCTCTTTGTATTTTAAAATATAAGTGAAAACTGCTAACAGGTCAGACTCTTTGATCGTTCCGGAATCAAGCTGTTCTTTTGCAAGATCCTTCAAGAGCGGCTGAAACACGGGAAAAGCTTTTCTGGCTTCAAAGACTTGCAAGGCCCCATTTTTCGTCGAATCAAAGCGTGCAAAAACATACTCAAGATAATGAATCACAAACGGATAATAAAGAATATCCGAGAAATAAACAGATTCTTGATTGAATCCATCATAGCCATTATTAGGAATCCATCCTGTGGCCTTGAAAGCTGATCTGAAAATAATATTCCAGTCAGCAAAACCAGGACGACTGGCGACTTCAAAAAACTCGTCGTCGGTTTGTTTGTCTTTTGATGAAATGCGCTCGACGAAAGATTTAAACTCTGGCAACTGAGTCATAAATTTTCTGACAGCGACGTAATGATGCTCGCTGAGGCATAAGAATGTCACATATTCAAACCCTTGCTTATCTTTACGGATAGGGCACACCGTTCGTAGTGAAGCCTCTAGATTTGAATTCACTTTTAAGCCAGAAAAGATCACACCAATGAGTTCACTCAGTTCGAAGTAGTTCAGTAGCTTATTACCATCAGCACGGACCATAAAAATATTAGCTTCCAGAAATCTTGAACTGATAAAGGTTTCTGAAGGGTCAAAAATTTCCAGATCTCTAAAAATTCCCACCAAAAGCCCAAAACCCATTTGAGCATTACACTCGGTCACATTTGAAAGGCTAGGATCAGTCGAAAAAGATCTTAGTAACACCCGCGCTAAAACTCGGTTCAAATTAATTTGGAAAGTGGCATTTTTAAAATAAGTCCAATTGGTGCGGTTTGATATTTGTAATTGATTTTCTGTATCTAAGGTTTGAGTCACTAGGGAATCGATCACAGATTCCACTTCCGTCAATCCCTGAAGCAATTCTGGCTGAGAGCTTGCCAATGAAATTTGTTCTCGGATTTTAATTAACAGATCACCTGGTGCCAACGAGACCTTTGCATCATCATTAAAAATTTCATTCAGCTTAATTTGAGTCAGCAACCAACCCTTAAATTCACTTTTTAAAATTTCAATCTGTACCTTCGAAAAATGCCGGTTGGTTTCACCATTCAATCTTTTCGCTGGATCAAATAAAATATGTTGAAGAATGGCTTGGATTGCATCTCGTACTGTTTTTTCTGATAGATTTTTAGGTAAAAATTCGGACTGAACCGCTGCCATAATTAAGGCTTGAAGTTCATCATCCGAGAATCTTTTATCCTCACGGGGTTGAAAAGTGTCTTCAATTAATATTAAAGACTGATCCACAAGAGCACCCAGATCAAGCAAGGCTTGAATTTGATCAAATTTTTTATCAACTAAAAAATAATCAAAGTATTGGTAAATGGAATAATACCTGGCAATCATGGGAACAACAAATATCCAATTTTTTTCTTCGATCACCGTATCGTTTCGATTAAATAAAATCTGATTCGCTTGCTTGATAAAGGGCTCGTATTTGCGAAGTCCTTTTGAAAGACTGCCGACTTCAGTGGATAAATTCTTTTTCTTGGCTGAAAAAGTTCTAAAATTTTCTGAAGGGTATAAGCGCTCGTACTCTTCCACAAGTCGAATCAAATCTTCAAAACTATAAGAAGATTGAAGGAACCGGCTAATGTCTTGGCCCACGACGTACAATCGACTTCTGGCTTCTTCAAAAAGTTTTCGTGATCGATCCACACCGTCAGCTTCTGGGTCCCACTCGAAAGAATAAATACTGTAGTAGGATAAAAAGTTT
>LNFM01002295.1_pt1 | contig 64978 bp, 47 predicted proteins | sample 596031 | NCBI WGS metagenome assembly LNFM01 (sample SAMN04254537, study PRJNA301005) | activated carbon metagenome | isolation source: dual media filters at the Ann Arbor, Michigan drinking water treatment plant | place: USA: Ann Arbor
GCGTTTCACCTGACATGAGGAAGGCACAGATGGATTACGGTTTTGTATTTCCGGCGGCGATTCACATCCACAAGGATGTCGCCTATGCCGAAAAGCACGGTTTCACGCACGCCTGGCTCTACGACTCGCAGATGCTGTTCAGCGATCCGTACGCGAGCATGGCGCTGTGCGCGGTCAACACCAGCCGCATTGCGCTCGGCACCGGCGTCACGAATCCCGAGTCGCGCATCGCGCCGGTGACGGCGAACTCGATCGCCACCGTCAACGAACTCGCGCCCGGGCGCACGATTCTCGGCATCGGCACCGGCAATACCGCGCGCCGCACGCTTGGCATGCCGGCAGCGAAACTCGAATCGATGCGCGAGCACATCCGGATCTGCAAGGATTTGTTCGAAGGCAAGACCACCGATTACACCGAGGGTGACCGCCACCGCAAGATTCGTTTCCTGAACCCCGACGCGAACTGGTACAACATCAAGACCAAGGTTCCGATCTACATCGCCGCCAGCGGGCCGAAGAGCCTGGAGATGGCCGGCGAGATCGCCGACGGCGTGATCCTGTTCGGCGCGGTGAGCCCGTCGCTGATCAATTTCGTGATGGAACACGTGTACGCCGGCGCCGAACGCGTGGGCCGCAATCCGAAGGACGTCTACGCGCTCGTGATGACGGCTTTTCACCTGACGCAGCCCGGCGAATCACTGGAGACCTCTGAAGTACGCCAGGCCGTCGGTCCGTTCGTGTCGTCGTCGACGAACATCTTCGCGCTGTCGAACCCGGACCCGAAGACGCTGCCGGCCGATCTGCGCGACGACATCGTGGCCTTCAAGGACATCTACAAGGCACCCGAGGGCCCGATCGAGACGCGCCACCTGAAGATGTACTCGGACTACCTGCTCGGCTTCAAGAAGGAGCACGAAGCGGTCGTCACCGAGAAGATCATCCGCGCGACGACGCTGACGGGCACGGCGGACGAAATCGTCGAGTCCGTGCACAACATGAAGAAGGCCGGCATCCACCAGGTGGCGGTGCAGCCGATCATCGACAATCAGAAGACCGTCGAAGTCTTCGCCCGCGAGATCATGGCGCGCGTGAAGTAAGGAGTGGCCGGCGGGCAGTCCGTCGGCACCCTTTGAATCTCATATTGCCACCGAGAACACTGAGAACACCGAGGGGAACAGGCAAACGACTTCATTGGAAGGGCGTCGGCAGGGCGCCGATCGGGTGCTCAGCCAGCAAGCATTTCTCTGTGTTCTCGGTGTTCTCGGTGGCCATCCCGGCGGTTCAGCGGCTCAACCCTTCGCGAGTTCCTTCAGCTGTTCGCCCCAGTTCTCGTAGGAGCGCAGCGGGATCCAGTTGATTTCCGGTACGACGTGCGCGTAGCCGAGTTTCCAGATCGGCAGGTTGTGCACGATGGCGTCGAGGTCGTCGCCGCTCTGGACTTCCATCACCGCCACGACCTCGTACTTGCCTGCCACTTTCCAGATGCTCTTGATGATGCCCGCACGATAGGCCTCGATCGCGGCGACCGATTCCTGCCGCCACACTTCGAAGAATTCCTTGTTGGTCGCGGATTCGGGTTTGGCGAGTTTCGCCCACATCATGATTTCCATCGCTGTCTCCTCTCGGGTTGAGCGCGGCACGGGTGCCGCGTGAAGGGCGACCAGCTTACGGCGCCGCGTGCGGCGAGGAAATGCATCCGTCTGGAGGATAGTCCGCGATCTGCGCCAGCAGGCGGGCGTGCTCGGCCGCACGCGCCGGTTCGGGGTCGGGCACGGTGACGATGCTGGCGAGGCGCGCGAGATAGCGCGCCGGGAAGCGATGGCAGCGGGCGCCGGCGAGTACGAGCGCGAGATACCAGTCGAACGGGAGCAGGGTGTCGTCAACGGCGTCAGGTGCGGCGATGTAGGTCCGGGCCGGGCCGTGTCCCGGCAGGTCGACGATGCGTTCGTCATAACCGGCGCCCAGACCCTCGATACGGTCGAGGCGCCGCTTGTCCTCGGCGTGCAGCGCGTACACGGCGCCGTGTACGCAATCCGCCGCCGGCGCGATCGTGCCCTTGCCGGAGCCGTCACGTCCGCGCTTGTCGAAACGCAGGGTCCAGCCGTCCAGCACGGCCGTTCCGACCAGAGTCGCGGCGGTGAGCCGCGCACCGAGGCGCGCCGGATGCAGGTTCGAGCCATAGGCGAAATAAAGCAGGACTGCGTCACCGGCTCGCGCTGACATCGATCGCTTCCTCCGTCTGCGGGGACTCGCGGTGCAAAACCCGGTTGACCCGGCGGTATTGCAGCGTTTGAATACGCTGCCGTGTTCATTCGGCCCGTGTCGCCCTGGCCGGCTCGTCTGGCTGTTCATCATAGCTCGCCCGCCGGCGAACAGAAGGAAACAAATCCCATGACCCCTGACCTTGCGGAGCGCATGCATCCCGACGATGTCGCCGCCTGGCGTCGCGCCCATGTGCCTGTCTACAACGAGAATCGGCTGAAACTCGGCATCTTCGGCATGAACTGCAGCAACGGCTGCACGATCACGCATGCCGAGACGAGCTTCGTGCCGACCTATGAACACAACGTCAAAATCGCCAAGCTCGCCGACGAGCTCGGCTTCGAAATGCTGGTGCCCGTGGGCCGCTGGAAACATTTCGGCGGCACCACGCAGTTCAATGCGAACAACATGGAGGTCTATACCTGGGCCACCGCGCTGGCCTGCAACACGCAGCAGATCATGACGTTCGCGACCTCGCATGTGCCGACGGTGCATCCGCTGTTCGCGGCCAAGCAGGCGGCGACGATCGACAACATCTCGAATGGCCGTTTCGGGCTCAACATCGTGTGCGGCTGGTTCCGGCCCGAGATCGAGATGTTCGGCATCCCCCAGCTCGCGCACGAGGACCGCTATGGCATGGCCGAGGAGTGGCTGACGGTGATCAGGCGCGCCTGGACCGAACAGGATTTCGATCATGACGGCAGCCACTATCACATCAAGGGCGGCTTCCTGCTGCCGAAGCCGGTCCAGCAGCCGTGTCCGGTGCTGATCAACGCGGGCAACTCTGAAGAGGGCCGCGAGTTCTCCGCCCGCAATGTCGACTTCAACTTCGTGACCATTGCGACCAAGGATCAGGCCGACGGCATGGTCAAGGACATTCATCGCCGCGCGCAGGGCTATGGCCGCCAGTGCGGCGTGATGAGCTACGGGCTGGTCTGCTGTCGCGACACCGAAGAGGAGGCGCGCGCGCTCTATGACGACATCGTCGCCAAGGGTGACTGGGATGCGGTGCACAACATCATGCACCTGCTCGGCATGGAGAGCAGCTCGTTCAACGAGCAGATCAAGCACTTCGGCGAACGCTTCATCGCGGGCTGGGGCGGTTACCCGCTGGTCGGCACACCCGAGCAGGTCGTTGCGATGATGGTCGAGCTGCGCGATCTCGGCATCGAGGGCTTCATCCTGTCATGGCTCGACTACTTTGAGGAGCTCAAGTACTTCGGCGAGAAGGTCCTGCCGCTGATGAAGCAGGCCGGTCTGCGCGTCTGAGCGCCGTCGACATCACATTCAATCCAGATCACGAGGAATCATCATGGGGCGTCTGAACAACAAGGTCGCGATCATCACCGGCGCGCTCGGCGGGCAGGGACAGGTCGCGGTGCGGCGTTTCGTCGAAGAGGGCGCGAAGGTGCTGGCGAGCGATCTCGCCGCGCGCGCCAACGGCGAGGTCGCGGCGCTGATCAGGAAGAAGCCGGCGCGGGTGGCCTATGTCGGGGGCGACGTGCGTGACGGCAAGGTCGTCGAGAAGATCGTCAAGGCCGCGGTCAAGAAGTTCGGGCGCGTCGATGTGCTCTACAACAATCACGGCCTGATGGTCGGCAAGCCGTTTCTCGAGACGACGGTCGAGGAACTCGATCAGCTGCTGGCGGTGAATCTGCGTGCGCCGTTCCTGCTGAGCCAGGCAGCGGCGCGCGTGATGGCGAAGCAGGGCAGCGGCTCGATCATCCACAATTCGTCGGTCGGCGGCATCGTCGGCTTTCCGACGATGGCGGCCTACGGCGCTTCGAAAGGCGGGCTCGCGCAACTGGCGCGCTCGATGGCGACCGATCTCGCGCCGATGGGCATCCGCGTGAACGCGATCTGCCCCGGCGTCGTCGACACCCAGATGCCGCGGCGCTACCTGAAGGACGTCGAGGACATGAAGGCAGCCTTCGAGCAGATGGCGGCGATGCATCTGATGAACCGGCTCGCCGAGCCCATCGAGATCGTCAATCTTGCGCTGTTCCTGGCCTCGGACGAAGCGTCTTACATGACCGGTGGCGTGATTCCGATCGACGGTGGACTGACGGCGATCTGACCGGGCGAACAACCGGCACGTGCGGCGCTCAGTGCACGCGCCGCACGTCCAGTTCGGTCACGGCACCTGCGCGGTGACCCCATGATTGCCGCACGTAGGTCGCGACGGCGGCGATGTCGTCATCGCTGAGCGCATGGCGGAACGGCGGCATGCCGAAGGGACGCGGATTGCCCGCAGTGGCCGGCGGAAAGCCGCCGTTCACGATGACCTTCAACACATTGACCGGCGTGCCCAGTGCGACGGCACGATTGCCGGCCAGCGGCGGATAGAGGCCGGCCACACCCTCGCCGTCGCGGCCGTGACAATCGGCGCACTGTGCGTCGTAAAGGCGCTTGCCGTGGGCGAGCACCGGTTTGGATGCGGCGGGCGCGATGCTCCCCGTCGTGGCGACCTGGGGCTGCGCCTGCAGAAACACCGCCATCGCGCGCAGGTCCTCGTCGCGCAGGTACTGGGTGCTGCGAAACACCACTTCAGCCATGGGGCCTGTCACCGAGCCGCGCGGCGACGTGCCCGTCTTCAGCAGCGCGACCACGTCGTCGACCTGCCAGTCGGCGACGCCGGCCTCGTGCACGTCGACCAGCGACGGCGCGTACCAGTCCTGCATCGGGAGCAGTCCGCCGCCGAGCTCGATGTCGGTCCGCGTGGCGCCCAACCGGTTGCGCGCGGCATGACAGGCGTCGCAGTGGCCGAGACCGCGCACGAGGTAGGCACCCCGGTTCCAGGCCGCCGAACGCGCGGCGTCCGGTACATGGCTGCCCGGCCGAAAGTACAGCGCGCGCCACACGGCGAGCGCGGCCTGCAGGCGATAAGGCCACTGCAGCGCATGGGGCCGGTTCGGCGCGGCAATCGCCGGCAGGCTGCGCAGGAAGGCGTAGATCGCATCCGAGTCCTCGCGCGTGATCTGCGTGTAATTCGGATACGGAAACGACGGATAGAGCAGGCGACCGTCTTTCGAGCGGCCGTTGTGCAGCGCGCGCCAGAATTCGTTCGCGGTCCAGCGGCCGAGGCCGGTGCGAGCGTCGGGGGTCAGGTTCGGCGCGTGAAAGCGTCCGAACGGGGTGTCGATCGCACGGCCCCCAGCGTAGTCGGCCCCGCCGCGTGCGGTGTGGCAGCCGAGGCAGTTGCCGGCGCGCGCGAGGTAGGCACCGCGCTCGATCAGGGCCGGGTCATCGAGGGCGATTTCGCGTCGGCTTTGCAGCGGCGTCTCGTCGCGCAGGTTCAGCCACGCGACCAGCGCGACGAGCGCGCAGGCCAGCACGAGCAGGCCACCGCCAGCAACGCGGGCCGTGCGCGTCATTCGAAGCCGCTGCCGCAGTCGGGGGGCAGCGTCGACGGCGCCGGGGCGGGCATCGGGTCGACGGGTAGCGCTTGCGCCGCGAGCCACGTCGTCACGGCGACGACGTCTGCGGCGTCCAGGCGCTGCGCGATGGCGCCCATGCAGTCGGGCGCATGGGCGCGGCGCGCGCCCGAGCGCCATGCGCCAAGCTGGGCTGCGAGATAGTCCTGCGGCAGCCCGAGCAGGCCTGGCACGGCCGGCATCACGCCGGTCATTCGCGACCCATGGCACTCGCTGCAGGCCGGGAGCTCACGCCGTGCGTCGCCATGCACCACCAGGGCGGCGCCCCGCGCGAGCAGCGCCGCTGGCGCATCGGTGGGGCGTGGCGGCGGATAGGGCAGTTCGAGCGCGGCGAAGTAGTCGGCGATCTCGCGCAGATAGGTGTCCGACAGGTGTTCGACGAGCGTGGTCATCGTCGGGCTGATGCGCCGACCGTCGCGAAAATTCAACAGCTGGTTGTAGAGATAGCCCGCCGGCTTGCCTGCGATGCGCGGAAAGTAGCCGTCATTCGTCGCGCGACCCTCCTCGCCGTGACACACGACACAGGCCTGCATGCGTTGGGCCATGGTGTCGCGAGGCGGGACTGTGGGCGAAGCGGCCAGCGCCGGCGCGCCAACGAACGCGAGGCAGACGGCTGCGAGCGCGGAGAGTCGGCGGAAGCTCATGGGATCGATGACCTCATCTCAACGGGAGTGGGTCGGCGGAGAGTCGGCAGCGCCGGCTTGCGGGTAGTCGTGCACGGTGCGATCGGGCACTCGGCCGGACGGCATGGCGCGGAAAGAAAGGCAGCGGGCCTGGCAGGCCCGCCGCCCGTCGTGCATCAGAGCTGCAGCGACTTCACTTCGAGGAACTCCTCGAGACCGAACTTGCCGGCTTCGCGGCCGAGGCCCGACTGCTTGTAGCCGCCGAACGGCGCGAGCGGGTTGTAGCGGCCACCGTTGACCGAGATCTGGCCGGTGCGAATCTTCTTCGCGACTTCGATCCCGTGTTCCTTGGTGCCGGCCCACACGTTGCCGCCGAGCCCGTAGATGGTGTCGTTGGCGATGCGGATGGCGTCATCCTCGTCGTCGAAGGGAATGATCGTCAGCACCGGCCCGAAGATCTCCTCGCGGGCGATCGTCATGTCGTTGTTGACGTCGGCGAACACCGTCGGCTTCACGTAGAAGCCCTTGTCGAGACCTTCGGGCGCTTCCGGCCCGCCGGTGACGAGGCGTGCGCCTTCCTTCACGCCCTGCTTGATGTAGTCGCGCACGCGATCGCGCTGCACGGCTGAAATCAGCGGCCCGAGTTTGACGTCGCCGTTGATCGGATCGCCGACCGTGAAGCCTTCGGCCGCGGCCTTCGCGAGTTTGACGACTTCTTCGTACTTCGACTTCGGCGCGAGCATGCGCGTCGGCGCGATGCAGGCCTGGCCGGAATTCAGGTAGCACTCGTTGACGCCTGCCTTGACGGCCTTCTCGAGATCGGCGTCTTCGAGAATCACGTGCGGCGACTTGCCGCCGAGTTCGAGGGCGACGCGCTTGACGGTGGCCGCGGCCACTTCCGCCACGCGGCGGCCGGCGCGAGTCGAACCGGTGAAGGACACCATGTCGACATCAGGATGCGCGGCGAGCACTTCGCCGACGACCGGGCCGTAGCCCGTGACGAGGTTGAACACACCGGCCGGGAGCCCGATGTCGTGCAGCACTTCGGCGAGGATGAACGCCGTGCTCGGTGCGACTTCGCTGGGCTTCAGCACCACGGTGCAGCCGGCGGCGAGCGCGGGGGCGACCTTGAGCATGATCTGGTTGATCGGGAAGTTCCAGGGCGTGATCGCCGCGACCACGCCGATGGCCTCGCGCACGATCAGCGAATTGCCGACCTGCTCCTCGAACTGGAAGTTCTTCAGCAGTTCGGCATAGGTCTTGGCGGCGCCGATCGGCAGGCTCGCCTGGATCGCGTTCGCCATCTTCAGCGGCATGCCGACTTCGGTCGCAATGGCGAGCGCGACGTCTTTCTTGCGCGCTTCCATGCCGGCGGCAATTTTCTCGAGGAATTCGACGCGGGTGGCGACCGGTGTCTGCGACCAGCTGTCGAAAGCGGCACGGGCCGCGGCGATCGCGCGTTCGGCGTCTTCCTTCGCGCCTTCGGGAATGCGGGTGACGACTTCTTCGGTCGACGCACAGGTCGCGTCGATGTGGCCCTTGCCGATCGGCGCCACCCAGGCGCCGTTGATGTACAGTTTGTCGTAGACCTTCATGGGAACTCCAGCGTTGGGGGAGGGTGCACGCCGCAGAATGCGCCGTTCACGGAAACCCCGATTTTAGGCCCTGTCGCCGCCCACGGAAACCGCCGCGAGGGGGGGCAAAGTCGCAGAAGCAGACATAATGATGATGCCCAGCCTGTTCATTTCGCACGGTGCGCCAGACCTCGTGCTGCACGATCTGCCCGCACGGCGCTTTCTGTCGGGCTACGGCGCCGAACTGCCGGCACCCTCGGCCATCTGCGTGATCAGTGCCCACTATGCGGGCGCGCAGCCGCTGGTGACCACTGGCCCCGCGCCGCGCACCGTCCACGACTTCGGCGGCTTCGACCCGGCGCTCTACACGCTGCGCTACCCGGCGCCGGGCGCGCCAGCGCTCGCCGCGCGCCTCATCGCCGCCTGTGCCGACGCCGGTCTGCAGGTCTTCGCGGACGCGCAGGGTGGCTTCGACCACGGCGTGTGGTGCCCGCTGCTGCTGATGTATCCGGCCGCCGCCGTGCCGGTGGTCGCGCTGAGCGTCTGTCCGCGGCGTGATGCCGCCTGGCATTTCGCACTCGGCCGCGCACTCGCGCCGCTGCGCGCCGAAGGTGTGCTCGTCATCGGTTCCGGCGCCCTGACCCACAATCTGTACGAAGTCCGGCCTCCCGCCGGCTTCGACGAAGCCCCGGCCTGGGTCGATGCATTCGCCGACTGGGTTGGCGAGCGACTTGCGGCACAGGACGAGGCTGCCCTGCTCGACTATCGCACGCAGGCCCCGCATGCCGCTGATAATCATCCGAGCAGCGAGCATCTGCTGCCGTTCCATGTCGCGCTCGGCGCGGCCGGCCCCGGCTGGTGCGCCACGCGACTGCACCGGAGCGTGACCTACCGCGCACTGCGCATGGACGCGTTCCGCTTCGACTCATGAAAATCACCGACGTCCAGGCGTATCCGCTGTCGTTCGCGGTGCCGCCCGAACACCAGGTCAGCCTCGGCATCGGCCGCACCGTGAAACGCGATGCGGTCCTCGTGCGTGTGGACACCGACGCCGGCCTGACCGGCTGGGGCGAGGCGCACGCGGGGCGCGCGCCGACGGTGATCGCGGAACTGATCGCCTCGACCCTGCGTCCGCTTGCCGTCGGCGCCGACGCCGACGACATCGATGGCCTGTGGGCCCGCGTCTACCGCCTGCAGCTCGCGAGCCACGGCACGGGCGCCGCCGCCGCGCTCGCGCTGTCGGGGCTGGACATGGCGCTGTGGGATCTGCGCGGCAAAGCCCTGAACCTGCCGCTGCATGCGGTGCTCGGTGCCGCGGCACGCGCCGTCCCGGCCTATGCGGGCGGCATCTCCTTCGGCTACGGCTCGGCCGCGGCGCTCGTCGACGAAGCACTTGCCGCGCAGGCAGCCGGATATCGGGCGTTGAAGCTGCGCGTGGGCCAGGACGTCGACGGCGACATCGCCCGCGTGCGCGCGGTGCGCGACGCCTGTGGCGGGGCCATGGACATCCTGGTCGACGCGAACTGTGCGTACGCGCTCGCCGACGCGCGTCGCGCGCGCGGCGCGTTCGAGTCGCTGGCCGTCGGCTGGCTCGAAGAGCCGTTCCCGGCTCACGATTACCGCAGCTATCTCGCGCTCGGCCGCAGCGACCTGCTGCCCGTCGCCGCCGGTGAGAATCACTACCTGCGCTTTGATTTCGAGCGTCTGGCGGACGACGACGTCGTCCGCGTGTGGCAGCCGGACCTGTCCAAGTGCGGCGGGCTGACAGAGGCCCTGCGTATCGCACGCCTCGCCGACGAACACGGCATCCTGGTGCATCCGCACACGTCGGTGACGGGCCTGAACATCGCCGCGACCCTGCATTTCCTCGCGGCGATTCCGAACGGCGGTTACTTCGAAGCGGATTACTCCCGGCACAATCCGCTGCGCACCGCGCTGTGCGCGCCGGTGGTCACGGTCGACGCCGCCGGGCAATGTCGTCCACCTGACGGCGCCGGTCTGGGTGTGGCGATCGACGAGGCGCTACTCGCGCATTACCCGGTCGTGCGCGGCGCCGGTTACGTCTGAATGACGCACAGTCCCGTGGCGACCGTTGCCGGCAGGCGGCGCCGCCGTGTAGCGTGCCGCCACCTGCCGCGCGCGTCGCGGTGTTCACGCACACGTCGCACAGCGGAGGCAACAGCACATGGCTTTGACGCTCGACCAGAGGGCCGCTCTCACCGACGAGGATCGCGATGCCGCAAATCCGCGGTCGCCGACGTTTCGTGCGGACCGCTTGCGCCGCCGGCGGCCCGGGTGCAGGCACCTCCCCATCGACGCTGACGTCACCGCCGCGCCGACGCACGACGGGCGCACGCTGCCGGCCGGTTTCCCTTGAGCGCGCTACCGCCCGCTGCTGCGATCGCGGACGGGGCTGCCGGGGCGATCGACGAGGACGCGCTCTATGCGCGCGTGACCTGGCGCTTCGTGCCGTTCCTGTTCGTGTGCTATGTCGCGGCCTATCTCGATCGTGTGAACGTCGGATTCGCGAAACTGACAATGGCCGTCGATCTGCAGTTCAGTGATACGGTTTACGGCCTTGGCGCCGGCATTTTCTTCATCGGCTATTTCCTGTTCGAAGTGCCGAGCAACCTGCTGCTCCATCGCATCGGCGCGCGGCGCGCGCTGGCGCGCATCATGGTGACGTGGGGCCTGCTGTCGTCGGCGATGATGTTCGTCACCACGCCGACGAGCTTCTATGTGCTGCGCTTTCTGCTCGGCGTCGCCGAGGCCGGCTTTTTTCCCGGCGTCGTGCTGTACCTGACGTGGTGGTATCCGGCCGCGCGGCGTGGTCGCGTCACCGCGCTGTTCGTCACGGCGGTGGCGATCTCGGGCGTGATCGGCAATCCGCTCTCCGGCTGGATCATGCAGCGCTTCGACGGTGTCCACGCGTGGCACGGGTGGCAGTGGCTGTTCCTGCTCGAAGGCCTGCCGGCGGTCGCGCTGGGCGTGTGCACCTGGTTCTGGCTCGACGATCGCATCAGCGACGCGCACTGGCTCAGCGCCGAAGAACGCGCCCGTCTCGCCGCGAACATCGCGGCCGACAACGCCCACAAGACGCAGCACAGCGCGCTGGCCGGCATGCGCGATCCGCGCGTGTGGCTGATCGCGATGATCTACTTCTGTCTCGTCAGCGGGCTCTACGGCATCAACTTCTGGTTGCCGACGATCATCCGCGGGCTCGGCGTCGACGGCATGGTCGCGATTGGTTTCGTCAGCGCGATTCCGTGGACCGCGGCGGCCCTCGTGATGACGGCGGTCGGCCACAGTGCCGATCGTCGCGGCGAACGGCGCTATCACATCGCGGTGCCGGCGCTGGTCGGGGCAGCCGGCCTCGCGGCCTCGGTGCCGTTGGCCGGCCATCCGGTGCTGGCCGTCATCGCGCTGTCGGTCGGCACCTGCGGCCTGCTGTCGGCGATCCCGCTGTGCTGGAGCCTCGCCACCGCCTTCCTGACCGGTGCGGCCGCCGCGAGCGGCATCGCGTTCATCAATTCGTTCGGCAACCTGTCAGGTTTCGCGAGTCCGTACCTCATCGGCTGGATCCGCGACACCACTGCCAGCACCGATCTCGGCGTCTACGCGCTGGCCCTGATGTTGTCGATCGGCGCGGCGCTGGTGCTGTTCCGCGTGCCGGCGTCCATTGCGCGCGGCTGACGCGACGGTCTCAACCGGTCACTGCAACACGATTGCGTTCATCGGCGCCGTCGAAGGCGGGCTGCGCCCGGCCACGGAGAACACCGAGAACACAGAGAAGGAACAAGGGAGGTGGCGGTTCCGTGGTGCCAGCCGCGCGGAAGCTCCCGATGCACCCCCTTCGCCCTCGGTGTTCTCGGTGTTCTCGGTGGCAATCTGCTGAACACCGAACGGCAATGCCGCCAAAGCAGGCACTGCGGGCAGTGTCAACTCACCGGCGCCGCCTCGCCGCTCAGAACTTGAGCCCGGTGCCGCGTTCGATCTGGCCGATGTCGAAGTAATCGCGCCAGGCCCTGATCCGGCCGTCATGCACCTCGAACACGCCGGCCACGGGCAGGCTGTAGGGTTTGCCCTGCGGCGGCGAGAAGTGGTCCAGGCGCTCGTTCATCACCAGCGGGCCGTGCGCGACCTGATGCAGGGTTTCCAGACGGATGGTGCCGAGCACCGAGAAGAAGAACGCAATGGTCTGGCGAATCGCTTCGGCGCCGACGACCGGTTCGAGCGGGATATTGTGGTAGACGCAGTCATCGGCGATGTAGCGCATCGCGCCATCGAGATCGCCGGCTGAGAACGCGGCGCAAAACTGGTTGACGACATCTTCGGCCTGCATGGGGGGTGCTCCATTGGGGGGACCCCAGCATGGCGCCGACGCGCGCGGCCGACAAGGCCCGCACTGCCGCAATCAGGGCGGCGATGGGTCCACGTGGCTGGTCACGCAGTTGCGGCCCTGCTTCTTGGCGCGATAGAGCGCAGCGTCCGCGCGCTGCATCAGCGCGCGCGGCGAATGGCACCCGGCGCGTTCACTGATCCCGATCGACACCGTCACCGGCACCGGGCCCGCCGAGGTCGCGATCGGATTGTCGTGCACCGCGGCCCGGAAGCGTTCGGCAACGTCGAGCGCCAGCGCCGCATCGGTGTCGGCCAGCAGCACCGCGAACTCCTCACCGCCGAAGCGCGCGGCGACGCCGCGCGCGGACATCGCGTTGCGCAGGCGCGAGGCCAGGATGCGCAGCACTTCATCACCGATCAGATGACCGTGCGAGTCGTTGATGGTCTTGAACAGATCGAGATCGATCATCAGGAACGACAACGGCCGGTTCTCGCGCGAGCAGCGGCGGTATTCGCGCGCGAGGACTTCGTCGAGCCAGCGGCGGTTGTACAGGCCCGTCAGCGGATCGAGACGCGCCGCGCGCGCATACTGCTGCTGCGCATGCAGGCTGTCGCGCAAGCGTTCGTTGGTCACGCGCAGCCGGCCCGACAGCACGTCGAGCAGATTGGTCGCAAAGCGGTGGTTCTCGCGAATCAGCGCCCACAGGGTGTCGTCGGGGATCGCGAGCAACTGTGAGTATTCGAGCGCGACGACATTGGCCGCCACGTTGACCTGGCTCAGGATCGACAGCTCGCCGAAGCACGCGCCGGCCTCCAGGGTCAGCAGCGGGATGCCGTCGAAGCCATCGAGCGCCACGCGCACGCAGCCGCTGACGACCTGGTAGATTGTGCGGTTCGCGTCGCCTTCCTCGAGCACGACCTGGCCGGGTTCGACCTCGATCAGCGGACAGCCCGCGATCAGGGTGGCGATCCGGTCGAAATTCACGCCCTCGAACAGATCGAGGTGCGCATAACGCGCGGCGAGCAGGTGCGCGCTGACGTTGTTCGGGATGGGATCGTTGGAGGCGCTCATGGGCTTCTGCTCAGGCCGGCACTGGTTTGGTCGAACTGGCGGGCGTATCGAGCCCGAGATTGTCCATCAACGCGTCGAGATCGTTCTGCGACAGCGGTTCGGGCTCGTCGGCGAGCGCGGGATCGTCATCGTCATCGAGGTCGATGACGTTCTGGCCGAAGCCGAAGTCGTCGTCGCTGTCGCCCGCGACATCGCCGGTGTCGCCAGTGTCGCCGACGTCGACGCCGACATCGGCAGTGTCCGCCCCGAGCGTCGCGGGCACGACATCGGCGAGGTCGTCGTCCATGCTCAGCAGTTCGTCGTCCGGCACCTCGCCGATGCGCGGTGCGCTGTCCGCGCGCGGCGCTTCGTCGGCGAGCGTGGTATCGGCGAGCGCATCCTGCCGGGCCACCGGGTCCGGCTCGTCGCCCTCGTCGAGCCGCACCATCGGATCGGTCTGGCCGCGCAGGAAGGCCGCGCTGTACTCGCTCATCAGTTCGTCGAGGACTTCCTTGGTCTCGGCGAGCTGATTGGTCAGGGTCAGGTTCTGGGTCTGCAGCGCCTCGACGGCGTCCTCGTCGATGACCGGTGTCGGCGTCAACCGCAGCCACGGCGCGACGAGGCGCGTGACCTCGGCCGGCACGTCGGCGAGCGTCTTGCCACCGCGTCCGAGATGCACGCCGATCAGCGCGTTGTAGAACGCGTGTTCGCGCTCGATGAAGTCCGACACGACTTTCTCGGCCTTGCTGTCATCGAAGCGATAGGTTTCGCGCAGCACCGTCAGCAGCGCCTCGCGTCGCGGCGAATCGGACTGTTCGACGGTCGACACCAGCGAACTCACGTTGGCGATGGTGCTTTGCTCCTGGCGCTTGCCGCCGCGCCACATCATGAAGCACAGCCCGGCGCTCAACAGCGCGAACTCAGCGCACAGCGCCGTGAGCGCCAGTTCGAGGGTGGTCGTGATCACAGTGAGACTCCCTTGACCGGCAGGCCGCGTCGACGCAGCCCGAACCACAACGGCCCGAGCACGGCGCCCAGCGCGACATTGCCGGCGCCGACGATCGCGGCCGCCTTGGCATAGCCGATGGTCGGGGCGGGCGGCGGTGGTGGGGGCGGCGGGGGAGCGTCGGCCGTCGCCGCGGCGGCCGGTCCTTCGACCTTCACACTCAGGGCATCGGGTTGCAGGCGCAGGCTGCGCCCGGCGAGCGTCTCGACGAGCACGGTCGTCGCCAGCGCGTAGTCACCGCCGAGGGTCGCCGGGATGTCGAGAATCGCCTTGCCCTTCGTCAGCGCTGGCAGTTCGACAGCGTTGCGGTTGCCGTCGGGACCGGTCGTCAACACATAACCGCTGACCGAGGCGGGATCGACGAGCTTCGGATTGACCGCGATGCCCATCCGGATCAGGGGGCCGTCCGCACCCTCGGCCGGACGGCTGACGGCCTTCAGTGCGACCGGTGACTTGTACACGCGCAGGCGGCGCCTGATTTCGCGCTCGAACGTGGCGCTTTCGGCGCGCACGATCACCTCGTAAGGGCCGGGCGGCAGTCGGCCGGCAGCGCCGCGAAAACTCTGCGTCGCGGAGTCGAGCGGGAGATCCTGCATGTCGCCCGCGCCATCCTTGCCGACGAAAGCGACACTGGCACGGGTCAGTTCCAGGAAGTCCTCGCGCGAGATCGGCTGGCCCTGCTCAAGCAATTGCGCGCTGAGCGGCACCTGCTCGCCGGGCAGGACGTTGGCCGGCATCTCGCCGAGCTTCAGATCGAGATCGGTGACGATCAGGGCCCGATTGTCGGGATCCTCATTGCCGCTGAAGACCCATTTGCCGGGCGCGGGGGCCTCGATCGTCACGAGGTCGTAGCCTTCCTCGGCCTGCCAGCGGCTGTGATCGCCCGGGGCCTCGGCGCTGAGCACCACCCGATCGGGGCCGGTCAGCGTCAGCGCGTCGACATCGTCGGCGCCGCGAAACACCAGCAGCGTCAGTTCGCGCACACTGGCGTCGACGTGAAAGCTGTTGCCCTTCAACGGCACCGTGTCGGGCGCGGCGGCCTGTTCGAACATGTGCAGAAACGCGCGTTGCAGCGCGTCCGCGGTCGGGGCGTCTTCGCGCCAGCCGCCGGTGGCACTGGCCAGCGCGTCGAGCAGCGCGCGATCGACATCCGCGGACAGCGCGACCGTGTGCACGTGGACCGCCTTGCCCTTGAGGGAAGTCACCATTTCGCCGAGCACGCGTGTGCGCGACGCGGCGCTGACGGCCTGGTCCTTGGCGACGTCGACGACCCCGTCGGTCAGCAGCACGATGTGCCGCTCACCGCCGTCGGCGGCCGGCCCGTCGGCCCAGTCGGCGCTGGCGGCGGCCAGCGCCGCTTCGATGTTGGTGTAGAGCCCGCGCGAATGGATGCGCGTGGCGCGGCCACGGGCGTTCTGCTTCCACGCCGCGTCCACCGTCGCCGGTGGCAGCAGGGGGCTGACGCCCTGATCGAACAGCCACACGCCGGCCTTCGCGCCCTCCGGCAGCAGTTCGGCGAGCAGTTTCAGCGCCGGCACGCGCAGATTGCCGGGGTCGGTCTTCTTCATGCTGCCTGATACGTCGATCAGGACGCGCACGTCGGTGGCCGCTGCGTGCGCGCCGCCACAGGCGAGCGCCGCGAGCAGCGGGACGAGGCGGGCGCGGAATCGTGGCTTCATGGCAGTGGGCTGTCGGGGAGGAGTCATGGCCCGTTGGCGGCTGTGAACGGCCGCAGCTTTAATTTACGACGTTCACAGCGTTCGCAGCGGTTGCCGCGGAGGCTGTCGCCCTGCACGATGACGCCCCGGGGGCGGCCTGCCCGTTTGACGAGTAGTGCAAGCGATGATCACCACCTACAGCCTGATCGAAGACAAGCTGGTGTCCCACCAGGGCTTCATCCCGGCCGACCGGTTGAAGCTTGCGACCTGGGTCGACCTGCTCGAGCCGACGACGGAGGAGGAGCATCACGTCGAGGCCCTGCTGGGGGTCGATCTGCCGACCCGCGAGGAAATGAAGGACATCGAGGATTCACGACGTCTGTACGGCGAGAACGGCGCGCTGTACCTGACGGCGAGCGTGATGGTGCAGTCGGATTCGGAGTACCCGCGGGCCGACGACATCAGCTTCGTGCTGACGCACCGCTGCCTGGTCACTGTGCGCTACGCGACGCCGAAGGCGGTGCGGAATTTCGCCGGACGCGCGGAGCGGGATCCGCTGCTGTGCGACGGCCCCGAGCACGCGTTGCTGGGACTCATCGAGGCGCTGATCGAACGTGTCGGTGACAACATCTCTGCGGTCAGCGGCGATCTCGACAACATGGTGCACGCAGTGCTGGCCCCCGAGGTGCAGGGACGGCGCAAGCGGCTCGACTATGCGCAGATGCTGCGCCAGCTCGAACGCGATCAAATCCTGGTCGCGAAGGCGCGCGTGAGCCTGAGCAGCCTGAGCCGGCTGCTCGGCTTTCTGGGACGCCCTGAACTGCGCTTCGAACTGCATACGACCACGCTCGTGCGGGCCGCGACGCTGCTGCGCGACGCGCAGTCGCTGATCGACCACACCGCCTTTCTGGCCAACAACATCAGCTTCGAACTCGCCGCGATCCTCGGCATGGTCAACATCGAACAGAACGGGATCATCAAGATCTTTTCGGTCGCGGCGGTGGTGTTCCTGCCGCCGACACTGGTCGCGAGCATTTATGGCATGAACTTCGAATTCATGCCCGAACTGCACTGGCATGTCGGTTATCCGGGGGCGCTCGGGCTGATGGTGGCGTCGGCGATCGTGCCGTACCTGTTCTTCAAGCGGCAGGGCTGGCTGTGAGGGACGCGCGTCCGTTCGTCGCCTGCCTGGCACCCGTCGCGATGCATTCGATTTATGTCCGGTGACGCCAATTTGCGCCGTGCATTGACGTGCACGCGCCCGGCTGAAATGCTGCGCCATCCCCGGGAGCGATAGACGCATGTCGAGCGGCAGCCACAAGAAGCAGAAGCAGGAGATCAGGATCACCTCGATCACCGATTCCCGCTGGGATACCGCGACCCTGTGCTTCATCGGCATCGACGACACGGACAACCTGGAGAGCAGGGGCACCGGTTTTCGCGCGCGCCAGCTCGCGCAACAGCTGCAGGTGGCGGGTCTGGCCCGGCTGCGCGGGGTCACCCGCCACCAGTTGTTCGTCAGTCCCGAGATTCCCTACACCTCGCACAACAGCTCGGCCTGTCTCGAGATGAACATCTTCGACGCCGATCTGGCCGCCGTGCGCGCGCACTGTCGGGACTACCTGCTGCGCGAGAGCGCGCCGGGATCCGACGCCGGCCTCTGTGTGGCCACTGCAGCGCAGGTCGGCCCGGCGGTGCAGGCGTTCGGCCAGCGCGCGAAGGTCAGCGTGCTGCAACAGGCCGATGCCCATGCAGTAGCGCAGGCGCACGGCATCCATCTCGAAGGTCTGACGGGCGATCATCAGGGCGTGATCGGCGCGCTGTCAGGGGTCGGTCTGCATGCGACCCGGGACGACGGCCGCTTCCTGTGGATGCGCGGCGTGCGCGATCTGCAGCCGGGCCACTACTCGCTCGGCGACCTGCGCGCGCTGACCGACATCGACGCTTTCATGACGATCGGGGGCCTCGAAGTGGCTGCCGACGTCGACAGCATTCTGATCACCGAGTGGGCGCGGCCGGTCTATACCGGCGGGCGCTCCGTCCTGTTTCTGGAGGAAGACGAGCATGAGCAAGACAATCCGCACCCCGCTCACCGGGGCTGGCGCGTGGCAGCCAAAGAGTTCATCAAACGCTACTGATCTGGTCGCGTCGGTCTTCGGCTCGCGCCGCGCGGAAATCGCCTTCCTCGCCGGCATCGGCGCGCTCGCGGTCGCGCTGCACGTCAGCGTCGACTGGGCGCTGAAGCTGCCCGGACATCACGGCCTCGAGTGGATGGCGCTGCTGATGTTCGCGCGCACGCTGTCGACCGAACGTCATGCGGCCACCATGGCCGCGGCGAGCGCGGCGGCGCTGTCCGCGCTCCCGGTGGCGGGCATGAACCCCTCGGCGGCGTTGAGCTACCTGCTGGCGGGACTGGTCGTCGACAGCCTGACGCGTCTCGTCCGTCGTCCGCATCCGGGCCTGCTGGGCGTCTTCGCCGCACTCGGTCACGTCACGAAGCCGCTGTGGAAGTTTGCGCTGACCAAGGGCGCCACCGTCCACTTCGGATCCGTCGCCAACGGCCTCGGCATCACCGTGGCCGGCCACCTGATGTTCGGTTTCGTCGGCGGCATCGCCGGCGCGCTGGCGGGGCTGGCCGTGCGCGAGCGTCTCCGCCGACGCTGAGTATCTAGCGCTTACCGGCGCCTCGAGACGCCGTGGTTCGTCGGCGAGCAGGCTGCGGTGCAAGAGCCTGTCCGGCGCCCTCGAGTAGCCTGGGTGGAGCGCGCAGCGCGGAACCCGGGAGCGGCCTGTCAGACCCTGCAGATACCGGGTTCCACTGCGTTCCACCCGGGCGACACCGAGCTTTCATCAGGCCTGCCCCAACGCCCGGTATTGCCTGGCGTAGCCCGGATGCAGCATCGCGGAATCCGGGGTCGGGAATGTGCACGGCGTTGAACGGCGGCAGTCCGACGGCATGGTGCGGGTGCCGGGGATGAGCGGCGGCGCCGCCGCGATCCCGGATTTCGCTGCGCTTCATCCGGGCTACCGAAGGCCATGCAGGCGTTGCCAACGGGTTCCCAAGAGCACCGGACAATGCACTTTCACATAACCCATAACGGGCATAGTCCCGGCGCCAACGCCGCGTGGCTTTCACCCCGCCCTGTACAAAATAACCGGGCGCAGATTCCTTCGTGCTTCGCTTCGCACAGGTTCTCGACGCCGACGGTGACACGTTGCCCGTTCGGGTCCTGTCGCGACGATGGCCTGCACGCCCTGAGTGTCGGGCCGGAAACCGTTTGCGGCGTTGCTGACAACGTGTCGTATCGAACAGACGCCTGCACGGGTGCTGTCGGAGCCTGAGCGGAGGCGGTCGGTCGCGTGCAGTGCCGCACGCGCCTCGCGCCGACAGTCGACCACCGACCCGGCGCCACGAGTCACGCGCAGTCCATCCCGACTGTCAGGCCGTGTCGCGCCTGTGCACCCAAAGGAACCCGATGTACTACAGCAACGGCAACTACGAAGCGTTTGCCTCCCCGCGGAAACCCGCCGGCGTGGAGCACAAGACAGCCTGGTTCGTCGGCTCGGGCCTCGCCGCATTGGCGGGCGCGGCCTTCCTGATCCGCGATGGCCGGATGACGGGCGACCGGATCACCATCCTCGAGCAGCACCAGTTGGCTGGCGGCGCGCTCGACGGCCTCGATGTGCCGGACAAGGGCTTCGTGATCCGCGGCGGACGCGAGATGGAAGAGCACTTCGAATGTCTGTGGGATCTGTATCGCTCGATTCCGTCACTGGAGATCGACGGCGCCAGCGTGCTCGACGAGTTCTACTGGCTCGACAAGGACGACCCCAACCTGTCCTTGCAGCGCGCCACGGTCCGCTGTGGCGAAGACGCACATACCGACGGCCTGTTCACGCTCGACGGGCGGGCGCAGAAGGAACTCATCAAGCTCTTCCTCGCAACCCGCGAGGAGATGGAGAACAAGCGCGTCAACGAGGTGTTCGGACAGGATTTCCTGAACAGCAATTTCTGGCTGTACTGGCGCACGATGTTCGCGTTCGAGGAGTGGCACTCGGCGCTGGAAATGAAGCTGTACCTGCACCGCTTCATCCACCAGATCGCCGGCATGCCGGACTTCTCGACGCTGAAATTCACCCGTTACAACCAGTACGAATCGCTGGTGCTGCCGCTGGTCAAGTGGCTGCAGGATCACGGCGTGGTGTTCCGCTTCGGCACCGAGGTCGTCGATGTCGATTTCGACATCGCACCGGGCCGCAAGCAGGCCACGGGCATCCTTTGGCGCAGCAACGGCGTCGACGGCGGCGTGGACCTCGGCCCCGACGACCTGGTGTTCATCACCATCGGCTCGCTGACCGAGAACTCCGACAACGGCGATCACCACACGCCGGCAAAGCTCGATGAGGGCCCGGCGCCGGCATGGGATCTGTGGCGGCGCATCGCCGCCAGGGATCCTTCGTTCGGCCGCCCGGACGTGTTCGGCGCCCACATCCCCGAAACCAAATGGGAGTCGGCGACCGTGACGACGCTGGATGAGCGCATTCCAAAGGTCATCGCGAAGATCGCCAAACGCGATCCGTTCAGCGGCAAGGTGGTCACCGGCGGCATCGTCACCGCGAAGGACTCGGCGTGGCTGCTCAGTTGGACGGTGAACCGGCAGCCGCACTTCAAGCAGCAGCCCAAAGACCAGATCGTGGCGTGGGTGTACGGACTGTTCGTCGACAGGCCCGGTGACTACGTGAAGAAATCCCTGCAGGACTGCACCGGCGAAGAGATCACGCAGGAATGGCTGTACCACATGGGCGTGCCCGTCGCGGAGATTCCAGGGCTGGCCGCCACCGGCGCGAAAACCGTGCCGGTGATGATGCCGTACATCACCGCGTTCTTCATGCCGCGCCAGGCCGGCGATCGGCCGGACGTGGTGCCCGAGGGGGCGGTCAACTTTGCGTTCATCGGCCAATTCGCGGAATCCAGGCAGCGCGACTGCATCTTCACCACCGAGTACTCCGTCCGCACGCCGATGGAAGCCGTCTACACGCTGCTCGGCATCGAGCGCGGCGTGCCGGAAGTCTTCAACTCCACTTATGACGTCCGCCTGCTGCTGGCCGCGTCCGCGCGTCTGCGGGATGGCGAAGAGCTGTCGATTCCGGGGCCCGCGTTCGTGCGCAACCTGCTGATGAAGGAACTCGACAAAACCCAGATCGGCGTATTGCTGCGTGAGTTCAAGCTTGTCGGGGACGACTGACCGGGCCGCCGGCTCGACGGCGGGCACCATGCGCAGGGTGTCCCGGCGCCATGTCGCTATGGCAGTCACGGGTATTGCGCTGTGTAGCGCCCTGACGTCTGCGGTGCTGGCGCAGGGCGGGCAGGACCCGGCGGTTGCCCCGGCTCCACCGACGCACCGGTCTGCGACCGGTGACAGCGAGGAGCGCTCGGCGGCGCCCGTCACCGTCGAAGTCTCGCCCGTCGTGCGCGACGACGAGATCGGCGCGCGCCTGCAGAGCGTGCTCGACGCCACGGGCTGGTTCACCGGCGCCGAGGTGCGGGTCGATGCGGGCGTCGTGTTTCTCAGCGGCCAGACCGAGACCGAGGAACTCCGGAAGTGGGCGGGCGACCTGGCGCGCAACACCCAGGCCGTCGTCGCGGTGGCCAACCGCATCGAAGTGCCGCAGCCCGCGCTGTGGGATCTGCAACCGGCGCGGACCGGACTGCTCGCCCTGTGGCGCGACTTCGTCCGCTCGTTGCCGCTCTTCGTCTTCGCCAGCCTCATTCTCGCGCTGTCGGTCGGGGCCGGCACGATCGCGACGCGCGCCGTGGCGGCCATCCTCGCGCCCCGCGTCGAGGCCAGGCTGCTGCGCAGCGTGTTCGCCCGCGGCGCCGGCGTCCTCGTCGTGCTCGCCGGCGTCTACGTGGTGCTGCGGGTCGCCGGCCTGACCCAGCTGGCCCTGACGGTGGTCGGCGGCACCGGCCTGGTCGGGCTTGCGCTCGGCATCGCGTTCCGCGACATCACGGAGAACTTCCTGGCCAGCGTCTTTCTCAGCATGCAGCGGCCGTTCGAGACGGGAGACCTCGTCGAGATCGCCGGCGTCACGGGCTACGTGCAGCAACTCAACGTCCGCACCACGATCCTGATGACGCTGGACGGCAACCTCGTGCAGATCCCGAATGCCACCGTCTACAAGAGCAACCTGCGCAACTTCACGAGCAGTGCGAACCGGCGCGAGGACTTCATCGTCGGCATCGACTACGCGGCCCTGATCACCGACGCGCAGGAGGTCGCGCGCCAGGTGCTGGCCAGTCACCCGGCAGTGCTGCAGGATCCGGAGCCCTCGGTGCTGGTCGACAGCCTCGGCTCGTCGACGGTCAACCTGCGGGTCTATTTCTGGCTGAACGGCCGTCAACACAGCTGGCTGAAGGTCCGCTCGTCGGTGATCCGCCTGATCAAGCGCGCTTTCCAGGAACACGGCATCTCGATGCCCGACGACGCGCGCGAGGTCATCTTCCCGCACGGCGTGCCCGTGACCCTGACCGATCGCACACCGGCGGCGGCTGCCGGGCACGACGCGGCGCCGCCCAAGCTGCGCCCGGCCGTCCCGCCGGCAGAGGACACCGATATCGTCTCCACGCAGGCCGAAGCCGGTCTCTACAGCGAGGCCGTCGTGATCGAAGCGCAGGCGCGCCATGCGCAACCCTTGAAGGACGGAGAAAACCTGCTGCCGTCGGCACCGGACTCCCCGACCAGCATGTCGTGAGCACAGGGGCGGCGGCTGGCGTGGATCGCCAGTGCCCACTCGACGTCCTCGCGCCGCTTGCGCCGTGCGGATCGTTCGACTTTCGCCCCGGACGGACAGTTGGCGGCGGTGCCCTGCGCTCCCATCCTGCGCAGTCCGACCGCCACCATTCACGGCCGCGCCGGGAGGCGGCGCTGGCGCCCGTTCAGTCCTGGAGTCTGAAACCGATCTTGACCGTCACCTGCCAGAACGCGATCACGCCGTCCTGGATCTGGCCACGGGTTTCGACGACTTCGAACCAGTCCATGTGCTTGACGGTCTGGGCCGCTTTGCCGACGGCGTTGCGCACTGCATGTTCCATGCCCTGCGCCGAGCTCCCGGTGATTTCGATTTTCTTGTAGACGTGTTCGTTCATGGCCGTTTCCTCTTCAGCATGACGGTGAAGGTCATCCCCTGTCGGCGCCACGCCAGCGCGGCGTTCGCTCGCCGCGCGAGGTCGCCGCTGCAAAGGCGTGGCGAGTCGCGTGCGCGCAGGGGCTCGCCCGACACGACGCGCGTGGCGGCCGCCCTACAATGCGCGTGCTGAATGCCTTGCGGTCGTGCGCTGGCGCACATACCGGCAGACCCTGGCAGACGATGCCTCCGGTTTATTCGGTCGTATGGTTTCAGTGCCGTGACATTGAGCCTGGTGCGGGGGCTCGGCACGGTCGTTTTGCCGCCGGGAACACCGAGAAAGAGAGGAAGTGATTGGGAGCCTCTGCGATGCAGACGCGAGTCGTGGCATGGGCGCCTCGGGGCCGCCCCCCCTCTATTTCTTCGCGGTGTTCTCCGAGGTCTGCATCGACGGCCGTCGGGCATGCATGGTCTGGCCTCGTGTGCGGTCGGACTCGACGCAGCGTGATTGTCACGTCGACGAACCCGCAGCGTCGGGCCTGAGAATGACTGCGTTGCACCCGGCATCAAGAAAGCTCGGTATCGCCTGACGTAGCCCGGAGGCGGCGCGGAATCCGGAGGCGAGGGTTTGCACGGCGTTGAACCGCGGCAGCCAGACCTGAGGTCGTGGGTGCCGGGGATGAGTGGCGGCGCCGCCGCGATCCCGGATTTCGCTGCGCTTCATCCGGGCTACGTGCAGCCATGCGTGCGCTGCGTTGTCCTCGCCCGGGGGCGGAGGTAACCCGGGTTCCGCGCTGCCACCGGGCGACCCACGAGCGCCGGACAATGCTCATTCACCGCACCCTGCGAGTGCAGAGCGGATTTGCGCCCAGCGCTCGCCGTGCCCGCCGTGGCTGGATTCGCATGCCGACACACCATGGTCGCTCACGCTCATGGCAACCCATCGACATTGGCGCGCAGCGGACTGGATTCGTCGCCGCTGAAGACTACTGCAGCGTGATTTTGACGCCGCCGTACACGAAGCGTCCGGTCTGGGGGAGGCCGTAGGATTCTTCGTAGTTCGCATCGAACAGGTTGTCGGCGCCGACATAGACGGCGACGCGTGTGCCGGGCAGGTCGTAGTGCAGGTTCAGATCCACGAGGCTGTAGGCGTCGAGTTCGCGGCGCGCGAGCGGCGTGCCGCGTGAGTAGTAGAACTGCTCGCTGACGCGCTGAAAGGCGCCATACAGACGCAGATCGTCATGCAATCGATACGTTGCCGTCAGTGCGAGCATGTTGCCCGGCGTGTACTGCTGCTGTTTGCGCGCAGTGCCGGGCGACTCATCGCGGCTCGTCAGGTGCGTGTAGCTCAGATCGAGCCGCAGCCGCGAGATCGCGGCCGTGGTGGCGGTGAACTCCACGCCCTTGAAGGCCGTCTCCGCGATGTTCTCGAACAGGCCGGTGACGCTGTCGCGCTGGATGAGGCCGGAGACGTCCTGCCGAAAGAACGTGACTTCGACGCTACTCGCAAGTCCCAGCGCCTGGCGTGCGCCGGCTTCGTAGAGATCGGCGATTTCAAACCCGAGATCCGAATTCCCGGACACCGGATCGTGCAGCTGCGCGATCGATGGCGGGCGAATCTTGCGCGCGTGCGTCGCTTTCAGTCGCAGACCCTCGCGCACGCGGTAGGTCGCGCCGACGTTGTAGCCGAGGTCGCCGTTGACGTGCTCGTCGTCGGCGACGAGCCAGTGGTGGCCGACGCCGGCGACCAGCCCCAGCGCAGGCCACGGGTGGAACGAGAACTCCATCGCCGTGTTCAACACCTCGACCGCGCGCTCCTGCGTGATGAGCCGCTTGCCGAACGCGAAGCCCGCCAGCCGCTCGACGCGGTTGCCGCCGTTGCCGTCGCCATCGCCGCCCCCCGACCCGTCGCCACCACCGGCGCCGCCGCCGCACACGCGGTCCTGCAGCAGGCTGCCCGTGATGTCCGTGTCCTCGACCAGCGGCGCGGGTGGCGGCGCCAGTGGATTGACCGTCGCAGGGGCCTGCACGAACACCCGGTTCAGCGGGCCGCCGCCGGTGTTGTCGACGCCGGAGACACCCCAGAAGCCGTTCGCGTCCGTGCCGCGCAGGCGAATCGCCGAGAACATGTCCGGCCCCAGGGCCCCGGCTTCGGCCGCCGCCTGGCCGAAGAAATCGCTGACGCTGCCCTTGTTGAACAGCCAGCTCGCGGTCTCGCCCTGCAGGAACGCGTCGCCCTGGCCGGGTCGGCGGAAATTGACCTGGATCGGATACAGATAGCCATCGGCGTTCTCGAGCGCGGTGAAGAAGCGCACGTTGCCGATGTCGGCCTGGCTGCCGGCGGCCTGCGTGAACGACAGGCCCGTCGGATCGAAGCCGGCGACGGGCGAGATCATCACGCTCTGCAGAAAACTGCCGGCACCGTAGTTGTTGCCAGCGAGATTGGTGATCGAGAAATCGACGCCGCCGCCCGCGCGGTTGCTCGCCGTCAGTCGCGCGATCGCGGCGTTGGCGCCACCGGCGGTCGTCGCATCGTGGTCGTTGGTCGTCGTGTAGGCGTAGTCGAGCACGAGCGTGGTCGGCACGACGGCCGGCGCGGCGACGGGGGCGGCCGGTGCGGGCACCCTCAGTGGCACGTCCTGGATCACGCATTCGCCGACGAGGCGCTCCTGGCGCGCGTCGACCAGCAACGACAGCGTGCCGTCCCAGCGATGCGTGTACTCGGTCTGGTGGTGAAAGCCGGTGGTGCGGGTGCGGGCTTCGTCTTCGAACGTGTTGCGCACGCTCGCATCGGGCACGCGCAGGAAACGCTCGTCTTCGAAGCGGGTCAGCTCCTCGACGCCGACGCTCGAATACGCCCAGGCGTGATGGCGCCAACGTTCGTTCGGCTCGTACAGCGCGTTGATCTGCGCATAATAGCCGCGCTCGTCGTCGACGCGATCGTGCCGGGGCCGTTGCGCGAAGCGATCGGTGTCGTTGTCGTGGATGCCGGTCGGCAGGCCGTGCTCGCCGTCGAAGGTCTGGAGCGCCAGCCCGAATTCCCACGCCTCGCGTGGTCGCCAGCTCGCGTTCAGGTACAGACTGTCGCGCCGCAGGCCGCCGTTCAGGCGCTTGTCGCCATCTTCGAAGGCGGCGGGCGTGAAATGGTCGGACAGCGCGAAGCTGTCGCGCTCGCGCCGGCCGAGCGTGATGAAGACATCGGCGTCGTCGTTGCCCCAGGCGAAGCTGCCCTGGTAGCGCCGGGCATCGAGATCGCCCGCTTCCATGCTGAATTCGGCGGTGGCCGGGCCGTCGCCGCGGCGCGTGATGATGTTGATCACACCGCCGAGTGCGCCGTCGCCGTAAAGCTGCGAACTCGCACCCGAGGTCAGTTTGATCTTCGAGATCCAGTCGGTCGGGATGAGCGTCGGATCGAACTGGCCGTCCGCCGCGCCGTTGAACGGGATGCCGTTGATCAGCAGTTTGACGTGGCGCGTGCGAAAGCCGCGCACATCGATGCGCGGCGTGCCCTGGCCGCCGACGCGGACGTTGACGCCCGGCAGCAGGTCGATGGCTTCATCGAGGGAGCGGGCGGCGGAGGCCTCGATCGCGTCGCTGTCGACTTCACGCACGGTGCCGGCCTGTTCGACCACCGGCTTGCGGGCGGTGACGACGACCTCGCCGAGATCGTAGGCGGCATCGTCAGCCACTGCGCTGCAGGCGAGCGCGCCCGCCGCCAGCGCGGCGAGGCCGCGCGCGAGGAGGGGGCGTCGCGTGGTGCTTCGTCCGTCCGGCATTGGCTACCCGCGCGCTGCGGCGCGTTGTCCCGTGCGATTGAAAAAAACATCGCCCGCCGAAGCGGGCGATGGGACCAGCCCTGACGCGCAACGACCGGGGAGGACGCTGCGTAAGGCTAAAACCGGTGGCGACTCGCGCTCACGCGACGCGACGACGCAGGCCGACGAGGCCCGCGATCGCGCTGCCGAAGAGCCACACGGCACCGGGGACCGGCACGGGTGAAAATTCGCCACTCAGATTGAAATTATCAAAGCGCCAAGCGCCGGCCGGCGTGAACGGATTGTCGCCAGTGAAGCGGACTTCGACCGAGCCGGTAAGGCCTGTCATGAGCAATGGAGTGTCGAGCACTGCTGCTCGAAAGCTGTCGACATTGTTGATGCCAAGGGCGGTATTGTCCTGGTCGAGAACCGCCGGGCCGCTGGTGGCCTCGACGCCGTTCACTATCAGATTCCAACCAGTGAATGCCTGCTTCGGACCGGTCTGGTTACCAACGCCACCGAAGCGTTCAGAAAACGAGAGCCCATTCAGGTCGAGCTTGAAGCCCGGCGCAATCGTGAATGTGAATGCCATGAACTGCGTGTTCGACCACAGCGTTTCGGGTGCATTGCTGCTCGACAGCCCTGAAGCTCTGACCGGGAGGCCGCCGTTTTCGGTCACCCAGCTGCTGGCAGCGACCAGCTCCGGCGCCATGGTGTCGACGGCGTTGAGGTAGCTGCCATCTGCCGCGTCGAAATCATAGAAAACCACCGTCGCCGCCTGCACGCCCAACGAAGTGCCCGTCAGAATGATGCCGAGGCCGGCAGCCCGGGCGGCCCTGTTCAGAAATCTGCTTTTCATTGCCTGATCCTTTGGTGGCTTGGCGCCGATGCGCCCGTTCGATTATTAGTGCGTGGATTGTGCCACGGGCAGGCGCGACTGCCAGCACTGAAAGCGGAAAAAACTCGCGCTTAAATATGCAAATTTAAGCATGTAGACTTGTGTCTCATGCCCGCCTCGGCCGGGCCGGAGTGCTGACATGAACATCGAACTTCACCTCGCCTGGACGCTCGTCGGCAAGCACCGGGAACCTCTCAATCCGGAACTCGTGCAATTGCTCGACGGCATCGCAACGGGGGGCAATCTGCGCTACGCCGCCAAGGCGGCCAGGTTGTCCTACCGTCACGCGTGGGGCGTGCTGAAGTACTGGGAGCAGTATTTCGGCCACACGCTCGTGGCCCTGGTGCGGGGGCGGGGCGCGGTGCTGACGAGCGCCGGCGAAACGCTGCGCGAAACCTGGCACAAGACCAACGAACGCGCGACCGCGGCGCTCGAAGACGCGGCGGCGTTCGCGCGGCGCGGCCTCGACGCGCTGACGCGCCAGCAGGAGGAGGGTGCATTGAGCATCGTCGCGAGTCACGGCCTCGGCGTGACGACGCTCGCCGAACTGCTGCGCAACGAAGGCGTCGACGTTGACCTGCAGTTGCTCGGCAGCGAGCAGAGTCTCGAGCGCTATGCCGCCGGCGCCTGCCGCGTCGCCGGCTTCCACCTGCCGGAAGGCACGCTCGGCACGCGACTGTGGCGGCGCTTCCAGCCGCGGCTCGAGGCGAAGCGCGACGTGCTGCTGCAGGTGGAGACACGCGAACTCGGCTTCATGACGAAGCAGGGTGTCACCGTCAACGGCGTGCGCGACATCGCAAAGCAGCGGCTGCGCTTCGTCAACCGCCAGCCCGGTGCCGGCAGCCGGCTCGTGTTCGATCTGCTGCTGGCGGATGCGGGCCTGAAGCCCGCGGCCATTGCGGGCTACCACAACGAGGAATACACGCACCAGGCCGTGGCGGCGATCGTCGCTGCCGGCGAAGCCGATGCGGCGTTCGGCACGCGCGCGGCCGCGGAGCGCTTCGGCCTGCAGTTCCATCGCGAACTGAGTGAGAAATACCTGCTCGCCCTGACGCGCGAGGATCTCCATCGCAAGCCTTACGCCCTGGTGCAGCGGCTGCTCGGATCGCAGACCTACAAGCGCGCGCTCGCGGCGGTGCCCGGCTGCGATACGCGCGCCTCGGGCAAGCTCATCGAACTCAAACAACTACCGACGATCGCAAAGCTCGCCAAACCCGCGCCCCGTGCGCGCAAGGACACGCCATGAGAGCGCTGCTCGCCCTGTTCATCGGCATCATCGCGGGTGGCAGCAGCGAGGCAACGGAGGTGCTGCGCGCGGCGGTGGTGCCGATCGTCAACCAGGAACATTTTCTCGAGCGCGTGCTCGCGCCATGGGCCGCTGCGCGCGGCCTGGGCCTCGAGATCAAAGCCGTCCATGGCCGCGAAGTCGCGCGGGCCGCGCGCGCGGGCGAGGTCGACCTCGTGATCATGCATACCCGCTTCCCCGGACGTGTTCGCCTGATCGCAGACGGCGTGATCGCGGACAGCCGCGAAGTCTTCGCCAATCCCATTGCGCTGCTCGCGCCGGCGCACGATCCGGCCGGGGTCGCGGGCGCCGGCAGCGCGGCGGAGGCGATGTCGCGGATCAGGGCGGCCGGGGCCTGCGTGCTGGAAAATGATCTCGACGGGCTGGTCATGCTGACGCGGCGGCTCGCCGGCGACGATGCGTGCTATGTGCGCGATCGCAGCGCCGTCGGCCTCGGCGCGGTGCTCAAGGCCACGCGCGACGGGCAATACACGTGGTGGGGGCTGCATCCGTACGCGATGAGCGAGCAGTCGCTGCGTCCGCAGGTGTGGCGCGATCCGGACCTGCTGCGGCCGCTCGGCGCCTCGGCCGTGCTCGGAGCCGCTGGCGCCAGCGCCGCGCAGGCCGCGATCGACTACCTGCAGACGTCCGCCGCGCGCGGGGCGATCGAGGCGTTTCGCCTGTCGCGCGCGCCGGCGCTCCAGGCCTGGTTTGCCTGGCCCTGACGCGCACTCCGTCAGGCGCTGAGCGCGGCGGCAGGGTGGCGCCCGGCCCGGTGGCCGCCATCGCTCGCGTGCGCGGGCCACGCGGCGTGTCGTGCGGACCTTCGTGATGGCATTCAGCGCCCGCGCCGCGCGACAGCTTCCGACCTGACCCCGTTCACGCCCGTCGTCCGTTCAATGCCTCAGCTGCCCCTTCGCGGCTTGCAGTCCGGCCTGACTCCCACGACGATGACGCCGCTGCATAGGCACCCCGCACGAACATGCGGCCGCGCGCGGTCGCCGGAGAATGAAATGGACCTTCGCCTGTTGTCACGCCAACTCCTGCTGCTGGCTGCCTGCGTGTGTGCGAGTGTATGGCCCGCGGTGGCCGAGGAACCGTTGCGCGCCGCCGAAGTCCCGGCGCCGCTCGCGCCGTGGCTGCCGTGGGTGCTGCACGGCGAAGTCGATCCGGCCTGTCCCTTCGTGGTCGCGAGCGGTCAACGCCAGTGCGCGTGGCCGGGCCGCTTGAGCCTCGCGATCGACGCGAGCGGCGCGCGCTTCGCCGCCGACGTCGAAGCCTGGTCCACCGCGGCACTGCCGCTGCCGGGCAGCGAAGGGCACTGGCCGCAGACCGTGACGGTCGACGGTGCGCCGGCGACGGTGATCGCACAGGACGGCGTGCCGACGCTGAAGCTGCCCGCCGGCCGTCATCGCATCGAAGGCAGCTACACGTGGACGCGCGCACCGGAGACGCTTGCCGTGCCGCCGGCCTACGGTCTGCTCGCCCTGACCTTGCACGGGGCCGCCGTCGGCGTGCCGCAACGCGCACCGTCCGGCGAACTGTGGCTGCAGGCGCCTGCCACCACCACGGAAGCGGAGGCCGACGCACTGCGTCTGCAGGTGTATCGCCGCGTGATCGACGAACAGCCCCTGCAGGTCGACACGGTGCTCGATTTCGACGTCGCCGGGACCCAGCGTGAAGTGAGCTTCGACGGCGCCGTGCTCGCGGACAGCGTGCCGATGCGCGTCGACAGCGACCTGCCGGCGCGACTCGACGACGACGGGCGCCTGCACGTGCAGGTGCGGCCCGGCCACTGGCGCGTGCGGCTGACGACGCGGCTGCCAGGCCCGGTCGACGCGCTCGCGCGGCCGGCAGGCGGTGCGCACTGGCCTGCCGAAGAACTGTGGGTCTTCGAGGCGCGCCCGGCGCTGCGCCTCGTCGAGCCGCAGGGCGGCACGCCGGTCGACCCGAAGCAGACCAATCTGCCCGCCGACTGGCATGCGTTTCCCGCTTGGCGCCTGCAGGCCGGCGACACGCTCGGGTTCACGCTGCAGCGACGGGGCGATCCGCTGCCGGCGCCCGACCAGTTGAACCTGCAGCGCCAGATCTGGCTCGACTTCGATGGCGACGGTTACACCGTGCAGGACACCATCAGCGGCGTGATGACGCGCGGGTGGCGGCTCGACGCCAGCGCCGCCCTGACGCCGGGCCGCGTGCTGCTGAACGGCGAACCGCAGTTCATCACCGAACTCGACGGTCGCCACGGCGTGGAACTGCGCCGTGGCGCGGTCGACCTGCGTGCGGACTCGCGCATCGAATCGCCGGCCGACCTGAACGCCGTCGGCTGGGCGCAGGATTTCAACAGCGTCAGCGCCACGCTGCACCTGCCGCCGGGTTGGCGGTTGTGGTCGGCGCGCGGCGTCGATCAACTGCCGGACACGTGGCTCAGACGCTGGACGCTGCTCGACCTGTTCCTCGTGTTCATCGTGGCGCTGGCGAGCGCGCGGCTGTGGTCGTGGCCGCTCGGCGTGGTGATGCTGCTGACACTCGTGCTGTGCTGGCATGAACCCGGGGCGCCGCGCCAGGTGTGGCTGCATGTGCTGGCCTCGATGGCGCTGGCGCGCGCGCTGCCGACGGGGCGCCTGCGCACGCTCGCATCCACCTATCGCAACGGCGCGTTGCTCGCGCTGGTCGTCATCTGCGTCGGCTTCGCGATCACCCAGCTGCGACTGGGCCTCTATCCGCAGCTCGAGCTGCCGTATCAGGTCAGTGGGCAGGCTGTGGACCAGCCGCTCGGCCAGGACATCGCCGTCGCGGACTCCGCCGACGCGGCGATGGAGGTCGAGTCGGCGCCGGCCGCCGCACCGTTGCCGGAGAACATGGTCCGCAAGGCGCTGCGGGCCGCGCCCGGTGCCTCTTCCGGCGCGTGGGACGAGCCGAAGTCCGGCAGCGATGCCGGTGCCTACTCGGTGCAGCGCGAATACGATCCGCAGGCCAATATCCAGACCGGCCCCGGCCTGCCGGGCTGGCAGTGGCGACAGGCGCAGCTCGGCTGGAGCGGGCCGGTGGCGGCCGATCAACCGCTCGAGCTGAGCCTGCTGTCGCCACGCGTCAATCTGGCGCTCGCGTGTCTGCGCGTGGCGCTGCTGCTCGGTCTGCTCGCGCTCGTGCTGCGCACGATCTTCAGCAGCGCCGCGCGCTTGCGCACCGCGCTCGTGGTGCTGCTCGCGCTCGGTGGCGCATCGTCGGCGCAGGCGGCAGGGGACAGTCCCGATCCGGCGCTGCTCGACGAACTGAAGCGCCGCGTGCTGCTCGCCCCCGACTGCGTGCCGTCGTGTGCCGCCGTGCCGCGCCTGCAGGTCACGCTGATCGGTCAGCGCCTGCAGCTGCGGCTCGAAGTGCATGCGCGCGCGGCGCTCGGCGTGCCGCTGCCGGGCCAGGCCGATCACTGGCTGCCGGACACGGTGCTCGTCGACGGCGCGGCAACGGCCGGTCTGGCCCGCGACGGGCAGGGCGGTCTGCTGCTCGCGCTGCCGCCCGGTGTGCACGACGTGTTGCTCGATGGCGTCGTGCCGCGGCGCGCGAGCTTTCAGCTCGCACTGCCGCTGGCAGCCCAGCACGCGAGCGTTGACGCCGAGGGCTGGGCGATCGACGGCCTCGACCCCGCGGGCGGCCATGCGACCCAGCTGATTTTCACGCGCCGCCAGCAGGCCAGCGATGTTGCACCGGCGCGCGACGAAGCGCGCGCGCTGCCGCCGTTCTTCGCGCTCGAGCGCACGTTGCAGCTCGGCCTCGAATGGCGTGTGCACAACCGGCTGGTCCGCGTCACGCCGCCCGGCGTCGGCGCCGCGCTGTCCATCCCGCTGCTGGCGGGCGAGGCGGTGACGACGGCGGAGCTGAAAGTCGCCGGCAACCGCGTGCTGCTCGACATTGGCGCCGAGGACACCGTGCGCGAATGGACTTCAGTGCTCGCGAAAACCGACACGATTGCGCTCGAGGCCCCGGACACGACGGCCTGGAGCGAAACCTGGCGCGCCGACATCTCGCCGATCTGGCATGCGACGCTCGATGGCATTCCCGTCGTGCATCACCAGGACGCGGGTGGCGCGTGGCTCCCGACATGGCGGCCGTGGCCCGGCGAGACGGTGCACCTCACACTGTCGCGTCCGGCCGGCGTCGCAGGCCGCACGTTGACCGTCGATCGCAGCGAACTGCGGCTGATGCCGGGCCAGCGCGCCACCGACGGCGTGCTGGCCTTCACGGCGCGCAGCAGCCAGGGCGGCCAGCACAAGCTGACCCTGCCGGCTGGCGCCGAACTGCAGAGCGTGGCGATCAATGGCGTCAGTCAGCCGATTCGACAGGAGGATCGCCTCGTCAGTCTGCCGATCGTGCCGGGCGAGCAGCAGATAGAACTCGGCTGGCGCAGCGCGGAGACGGTCAGCACGCGGTGGTCGACGCCGGCCTTCGATCTCGGCACCGACAGCGTCAATGCAACGGTGTACGCCGTGTTGCCGGCGGACCGCTGGGTGTTGGCGGCCGGCGGTCCGGCGCTCGGCCCGGCGGTGCTGTTCTGGGGCACGCTGATCGTGGTCGTCATGGTGGCAGTGGTGCTGGGCCGCCTGCGCCTCGCGCCGATCCCGACGTGGCACTGGCTGCTGCTCGGCGTCGGGCTCACGCAGACGACGGTCGCGAGTGCCGCGGTGATCGTCGGCTGGCTGCTGGCGCTCGGCCTGCGCGGCCGCGTGCCGTCGACGCTGCCGAAGTGGCAGTTCAACGGGCTGCAACTCGTGCTCGCGGGGCTGACGGTCATTGCCCTGTCGCTGCTGTTCGATGCGATCCGGCACGGCCTGCTCGGCATCCCGGCGATGCAGATCGCGGGCAACGGCTCGAACGCGACGGAGCTGCGCTGGTTTCAGGATCGCGCGCCAGGCGCCTATCCGCAGGCCTGGGTGTGGTCGGTGTCGATCTGGTTCTATCGCGGCCTGATGCTGGCGTGGGCGCTGTGGCTTGCGTTCGCGCTGCTCGGCTGGCTGCGCTGGGGCTGGCAGTCGTATTCGCGCGACGGCGTATGGCGTCGCGTGAGCCTGTTCGGCGGCAAGTCGCGCTCGGCCGTCACCGCGCCGCCGCCTGTCGCCTGAAACACTCATTCACCGCCTGGGAGGACTCATGGATCAGGACACATTCGAACGCGGCCTCGCGACGCGCAAGGCTGTGCTCGGCGCCGAGTACGTCGAACGCGCACTGGCGAACGCCGACGCGTTCAGCCAGCCGCTGCAGGAGCTCGTCACCGGTTTCGCGTGGGGCACGGTGTGGCAGCGACCCGGTCTCGAACTGCGTGAGCGCAGCATGCTGACGCTGGTGATGCTGGTCGCGCTGAACCGCCCGCACGAACTCAAACTGCATCTGCGCGGCGCGCTGAACAACGGCCTCACGCGCGAGCAGATCCGCGAATGCCTGCTGCACGCGGCCGTCTACTGCGGCATGCCCGCAGCGGTCGATGCGTTCCGCGTGGCGAAGGAGTTGTTCGCGGAGCTCGACGCGGGGTGAGGGGGTGGGGGATTCAGCCACCGAGAACACCGAGAACACCGAGAAGAATTCATTGGGGATATCCGTGATGCAGACGTCACGGTCAGCGCGGGCGCCCCTCTCGAATGTTTTTTCTCTGTGTTCTCTGTGTTCTCGGTGGCTGTCTGAGACTTCAACAGGTGGCACTGCCAGTCGCCGTGACAAGTGACTCGCCTATGCGCCAGTGGGAGATCCGAAGAATGCCAGCAGCGCGGCGGCCACTTCCTGCGGCCGCTCTTCCGGCAGGAAGTGTCCGCAGTCGAGCGCGTGTCCCTGCGCCTCGCTCGCGTAATCGCGCCACACCTGCATCACGTCGTAGTGCCGGTGCACGAAACCGCGGCTGCCCCACAGGACGAGCAGCGGACAGGTGATGCGCTGGCCGGCGCTCGCGGCATCGTGTTCGAGATCGATGCTCGCGCCGGCGCGATAGTCTTCGCAGGCACTGTGGATGGTCTCGGGCCGGCGGTAGCAGCGTTCGTATTCGTTGAGCGCCTCCGCGCTGAACGCGGCGCCGGGCGCGGCCCAGCGGCGGATGCATTCGCGCATGTACCAGCCCGGATCGGCGCCGATCATCCGCTCCGGCAGGCCGTCGGGCTGGATCAGGAAGAACCAGTGATAGTAGGCAGTCGCAAACACCTGATCGGTGTGGGTGAACAGGTGCTTCGTCGGCACGATGTCCATCACGCAGGCGCGTGAGACGCGCCCGGGATGATCGAGCGCGAGGCGATGCGTGACGCGCGCGCCGCGGTCGTGGCCGGCGACGGCGAAGCGCTCGTGGCCGAGCAGCGACATCAGGTCGGCAATGTCGTTCGCCATGGCCCGCTTCGAATAGGCGGCGTGATCGGCATCGGCCGGCACCTTCTCGCTGTCGCCGTAGCCGCGCAGATCCGGCATCACGAGATGGAAGCGCTGTGCCAGCACCGGCGCGACCAGGTGCCACATCGCATGCGTCTGCGGAAAGCCGTGCAGCAGCAGCAGTGGCGGACCCTCGCCGCCGCAGCGGACGTTGAGTCTGGCACCGGCGGTGGCGACTTCGCGCTGCGTGAAGCTTGCGTCGAACAGCATTCAGGTCACGCCCGCGGCGAATACGCTCAGGTCCTGCGGACCGCCACGCGCAATGGCGCGCCGGTACGCGGGACGCGCGCGCAGCCGTGCCAGGTAAGCCGTCAGCCGTGGGAAGTCGCGCAGCCAGCCGCGACACTCGGAGAACTCCAGTGTCCAGCCCAGATTGACGTCGGCGGCGGTGAAGCCTGTCGCGACCACGGTATCGCGGGTCGCGAGCGTGGCGTCGAGGTACTGGTGATTCTTCAGGATCTCGGCGTGATAGAAGCTCTTCATGACCTCGTTGCCGCCGCCGGTCCACGCGTAAATCAAATCGAACACCAGCGGCCCCATCAGCGAGCCCTCGGCGAACGACAGCCACTGCAGGTAGTCGCCGAATGCCGGTGAGTCCGGACCGACGCTGAGGCGCCCGTCGGCGAGCCGGCGGGTGACGTACTCGATGATGGCGTCCGATTCGATGATCGTGTGCCCGTCGTGGACGAGCGTCGGGCTGCGGCCGAGCGGATGCACGGCGCACAGGCTGGCCGGCGAGCGCTGGGTCTCGGGGTCGCGCTGGTGGTGCACGATGTCGTAGTCGAGCCCGAGTTCCTCGCACAGCCACAGGATGCGCTGCGAGCGCGAGATGTTCAGATGGTGAATGACGGGTTTGGACATGCCGGGCTCCTCGGGGTTGGGGCAGTGCCCGGGACGACGACAGCGGGGCCGTCGCGGCGCGGGCTCGCGCGCAGTCTAGCGGAGCGCCGGCGTCGCTCGCGAGCGTGCGCCGACAGCGGCCGCGCGCAGTCCCGTCGCTCTGCCCGGCGCAGGGCTTTCCGCTATGATGAGCCGGTCGTGCCACCCCGTGCCCACAGCAGCCCCGAGTACCCAGCCCCATGAGCGATCCGCAACGCCTGACGATTTCCGCCACCAGTACGACGGGCAGGATCTGGGCCCTCGTGAAGCCCTACTGGCAGTCGGAAGAGAAAGGCAGCGCATGGTTGCTGACGCTGGTCGTCGTCGGCATGAATCTCGGCCTCGTGTACCTGCTGGTGCTGCTGAACGAGTGGAACAACGCGTTCTACAACTCGCTGCAGAACAAGGACTACGCACAGTTCAAAATGCAGTTGCAACAGTTCGCGATCCTCGCGCTGATCTACATCGCCGTCGCCGTCTACCAGATCTACCTGCGCCAGTTGCTGCAGATCCGCTGGCGGCGCTGGCTGACGGACGCGTTCATGGCCGACTGGCTCGCGAACCGCAACTACTACCGGCTCGAACTCTCGAACCAGGGCACGGACAACCCGGACCAGCGCATCCAGGAAGACGTCAATACGTTCACCTCGATGACGCTCGGGCTTGCGCTCGACCTGATGAAGTCCGTCGTGACGCTGGCGTCCTTCGTCACCATTCTGTGGGGGCTGTCCGGCGCGTTCGCCGTGGCGATCGGCGGCAGGGACGTGTCGATTCCGGGCTACATGGTGTGGTTTGCGCTGCTGTACGCGATCGTCGGCACCTGGCTTGCGCACAAGCTCGGCCGCCCGCTGATCGGCCTGAATTACAACCAGCAGCGCTTCGAGGCGGATTTCCGCTATGGCCTGGTGCGGCTGCGCGAGAACGCCGAAGGCGTTGCGTTCTATCGCGGTGAGAACGACGAGCGCCGCGGCCTCAACGAGCGTTTCGAACACGTGATTGCGAACTTCCGTGGCCTGATGAGTTGCGGCAAGCGGCTGAACTGGTTCACGAACGTCTACGACCAGCTGGCGGTGATCTTTCCGTTCATCGTCGCCGCGCCGCGCTTCTTCAACGGCAGCCTGCAACTGGGCGGGCTGATGCAGACGGCGTCCGCGTTCGGGCGCGTGCAGGATGCGCTCAGCTGGTTCGTCAGCGCCTACGCGTCGCTCGCGTCGTGGAAGGCGACGGTCGATCGTCTGACGAGCTTTCATGAAGCGATCCAGCGCGCCTCGACGGCAGAGGACGGCATCACGGTCTCCGCGCAGCCCGCGCGCGACATCGCGGCGACCGCGCTAGCCGTGCGCCTGCCGAATGGTCAGCCGCTGCTCGACGACGTCGCCGCGGTGCTGCCGGCCGGTTCGAACGTGCTCGTCACGGGACCGTCCGGGATCGGCAAGTCGACCTTGTTCCGCGCGCTCGCCGGGATCTGGCCGTTCGGCGGCGGCCAGGTGGCGATGCCCGCGAACGCGACGACGATGTTCCTGCCGCAACGGCCCTATCTCCCGCTCGGGACACTGCGGGAGGTCGTGGCCTATCCGTCGGGTGCGGCCGGCTTCAGCGATGCCGACATCCGCCGTGCGCTCGGCGACTGCGGCCTCGATCAACTGAGCGCCCATCTCGACGAAGCGCACCGCTGGAGCCAGCGCCTGTCGCCGGGCGAGCAGCAGCGGCTCGCGTTCGCGCGCGTCCTGCTGAACCGGCCGGACTGGCTGTTCCTCGATGAGGCCACCTCGGCGCTCGACGATGCGATGGAGCAGCGGCTCTACGGGCTGCTGCGCGAACGCCTGCCTGGCACCACGCTGGTCAGCATCGCGCACCGGCCGACCGTGGCGTCGTTCCACACGCTGCGGCTGCGCCTCGCGCGCGAGGCGGCCGGCACGACGGTCAGTCTCGAACCGCTGGCCCAGGCCGCGCCTGCCCCGGCCTGACACCGGCCCACAGGCGAGCGCCTGCGGGCAAGTGAACAAGGGTTACAGGGCCCGGAATCGCCAACCCTCGCCCAGCGCGCATGGAGTAGGAATTTCTCCTATAAAGAGTTGGGGCTTTGAGGCACTTGCGCGACTAGAATCCGCAGCAGCGAAGAAGGGATCCTTGCCACTGTGACCAGCCTGCGTTCGACGGACGGCCCGCGTATCCTGGAGAAGGTGCGGGTGCTCGATTTCACGGCCGTGGTCGCCGGGCCCTACTGCACGCGGCTGATGGCCGATCTCGGCGCCGATGTGCTGAAAATCGAGCCGGCCGAGGGCGAGTTGATGCGGCACACGCCGCCGCTGCGCGAGGGCACGAGCGCCTTGTTCAGCCAGCTCAACGCTGGCAAGCGCTCGCTTGCTCTGGACCTCAAGCAGCCGGCCGCCGTCGATCTGGTCCGCCAGTTGCTGCCGCATTACGACGTCGTCGTCGAGAACTTCAGTCCCGGCGTCATGGCCCGCTTCGGTCTCGACTATCCGGCACTGTCCGCGCTGCGGCCCGATCTCGTGATGTGTTCGATCTCGGGCTTCGGCCAGACCGGACCCGATGCCCACAAGCCCGCGTTCGCGCCGATCGTGCATGCGTGGAGCGGCTATGACAGCGTCACGCTCGGCTACCAGCAGGACGGAGCGCGGCCCCTGAACATGGGCCTGCCCGTCGCCGACAATTTGGCTGCCGTTCAGGCTTTCGGTGCCATCATGGCCGCGCTCTATTACCGCGCGATGACCGGGAGCGGCCAGTACATCGACATCTCGATGTACGACACGCTGCTGGCGAGCATGCAAAAGGATTTTCAGCAGATGCAGTACCCGGAAGGTCGCGATCGGCGCTATGGCCCGCTGGCCACCCGCGACGGCTTCGTGCTCGTGGTGCTGCTGACGCCGCGCCAGTTCGACGCGCTGGCCGACTGCATCGGACAACCGCAGTTGAAGACCGACCCGCGTTTCGCGACGACCACCGAGCGTCTGGGCCACTACAGCGCGCTGATGGCCCTCATCGGTGCGTGGTGTGCGGACCTGCCGACCGCGACGGCCGTGAGCCGGCTCGAACAGGCCGGGGTGCCGGTGTCGCCGTATCGCGATTTGTCCGCGGCCCTCGACGATCGCCAACTCGCCCACCGGTCGATGTTGACGACCATCGAGGACAGCGCGGGCCCGTTGACGGTGCCGGACTCGCCGTTCCTGTTCTCGGCGACGACGGCCGCGGTGCGGCCGCAGGTGCCGCGGCTCGGCGAACACGGCGCCGCAGTGCTCGCCGGCGAACTCGGCCTGGGGGACGAGGCGGTCGCGCGGCTGCGGTCGGCGGGGGTGCTCGCCGGCGGGTGAGCGCGGTCTCGATCATGATGAGGGGAAGGGGGCTGCGTCGAGCGGCTCAAGTAAATAGGGGTCGTGACCGCCATAATCGCTTGAAGCGATGGTTGCGAGTTCGTTAACCTGACAGAAGCCTTGGGGAGGCGTGCGTTGAACGTCGAAGACACTGAACTCGAAAAACCATATCTGACGCCAACAGAAGCGGCTGCGCTGCTGATGGTCGCGCCGGTGACGCTGCGGGCCTGGGCGGCCAAGGGTCTGCTCCGTGCGCAGGCCACGGCCGGCGGCCACCGGCGCTTCCTGCGCCGGGATCTCGAGCGTTTCGCCCGCGATCGCGGCCTGCGCCTCAGCGACCGCATTCCGGACAGCAGCGAACAGCGCATACTTGTCGTCGATGACGATCGCCTGTTTGCGGATTTCCTCGTTGAATTCCTCGGCAACCGCGGCGTCAACGCCGTGGCCTGTTATGACGGTTTCGCCGCCGGTCGCCGCGTCGAGAGCTTCGGCCCGGACGTCGTGTTGCTCGATCTCATGATGCCCGGCATGGACGGCATCGAGGTCTGTCGCGAACTGAAGTCCGACAAGGCCACCCGCCATATCCGCGTGCTCGCGATGACGGGCTACCCGAGCGATGCGAACCAGAGCGCGATACTCGGCGTCGGCGCGGAAGTCTGTCTCGCCAAACCGCTCGACCACGACCGTCTGCTCGCGATGATCGGCAGTCCGGCGCTCCGCGCAGGCGCCAGCGGATGACGCAGGGGGACAGACACGCCGATGACGTCGGGCAGGCGCCGATCGTCATCGTCGACGACGACCCCCTGATCCGGGAATACCTGCAGGAAGTGCTGCTCGGCGCCGGGTATGCGGTGCGCTGCATCGCGTCGGCCCGCGAGGCCTTGGCCTTTTGCCGCGTGTCAACGCCGGCGGCAGTGCTGACCGACCTGGTGATGCCGGAGCAGGACGGCATCGAGTTCATTCGCAGTCTGCGTGCGGCAGGCGTCAGCATCCCGATCATTGCGATGTCGGGCGGCGGGCAGATTCAGCCGGCGGTGTATCTCGAGATGGCCGTGCGCCTCGGCGCGAGCGCGGCCCTGCAGAAACCTTTCACCAATGCCAGTCTGCTCGAACTCATCGCGGAACAACTGGCGAAGGCGTAGCGGCGCGCGGGCGCTGACGGGCCTGCTGGGCGTCCTGCTCCTGATCCTGCTGGCCGGCTGCGAACCGGCTGCGCCGCCACCGCCGCTGCGTCTGGGCACGAGCCCCTGGCTCGGCAGCGAACCACTGTTCCTGGCACGCGATCTCGGCAGGCTCGATCCGCGCGAGGTGACGCTCGTCGAACTGGTCGACGTCGGACAGGTCGTCTCCGCGCTGCTCGATGGCGCGATCGACGGCGCTGCCGTGACGCTGGCCGAAGCCCTGCGCATCACCGCGCGCGATCCGAACTATCGCATCGTGCTCGTCGCCGATTACTGCGATGGCGCCGACGTGCTGGTCGCACAGGCCTCGGTGCCGAACCTCGCAGCGCTGAGGGGGGCGCGCATCGGCCTCGAAGACACCGCGCTGTCGGCGCACGTGCTGAAACGCGCGCTGCAACAGGCAGGGCTCTCGCTGCGGGACATCCATATCCGCATGCTCGGGCCGGGCGAGCAGGCCAGCGCCTTCGCGCAACGCGAAATCGACGCGCTCGTCACTTACGATCCCACGCTCGCCCGTGTCCGCGAACTCGGTGGCCGCGTGCTGTTCGATACGTCGTCGATCCCGGCCGAAATCAGCGACGTCGTGATCGTGCGTGCCGATCTCGAACAAGACTGGCTCGCGCGGCGCACACGCGCGCTGCTCGACGGCTGGTTTGCGGCGACCGCGTACCTGCGCGATGAACCACTCGATGCCGCACAACGGCTCGCGCCGCGACTGCAGCTCGACGCCGCGACCGTCACGGCGGCGCTGCGCAAGACCGTCTTTCCCGATCGCGCGGCCAATGGGCGACACCTGGCCGCGACGCCGCCCGGCTATCTCGCCGTTGCCGGACAATTGAAGTCGACGCTCGTCGAAACCCGCGAGCTGGACAGTTCGGCCGCGCTCACACCGCTGTTCGACCGCCGGCTCGCCGCCGCCCTCTATCCCTGAGATGTGATGACAGCGACGCGCCACAGACCGTCCTGGATGACGCGTTGGCCGCTGCGTTACACCGTGCCGGGTGCCCTGTTGCTGTTCGTGCTGCTCGGTGGGCTGATGGCCTTCAGCTACGAGCTGCGGCTGGAGCGCGCGCGCATCATCAGCAATGCCGAACTCGATCTGCGCACGTTCGGCATCCTGCAGGCGCAGGTGCTCAGAAGCGATCTCCTGCGCGGCGACCTCACCGGGGTGCGCTCGCAGGTCGCGGCGCTCGCGCTCGATCGCAACATCGTGCGCGCTCGCCTGCAGAGCCCGACCGGGGTCGTCGTCGCGTCGACGGCGCTCGGCGAGATCGGCCGCTCGCTGCCGCAAGCCGGGCCGCCGGCGACGGGCGCGACGGTGAACACGGGTGGTGAAGTCGTGCAGGTCGTCGTCCCGCTACGCGGACAGGCGCTAGACACGAGCGGCACGGAGCTCGGCCAGTTCGTGCTCGAGCGCGATCTGGCGCCGCGCCTGCACGCGACCACCGAACGCATGCAGCGCGCATTCGCGCGCTACCTGGGCTATTTCCTCGTCATCGCGCTGCTGATGTGGATGACCTTCGAACGTGTCGTGTGGCGGCGGCTGCGCGCCCTCGGGGAAACCGTTGAACGAATTGCCAACGGCGAGTTGGGCCTGCGCGCCGACGTGTCCGGTGGCGACGAGGTTGCGGAGGCGGCGCGCATGGGCAATCGGGCGGCGGACCAGCTCGAACGTTCAGATGCGCTGAACCGGCGGCTGACGCGCGCGCTCGAACGTCTGGCGCTGCCCGATCCGGCAGTCGATCTCTTCGACGCGATCGCCGCGGCCGTCGCCGACGGCCTCGGCAGTCGCTGGGCGATGATTGCCCGCCGCGGGGCCGGCGCAGACGACATGCTGATTGTCGGCGCAGCCGGCGACGGACCCTGGCATCGTGGCATGCGCTACCGCCCGGCGGGCACCCCGTGCGGGACGTGCATGGCAGCGCCCGACGGCATGCTGGTCGTCGCGCGTGATGTCACGGCGAGCTTTCCGCACGCGACCTTGCTCGGCGACTGCGGCGCCGAGTCCTGGCGCGGCATCGTGATTCGCAGCGGCAGCGGCGAGGCGCTCGGCGTGTTGTCGGTGATCGACGACCACGCCGACGATGACACCATCGCCGTCCGGCCGCTGCTGCAGACCGCGGCGGGCCGCATCGCGCAGGAGTTCGCCCGCCTCGACCACGATGCACGCCTGGCCGAACGCGACCAGCGGCTGTCGCTGGCGATGGAAGTCAGCGAAGTGTCGCTCGCGGAATGGAATGTCGACGACGATGACATCCGGCTTCGTGGCAACTGGCGCGAACGCTTCGACCTGAGAGCGCAGACCGGACGCCTGCGCCTCGCCGACTGGCTCGCAGCCGTGCATCCGGCTGACCTGCCGGCGTTCGAGTCCATCGTGGACACCCTTCGGCATTCGAACGAGCCGACCGCGCGCCTCGATTACCGGATGCGGGCCCGCGACGGCAGCTGGCGCTGGGTGCGGGGCCGCGCGCAGGTCAGTGCGCGTGACGATGCCGGCGCGCCGCGCATCGTCGTCAGCGTGCAGGCCGACATCCACGATCTGCGTGAAACCGAGGAGCACCTGCGCGTCAGCGAAACCCGGCTGCGTCTCGCGCTGGAAGCCGGCGGACTGTCGATGGCGCATTGGGACATCCCGAGCGACCGCTTCGAGATCGGCCGGCAGTGGTGCGAACTGCTCGGTTACGGCGAGGGTGAGATCGCGCCGCGGCGCAGCGCCTGGGTGGCGCTGGTCCATCCTGACGATCGCCCGCGGCTCGACGCCCATGCGCTTGCGCAGATGCAAGGTGATCTTGCGAATGAACCCATTGAATATCGTCTGCGCACGAAGCAGGGCGACTGGCGCTGGGTCCGCACGCAGGCCATGGTGGTCGCACGCGACGATGACGGACGGGCGCTGCAGATGATAGGCGTGCAGGCCGACGTCCATGCCGCGAAGCTGGCAGCGGAGGCCTTGCGCGAACAGACCGAATTCCTCGAACTCGCCGTGCGTGGCGCGAGTGACGGACTGTGGGACTGGCATTTCGGCGCGGGCGAAATCTACTTGTCGCCGCGTCTGCACGAGCTGATGGGCTACCCTGAAGGCGTGTTGCCGACCCGGATCACCGCCCTGATCGAGAACTATATGCACCCGGACGACCACCAGGTAGTGGACGAGGCGCTGGCGCGTATCGGACAGGGTGACACACGCATCGAACACGCCGTCCGGGTGCGGCGCGCCGACGGCCAGTGGCGCTGGTTCGAGGTGCGCGGCCTGGCAGTGCGCGATGCCGCCGGCACGCTGCGCCGCCTGGTCGGTTCCATGTCCGAGATTCACGACCGCCACGTGCGCGATGCGGAGCTCGCGCAGGTGCGCCAGATGATGAGCGAGGCCATCGAGAGCATCGACGGCGGCCTGCTGCGGCTGGACGCCGACGACAGGGTGCTGATGATCAACTCGCGCTACCTCGACCTCTACGATCTGCCACGCGATCGAGATTATCTCGGGGTCTCGCTCGAAGAACTGGTCAGGCTCTACTACACGCAGCATCCCGATATGCTCGAGGGTTGTCCTGTCGAGGAACGCGTGGCCGAGCGCATTCGTCTGCATCGGGAGCGCGCCGGGCTTGCCTGGGATTATCCTCTCGGCGATCGCTGGGTGCTGGTCAGCGACACGCCGACCGCCGATGGCGGCCGCGTGTGCCTGCGCACGGACATCACGAGCGTCCAGCAGCTGCAGCTGGCGCTCAATGAACGCAAGGAATATCTCGAGCTCGTGGTGCGTGGCACGGCGGACGCGCTGTGGAGCTGGGACGGCGATGTCGGCACCGACCTGTACCTGTCGCCGCGCGTCTACGAACTGCTGGGCTACCAGGCTGGTGGCATTCCGCTGCGCCTCGACCGCTTCGAGGCGGAGATCTATCACCCGGACGACCAGCCGCGGATCAGGGCCGCCGTCGCGCACCTGCTGAATCATCCGGAAGATGGCGACGTGCTGTTGTTCGAAGGGCGCTTCCGCTGCGGCAACGGCGGGTATCGCTGGTTCCGCAATCGCGCGGCGATGCTGCGCCGGCCCGACGGCAGCCTGCGCCGCTTTGCCGGCTCGATCTCCGACATCCACGAACGCCGGCTGCGCGAGCAGGAACTGCAGGTCGCGCAACAGCGGCTCAGCGACGCCATTGAAACAATCGATTCCGGCCTGCTGATTTCCGACGCGGACGACAGGCTCGTGTTGTGCAACCGGCGCTATCGCGAGATGTACGGCTTCGCGCCCGAACTCCTCGAGCCGGGCACGCCGCTCGCGGCGCTCGCGCGCGACCTGATGATTCGCTTCCCGGAATATGCCGGGAACCGGCCGCTCGACGAGGCGGTCGCCGAGCGGCTCGCAAAACACCATGCGCACAGCGAACGCTGGGAACTCGCACTGGGTGGCCACTGGTATCAGATCAGCGATCGCAAGACCGCCGACGGCGGTACGGTGAGCCTGCGCACCGACATCACGCACCTGAAAGAGGTCGAGCAGCAGCTGCGCGAGCGCAGCGAATTCTTCGAGGCCGCCATGCGCGGCTCGATGGACGGCATCTACGATGTCGACCTCGCCAGCAGCAGAGCCTATTTCGCGCCGCGCTTCCATGAACTGCTCGGCTACGCGGACGGCGAATTGCCGACCACCTGGGCCGAGTTCACCGCCGCGCATTTCCATCCGGACGACGAACCGGAACGTGTCGCGGCCCTGCGCCGCATCGGCGCAGGGGAAGACGAGTTCATGTCGCGCGAGATGCGGCTGCGGCGCAAGGACGGCGGTTGGGGTTGGTACCATGCGCGGGCCATGGTGATGCGTGGCCCGGACGGGGCGCCTTACCGGCTGATTGGATCGATGTCGGATACGCAGGCACGCCATGAACACGAGGAGGAGCTCGCGCAGGCGCGCCAGCAGCTGCAGGATGCGATCGAGAGCCTCGATGTCGGCATCGTGATGTTCGATCGCGACGAACGGCTCGTGTTGTGCAACCGGCGCATGATCGAGATGTACGGCCAGACCAGTCTCGAGCTCAAACCCGGCGTCCGCTACGAGGACGCGATACGCGCTTATTTCGAAGCCCATCCCGACCACCGGCAGGGGCGTGACGTCGACACCTGCGTTGCCGAGAGCCTGCAGCAACATCGCACACATCAAGGACTGCTTGAACTGCAATTCGGCGAGCGCTGGGTGCAGATCGCCAATTATGCGACCGCCGACGGTGGCTTCGTCAGCCTGCGCAGCGACATCACGTCGATCAAACGCACCGAGCAGGCGCTGCGGGAGAGCGAAGCCCGGCTGCGCACCGTGTTCGACAATTCGCCGGTCGGCATCTTCCTGGCCGGGACCGACGGCACCGTGGTCTTCCGCAACCGGGTGTTCGCCGCGTTGACCGGGGCGGCGGAGCGCGACGGGCGCCGGCACGCCTGGCTCAGTCATGTGCACGAGGAGGAGCGCGCGTGGATCGGCGCGCGCTGGTACGAGTACGTGTCGGCCGCGTCCGACAACTTCGACATCGAATACCGCACCGCCGATGCCCCGGAGCGCATTGTCCGCTTGCGGGCGACGCCGGTCGTCGAGCAGGGCCAGACGCTGGGCTTCGCCGGCACGCTCGAAGACATCTCGGCACAGCGCCAGGCCGAACTCGAACAGCATCGCCTGCAGTTGCAGCTCCAGCAGGCGCAGAAGATGGATGCGATCGGCCACCTGACGGGCGGCATCGCGCACGACTTCAACAACATCCTCGCCAGCATCCTCGGCTACGCCGCCCTGGCCGGCGAGCGCAAGACGACGCTCGACGACAGCAAGCTCGTGAACTATCTCGATGCGATTCGGCAGTCCGGTGAGCGTGCGCGTGAACTGGTCGCGAAGATGCTGGCGTTCAGCCGCAGCGAGCCGCGCGAAGTGGTGACACCGACGGCGGTGCAGCCGCTGGTCGGCGAGGCGGTCAAGCTGCTGAAGGCGATCATTCCGTCGAGCATTCACATCGTGACCGTGGTCGATCCGGGCCTGCCGCCGGTGCTCGTCGACGGCGTGGATCTGCACCAGGCAATCGTCAATCTCGCCGTCAACGCGCGTGACTCGATCGGCGGTCACGGCCAGATCACGATTGGTGTGCGCGCGCCGCGTCAGATCAAGGGGCACTGCGCGAGCTGCCGCGAGAACTTCGGCGATCGCTATGTCGAGATTTCCGTCAGCGATACCGGTTCCGGCATCGCGCCGGAACACCTGTCACGCCTGTTCGAACCGTTCTTCTCGACCAAGGAAGTCGGCAAGGGGACCGGCATGGGGCTGGCGGTGACGCATGGCGTCATTCATCGCGTCGGCGGCCACATCCTCGTCGAGTCGTCGCCCGGCGCCGGCACCACGCTGCGTCTGCTGCTGCGCTCGGCGACGCCGCTGGTGCGCGCGGTCCCGCCGGCCGCGGCGCCGGCCGTGACACCGGTGCATGGCGGTGCGCGGGTGCTCGTCGTCGACGACGAGCCGCTGGTCATGGGGCTCATCGCCGAGGTGCTCGAAACCCAGGGGTACGATGTCGTCGGGTACACGGACTCGCGGCAGGCGCTGGCCTGGGCGCGCGGCGCCGATGCCCGCTTCGATCTGCTCGTCACCGATCAGACGATGCCCGGCCTGACCGGCGTCGAACTCGCGCGCGAGCTGCTCGCGATGCGCCCGGAATTGCCGATCATCCTGTGCACCGGGTTCAGCGAAAGCGTTGACGCGCGGGTCGCGGCGGCCATGGGCATCAAGCACTTCTTCACCAAGCCGATCCCGCTCGAGCGGCTCGTCGCCGCGGTCGATGTCGCACTGGGGGAGGGCGCGGCACCGGCGGTGGCCTGAACGCGGGGGCGGCGGTCGCCGGCCCGAAAGCATCGACCGGTCGGTGTCGGGCAGTCCCTGGCTGGGGCGTCGGCCGGCCCCGGCCTGGCGGGCGACGGCATCGTCGGCGCTTGAGGCCGGTCAAGACGCGATGGTGACCGGCCGATACGTCCGGTATGAGAGCCGCAGATTCGTCCCCGGTGCCGCGCCCCCTGTTGTTCGCCATGCTCGGGCTGGCGCTGGTGGTCGAGGCGCTGCGCCAGTTCATCGTGCTGCCCGTCGTTGGCGGGCAGGCGGTGGCGTCGGCCGCCGCCTTGGGCCTCTGGCTAGGCGGCGCGTGGCTGGTGCTGCGCTGGGCCGGGGGTGCTGCCCGCAGCGACCCTGCGGCCGCAGCGTCGATGCCCGCGCTGCGTGTCGATCAGCAACGCCTGCGGCAACTGATTGAAATCGCGAACCGCACGACGAATGCGATCGCGGTCACCGACGCGCAGCGCCGCGTGGAGTGGCTGAACCCCGCTTTCGAACAGCTCTACGGTTACCGTCTCGAGGATCTGCGCGGACAGACGCTACGCCGACTGATCGTCGGTGCGCCGGACGATATGCCCACGGTCGGGCGCATCATCGCGGCGATGGAACAGGGCCGTTCGATTACCGCGGAAATCAACTATCGCCACCGTGACGGCCACGAAGTGATCACGCGCGTGGAGATCACGCCGCTGCGCGACGCAACGGGCGCGGTGACCGGCTTCATGGGCGTCCACGAAGATGTCACCGAACAGCGCCAGGCGCAGCGTGCGCTGCAGGCCAGCGAAGCGCAGTTCCGGCTGCTGGCCGAGGCGGCGCCGATCATGGCCTGGATTGAGGACGAACACGGGAGCTGCCAGTGGTTCAACGACCACTGGCTCGATTTCGTCGGGCGCGCGATCGACGAAGACCGCGATGAGGGCTGGCTCGACAATGTCCATCCGGACGACCGCGAACAGTGCCGTCAGTTGTCGCGCCAGGTGCTGGAAGGCCGCACGCCGTTCGAAGCGACCTACCGTCTGCGCCGTCGCGATGGTGTGTATCGCGACGTGCTCGACCGCGGCGTGCCCCGCTGGGACGAGACGGGCCGATTTCTCGGCTACGTCGGCGCGGTGATGGACGTCACGCCGCTCAAGGAACAGGAACGACAGCTGGTCGAAACGCGCAACTACCTTGCTGATGCCATCGAGAGCATCGACGGCGGCGTCATCATCCTCGATGCCGACGACCGTGTCGTCATGTGCAACCGTCGCTACCAGGACATGTTCGACCTGCCTGACGACGCGACAGTACCCGGATTCAGCTATCGTCAGCAGCTGCTGAACTTCTATCGTGCGCACCCCGAGTTCTGCGACGATCTCGAACCGGAGGAATTCGTCGTCAAGCGGATGCGGCGTCACCGCAGCACAGGCGCATGGGAGAAGCGCTTCGGGGAGCGCTGGATTCAGATCAGGGAACGCACGACGAGCACCGGCGGGCTGGTCAGCCTGCGCGTGGACGTCACCGACGTCAAACACACCGAAGCGCAGTTGCGTGAGCGGCAGGAATTCCTCGAGCTGGCCGTCCGCGCGACCAATGACGGCCTGTGGGACTGGAATCTGCAGAGCGATGAGCTCTACTTCTCGCCGCGCTTTCACGAATTGCTCGGGTATGCAGTCGGGGATCTGCCGACGACGCTGGCGGGCTGGATCGAGTACCTGCATCCGGAGGACCGCACCAGCATCGTCAAGACCCTGCGGCGCGCGCAGCGCGTCGATCAACAGGCGACGGCAGTCGAGTATCGCTGTCTGACGGCCGACGGCAGCTATCGCTGGTTCGTCGCGCGCGGCATGGTCGTCCACGACGAGTACGGGCGTCCGCGTCGTTCGATCGGATCCATTTCGGACATCCATGAACGCAAGCTCAAAGAACTCGAGCTCGTGCAGACCCGCCAGTTGCTGCAGGACGCAATCGACAGTATCGATGGCGGTCTCGTGATGTTCGATGCCGCCGACAGGCTGGTGTTCTGCAATCAGCGGTATCGCGACATCTACGGGTTCGCTCCGCACGAAATCGAAGCCGGCACCTACATCAGCAACATCACGCGTGCGTTCTACACCCGGCACCCGGAATTCCTGCACGGCATGACGCTGGAGCACAAGGTGGCGCAGCGCTTTGCGCATCACCGCGGGCCGCAGTCGTCGTGGGAGATGCTTCTTGGCCACCGCTGGTTCCAGGTCAACGACCGCATCCTCGCCGACGGCAGCGTGATCAGCCTGCGCACGGACATCACGGCGTTGAAAGTCGCCACGAGTGCGCTCGAGGAGCGCCGCGAGCTGCTGGAGATTCTCGTTCACGCGTCCAATGACGGCCTGTGGGACTGGGATATCGAGGGCGACCGCTTCTACGCGTCGCCGCGCCTGAAAGAACTGATCGGTTACGGGGAAAGCGAGTTTCCCGACGACTGGTCGGCGTGGCTCGCGATCATCCATCCGGATGACCGTGGCAGCTTCGACGCGGCGGTGCGCGCGCACCTGCGCGATCGCGCACCGTTCGACATCGATCATCGTGCGCGCACGCGGAACGGCCAGTGGCGCTGGTTCCACTCGCGCGCCGAAGCTGTCCGCAATGCCGATGGCTGGGCGCGTCGCGTCGCCGGTTCCACGTCGGACATTCATGAGCAGAAAATCAGTGCGCTGGAATCGCAGACCGCCCGCCAGCAGTTGAACGAGGCCATCGAGGCCATGGACGCCGCGATAGTCCGCTTCGATGCGTCCGACCGCATCGTGTTCTGCAACGAGCGCTATCGAATCATGTACGGATTGTCGCGCGCGTTGACCGAGCCGGGTGTCGCGTTTCGTGACATCCTGCACGACTTCTATGTCAGACGCCCCGACTGTCGCGGCGAACTGAGCGCCGAGGCGTTCGTCGAGTACCGGCTCAATCTGCATCGGCGGTGTCAGGGCGTCTTCGAACAGCAGCTCGGCGACCGCTGGGTGCTCGTCAGCGATCGCGAGACTGCAGATGGGGGCATCGTCAGCCTGCGCACCGACATCACGAACTTCAAGCGCATCGAAACCGATCTGTCGCTGGCGAAATCACGCGCCGAAGCCGCCAGCGTCGCGAAGTCGCAGTTCCTCGCCAACGTCAGCCATGAGCTCAGAACGCCGCTGAACGGCGTTATCGGCATGCTGCAGGTGCTGAACGAACCCGCCATCGGCGAGCCTTATCGCGACTACGTGGAACTCGCACTCCGCTCGGGTCGCGCGCTGCTGGAGCTCATCAACGACCTGCTCGACAGCTCGAAAATCGATGCCGGCAAGCTGGTGCTCGAGCGCATTTCGTTCGAACTCGCCGAGGTGCTCGCCGATGCGCGGGCGGTGGTGGCGCCGCAGGCGCAGGACAAGGGCCTGGCGTTGCGCGTCGATGTCGATCCGGCGTGTGCGCCGCGGGTCTGCGGCGACCCGACGCGCCTGCGCCAGATCCTGACCAATCTGCTCGGCAACGCGGTCAAGTTCACTGCCACCGGTTCAGTCGTGCTGACGGTGGCGCCTGCCGCGCGCCCGGACATGCTGTGCTTTGCGGTCAGCGATACGGGGATAGGCATCGCGCCCGAGATGATCGAGCGCATCTTCGAACCCTTCACGCAGGCAGAAGAAGCCACGACCCGCAGGTTCGGCGGGTCAGGGCTCGGGCTTTCGATCTGTCGCAGCCTCGCGCGCCTGATGGGCGGCGAACTGCGCGTCGAATCGACGTCGGGTGTGGGCAGCCGTTTCAGTTTCGATGCGGCGCTGCCACCGGTCGACAGCGGTCCGGTGCACGCGACACTGCCAGCGTCGGTGCCGGCCATTGCAGAAGCGCTGTCGACTGCGCGTCGCAGGCGGGTCCTGCTCGTCGACGACATGGACGTGAACCTGCAGGTCGCGAGCGCCATGCTGCGCCCGATGGGGCTCGAGATTGACTGCTGTGGCAGCGGTGAACAGGCGCTCGCGGCCTGCGACGCGACGCCCTACGACCTCGTCTTCATGGATTGCCAGATGCCGGGCATGGACGGCTTCGCGACGACGCGCGCGCTCCGCGCCCGGCTCGGGCCGCGCTGCCCGCCGATCGTGGCGATGACGGCAAATGCCGGGCCCGGCGACCGCGCGCGGTGTGCCGAGGCGGGCATGGCGGATTTCCTGACCAAACCACTCGACCTGGCCACGTTGACGGCCATGACCCGCCGGTGGATGACCACGCTGCCGTCGGCGGCCGCGGACGGGCTGGCCCAGTCCACCTTCGATGAGTTGCGCGAGACGCTGGGCGACTCGGCGTTCGATGCGCTGCTCGACCTGTTCGACACGACCGTCAGCGCGCGTCTCGCCGCCCTCGAAGCAGCGTGGCGCAGCGGTGACGCCGCGAGCATGGCCGAGATTGCGCATGCGATCCGCGGCGTCAGTGCGAACATCGGCGCCGAGCGGGTGGCGGTGCTGGCGTCGCGGGTCGAACGCGATGCCGCCACCATCGACGCCTCCACCATCAGTGCGCTGCGCCAGGCGCTGCACGACGTCAGTCAGGCCGTCGCGGCCCAGCGCGCGGCCGCCTGACGGTCTGCCAGCCAATGGGTGCGCTCGCGCCCGGTGCGGGAGAGGCCTGGCAGTGAGGCCCGAGCGACCGAGCCGCCGGGGCATCGCAGGCGGCGACGGGAAGCACGCGCAAGCACCGCGCATCAAGCTTTGACCGCTCCAATCGCTATAGAACGCATGCGACCCTCACTCGACCTCGCGGCGCTCCTGCTCGTCTCCGTACTGCTGCTGGTGGTGGCCGAACTCGCCCACGCCCTGCTGCCGACCGGATGGCAGGCCGGCCACAGCCTGGGCACGATGCTGCTGCACGCCCTGCTGCTCGCCTGCGCCCTACTGCCGATTTTCATTGCGCTGTTGCGTCAGCAGGCTCGACTGCAGCGCGCGCTTGCGGCCAGCGAGCAGCAGCGCGACGAAGCGCAGGCGCGCGAGGCGCGGCTGGCGAGCGGGCTCAACAGCGGCGACTTCGTGGTCTATGACTGGTGTCTCGGGACGGGCGAGATTCTGCTGCATGGCCAGGCGCCGCTGTTCGGCGGCCAGTCCGGCGTGACCGGTTTCAACTCGACGAAGTGGCGCAGTCTCGTGCATCCCGATGACCTGCCGGGCGCGCAGCGCGCCCTGCGCGCGCATCTGTGCGGTGAAACCCCGGCCTACGCCCATGTGCATCGCATGCTCGACCAGGCGGGCAACTGGCGCCAGGTCCGTGAACGGGGACAGGTCGTCGCGCGCGACGCCAGCGGCCGCGCGCAGCGCCTGATCGGCTCGGCCTGTGACATCACGCGTCAACTCGAGGCCGATTTGCAGGTGCAGGCCGGCGAGCGACTGCTGCGTTCGGTGCTCGACCTGCTGCCGATCGGCGTGTTCTGGAAGGACTGCGACGGACGTTACCTCGGCGCCAACCAGGCGTTCCTCAGCCATTACGGCGTTGGCCAGGTGATTGGACTCACCGATGCCGAGCTCGTTGATCCCACCACCGCGGCCGGATTCGGCGCGCACGATCGGGCGGTGCTCGAAGGCCGTCTCGACGAACGCAACGCGCTGCGTCAGGGCGTGGGGCCCGACGGCGAGCTGCACTGGTACACGTCGAACAAGGTGCGTCTGCTCGACTCGCGCGGTGTCACGACCGGTGTGATCGGCACCTTTGACGATGTCACGGCGCTGAAGCGCACCGAGCAGAATCTGCGTGAGACCTCCGAACGCTACGAACTCGCGCTGCGCGGCTCCAGCGACGGGCTGTGGGACTGGAATCTCGAAACGAACGACGTCTACTACTCGCCGCGTTTCGAAGCGCTGCTCGGTTACGCCGAGGGTGAGTATGGTCGACACTTCTCGGTCTTCGAGGAGGGTCTGCATCCCGACGATCGCGCCGGGGTGCTCGCCGCGATCGAGAGCCACCTCGCTGACAACGCGGAAGTCGACATCGAGTACCGGCTCAAACATCGATCCGGCGAATGGCGATGGTACCGCACGCGTGGTCTGGCGGTGCGCGATGCGGGTGGCGTCGGCAGGCGCATGGCCGGCACGCTGTCCGACATCACCGAACGCAAGGAGCGCGAACTGGAAATCACGCAGGCGCGCGAACACCTGTCGCATGCGATCGAGGCGACCGATTCCGCGCTCGTGATGTTCGACGGCCAGCAGCGCCTGGTGTTCTGCAACTCGCGCTACCGGGAGTTCTACGCGCTGCCGGTCGACCTGGTGCAGCCCGGCGTCACTTATTGCGAACTGGTCGGCGCCTTCTGCGAGAACTTCCCCGCCTTCCGGCAGGGGCGCTCGCTCGACGAGTACGCCAGCGAATTGTTCACGCGGCATCGGGCCGGCGGCCGCCCCTGGGAACTCGAACTGCCGGGCCGCTGGCTCCTGATCAGCGAACGCCCGACGCCGGATGGCGGCGTGGTCTGCCAGCACACGGACATCACGCGTTTGAAAGGCATTCAGCGCGATCTCGAGCTCGCGCTCGACCGGGCTGAAGCCGCCAGTCGCGCCAAGAGCCAGTTCGTCGCCAATGTCAGCCATGAGCTGCGAACCCCGTTGAACGGGGTGCTCGGCATGCTCCAGTTGCTCGAGGATGCCGGTTTCCATGCGCCGCATGACGAGTATGTCCGAGTCGCGGCGCAGTCGGGGCGCGCGCTGCTCGAACTGATCAATGACGTCCTCGATTTCTCGAAGGCGGACGCCGGCGCCGCCGACATCATCGAAGAGCCGTTCAGCGTGCCCCTGCTGATCGATGAAGTGGTGGCGGCGAATGCGCGGCGTGCACAGGCCAAGCAGCTGCAGCTGCTGCCATACGTCGATCCGACGGTCCCGGAGCGTCTGCACGGAGATCCGACGCGCATCTCACAGGTGCTCGCCAATCTGATCGGCAACGCCATCAAGTTCACCGACCGCGGCGAAGTCCGGATCGAGGTGTTGATGAGCGCTGAAGTCGACGGTGCCGTCAGCTTCAGCGTCGATGACACCGGTGTCGGCATTCCGCTCGAAGCACAGGCGACGATCTTCGAGCCGTTCACGCAGGTCGACGGTTCGCACACGCGGCGGCACGGCGGCACGGGACTCGGGCTCGCGCTGACACGCCAGCAGGTCGAGCTGATGGGGGGGCGCATGAAGCTTGCGTCCGCGCCCGGCCGCGGCAGCCGCTTCGAGTTCACGCTCGCGCTGCGGCCCGCGCTGGCGAGCCCGCGGACAGGGACGGGCCAGGTGCTGCTCGCGGTCGGAATGACGGACTACCGCGCCGGCCTCATCGCGTGTCTGCGACGGCTCGGCGCGACGCTGCGCGTCTGCACCGATCCGGCCATGCTGGAGTCCGTCGACACGCCGCTCGATGCGTTGATCATCGACACCAGCCTGCCGCTGTCGGATTCGGCGCGTCTGCTGCGCCAGGCCGCGCGGCGTGGCGCGCGGGTGGCCGCGGTTGGCAACGCAGCCGATGACAGCCTGCCGCCGGCGCTGGCAGGTCACGCCGTCACCCGCGTGCGGCTGCCGATTTCGTTTACGGCGATCAGCGACTTCCTGCAGCCGCGCGTTGTACCGCAGGGCGCAGGCCTGCCCGCCCGCGAGCAGGCCGTCGTGCGTGGCACCCTCGAACAGTTGATCGACTGTCTGGGCGCCACAGCGTTCGAGTCGCTGGTCGACACCTTCTGCGACACCATGGCGCAGCGCCTGATCGACTATCGGCACGCGGAGGTCGCAGGTGACATCGATCGCATCAGCGCGCTCTCCCATGCGATGAAGGGCGTCAGCGCGAACCTCGGTGCGGCGCGCTTTGCCGAATGCTGTGCCGACATCGGGCAGGCCTGCGCCGCCGGCCGGGTGCCCGAGGCGCACGCGCTGTTGAGCCAGATGCTGGTGGAAGTCGCGCTCGATCTGCGTGAGTTCGCGCGCGAGCACATCGCGTCCCATCGACAGGTCGGCACCTGAGCGACGTTTCGATCACGTCCATCGGCCCTGCTGTTGGCCAGCGCTGCGACAATATGTCGCATTCCGCCGTCGATTCGGTTCCCGTATAAAACTCCCGCCAATAAACAGAGCGGCATTCGCCGCCAATCCGGCGCCCATCGGCGCCAGATGAAAACGGGCAGGGGACACGCACATGACTCGACACGCACGGCGACCGCATCGTGGTCGCGCCCTTGTACTCGCCAGCGCCTTGTGCGCAATCACCACACCGGCACTCGCGCACCGCAGTTACAACGCGACCGGCTTTGCCGGCACGCTCGATCCGCTGTTCACGCTGAGCGGCCAGGACGGCTTCGGTCTGCCGTCGCCGACGCATGTCGGGGGCAGCGGCCCCAACAGCACGACCGCCGGACAGAGCTTCTACCAGGGCGGACTGCCAGTCAGCTGGATGACGGCGATGCACGAGAGTGCGAACACGGCAGGAGAAGTCTTCACGCTGAGTACGGCTGACGCGCGCGCCGGCAGCGCCAGCACGCCTGCCAATTTCGTCCTTGGAGCCGGCGGCAGCAGCTTCGGCACGCAGTTCGATTTCGGTGCGATTCGCGTCGATCACCCGCAGGTGGCGAACGGCCACGGCATCCGCGTCACCGTCAGTGCCGACGCTGCACTCGGCAGCCAGCTCAAGCCCTACGTCGCGCTGTACTCCGGTTGGGACGCGTCGTGGCAGGGGGCGGACGGCACCGTGAAGAATACCACCGCGGTGTCCACGGCAAATCGCCAGGCAGCCTATGTCGCCGGCGACCACGCGCTCGGCAGTGATCTGATCTTCGTCACCGAGGCCAGAAACGAAGCCGGGCTCGACAGCGTCACGCTGTTCTTCACCGCCGCCGCGCTCGAAGGCATCGCCTCGGCGCATTTCACGCTGATGATCGGCGGCGTCAACGGGACCGCCGGCGCCTATACCGCGACCGTCGAGACCGCCGTGGTGCCCGTGCCCGGCGCCGCGCTGCTGTTCGGCAGCGCCCTCGCCGCGCTCGGCCTGCAGCGTCGCCGTCGCGTTTCGAACCACGACTGAGCAAAGGAAAGAGCATGTCACTTGATCACAGCTTCAAGCCGCTGTTCGCAGCCGGCCTCTGCGCTGCCGCCTTTGGCGTCCAGGCGCATGTCGCGGAGACCGTCACGCTGGATTTCCAGACCATTCCCTCCGCGGTGTACGGTGAAGCGAACACCGCACTCGTCGGGCCGGGGCAGTGCGCCGGGTCGTTCACGGGGGCGAACTGCTACTTCGAGGACGATTTCATCATCGGCGTCGTCAGCGATCCGGTCGGCGAGGGCGAGCACCTGCATCGCACCGGGGCGACAACCAACCGCAGGCTGTCGTACCACGCCGATTCGTCGGGCATCTATGTGCGCGCCGAAGACGGCCACGAGTTCGGCCTGTTCTCGCTCGATTTCGATGCCCGTCTGAGCGACGACTCCAATCCTGATTCGGGTCCTGGCGAAGTGTGGGAAATCCTCGGCTTCAATACGGCCGTGAATCCCGATCTCTCGTCCGGTGATGGCACGAACTACGCGACACGCGTGGCCTATCAGACGGTCGACAACGGCTTCAACGGTGTGCTGACGCTGAACCACGACTTTCACGACATCAACGCGTTCTGGATCCACTACAAGGGCTTCCCGGGCGTGCCGGATGGCAGCAAGGACTTCGCGGTTGTCATCGACAACATCGTGCTCGGGCCGGCCGAGCCGGCGCCGGTGCCGGTGCCGGCCGTCGGCCTGTGGATGCTCGCCAGCGGCGTCGCCGGCATCGCGGCGCTGGGCCGCCGGCGCACGCAGGCCGCCTGAGCCTTTGCCCGGGTTGCGCCGGCCACTCACGGCGGCGCGACCCGCGCAGCGATGAACTGGCTACCGTTGTTCGCCGGCCTGCTAGCTGCCGCGTGCGGCAGCGCAGGCGCAGCCGTGCCCGGCGATCGCCTGCCCGATTGCCCGCCGCTGCACGCGCTGCCCGTCAGCGGACTCGACGGCCACGTCATCGTCGTCGACTTCTGGGCTTCATGGTGCCCGCCCTGCCGCAAGCTGATGCCGCTGCTCGATGAGTGGCAGACGGCCCGCCGACATGAAGGCTTGCGCGTCATCGCCATCAATGTCGACGAGTCGCGCGCAGACGCCGAGGCGCTCCTCAGGCGCGTCGCCGTCCGCTATCCGATCGTCTACGACGCCGCGGGCGTGTGCCCGGCGAGTTTCGGCGTGCAGGGCATGCCCTCGACCTATCTCGTGGACCGCCAGGGGGTGATTCGTCACGTGCACAGCGGATTCCGGCAGGGCGATCGGGAAGTGCTGGAGACCCTGATCGATGCGCTGCTCGATGAATAGACGCGTCTGGCAGCGGCTGGCGGTGCTGGCGACCGCACTCGCGCTGCAGGCCTGCACGCACGTCGAGCCGTGGGCACGTGGCACCCTCGCCGCGCGCGAGATGCGCGTCGCGCCGAGTCCGCCGCTCGCCCGGTTGCGCGATCACATGCACATCAGCAAGGAAGCAGCGCAGGGCGGTCATCAGGGCGTCAGTGGCGGTTGTGGCTGCAACTGACACCTCGCGCGCGCTGCTGGCGCTGACCTCCGCTGCGCTCGCGCTGCCGGGGATGCGCGCTCAGGCCGCGCTGCCGATCGCACAACCCGAAGCGAACGCCCAGGTCGGCTTCTACGAAGAGAGCGACGCGCGGATGCGGGTCGAGGTCTATCACGGCGATCTCGTACTGCCGGTGCACGACCGCCTCGAACTTTCATTCAATCTCGATCGCGACACCTACAGCGGCGCGACGCCTGCCTACAGCCTGCCGCAGGCGATGACGAACCGGTTCAAGTTCAGCCAGAACGACGATGGCACGCCGGCCGCTGCGCTGTCGCTGGCCGACGTGGTGTCAGCGGCTTCGCAGACAGTGACCGCCGGCGAACTGACCATCCTCGGCGGCCTCAACGCCTTCAAGGATTTCATCGACGCGCGCGCCGCTGCCGAAGCGGACTTCATGGCGCGCAATCCGCGACCGGCCTCGCCGCTGCCTCCCCCCACGCTCGCCGGACCCGTGACGGTGGATTTCCAGGGCATGACCTTTGCCACGTATTCGGGAGCGGCGAACGTCGCGCCGCTGGCCGATGGCAGCTGTCCCGGCAATGCGGCGCTCGGCTGCTATCTCGAAGACGGCATGGCGATCGGCATCGTCGCCGACAGTTCGAACCCGGTCGCGCATCTGCATCGCGCCGGACCCGCAGCCAATCGCAGCCTGTCGTATCACGCGGACTCCAGCGGCATCTACGTGCGCGCGATCGATGGCTCGGTATTCAATCTCGACGCGCTGCAGTTCACTGCCCCCCTCAGCGGTGCGAATCCGGATGCGGGGGCCGACGACGTCTGGGAAATCCTCGGCTTCAATGCCGCGATCAATCCCGCCCTCGATACGGGCGACGGCGTGAACTATCCGGCGCGCGTCGCACTGCAGACCGTTGCCAACGGTTTCAACGGTCTGCTGAACCTCGCCCCCGGGTTTCAGAACATCAGCAGCTTCTGGATCCACTACCGCGGCTATCCGCAGACACCGAGCGACGGCAAGGACTTCGAGGTGCGGATCGACAACGTGCAGTTGAGCGGCGTGACGGCGACCACGGCGGAAACGCCGGCGCAGGTCGCGTGGAGCGCGCAACTCGAGCGTGAAGTCGCCATCGCCCAGTTCCAGGCGGTGCTCGACCGCGTGGTGCCGGCCGGCGACGTGCCGGTGCAGCGCTTTCAGCAGCAGCCGCGCGAGTCGCGTACGCAGCCGACGCTGAATGCGCGGTACTTCTGGGACGAGACTACGCTGTCAGTGGCCGCCGGCATCTCGGACGAGCCTGACTTCGAGTCGTCGTTCGGCTCGTTCAACCTGAGCCGCGAATTCAATGACCGGCTGACGACCCTGTCGCTCGGTTACGGCTACACGCACAACGCGATCACGCGCAATGTCGCGCATGGTGGACATGCGACGCACGGCGACGCGCACAATCCGGCGGAGTATCCCAAACTCGATGGGACCAGCCACTTTCACAGCGTCAACGCGAGCCTGGCCCAGGTGCTGGACAAGGATCGCTGGCTACAGGTGTCTGCGAGCTACACCGATCAGCGCGGCTACCTGAGCAACCCCTACAAGTTCGTCTATGTACGCGGCGAGATCACGGCCGAGGAATACTACGCGCTGTGGCAGGCCGGCGATGGCGAAGTCGACTGGGCCGCGGTCACGCCGCTCGAAGTGGCCGGCATCGAACTGTTTCGCGAGCGACGGCCCGAACTGCGGCGCCTGTGGTCGGTGTCGACGCGGCTCAATCAGCACCTGCCGACGATCGACGCCACGGTGCATCTCGACTATCGCTATTATCGTGACGACTGGGACATCGATGCGCATACGTTCACGCTCGAGTGGTATCAGTCACTGGCAGCCGGTGTCGCCGTCACGCCCTACCTGCGCTATTACACGCAGTCGAGTGCGGCGTTCTTCGCCCCGTACTTTCTGGCGCCGCGCGCCGATCACTTCTACTCGAGCGACTTTCGCCTGTCGGGCTTTGGCGCCGTGAGCGGGGGGCTGCGCCTGGCGCGACAGCTCGGCGCCGCGCTGCGCTTCGAAGCCGGCATCGAGTACTACACCCATCAGGGCGATCTGAAGCTCGGGTCGGACGGCGCGGGAGACTACGCCGATTTCAGCAACTATCTCGCGCACGCGTCGCTGAACATCGATCTGTCGGCAGGCGGCTACGCGCAGGGTCATGCACATCATGCGCACGTGCGGGTCCCCGCGGGCGTGATGTACGCCCATCGTCTGCCGTCGGCAGGGCAGGTGATGCTCGGCTATCGCTACATGGACATGCGCCAGGGGTGCGACATGCGGCGCGGCGAGACCCTTCTCGCCCCGGCCGCTGTCATCGATGCGTGCGGCGACGCCGCTTGCCGGCAGCGCCCGACCTCGATGACGATGGCGATGCACATGCTCGAACTGATGGTGGCGCCGACGAACTGGCTGACGCTGATGCTGATGCCGCAGATCACCGACAGCGAGATGGACATGACGGGCCTGCCGGGCGCAGCCGATGCGACACATACCGGCGAGCACGTCAGTGACGGCCTCGGCGATACGACGCTGGCAGCACTGCTGCGCGTATTCGAGCGTCCGGGGCAGCAGATCAATCTCGCGCTGGGCCTCACGGCGCCGACCGGCGAATCCGCGGCGGTGCTCGCTGACGCCGTGCTGCACGAGTTCGGCATGCAGCGCGGCAGCGGCACCTGGGATGCGCGCCCGGCCCTGAGCTATCTCGGCGAGCAGGGGCGCTGGTTCTGGGGGGCGCAGCTCGGTGGGGTGTTCCGGCTGTCCTCGCGTAACGACAGCGGTTATGCGTTCGGCGACGCGTGGCAGTTCAGTGCCTGGGGCGGCGCGCAGCTCGCGTCGTGGCTCGCGACGAGCGTGCGCGTGCTGACGACGACGCAGGATGCCGTGCGCGGCGATCTCGCGCGCGTGGTGGCCGCCGAAGCCCCCGGTGAACTGCCCGCGAACCAGGGCGGGCGCTTCGTCGATGTCGGCTTCGGCGTGCAGGCCACGCCGCCCGGGCGCGCGCTGACCGGCCATGCGTTCAGCGCGGAATGGCTGCAGCCGGTCGTCGATGATGTCAACGGCGTACAGCTCGAACGCAGCGGCGCGCTGATGGCGAGCTGGTCCTACGCGTTCTGATCCGATGCAGGGGCAACCGGTCGTGATGAGGTTCCGCGCGATGGGCAGCCCGTGTGAGCTCGTCCTTTACGCGGCAGAAGACGCGGGCGGGCAGGCGGCGAATGCTGTTCGCGCCGACATCGAACGCCTCGAAGCGCGCTATTCGCGTTACCGTCCGGACAGCCTGCTGTCGCGCATCAATGCGATTGCGGCACAGGGCGGGCGTATCGAAGTCGATGCCGAAACGGCGAGCCTGCTCGAGTACGCGGCGACCTGCCACGCGCAGAGTGACGGACTGTTCGATGTCACGTCGGGCATTCTGCGTCGCGCCTGGCGATTCACCGATGACGCGACGCTGCCCGATGCTGCACACATCGACGCGCTGCTCGACTTCGTCGGCTGGCACAAGCTCGTGTGGCGCGCGCCGGTGCTGGAGTTTCCGCTGGCAGGCATGGAACTCGACTTCGGCGGCATCGTGAAGGAGTACGCCGTCGACCGCGCGGCAACGCTCTGCATGGAACACGGCGTCACGGCCGGCATCGTCAATCTCGGTGGTGACGTGCGGGTGATCGGGGCACGCCCCGATGGCGAACGCTGGCGGGTCGGTGTCGCGCACCCGCGCGCTGCCGGCGCCGCCGTGCGCACGCTGGCGCTGTGCGGCCAGGCGATCGCGACCAGCGGCGACTACGAGCGCTGCATGGTCGTCGATGGCGTGCGTTACGCGCACCTGCTGTCGCCGCGCACGGGCTGGCCGGTGCGCCAGCTTGCGGCGGTCAGCGTGGTGGCCGATCTGTGTGTGCTCGCGGGCAGTGCGTCGACCATCGCGATGCTGAAGGATGCAGAGGGCCCGGCCTGGCTCGAAGCGCTCGGCCTGCCGCACCTGTGGGTCGACACGGCGGGGCGCGTCGGTGGCAGCCTCGCGGCCGCGGCGACGAGTGATTGCTGATTGAAGCCGCCGGCACGCGCTGCCCACCGACCACAGCCCGGAGGCAGCGGCAGCGGAATCCGGGGACAGGGGTGGCCAGATGCTCGATGTCACTGCGCACGCAGACGTGCAGTGGCACTGATGCCGAGGATGAACAAAGGGCCGGCGTCGATCCCGGATTTCGCTTGCGCTGTCTCCGGGCTACGACAGGCAGTCGCCGTGGCGATCTGGTTGACGATGGCTGAGTGACCGCCGCCTGCGCGGGTGCGCGACAGGCGGCGGCAGAGGTCGGGGATCAGCCCTTCATCTTCACCTGGGCGGACGCCGGGTGCAGGCTCGAGGTCGCGCTGGGGCGCGCGTCCATGCGGGCGAACCACGCGCCGATGTTCTTCAGCTCGGGATTGATCGGCTGGCCGACGTCACGCGCAAAGTCCATGCAGCAGTACAGCGTGATGTCGACGAAGCGCAGTTCATTGCCGCAGATGAAATCGCGGCCGGCAATCAGCGCGTCGAGCTTCGTCAGCCAGTCCTGCGCCTTCGCCTTCAGACCGGGCGACGCTTCCGGGATGCAGTACAGGCGGTTCTTGAACAGCTCGTAGCCCTCGGCATAGCGGAAGCCGTTGTAGATGTGCTCGGTGATGTTCAGTTCGACGCGGCGCTGCCAGGTACGGGCGACGGCGCGTTCTTCGGACGTGCGGCCGATCAGCACCGGTGTCGGATGCTTTTCTTCGAGGTATTCGCAGATCACGGCCGTCTCGGCGATGACCGTGCCGTCGTCGAGTTCGAGCGCCGGCAGCTGGCCGCCCGGATTGCGCTTCAGATAGCCTTCCTGCCGGTTCTCACCGCCGAGCAGGTCCACTTCTTCACGCGGCAGGGTCAGGCCTTTCTCGGCAAGGAACATGCGCACCACGCGCGGATTCGGGCCAAAGGAATCAATCAGCTTCATGTGAGCCTCCTGGTCTGTTGTCGTTGGGGGTCGGGCGCCGCGCGTCAGCGGGTGACCGGCGGGGGCAGCGGTGCGCGATGGACGTGCCCGCAGGCACGGAAGGCGTCACGGTAGGCGGCTGGCCGGAGGCCGTCAACCGTGACGCGGCGCGGCCTGTCAGGGCTTCTTGACCGGCCGTCCCGGCGGCAGCGCGTTGTCGGCGCGCGCGAGCAGATAGCTGTAGATCGGGCCCATGTCCTTGAGCACGGCATTGTTCTTCGCGAAGCTCGGCATCGCGCCAACCTTGCCGGTGTAGCCGTGGTGCATCACGTAATGGAAGCGCAACCAGTCGACGCGCGTCTTGAGGCGCTCGGCGAGATTCGGCGCGAAGGTGCTGCCCATCGCACTGCCGCCGTGACACTGCACGCAATGCGTCGCGAACGAGCGCCACCCCACATAGGTGTCCTTGCCGACCTGACACTTCTCGGCCTGCGTGGCGCCCGCCGGACAGCTGACGTCATAGACCGGCGCCGGCCCGGCCACGGCCGGATCCGCTTTGGGGTCGGTCGTCGACGGTCCCGTGGACGCGTCGGCGGCGGGCGTGGACGGCGCAGCAGGTGCCGTGTCCTGGACAGCGTCGGGGGCGGGCACGGGTTCTGGCGCAGGTGCTGATGCAGGTTCAGGCGCCGCCACGGGTTCAGCCGCAGGTGCTGGTGCCGGTTCAGGCGTCGCCGCGGGTTCAGCCGCAGGTGCAGGTGCAGATTCAGGCGCCGACGCGGGCGCGGGCGCCGCTACCGGTGGCGAGGCTGGCTGGCCCGAATCGCAGGCGGTCAGAGCGAGGGTGAGCAGGAACACGGCACACAGGGCGAAGGTGCTGGCGCGACTGAGGTTCATCGGGTCTCCTGAAATATGGGCTGATGCTGCAAAGGGCACGGTGGCCTGACCCACCAGTGTAACGATAGCCGACACCGCGCAACATGCGGCATTACGTCGCGGCGACCCGTCGCGGCCGAGCCCGCAGGCCTGCGTGCTACCATGCCAGACACCCCCATCCCCCCTGCAGTGACTTGACCAGCGTTTCCGATCTCCAGTTGCAAACCCTGGCGTGGCGCCACTACGAGGAGGCGCGCGGTGCGCCGCTGCGCGACCCGCAGATCGAAGCCGGTGTGCTCGCCGCTGCCGCCGACTTTCCACACCGCGTGGCGCTGCGCGCGCGCGCGTTCTGCGCCCGTGTCGGGCTCGACCCGCTGCTGCAGCGGGCCCATCGACGCTCGCGCCAGGCCGCCGTGCTCGCCGTGTTCGCCGGCGCGGTGCTCGGCGTCGGCACGGCAGGTCTCATCCCGGACGGCACGCCGGCGCGTGCGAACCTGATGGACATGCTGGCGGCGCTGCTCGTGCCGAACCTGCTGGCGTTGCTGCTGTGGCTGCTGCTGCAACTCGGTGGCAGCCTGCGCGGGCGCGGGCCGGCCGGCATCTGGTTCGGCAGCGTCCTGCAGCGTCTGGTGGAGCGGGTGTCCGGCGACCCGGGTCGCGGCGCACCGGCAGACGTCACGCGCGCCGTCCAGCGCGGCCTTGTCGATTACTACGCCACCACACCGGCCGGTCGTCTGCACCTCGCCAGTCTGTCGCACCTGTTCTGGCTGGCGCTCGCCAGCGGGGCGATGCTCGGCTGCTGGTGGCTGCTGGCGCTGCGGCAGATCGATTTCTACTGGGGCAGCACGCTGCTCGGGCCGCACACCATCACGCAGGCGTTCGACTGGCTGGCGCGGCCCGTGGGCTGGCTCGGCCTGCCGGTGCCGGGCGCCGCGGACGTCGCCGCGAGCC